>VFQQ010004128.1_pt1 | contig 13141 bp, 14 predicted proteins | sample 3512341 | NCBI WGS metagenome assembly VFQQ01 (sample SAMN10412373, study PRJNA504923) | tailings metagenome | isolation source: Relicate 2 Philex TSF1 revegetated site | place: Philippines: Tuba, Benguet | collected 2017-08-29 | reverse complement strand
GCCCGCCGCATCACCTTCGAGTATGTGATGCTCAAGGACATCAACGATTCCGACGCCGACGCCCGCGAACTGGTGCGCCTGCTCGCCGGCATTCCGGCCAAGATCAACCTGATCCCGTTCAACCCCTGGCCGGGCACGAACTACGATTGCTCGAGCTCGTCGCGCATCGAGAAGTTCGCCGACATCGTCAACAATGCCGGCTATGCCAGCCCGGTCCGCACCCCGCGTGGCCGCGATATCTTTGCCGCCTGCGGCCAGCTGAAGTCGGAAACCGAGCGGCTGAAAAAGGCCGATCGCGACGCCCTGCTCAATGCCTGAGCTTGCGGCCATCGGGTTTGATGCCGACGACACGCTCTGGCATCACGAGAAATTCTTCGAGCTGACCACGGCCCGCTTCGTCGAGTTGCTCAGGCCCTATGTCGAGGGCCCGCACCTCATCGAGCACCTGCACGCCGCCGAGAAGGTGAACGTCAAGCACTATGGCTATGGCGTCAAAGGCTTCATGCTTTCGATGGTCGAAACCGCCATCGACGTCACCGCCGGCAAGGTGCCCGGCACGGTGATCGCCGAGATCCTCGCTGCCGGCCGCGAGATGCTGAACCATCCCGTCGAACCCTTTCCGGGCGTCGAGGAAACCTTGGCCGAACTGGCCGGGAGTCACACGCTGATCCTCATTACCCGCGGCGACCTCTTCGACCAGGAACGCAAGCTCGCCGCGTCGGGATTGGCGAGATATTTCAACGCCATCGAGATCGTCTCGGACAAGACCGCGCCGGTCTACAAGCGCGTCTTCTCCCGCCACGGCGAAGGGGCGCCGCGCGCCATGATGATCGGCAATTCCATGCGGGCCGATGTGGTCCCGGCACTCGAAGCTGGCGCCTGGGGCATCCATGTGCCGAGCGAGCATGTCTGGGCCCTCGATCTGCACGACGACCCCAAGGAATCCGGGCGTTTCCGGCGTATTGCGGCGCTGCCGGAGGTGGTCTCCATCGTCAGGGAAATCGGCTGATGCCAAGACCCTCGGCCCGGCGGATTGCCGCGGCGGTCGAGGCCGCGGAAGCCATGGCGGCGAGGCGAGCGCCACAAATCTGCCCACTGTGTGAACGCCAGATAAACGACAATTCCAAGTCGAGCCTGCATCATCTGGTGCCCCGACTGAAGGGTGGCACGCATCTGGGCACCGTTCGCCTGCACCAGATCTGCCACAGCGCCATCCACGCGCGCTTCTCCGAAACCGAAATCGCCACCCGCCTCCACGACGTCGAGACGCTGCGCGCCGACCCCGAACTTGCCGCCTTCATCGCCTGGGTGAAGACCAAGCCACCGGAATTTCATGCCCCCACGCGCATGACCCGCACCCGCCGTGAGACCCGAAAGCAACGCGACTAACGAAACTCTCCGATTTGTAATGTTGCCGGAACAGTTTCCCGTTGCGAAGCGCTTTGGACCGTCACAAAACTGACATGGGAGGGTTTCGGCACCACGGCAACGTCTGTGATGCCGCCCGCATTCCGTGCGGGATTCCGGATTTCAGGCTTGCCCAGCGTCGACATTACAAACTCTGCTTCTGCGTTTCCGAGCACGAAGGACCAGCTTGCGGCGATGTTCGCTGCGGCGCTGGATCATTTTCGCCGGCAGGAGTTCCAGGACGCCGTCGAGCTGTGCGACGAGATCCTCGCCGTCTCGCCCGACGAGACCGAAGCGCTGGCACTCGGCGGCGCGGCTCTGTTGGCGATGGAGCGGGGTGACGAAGCCGTCGAGCGCCTGCTCAAGGCCGTGCGACTCGCACCGGCCCGGCCGGACATCTCCAGCGACCTCGGCCTCGCCTTGCTGCAGTCCGAGCGCTACGCAGAAGCCGAGACCCACTTGCGGCGCGCCTTGTCTATGCGGCCCGATATGCCGTCGGCACTGGTCAATCTCGGCGCCGTGCTGCGCGAAATGGGCCGTGACGACGAGGCCGCGGCAGAGCTCAACCGCGCGCTCGCCCTGTCGCCCGACATTGCCGAAGCGCATTACAACCTGTCGCTGATCGAGAATGAAGGCGGGCAGCCCGGCGCGGCGCTGGAGCACGCCGAGCTGGCACTGGCGGTGAACCCCGACTTTGCCGCGGCCATGCACGCCAAGGCGCACGCTCTCGCGGTGCTCGGCCGGCCCGAGGAAGCGCTGACGCTGCGTCGCGAGATTGCCGCCCGCTGGCCCGATGACGCCCGCTCACATGCCGGCCTCGCCCTGACATTGATGCACTACGGCCACCTGACCGAAGCAGCGACCGCCTATCGTGCGGCCATCGCCATCACGCCCGGCGATGGCGATCTGCACCGAATGCTGTCGGTGGTGAAGCGGCATGATCGCCTCGATGGCGACATCGCCGCCATGCAGCGGCTCGAGGCCTCCAACCAGGTTTCGGTGCGTGACCGTACCCATCTCTGCTTCGGACTGGGCAAGGCCTTCGAAGACCTGCACGAATATGCCGGCGCCTTCGACTACTTCGCCAAGGGCAACCGGCTGCGCCGGGAACGGCTCAACTACAGCCGCGAGGAAAGTGCCGAACTCTTCGCCGAGTTGAAACGCAGTTTCTCGGCCGATTTCATCGCCAAGCACCGGAAGGCCGGCTACCGGGACGAGACGCCGATCTTCGTGCTCGGCATGCCGCGCTCGGGCACGACGCTGGTCGAACAGATTCTCGCGGCCCATCCCGAAGTGTGCGCTGCCGGCGAATTCACCCTCTTCAACCGTATCGTCGACCGGCTGCGCAGCGCCGGTGGGGCCCAGCGCCTTTCCGAACGCGTACCGTTGCTCGAGGACGCCGCCATTACCGGCGTCGGCGCCCGCTACATCGAACGGTTGCGGGTCTATTCCGACGAGGCCCGCTTTATCACCGACAAGCTGCCGGGCAACTTCCTGATGATCGGCCTCATCCATCTGGCCATGCCGGACGCGAAGATCATCCACGTCCGGCGCAGTGCCGAGGACACCTGCCTCTCGATCTTCAAGAACTACTTCGCCAACGAAAGCCTGCGCTACGCCTACGACATGGCCGAGATCGGGCACTATTACACCCTCTATCTCGACCTGATGGCGTACTGGAACGCGGTTCTGCCCGGTGTGGTCCAGGAAGTGTCCTATGAGGCGCTGGTCGGCGATTTCGACACCGAGGCGCGCCGGCTGCTGTCGCTCGTGGGACTCGGCTGGGACGAGAGCGTGCGCCACTTCCACAAGGCGTCACGCGCCGTGCAGACGGCCAGTGCAGCGCAGGTCCGCCGCCCGATCTACGCTTCGTCCGTCGGCCATGCGGGTCGCGTACCGCCGGCCCTGCTCGACACCCTCCGGATGGCGCTGGCGGGATGAGCTCTCCTGCCCACCGGCTGTCATCCCCAGGCTTGACCCGGGACCCATCTCTCCTCCACTCCGGCTGATGAGTGGGTCCCTGCTTTCGCAGGGATGACACCGAGGTGGTGGCTGGATCAGTGGGCCCGCTTGCTCATCGGCCAGTACAGCACCGCGCCGCCGATGACGCAGAGCACGGCGCAGACGCCGAACAGCGACCAGTAGCCCAGCGCCTCGGCCCAGAGACCGGTACCCAGGCCCGACAGCAGGAAGCCGGCGCTCATCGTATTGCCGAACAACGCCGAGGCCACGCCGGCCCGGCCCGGCAGCAGCGCCTGGATATAGGCCATGCCCACGATCGAGAGGATGCCGATGGCGATGGCGCGCGGGATCTGCCCCCAGTAGAGCGACGCCAAAGTCGGCCACACGATCGGCATGACGAAATAGACCGCAAACAGCGCAAAGCCGAGCAGCAGCAGGCCACGATTGGTGCCGTCGACCGGCCGGATGACGAAGAGGCTCATCACCACCACTTCGAGCGCCGCGCAGAGGCTGAACAGCAGCCCGACATCGGTCTCGGTACCCAGTTCGCGCACCACGATGATCGACATGGCGTTCGAGCCCATGAACATCACCGTGTGGAACGCCGTCATGGCGATCACCGCCGGCGCCGCGGCCTTGACCACGTCGAGCGTGATCTTCTGCCGCTCGGCGCTGTCGGCCGGCGTGACCTTCACCCGGCTCGCCAGGACGACCACCAGCGCGATGGCGGCAAGGGCGGTCGCGCCCAGATAGACGCCGGTGAAACTCCAGGCCGCCACCAGCCCGGCGCCCAGCGCCGGTCCGATGGCCCAGGCGAGCGACGACACCATCCGGAGGCTCGCCATGCCGCGTCCGACGGTATCGCCGCCGACACGGTCGAGATAACCCTTCGCGAGGGCAAAGAGCAGCGCGAACGAGGCATTCGAGAGCCCAAAGAGAATGAAGGCCGTCGCCAGCAGCATCCAGGTTTCGGTGAGCACGGCACAGAACGCGTAACCGACGATCTTGGCAACCAGCGCCAGCAGCAAGGGCCAGAGCACCGGCTTCTTGTCGTGCATGTGCCCGAACAGCGTCGTCACCGCGATGCCCGATACGGCCGAGAGAGTCAGGAACGCGCTCAGTTCGAGCGGCGACATGCCGATCTTCTGCACCGCCAGCAGCGCCATGTAGCTGCCGGCCACCGCCTCGGCCAGCACCGAGAACAGGATCGCCAGCAATGCCGGCGTGAACGACGGCACCCGGAACAGGGCAAGGCTCGAGCGCAGGGACACGGGATGTTTCTCGGAGGCGCCGCAGGCCGGCGCAGTTGAAGGCGGGAGGATCGGACGCTATGACTAGCCCGCCGCGACCCGTCGCGGCAAGGCGCGGTGCGTGTGGTTCGCCGCCTGCACGTCTGACCCTGATCCTCGATAGACGCTGACCACCACCCCGAAACTCAGCCCGACGCCACGGGCCCTTCGGCGGAGCGGAGAAACGGCAGCGTCGTGGAGACTTCCATCATGCCGTTCGTTCTGAAACGCATCGCCGCGGGCGATGAGGCCGTGTTCGATTCGATCGCCGCCGATGTCTTCGACGAACCCATCCACCCCGAGCGCATGCAGGCCTACCTGCGTGAGCCCGGCCACCTGATGCTGCTCGCCTTTGACGGCAGCCTCGTCGTCGGCCAATGCGCCGCCGTCATCCACCGCCACCCCGACAAGTCGACCGAGCTCTATGTCGACGAAGTCGGCACCGCCACCAGCCACCTGCGCCAGGGCATTGCCACCGCCATGATGGAGGAAATGTTCCGCTGGGGCCGGGAGCTCGGCTGTGAGGAGGCGTGGCTGGGGACGGACCTGGACAATGACCCCGCCAATGGCCTGTACCGACGGTTCAAGCCGAAGGAAGACGAGACGATCCAGTATTATCTGTTCGATTTGTGAGTTACCCGGACCTCGTGGTTCGACAGGCTCACCATGAGGTCCTCAGGGACACCAGCGTAGCAGCCCTCATGGTGAGCTTGTCGAACCATGGGGGCATGCCACCTGCGACCTCACAAACTCGGTCGTCATCCCGGCGCAGGCCGGGAGCCAGTAATCACCAGCGTTCGGGTTCTTGCACTGAAAAGCCGCACGGCTGGCGTCTACTGGGCCCCGGCCTGCGCCGGGGGTGACGGCAGGTGGTTTGTTGTTGTGGGATCGGAACTACTCCCCCGCGATCCACTCCAGCTTGTGTCGGCCCTGGCCCTCGTCGCCGAACAGTCGCGCCAGTGCGGGCAGCAGCACCCGCAGTTCGCCCTCCAGCGTGAAGGGCGGGTTGACGACGATCATGCCGGAGCCATGCAGCGCCGGTGGGTTGCTGGCCGGCCGGATAGACACCTCGGCGCGCAGCATCTTTGGAATTCCGGTCGACCGCAGCGCCGAGATGAAGTCGTGCACGGCGCGCGTATCCTTGAGCGGATACCAGAGGGCGAACACGCCGCCGGCGAACTTCTTGTGGCCCTTCACCAGCCCGTCGACCAGTCGGTCGAACTCGCCCGGCTCCTCGAACGGCGGATCGACCAGCACCAGCCCGCGCTTCTCCTTGGGCGGCAGGTGCGCATTGAGCGCGAGCCAGCCATCGAGATGGATGATGCGCGCCTGGATGTCGCCGGCGAACAGTTTTGAGAGCTCGCGGGCATCCTCGGGATGCAGCTCCAGCGCCTCGAGCCGGTCCTGCGGGCGGAACAGCTTCCGGACCAGCCAGGGCGAACCCGGATAGGTCTTGAGCTTGCCCGGGTTTTCGGCGCGCACCACGTCGAGATAGGGCGCCACCAACTCTTTGGCCTTGGCCGGCAGTTCCGCCTCCAGCAGCTTGCCGATGCCGTCGACCCACTCGGGCGAGCGCTTTGCCTCGGACGAACCGAGATCGTAGCGGCCGAGGCCGGCATGCGTATCGATGACGCGGAAGGCCGCGTCCTTTTTCTTCAGGTACTCGACCAGCCGCGTAAGGATGATGTGCTTGACGACATCGGCAAAGTTGCCGGCATGGAAGGCGTGACGGTAATTCATCGGCGGCGGAACTCAGCTGTACCAAGTGAGCAGTCTTTGCTCGGCGAGCTCTGTCGGTATCTGGGCAGCGGCATCGAGGGCAAGTGCCGTTTCACTATCAGTCGGGGTGATCTCGACCAGGCGATCGCTTTCGCGCAGCGCACGGGGATCGATGTCGAAGACATTGTCGATCGAAATCTGCCTGGTGCGCCGCCCGCGCATGGCATGCAGGTAGACTGCTGCATAGGCCTCGGGATGATAGAACGGCGCCACCACGGGCGTCGCACCGATCGTGGCGGCGATGGTATTGATCTCCCGCACGAGCGCGTCGAGCACGTCGACCGCAGCGAAAGGAACCGACGGGTCCCTCGCCTCGTCGGCGCCGCGGCGCGCCCGCAAGACATCCTTCACGGCCCGAGTCGGTACTGGAAGGGCGAACAGCGTTTCGTTCGCCAGAAAGGGCTCGACCCTGTCGGGATGTGTTCGTGCCAGCGACATCATGCGGCCGCCGATCAGCGGTGCTTCGATGATGAGCAGTGCAGATGCCGCGACCGTGTCCAGCCATCGCTGCACACCCAGCCGGGCCCAGTCGTCTGCCGCCAGCCGGATCACCGGGTGAGCAACGCCGTCGGCATCCGGAAAGCGCTTGCCGGCAGGGTGGTGCTCGAACACGGTGCGGACCGTGTCCCACTGCATCAGCGCCACATCGCGCGCGTCGCCATGGGCGATGCGAGCAGTCTGGCGGGTCAGCAGACTTTTGCCGATTCCGGGTAGTCCTGCGAAGACCACGCAGCGCTTGCCCTGGGCTGCGGCGCTGAGGTCACGATAGAGAGCACTGTCGGTTGGGATTAGGCTCTCCATCGTCCACTCCCTAATGCCTCGCTTGCGCCGTCAGGATGGTGACCGCGAAGGCGGTGAAGATGGCCGCAAAGCTCCAGTTGAGCGCTCGCTCCATCCATTTGGTCCGTTTGAAGGCCGCCGCCAGGCAGTCGGCCGCCAGCACCGTGGCGATACCGAGCGGGATCGAGATCACCACAAACTCGACGCCGAGGAAGAACAGCTTGCCGGTTGCAGCCGGATCATGCGCGTCGACGAATTGCGGCAGGAAGGTCACGAAGAACAGCACCACCTTGGGGTTGAGCAGGTTGATACCCAGCCCGGCGGCAAAACTCTGCCCCACCGACGGCGCGTTCCTGGCAGCCTCGGCGATGCGCAGGCCGCCGCCATGCACGATCGCCTGGTAGGCGAGCCACAGCAGGTACACCGCGCCGGCGATCTTCAGCGCCAGGAACAGCGGCGGCGCCGCGATGATCAGCACCGAAATCCCCAGCGCAACCAGTGTCGTGTGCACGACGATCCCCGCCATCGCCCCGAACATCGAGGCCAGCCCATGCGCCCGACCGTAGTTGACGGCCCGGCTCAGCTGCAGCGCCATGTCCGGCCCCGGCGTGATCGCGAGGATCACCGAGGCCAGCGCGAAGGCGAGGATGACGCCGATGTCGGGAATGAAGGGCATCAGCGGCGCGGCACGCAGTTGATCTGGTTGCCGATGGCGTCAACCATGCGCAGGTTGGGGTCGTCCGGGATCGACGCATCGAGCCAGCCGCCCAGCATGCCCTGCACGGCCAGAGGCCCATCGAGCACCAGGATGGTCGGCTCGTCGGCGCCGCGCTGATAGGCGAGGCCGCCCTTGCCGCTCGCGCCCTGGGGGTTGGCAAAGACATAGTTGTTGCCATCGATGCCGATCGAGCCGACCGATGTGCCATCGACATCGCAGTTCCACGCGCCATCGGCCTCGCCGGCAGCGGCGGCGCCGCAGAGCGCGAGAAAGAGACTGGCAGTCACGAGGGGCTTGAGCATCGGAACCTTCTGGTTGCGGAGATGACGTCTCCACAAGTGATGCCACGCCGCCAACGCCTTGCCTAGCGGGACCCGACGGGTGTGCGGCATCACTTTCGCCAGCAGGAACAGCGTACCGGACCCTCGCATTCGGCGCCGGGATTTCAAGCGCCGTCAGATGTTTGATGGCCATGCGAGGATATGCTGAACCAATCCATAATGGGTCTTTGGCAATCTCCGGCAGCTTTTCGCGGTCGCTGGCCGGACGCCGCGCATGCGATACCGAAGCGGCCGCGGCTTCTGCTTCCCCAGCATAGGTCCGGACCTCTCGCACAGCCCTTCGTCGGTACAGCCGCTCAGTCCGATAATCCAAGGAAACCGGGAATCTCCGGCTATTCACCCGCGCGGTGGATCCCGTCGCGTTCGTCGGCACATTTCCGACGACCGCGTATCGACGCGGCGTGGCATCGGATCAAGCCGCACGTTTCCGCAGCCCGAAGTGGAGGCCGCACACTTCGGATTCCCGTGTTCGGAGGAGAACGTAGGGATAGTTGGAAATGCATAGGGTGAAACAGACTAGTGAAGGCTACTAGGTAATTGATTCCGAACTCTAACTGACTGTTTTGCGTAGTTCTTTGTTAAGACCCGCCGCGCCAACCTCATTGGCAGTTGCGAATATTGTAATGAGTGAAGCAATGCGTAAAGCTCTTCTGGCTCTGGCCGTCGCCGGCCTGGGCATCACCCCGGCTTATGCCGTCGACGTCCTGTTCACCGGCAACATCACGGGTGTCTGTTCCCTGGCGTTGTCCACTCCCGGCACCCTGGCCGTCTCGACCGATGGTCAGACGCTCGGTTCACAGGAAGGACTGGGCCTCTTCGCCGCAGTCACCGTCCTGTCGATCGGCAACGCCACCGTCACCGTAGCTGCCCCGACCCGCACACAGTCGCCGGCCGGTTACGTTGCCACCGGCGAGACGGTCGAGGTGGCCTATACAGGTCTCAGCGGCCTCAGCGGCATCAGCCACCCGACCTACACCAACCAGCAGACCACCTTCGCGGCCAACTCGCTGCCGCTGACGGTGCTGCAGCTCAACAACCGCATCCGGAACGTCAACGGCTTCCCCACCGGGACGTACCAGACGCGCACGGTTGTGACATGCAGCTGAAAGCGGCCGCCGCCGCCACGCTGCTTGTCGGGCTGGCTACACCCGCCCTGTCCTGCACGCTCACTCTCGGGACCCCCGGCACGCTGGGGATCTCGACCAGTGGCCAGTACCTGGGTTCGACCCAGCCCGGGGGAGTTGCAGCCACCATGACCGTGGCGACTGTCGGCCCCAGCACCATGACGGTGCAGCCGCCGACCTACACTCAGGTGCCGTCGGGCTATTCCGGCGCCGGCGACACCATGGAGATCGGCTACACGGGCTCCGGGCTGATTTCCGGCGTCACGCAGGCCTTCACTACCGGGGTCACCCAGTTCGGCGTGCCGAACTTGCTCGGTATCGGCACCGTCATCGTCACGTTCAACAGCCGCGCCACCACCGCGACTGGGTTCAGGAACGGCACCTATCAGATGAGGACAATCGTCACATGCAGCTGAAATCTCTCGCCGTCACCACCACGGCCGCCGCTCTGGCGCTCATCGCCCTGCCGGTTGCCGCCCAGTCGCTGTCGCCGATGCACAAGACCGGCGTCACCCCCAGCGACATCAAGGGCTTCAAGCTGCAGGTCGCCAACCCGTACGAAGAGAAGATGACGTTCATCGTCGTGCCGATGGACCCCAAATTCGAGCGCGAGGCCGAAAGCGCCCGCGTGCTGCCCAATGAAGTGCGACTGGCTCCGGGCGCGGCCCGCGGCGTCACCGTGCAGTTCAAGATCGACCAAGAGACTAAGGAGAGGACAATTGGCGTTTGTGTCATGCCCAAGGACCTGGCTGGCCCTGTGCTGCCGCGTGTCTGCGGTACTTATACTGGCCGCATCGTCACTGCCGGCGCGAGCGGCTGACGGCATCCTGCTGCCGGCGCCGCCGGTCGGGCCGGGCGGCGAGGATTCCATCACGACGTCGGAGGGCGTGCGCTGCAGCCAGTCGATCAACTCCAATGGCGGCTATCTGGACATGGGCGTTGCCGGGGGCGATCTGAACACCACCTACTACACGGGCAGCAGCACGGTGACCCCCGGTCAGTCCGCCATCGGATATGCCCGCGTCATCATCCCGCTCGGCCAGACGCCCGCCCGTCTCGACTGCAGCCAGCTCTACAATCTGGAAATCCAGCGGCTCAAGGCAGAAATCGAACTGCTGAAGGTCGGACTCGAATGACACCGAACACTGCCGGCCGCCCACCCGCGCGCTCCCTCTCCCCCGCGCATTGAGCCGACAGCGGCCGGTCCGCCCGTGCCACCTCCCCCCGGCACGGGCGGGCCGGAGTTCATCACCGCCTTAAGCCATGATTAAGCATGCCGAGATAGGGTTTGCTCGCGTGTTTTTGGCGTTTTCAGCGAGGCATTTGCAGTGAAGGCAAAGGCAGTCGACAGTCCGGCCCAGTCGGATGGCGCGTTGCTGCTGGACGCCGCGCTCGAAAGCATCCCGTATGGCTTCTGCGTGTGGTCGGGCGACTTCAAGCTCGTCATGTGGAACCGCCACTATCTCGACATCTACGGTTTCTCGCCCAAGCGCATCAAGAAGGGCATGACCCTGGAAGCCGTGGTGCGGCTCTCCGCCGAGATGGGCAACCACCCCGACCAGACCCCCGAGGAATTTCTCGAAGCCTACAAGAAAGAGCTGCTGGGCAACCGCTCGGGCCTGCGGGCCAAGGCCCGCGAACTGCTCGAGGGCGGCCGCACCATCGAGACCGCTCATGTCTACTCGCCGGGCCTCGGCTGGGTGGTCACCCACGAGGACGTCACCGAGGAGATCGCCTCCACCGAGATCGTGCAGAAGCGCAAGCGCGAGCTGGAACGGCAGAACCTTCGGCTCAATGCCGTGGTGAACAATATCAGCCAGGGCCTCTGCATGTACGACGCCAAGGGCCGGCTGGTGGTATCCAACGCCCCTTATGCGCGCATCTACGACCTGCCCGAGGAAATGCTGCAGCCGGGCACGACGCTCGAAGAAATCCTTGGCCACCTGTTCGAACGCGGCATGGAAGCCGGCGGCGACCGCGATGCCTATATCCGCTGGCGGCGCGAAGTGATCTCGCGTGGCGAATACGGCAAGAACATCCACGAGCTCAACGGCCGCACCATCATGATGCAGCACCATCCGATGAAGGATGGAGGCTGGGTATCGACCCACGAAGACATTACCGAGCAGCGCCAGCAGGAAGCGCGCATCCGGCACCTGGCCCGTCACGACGCCCTGACCGAGCTGCCCAACCGCATCCAGTTCCTCGAGGAGATGGCGGCGAGCGAACCCGGCATCGACCGTGGCGAAAAGCTCGCCGTGCTCTGCATCGACCTCGACCACTTCAAGGACGTCAACGACACCCTAGGCCACGCCATCGGCGACAAGGTGCTCAAGCAGGTTTCGGCCCGCCTCTGGGGCTCGACCCGCGAGAACGATGTGCTGGCCCGTCTCGGCGGCGACGAATTCTCGCTGCTGCTGCGCGGCATCGACAAACCGGCCGACGCCGCCGCTATCGCCGAGCGCATCACCCGCACCATGTCGACGCCCTTCTCCATCGACGGCCACCAGATCGTCATCGGCGCTTCGGTCGGAATCGCCATGGCGCCCGACGACGGCGAGACCACGGACCAGCTGATGAAGAATGCCGACCTGGCGCTTTATCGCGCCAAGTCCGAAGGCCGCTCGACCTACCACTTCTTCGAACGCGGCATGGACGAGGCCATCCAGCATCGGCGCCTGATCGAGGCCGGATTGCGCCTGGCGCTGGCGCGCAACGAGTTTCGCCTCGTCTACCAGCCGCTGGTGGGCCTCAAGGAAGATCGCGTCACCTGCCTCGAAGCGCTGCTGCGCTGGGACCACGCCGAAAAGGGCACCATCTCGCCCGCCGACTTCATTCCGATCGCCGAAGAAACCGGTCTCATCGTGCCGATCGGCGAGTGGGTGCTGCGCGAGGCCTGCCGCACGGCAATGACCTGGCCCACCGACGCCCGCGTCGCCGTGAACCTCTCGACGGTGCAGTTCAAGAACCGGAAGCTCTACGAGACCGTGGTCTCCGCCCTGCAGGAGAGTGGACTGCCGGCCACCCGGCTCGAACTCGAGATCACCGAGTCACTGCTTCTGGCCGAGAGCGAGCCCACCCTGCAGACGCTGCACAAGCTCCGCGCGCTGGGCGTCCGCATCTCGATGGACGACTTTGGCACCGGGTATTCGTCGCTGAGCTATCTGCGCTCGTTCCCCTTCGACAAGATCAAGATCGACCGCAGCTTCATGCGCGACCTCGAAGCCAAGGGCGACAGCCTGGCCATTATCAAGGCCATCATCGGCCTCGGCCATTCGCTCGGCATGTCGACCACCGCCGAGGGCATCGAGACCGAGGAACAGCTCGCCGCCGTCCGTGAGCAGGGCTGCAACGAAGTCCAGGGCTTCCTGTTCTCCCCGCCCATCGACGCCAAGGCGGTCATCGACCTGCTGAAGACCGAAACCCAGCCGAAGCTGCGCCGGGTTTCATAACCGCGGTCCTTTCCTCAGGCCGTGGCCAACACGTCCGACCGCCCCTTCTTGCCGATCGTCAGCACCAGCAGCGCCGCGAGAATGCAGAAGACACCTGCGAACAGCAGTGCCGGCGTGTAGGTATCGAGCGCCGTGCGCGTCAGGCCCGCCAGCCCCGCGGCCGTCGCCGCCCCGAGTTGATGGCCGGCAAACACCCAGCCGAAGACGAGGCTAGCCTTCTCGGCCCCAAAGTGCTGCGCCGTGAGCTTGACCGTCGGTGGCACCGTCGCGACCCAATCGAGGCCGTAGA
>VFQQ010004127.1_pt1 | contig 13142 bp, 7 predicted proteins | sample 3512341 | NCBI WGS metagenome assembly VFQQ01 (sample SAMN10412373, study PRJNA504923) | tailings metagenome | isolation source: Relicate 2 Philex TSF1 revegetated site | place: Philippines: Tuba, Benguet | collected 2017-08-29 | reverse complement strand
GTTCGACGCCACCTGCCCGCTGGTGACCAAGGTGCACGTGGAGGTGGCCAAGCTGCACCGCGAAGGTTTTGAGTTCATCATGATCGGCCACAAGGGACACCCCGAAGTGGAAGGCACCATGGGCCAGCTCGACAGTGGCATCCATCTGGTGGAAGACGTGGCCGACGTGGCGCGTGTGGCACCGGCTCAGACGGAGAAGCTGGCCGTGGTCACGCAGACCACGCTGTCGGTGGACGACGCCGCGCAGATCCTGGACGCGGTCAAGGCGCGCTTTCCGCAGGTGCGTGAACCCAAGCAGCAGGACATCTGCTACGCCACGCAGAACCGGCAGGACGCGGTCAAGCTGCTCAGCCCGCAAGTCGACATCGTCATCGTGGTCGGCAGCCCCACCAGCTCCAACAGCAACCGCCTGCGCGAGGTCGCGATCAAGCTGGGCACCCCCAGCCACATGGTCGACAACGCCGACGAGCTCCAGGCCGAGTGGTTCGTGGGCAAACGCCGGGTGGGCCTGACCGCCGGGGCTTCGGCGCCCGAGATCCTGGTGCGCCAGGTGATCGACCGCATCAAGTCCATGGGCGCGATTTCCGTGCGCACCATGGACGGCCTGACCGAGACCATCAAGTTCCCGCTGCCGAAGGGTCTCAAGACCGAGGGCGGCGATACCGCACCGCTGGATCACCTGCGCTGACAAGCGCCCGGCCCGTCGAGGGCGCAAAACTACAATCGCCGCATGCTAGACATCGTCCCACTGAGAAAAGACCTTGACGCCGTCGTGGCGCGCCTGGAAACCCGCAAGCAGCCCCAGCCCTACCTGGACGTGGCCGCCTTCCGCGCGCTGGAGGCCGAGCGCAAGGCGCTGCAGACCCGCACCGAGGACTTGCAGAGCCAGCGCAACACGCTGTCCAAGCAGATCGGCATGCTCAAGGGCAAGGGCCAGCACGCCGAGGCCGACGCCGCGATGGCTCAGGTGGGCGCGATCAAGGGCGAGCTGGAAGCCGGCGCCGCGCGGCTCGATGTGATCCAGGCCGAGTTGCAAGCCATGCTGATGTCGGTGCCCAACCTGCCGCACGAGAGCGTGCCCGTGGGCGGCGACGAATCGGCCAACGTGGAGGTGCGCCGCTGGGGCAGCCCGCGCGCGTTCGATTTCCCCGTGCGCGACCACGTGGACCTGGGTGCGCCGCTGGGCCTTGATTTCGAGACCGGCGCGCTGCTCTCGGGCTCGCGCTTCAGCTTCCTGCGCGGCCCGGTGGCGCGCCTGCACCGCGCACTCGCGCAGTTCATGCTCGACCTGCAGTCGCAGGAACACGGCTACACCGAGTGCTACACGCCCTACATCGTCAACCGCGAGGTGCTCGAAGGCACGGGCCAGTTGCCCAAGTTCAAGGAAGACATGTTCTGGGTGCTGCGCGGTGGCGACGAAGAAGCCGCCGAGCAGTACCTCATCTCCACCTCGGAGATCTCGCTCACCAACACCGTGCGCGAACGTGTGCTGGCCGAGAGCGATCTGCCGATCAAGCTCACCGCGCACAGCCCCTGCTTCCGCTCCGAAGCCGGCAGCGCCGGGCGCGACACGCGCGGCATGATCCGCCAGCACCAGTTCGACAAGGTCGAGATGGTGCAGATCGTGCACCCCGAGAAGAGCTACGAAGCGCTCGACGCCATGACCGGCCACGCCGAGGCCGTGTTGCAGAAGCTCGGCCTGCCGTACCGCGTGATCGTGCTCTGCACCGGCGACATGGGCTTCGGCTCGACCCGAACGCACGATCTGGAGGTGTGGGTGCCCGCGCAGGGCACCTACCGCGAGATCAGCTCGGTGTCCAACTGCGAGGCCTTCCAGGCGCGCCGCCTGCAGGCCCGCTTCAAGAACGCCCAGGGCAGGAACGAGCTGGTGCACACGCTCAATGGGTCGGGCCTGGCCGTGGGCCGCGCACTGGTGGCGGTGCTGGAGAACTTCCAGAACGCCGATGGCAGCGTGACCGTGCCCGAGGTGCTGCGGCCCTACCTGGGGGGACTGGAACGCCTGACGCCGGCCTGAACCCAGGCCCGCGTGCACCTCAGGAAGCCCCGCACTGCGGGGCTTCCTGCTTTTCAGGCCCTTCCTGCCTTGCCGACAAACTTACCGACTTCGCTGCGGCGGCGGTGGATTCAGGCGGGCATGGTCGTTGCTCTGACATTCACCACGCCCCGCGCCGACGCAGGCGGCGGGCCCGGTATCCGGGTGGGCACGCCGTTTGCCAATTGAGGATATGAAATCCTCCACCGCCCCCTCCTTCGTACAGGAAACCTGACATGTCGCGCAACAAGAACATCCTGGCGTTCGTGATGGCAGGAGGGGAGGGATCCCGGCTTCATCCGCTGACCGCCGAACGCTGCAAGCCGGCGGTGCCGTTCAACGGCAAGCACCGCATCGTCGATTTCGTGCTGTCCAACATGGTCAACTCGGAGATCTATTCGATCTACCTGCTGGTCCAGTACAAGTCGCAGTCGCTCATCGAGCACATCCGGCAATCGTGGACCATGACGCGGTTCATCCCGCAGCACTTCGTCACCGTGGTGCCGCCCCAGATGCGCAACGGGCCCGAGTGGTTTCAGGGCACCGCCGATTCGGTGTTCCAGAACATCCACCTGATCGAGAGCTTCCGCCCGGACATCGTGGCTGTGTTCGGGGCCGATCACGTCTACCGCATGGACGTGCGCCAGATGATCGACTTCCACACGGCCCACAACGCGCAGGTGAGCGTGGCCACGCTGCCAGTGCCCCTGTCGCAATGCGATCAGTTCGGCATTGTCGAGACCGACGACAACCACCGCATCACCGGTTTCATCGAAAAGCCCAAGAGCACCCACCCCATGCCCGGCAATTCCACGCACGCGCTGGCATCGATGGGCAACTACCTGTTCAACGCCGATGTGCTGCTGGACGCGCTGCGGCGTGCACACGAGACCGGGCACAGCGACTTTGGCAAGGACATCCTGCCGGCCATGCTCAAGACGCACAAGCTGGTGGCGTACGACTTCAACACCAACACCATCCCCGGCACCGAACCGTATGAAGAGCCGGGCTACTGGCGAGACGTCGGCACCCTGGACGCGTATTTCCAGGCGCATTTCGATACCCTGGGTGTGCGGCCGAAATTCCGCATGACCAACCGGCACTGGCCCATCTACGCCAGTCCCGACCAGGCCGAATCGGCCCAGATCGAGAACGGTTTCATCAACCGCTCCATCGTCGGATCCGGCAGCATTGTCGACAACGCCCGGCTGGACCACGCGATGTTGCGCCGTTCGGTGCTGGTGGAACCCGGCGCCGAGGTGGAGCACTGCATCGTCATGGAGCGCTCGCGCGTGGGGCGGGGCGCCCGCATCCGCCGCGCCATCATCGACCAGGACAACGACATCCCGCCGGGTGAACTCATCGGTTTCGATGCCGCAGCAGACCGCCGTCGGTTCCATGTCACGCCCAGCGGCATCGTGGTGGTGCCCGCGCGCTTCTTCGGGCCCCGCAGGCAGGTGGCTTCGCCGCCGATGCCCGACGGAACGCCGGCTCCCGTGGCGCAGATCGAATGGCTCACCGGAGAGCCCCGGCTGGGAGCCATGGCATGAGCGGCGGGGCCACCGCCCCCGCTTCCGTCACCCGAACCCGCCGCCCTCGCACCCGCCACCACTGGGTGGGTGAAGGCAAGCCGTGGCCACTGGGAGCGACGCTGGACCGCGATGGGGTGAACTTTGCCGTCCATGCGGCCGGCGCGTCGTCCGTGGAAGTTTGCCTGTACGCGAGCGACGGCCGGACGCAGGTCGAGCGCATCGCCTTGCCCTGTGTGACGCATGGTGTCTGGCACGGCCATGTGAACGGCCTGCGCGCCGGCCAGCTCTATGGTCTGCGCGTGCACGGGCCGCTCGAACCCGCTGCCGGCTTGCGTTTCAACCCCGCCAAGTTGCTGCTCGATCCGTATGCGCGCAGCATCGACCGACCGCTGCGCGGCGACGCCAGTCAACTGGCTTACGTGCCCGGACATGAAGACGAAGATCTGTCCCTGGACGACGCCGACAACGGTGCCACCGCGGCCAAGGCGCGCGTGGTGCGCTCCCAGTTCGACTGGGGCGATGACCGGCGTCCGTCGTTCGCTCCCGAGGACACGGTGTTCTACGAACTGCACGTGCGCGGTTTCACACGTCTCATGCCCGGCGTGCCGCCCGAGCAGCAGGGCACCTACGCCGGACTGGGCAGCCCGGCGGCGATCGAGCACCTGCGATCGCTGGGCGTGACCAGCGTGGAGCTGCTGCCGGTGCAGGCCTTCATCGACGACGGCCACCTGCTGGACAAGGGCTTGTCGAACCACTGGGGCTACAACACGGTGGCCTTCCTCGCTCCTGAGCCGCGCTACGGCGGTGCCGACCCGGTGGGCGAGTTCAAGGCCATGGTCAAGGCCCTGCATGCCGCAGGGATCGAGGTCATCCTGGATGTGGTCTACAACCACACCGGCGAGGGCAACCACCTCGGGCCGACCCTGTCGCTCAAGGGCATCGACAACGCCGCCTACTACCGGCTGGCCGAAGACTCCCGCTTCTACACCGACTTCACCGGCACGGGCAACACGCTGGACACCAGCAGCCCCCCGGCGCTGCGCCTGGTGCTCGACAGCCTGCGCTACTGGGTGACGGAGATGCATGTGGACGGCTTCCGCTTCGACCTGGCCAGCGCGCTCGGTCGCGATGCCACGGGCCGCTTCGATCACCGTTCGCCGTTCTTCTGCGCCATCGCGCAGGACCCGGTGCTCTCCACCGTCAAACTCATCGCCGAACCCTGGGACCTGGGTCCCGAGGGTTACCAGGTCGGGGGCTTTCCCGGCGGCTGGCAGGAGTGGAACGGCCGCTACCGCGATGCCGTGCGCGACTACTGGCGCAACGCCGACGGCAGCCTGAGCGAATTCGCGGCCTGCCTGTGCGGCAGCGCCGACATGCTGATGCCGCGCCGGCGCGCACCCTGGACGAGTGTGAACCTCGTCACCGTGCACGATGGCTTCACCCTGAACGATCTGGTGAGCTACAACGACAAGCACAACGAGGCCAACGGCGAAGACAACCGCGACGGGGAGTCGCACAACCGCAGCTGGAATTGCGGCGTGGAAGGGCCGGCCGAAGACAACGCCGAGGTGACCGCGCTGCGCGAGCGCCAGAGGCGCAACTTCCTGACCACCCTGTTCTGCTCGCATGGCGTGCCGCTGCTGCTGGCGGGTGACGAATTCGGGCGCACGCAGCGCGGCAACAACAACGGCTACTGCCAGGACAACGAGCTCAGCTGGGTGGACTGGACGCTGGCGCAGCAACAGGCCGACCAACTCGCCTTCGTGCGCGGCCTCATCGGATTGCGCCGCGAACTGGGTGTTCTGCGCCTGCGCGCCTGGCCGATCGGCGCGCCGGGCGAGGCGCCTTGTCCCAGCATCCAGTGGCTCAGCGTGTGGGGCTTGCCGATGACCGAACCGGAATGGGAAGACCCGCAGGTGCGCTGCGTGGCGGCTCTGATCGAGAGCGATGTCCATGCGCAAGCGGTGCTGCTGCTGTTCAACGCCACGCCGCAGGAGGCCGTGTTCACCTTGCCGCCTCAGGAGCCTGCGCGCTCATGGGTGGTGCGCGTGGACACCCGAAGTGCCGAGCTGTCCCCGGCGGTTGACGCCGTGGCTTCGGGAGAACAAGTCACCTTGATGGCGCACTCGATGGCGGTGCTGGTTGCTGCGGCCCGTGGCCCGGCATGAAGCACCAACACGACATGCCCTTTGGCGCCACGGCCCGTCCTCAAGGCGGTGTGGATTTCAGGCTGTGGGCGCCCGCCGCCCAGGAGCCCGTGCTGGTGTACTGGAGCGCCCATGGCGCCGAGTGCCGCCTGACTGCCCGTTGCGAAGGCGATGGCCTCTGGCGCTGCAGCGCCAGCGATGCCGATGCCGACACCCTGTACGAATGGGAGGTGGACGGTGCGCAGCGCGTGCCGGACCCTGCCTCGCGGCACAACCCCCAGGGGCCGATGGGCCCCAGCCGCGTCACCGACCCCCGCGCCTTCGACTGGGACACGGACTGGACCGGTAGGCCCTGGCACGATGCCGTCATCCACGAACTGCACGTGGGCACCTTCACGCCAGAAGGCACCTTTGCCGCCGCAGCACAGCGGTTGCCGCACCTGGCCGACCTCGGCGTCACCGCCATCGAACTCATGCCGGTGGCGGCTTTCCCTGGCCGCTTCGGCTGGGGCTACGACGGCGTGCTGCCGTTCGCGCCGCACAACGCCTACGGAACGCCAGACGAACTCAAGGCACTCATCCAGACGGCGCATCGCCTGGGCCTGATGGTGTTCCTCGATGTGGTCTACAACCACTTCGGTCCCGAGGGGAACCTGCTGGGCCGCTATGCGCCGCAGTTCTTCTCCACCACGCACGAAAGCCCCTGGGGCGCGGCGCTGAACTTCGACGCACCCGGCAGCCAGAGCGTGCGCGACTTCTTCATCCACAACGCGCTGTACTGGCTCAACGAATACCGCTTCGACGGCCTGCGCCTGGACGCGGTGCACGCCATCGTGGACACCACGTCGCCCGACGTGGTGGATGAGCTGGCCACGCGCGTGCGCGAGGCCACGGTCGGCCGCCACGTGCACCTCATCCTGGAGAACGAGAAGAACGAGCGAAGGCGCCTGGCGGCAACGCCCAGGCCGGGTCACTGCGACGCCCAATGGAACGACGATTTCCACCACGCCTTGCACGTGCTGCTGACCGGCGAAAGCCATGGCTACTACGGCGACTACGCGTCGGACCCGCTGGAACTGCTGGGCCGCACGCTCACGCACGGGTTCGCGTTCAAGGAGTCGGAACGAAAGGCCGGTGGACGCCGCGTGTCGTGCGCACCGGCGCCGGCGCAACCGCTGCCGGCCATGGTGCACTTCGTCAACAACCATGACCAGGTGGGCAACCGCGCCTTCGGCGAGCGGCTGGATCAACTGGTGGCGCCCGGTGCCATCGACGCGGCCCTTCTGCTGGCGTTGCTGACCCCGGCGACCCCCATGCTGTTCCAGGGTGACGAATGGGCGGCGGACACACCGTTCCTCTATTTCGCCGATTGGGATGGCGAGCTGCGCCAGGCGGTGCGTGAAGGCCGGCAGCGCGAGTTCGCGCACGTCCAGGTGCCCGGCCGACCCCTGCCCGACCCGTGTTCGACGCAGACCTTCGAGGCCAGTGCCCTGCCATGGACCGAGTCGGCCTTGGCGCGGGGTGCCGCGCGGCAGGCGCTGGTGCGTGCGGCACTCGCGGCCCGCCGCGAGTGGATCGTGCCGCGCCAGGGCCTGCTGGCCACCGGTGGCCACACCGCGCGCAAGGTCGGTGCCACCGGTCTTCATGTGCGCTGGCGCTACACCGCTGGGCCCACGCTGTTGCTCGACATCAACCTCGGCGCGGAGCCGGTGGACGGCACGGTGCTCGAACCCTCCGGAAGGATGCGCACCGTGTTCACGCACCGCTGGGCGGACCATGCTCCGGCCTGGTCCCCCTGGTCTGCCCGGTGGCGGCTCTGGGAGCCGGCATGACGGACGCACCGGGCACGCAGGCCCAGGCGACTGGCGTCACGCCCGCGCTGGAGACCGCCGACATTCCCCTGGCCACCTACCGCATGCAGTTCCATGCGGGTCACACCTTCGAGCAGGCGCGCGCCGCCGTCCCCTACCTGGCGGCCCTGGGCGTGAGCCACCTCTATTGCTCGCCGTACCTGATGGCGCGCCCGGGCAGCACCCACGGCTACGACGGGATCGACCCGACGCGACTCAACCCCGAGGTGGGCAGCGAGCAGGCGCATGAGGCCCTGTGCGCGGAGCTGGCCGCCCACGGCATGGGCCAGTTGCTGGACATCGTGCCCAACCACATGGCCGTGCTGGAGGCGCGCAACCCCTGGTGGGAGGAGGTGCTGGAGCATGGCGAGGCCTCGCCGCACGCCCGCACCTTCGACATCGAGTGGCGCCCGGCCGCCCCGGAAATGAGGGGCCGTGTGCTGTTGCCCATCCTGGGCGATCACTATGGCCGGGTGCTCGAAGCCGGCGAACTGCGGCTGCGCTTCGACACCGCTGAGGGCCAGTTCTTCGTGCAACACGGCGACCACCGTGCGCCCATCGATCCCAGGGACTATTCGGCGGTGTTCTCCGCTGCGCCGGTGCCCGAGGAGGGTGTCCAGGCGATGGCGCAGGTGGCGCCGCTGCTGGACGCTTTTGCCCGCCTGCCCCCGCGCGACACGCCCGACGCCGCGCTGCGCGAGGGCCGGATGCGCGACGCACCCCGGCTGCGCCAGCAACTGGCTGCCCTGGCCCGCGAACACGGTTGGCTCCGCCACTGGATCGAGTCGGTCTTGAAACGGCTCAATGGCCGCGTCGACGAACCCGGCAGCTTCGATGCGCTGGATGGCTTGCTGCGCCGCCAGGCGTTTCGGCTGGCGCACTGGCGCGTGGCCAGCGACGACGTCAACTACCGGCGCTTCTTCGACATCAACGCGCTGGCCGCGCTGCGCATGGAAGATCCGGCGGTGTTCGAGGCCACGCACCAACGCATCCTGCGCTGGCTGGCCGAGGGCAAGGTCACGGGCCTTCGCGTGGACCACCCCGACGGGCTGAGCCGTCCTGCGGCGTACTTCCGTCAGCTCCAGCAACGCCATGCGGCGCAGCTGCAGGCGGCCGGCGCCGAGCCCCGCGCGCTGTACCTGGTGGTGGAAAAGATCCTGGCCGACCACGAACCGCTGCCCGACGCATGGCCGGTGCACGGTGGCACGGGTTACCGCTTCAGCAGCCTGGTCAACGGGTTGTTCGTGGACGCTGCTGCGGAGGAGGCGTTCGACCGGGTATACGAGGCGTTCACGGGAGACGCCACCACCTTTGAGGAGACCGTGTACGCGTGCAAGAAGCAGGTCATCGAATCGGCGTTCGCGGCCGAACTGGACTGGTTGACGGAGACGCTGTACCGCATCACCCGCGCGGACCGCACGCTGTGCGACTTCACCCGCCATCGCCTGCGCAACGCATTGGCCGAGACCGCAGCCGCCTTCCCGGTCTACCGCACCTACGTCGGCACGGACGCCGACGGACCGAGCGAGGCAGACCGCAGGCATGTGGCGTGGGCGCTGGCCGCGGCGGGCCGGCGCCTGGAGCGCACGGAGGCGGACCTGCTGCAGAACCTGGAGCCCATCCTGCTCGGCGCACGGGGGCCAGCCCAGGTCTTGCGCGAACGCTTCGTCGAGCGCTGGCAGCAGTTCACCTCACCGGTGATGGCCAAGTCCGTGGAAGACACCGCGTTCTACCGGCATGTGCGATTGGCCTCGCTCAACGACGTGGGTGCCGAACCACGCCGCTTCGGCGTGTCGCCCGCCGCCTTCCACAACGCGAGCGCGATGCGCAGTCGGCACCGCCCGCACTGGTTGCTGGCCACGTCCACGCACGACAGCAAGCGTTCCGAAGACGTGCGGGCCCGTCTCAACGTGCTGTCGGAAATGCCTCAGCTGTGGGAGGACGCGGTGCGCGAGCTCGATGCGCTGGGCGAGCGCTTCCTTTCGCAGGTGGACGACGCAGCCGCCCCGACCGCCCACGACCGCTGGACCTTGTTCCAGGCGCTGGCGGGCATCTGGCCAGCCCATGGCGCTTCACTGGAAGAGCGCGACGATGTGCGGGGGCGCATCCAGCAGTACATGCAGAAGGCGATGCGCGAGTCCAAGCGCGAAACACACTGGCTGAGCCCCAACGGGGCTTACGAGCTGGCGGTGGAGGGCTACATCACGCGCGTGCTGTCGCTGGAGAGTTTCGTGCAGCGGCTCGAGGGGCTGGTGCAGGCCATCGCGCCGCTGGGTTTTCGCAACAGCCTCGCGCAACTGGCCCTCAAGATGACCGTGCCAGGTGTGCCCGACATCTACCAGGGCTGCGAACAATGGAACTTCAGCCTGGTGGACCCGGACAACCGAAGGCCGGTGGATTTCGTTGGCTTCGCTGCATCGCTGGCGCGCATCACGGCACGCGATAAGGAGGGCGCCGTGGCCACGCCGGTGCCGTGGCGCGAACGGTTACCGGCGTGTCCGGACGGGGACATCAAGCAATGGGTGACATGGCGGCTGCTGCAGCTGCGGCGTGCGCATGCGGGCCTGTTTCGCGACGGCGCCTACCTCCCGCTGGCGGTGGAGGGCAGCGCATCCGCCCATGTGCTGGCCTTCGCCCGGGTGCATGAAGGGCGCGCCGTGCTGGTGGCCACTGCTCGCCTGCTGCACCGGTGGCAGTCGCAGGGCTGGGGCGACACGGTCATCGGCCTGCCCCCGGCGCATCCCGTGCTGTCGCGCAGCACCATCTGGCAGCACTGGATGACCGGAGAGACCGTGTCTCTGGATGGCCAGGGCATCGGCGCGCAAGACCTGTTCGGCGATCCAGGTCCTGAAGGCGGACGTCTGCCCTTTGTTGTGCTGGTCCAGGGTCCGTCGGCTTCGTTGCCCTGATGGAGAAACCGTGACGAATCTGACCATTTGCCGTGCGAATCATCCCCATCGAGCCCGTCTGTGCGCCAGCGAACAGTGCGGCATGGCGAGGCGCCGCATGCTGCATCGTCCCCACCACGCAGGTCCCACTCCATGTTCAATGAGCTTGTTCAACGTTTCAACCCTCGAGTTTCTGTCGAGTCCCCAAAGAAAAGCATGCGAGCGGCGTGCAGGGCCTGTGCGGCGGTGCTGGGCCTGCTCGTGGCACAGGCAGGCCCGGCCAGCGCAAACGACGGCCATGTGGCGACCTTGAAGGGTGTCACGGGCGATATCAGCATCTCGCGCAAGGACGGCTCCATCGATGCCGAAGCCGGCACCCGGCTGTTCGTTTCCGACCGCATCGTGTCCGGCGCCGACGCCTCGGCCGGCATCATCTTCAAGGACGGCACCGTGCTGACCGTCGGCCCTTCCGCGGACCTCCTGGTGCGCGACTACACCTTCGAGCCCAAGCGGGAAAAGTACGAGTTCTTCGTTTACCTCGCGCGCGGTGCGGCTCTCTACGCGTCGGGAATGATGGGCAAGCTGTCGCCAGAGACGGTCAAGGTGGCCACACCCATCGCCACCATCGGCGTTCGCGGCACCCGGTTCATCGTCGATGCGGGACAACCCCGACCATGAGGACCCCATCCATGAGAATCATTCGCTTTGGGCTGGCCCTGCTGGTCGCCGCCGCGGTTCTCGGCGGATGCGCCACCCGGCCACAGCCCGCCGTGGGGACGACCGTGGTGCTGCTGCCCGATGAAGACGGCAAGGTGGGCGCGGTTTCGGTGGCCAGCTCGTCGGGAACGGAGTCGCTCGGCGGCGAGTACACGTACACCCGTGTCGATGCCGCCGCCGTCGCCCCGTCGCGGGCCAGCCCGGTGGACCGCGGCGCGCTGGAGAAGGACTATGGGTTGCTGCTCAAGGGCCAGCCGCCCATGCCCAGGACGTTCATCCTCTACTTCCTTCTCGACAAGACCGAGCTGACCGAGGAATCGAAGGCCATGCTGCCCACCGTGTTGGCTGCCATACGGGAACGCAAGCCCGCAGGCATCACGGTCTTTGGTCACGCCGACGCCACCGGCTCGCCAGCGCGAAACCTCAAGTTGTCGGCCGATCGGGCTGAGGCAGCAGCCAGTCTGCTGCGCACCAACGATCCCTCACTGAAGGACATCGAGGTGCAGTTCTTCGGCGAGACCAAGCCGCTGACGCAGTCCGGCCCGGAAGCCAGAAACCGGCGCGTGGAAATCCTGATCCTGTAAGAGGGCTCAGGGTTCATTGATGCAACACCCCAGTGGATAGGCGTCGTTCAAGACAGCCCCGCCCTGGAGGTTGCACGGCATGTTGCCCACACAATGGGCCGAAGTTGTGCGGCAAGATCCGGACTGATCGACTGAGTGCCGCTGTACTGCAAGGACACGACATTCGATAAATTGTTCGGGTGCTGCCGGTACATCACCGCCATGACCGTAGCCATCTGCAGCCATTGACCGCGAGTGCTCGTGTGAACGTTGTCAGTGAAAAAGTCGGCCATCGAAACGCCAGTCACTGCTCCTGTTTCGATGGCGTCATAGACAGCCATAAAAACTTGCAGCCAAGGTACGAGCAGCATCGGGCGTGTTCCCGTTGCTCGATTGGCATTCACATGGTCAATGATGCCGTCCCATAGCGGAGCCTCAATGTCCTGCGAGGATCGCCACGCGGAGTCAAACCGCCGAGCCGGGTCATCGCGCCAAAAATTACCGTAAAAAGTTTGTGCGCCGGCATTTGCTGCCAAAGCGTGCCATAGCAGCGCATAGCCATTGGCATTCGAAAACGTGATGTGCTCCTGCACAGAAGCCCGCCCGCCATAACTTCCACCATGCGCCTCGGTACCAAGGAAGAGGTCATAGGATGCGCCGCTTGCCTGCATCAACCCTTTGACCGCGTCTGGTCCACGAGGGTCGTTGTCCCATCGATAGCCAGCACTGGCAAATGGACCCGTGCCGGCCGAGACTTGAGGCGTGTACCCGGCATCTGAGATCACCCCTGCCCACGGGTAAGTGAATATCGCGTCAGGGATCGAATGACCGGTAACGATGAGGCGTGAACCTAAAGAACGCGCAGAGGGAAGTGATCCTTCCGGAATGGGTGGAGGCCTCTGGGTTGTCCCTTGCGGAAGCGAATCACCCGATCCACCACCGCCACCACAAGATGCCACTCCAACGAGAGGCAAAAGGAGTGCAAACGAATGGAGCACCGTTCTGCGCGATTTTTCAAAGCTCGTTAGGTCAGTTTTTATTGCCAAGAGTTTCTCCAGCGCTTTTTGACCAAGGACGGTTGAAGACTGGCAGGGCAAGCCCAGGCTGATTCGAAATGCCGGCCAGCTGACGGCGCTCTCTGCGACAGGAGTTTCAAAGCGAAACGGCACGAGCGCTGTAGGACAACACCGCACTCGGACAAATGTCGCTGGGGCCACACGCACTTCGCGCTCGGCATGGAAGAGCCGCTCTGGTGCTACCCAGACGCCGTGCCGCGTGACGGAATGGTGGACAAAACAAAAAAAAGCGGCCCGGAGGCCGCATATTTGCTGGTGTCGTGGCGGAGAGGGTGGGATTCGAACCCACGGTACGTTGAAAACGTACACGGGATTT
>VFQQ010004125.1_pt1 | contig 13151 bp, 15 predicted proteins | sample 3512341 | NCBI WGS metagenome assembly VFQQ01 (sample SAMN10412373, study PRJNA504923) | tailings metagenome | isolation source: Relicate 2 Philex TSF1 revegetated site | place: Philippines: Tuba, Benguet | collected 2017-08-29 | reverse complement strand
CACACACACACACACACACACACACACACACGGGATACATCTGGGGTGTGCAGACTTCTGGGTATGGAAAAACCATATTGCTGGTCCCTGTGTCTGGCTCTTTGCACGCACATGCCACGCGCTGACAGAGTGTGTACGTGTGTGTGTGTGTGTGTGTGTGTGTGTGTGCGTGCGTGCAATGTCTTCACCATGATCTGATTTGGTGGGATAGAGTACACCAAGGGCTGACGTCTGACAAGACTGACTGTCTGATCCATAGGCAAACCTAGTCGCTGTGCCAGATCATCCAGCCTACACACAGCACGAATGATACAACACACACACACACACACACTGGTTGACGCCGCACTCTGCATCTCCATGGCTGCGGCAAACATACGCTGAGTTCGCTGCCAAGATGTGTGCTCTTCTGGGTGCTGGCTGCTTCACTAGTGCTCCGCTGAATATGCTGTGGAGATGGCAGAAGAGCCTGTGCGTGGTATTGATGCTCACTTGTCCTTCACCAGGCTGAATGTGTTGATGGCGAAGAGCGGCGGCAGCGCTGTGAGCAGCAAGCCCGCTTCTGAGGCTGGGATGCCGAGCTCCTCTCCCAAGCCCTTGAGACGCGTCGCTAGAGCTTCTGCTGACCTGCACGAGCGTAGCAGCGACACGGGCTGTGCCGCTATGCTATCTGACGTGCCTGTGCTGCCGCCCGCGCCATCGAGGCTGGTGGGGCTGAGTCTGCTCTCTGCCCGCGCCACCTCTTGCTAGCCCCTACCTGTTCCACGCAGCGGGCACGCGTGTCACGAGGGTGGCAGCCTCAACAAAGCTCAGCCCTGTGCTGGAGGCTATAATCTCCAGCTTGGCACGCACTGCCGATGGTTCCTCCTCGAGCACTCCCGGCACATTGCCCAGTAAGTCTGCCAACTGCGAGTCTGTCAGGCCCTCGCCATCTGCCTGAAGGACGGCACAGAAGCTTGCGAGCTTGGTGGCTGCCTCCTCCATTCGCTGGGTGTCAGTGAGGGTCTGTGACTGGAGGGCATGGGAGGTGACGTGCCGCCGCTGTGGCGCTGCTTTCCGTCTGGCACTTGCTGAGCCATGCCGTGCCACGTGCACGCAGGCTGGTGCACAGGGAGCACTTGCTGCGTGCCACTGGGCTGCGGAAGCTACAGATGGAGCTGGCAAGCTGAGTGGCGGGCGCTGGCTACCCCCAGACGCTCGCCGGCGGACATGACTCTGGCTGGTGAACTCTGACGCTTGCATCATCCTGCCGTAGCCTGCCATTGTGCTGTCTTTCTCTGCCTACAGAGGCCACAGCAGGCGCTGAGACACATGCGCTGCGTCTCACTATTACTCTGTACTGCGGTGGTATCCGTACGGTCTGGCGTCCATTTCTTACAGGTACACGCGCACAGGTCCACCTACAAGCACACGATCCTACGCACTGGTAATGTCCTCTACCATGCCGACTCCATCGTGCAGAGAAAAGAAGAACCAGTTCTTTAGTGGCGCGCCCACCCTGCTGATTGCGCGCACAGCGCAGTTGGCCACTACCCCGCCTGACACAGCACACACAGGCGCTGCTGCCAGCTGCCCTGCAGCACCTCGCTCGCACACCCATGCCTCTAGCAGTGGTCTTGACACTGTGCCCTCCGCCACGCCTTCGCTGGTCTCGAGTGCCGCGGCAGCAGCCTGCAATGCACAGCACAACAAGCATCACACCGCAACACGTTCGGCAGCAAGCACGCATACGCACGTGCTTCTCAACCGCTCAGCGCGCGCGTGTCTGTGTGTGTGTGCGTGTGTGAGGCGTGCTGCATAGCGTACGTGCAGGCCCTGTAGGTCTGACTCCGCCACAAGCGTGTGATGCTGTGTCTCATACTGCCTTACTGCCCTCAGTACCTGCACACACAAGCACACAACAGAACACACACAATCTCATTTGGTGACGCATAAGAAGAAGCTGGCACATGTAGGTGCTCACAAACAGCGCGCCTTGTGCACAACAGAACACACACAGGTCATTTGGCGACCCTAGGAATGCACGCACAAAGCACATGCACACATATACCAGCTTACAATCAGCGCGTGCGTGCTTCCACACACACACACACACACACACACACACACACACCGCACCTGGTACAGCGGATGTATGGGTCTCCTGCCCAGACACTTGCTCACAGGCCTGCTCAGCGATGCGTCCAGCCTGCCGTATGCGAGCTCGCGCATCTGACCCGCTGACCCGCCCTTGCCTGCTGCCTCCCCCTGTGCCTGCTGCTTTTCCATGTACGTGTACTTGGCACCGAGGTTGACAAACACGTATGAGAGGGAGCCTATGACCTCTGCGAGGAAGAGAATCTTACCCGCATCTGTACACACACACACACACACACACACACACGCACATCCCTTGAGCTGGCGCTTAGGACAGCGTGGAGAGCAGCAAGGAGGGCGCGGCCTTGCCGCCGCCTTGTCGCGCCTTAAAAAGAAAGCCGCGAGCCGGACAGTCGACAATTCAGGTGTGTGTGTGTGTGTGTGTGTGTCGTGTTGAGGCTGGCACAGCGTACCTGCGCAGGCAGCCTCTAGTTTGTCTGACATAGCGTGTGTGGCCCCATACGTGCTAATGACCACATCGTATGGCTCCACGTGTTGTCTCTGTACGTCCCAGGGCTGGCTAGGGCTTGAGGGGGTGGGTACGCTGGCCTCCGTCACTGTAATGAGTGGGTTCATGGCTGATAGGGTCTGTGTACACGCCTGTGCAACCCTGCGTGCAGCAAAGGCCGCGCACACAGGTACGATACAACATTAGCGCTGGACCTTGCGTGCTGGCGTGTGCTGTAGCCACGCGCGCGGCTACAGTTCGCAGTGGGCGCAGGGTTTGGACCCGCACGGGCGTCTGTGGGCAGCAAGGCCTGCTCACGAGAGCAAGGCCTGCTTGCAGGGCGGGTGATTGTGGAGTGCTGCGTGGGGCGCTGGTACTCACGTCTTGGCGTCGCCTGCGTCAGCGGGGACCAGGAAGTTGCCGAAGGACGCTTGCGCGACTGGGGTGGAGTCCGCAAGTGCGACGTGGCCCACACCCGCAAGGACCAGGTTCTTCGCGATCTGCAACACAACCACGCGTACGACACGTGTGTCACGCCCAGCAAGCGCAGGTGCACGTCGGCCTGTGGTGTCTGCGCTGCGAGGCTCTGTCCGTGGGCTCGCGCAGAGGGGCGCGCCAGCAGTGTGCTGTGCTATGGTCCGGCGCAGAGCCACTTCTGCTGCCCTGCTCACCTCTGCTGCTAGGCCGTCGCCGCCGAGGATAAGGACCTTGGCGTCCGTCAGCCTGCGTGGAAGAGAGCAATGCGCGCTGCTTGATCCGGCGCTGCGCGCCCTCGATCTGGCGTTCGCGCTGGCAATCATCCTCTGTGCACTGCGCTGCTGACCTTCTCTGTACTTCGTGTCCCCAGAGGCGCAGCTGGCGGTCGTAGACGGCAGCTTGGGCATCCGACAAGCCTTCAGGAGGCGACATTCGTCTGTGTGCTGGGTGTGCTAGGGCTTTGTGGCGGATGGCACTACCAAGAGCTTCAAAGGATGTGCGCTCAGTTGTACGTGCTCGTATACTAAGCACGCGCAGGGCCGTCAATCGCAGTGGCACGCGCAGCACAAACGCACTCTCACTCACTGCCCCCTCTGCCTGGCCCATCCGAGCCAACCTGCTGCGCTTGCTGTGTCCACAACCCTAAGCTCACACCGCAGCATCACCCCAGCCCGCAGGCCCACCGCCCACGCGTGACCTGGACCTTCCCTACCATCCCATCAAGCTCGTGTGTCCTCTGCAGCGCAGCTGCTTAGCGATGCAGCAACGCGCATTCGTCAAGCGCAGGTGAGCACTCCCGGCTGCAGGGGACGCAGTTGATGCGTGTTGCGCTTCATCCGTCCAGTCCCACTGTGCCTTACACCTCCCCGCTCCCTATCCGTCTGCTCCATACATCCGCGCTCCCTACCCATCCGTCTGCTTGTGCCCTGTGCGCACTGCAGGCCTGCCTCAAACGCGATGACAGAACCAGACACAGCGCCACCACCCAGCGACAGACTTGCCCTGGCTCTGGACAGCGCAATCCGCAAGGTTGTGCCTGCGCACCTCCTGCAGGGCGTTCCCACCAGCAGGCCAGGCGGAGGCCCCGTCCCCGCGTATATGACCTACCAGCCCGTGCCTCTGTGCAAGACGTCAGAGCTCATCGCCTTTATGTCGGGTGACCACTTTGAGGACGCCATCCTTGCAGCCCCGCGCGTGCCGCCAGAGAATGGCAGTAGCAGCGGGCCACAAGAGCAGCCCACCAGCAAGCACCAGGCACAGGCAGCCACACCACACAGCAATGCGGCAGCTGTAGCGGTGCCTGCCTTGGCGAGTAGCCCTGCCGCTGCCCAGCACGGTGCCGCAAGCAGCAGCGCGGCATTGGCCGGCGCAGAGCACAGCACACCCGCAAACACCCCTGCCACAGCGGCCGCTGTCTCTAGCACAGCCGAAGGCGCAGGGCCGCAGCACGCCAACGTCCCAGCGGCAGCACCCGAAGCCGCGGCTGACACAAGGGCGCATGCACCGGCCGCTGCCGGCGGCGGCGCCGCGCGCATCGCGGCCGCCGCAAGCTGCACAGTCGCGGCCACACAGCCCCAGCTCGCAGCAGACAGCGACCCAGACAATGACCCAAACAGCCCATTCTACACCCTGCACGGGCCTACACAAGCACAAGTGGAGGCTGTGCTGGCCAAGCTTGTCCGTGACAAGCTCAGCGCAATAAAGTGGGATGGCCTTTACCTCATCATTCCCCCTGCACCATACACTAAAGCACAGTGGATAGAGCTTCGCATTCAGATACAGCAGTTGGATGACCGCACGTACGAGGCTGTGCCGTGGCTATGCCAGCTGGTTCTGTCCGGCCTGTGGCTGCCCAGCCACGGCGCCGGGCACCCAGAGACAATCTGGGCACTGTGCAGAGTCATAGACTTAATGAGAGAACAGAACGAGTATTGCACGCAGCTGTATGAGTTTTTGATACCACGTGCGGCCAGGCTGTGGGGTCTGAAGCACGAGTACACAGGGCAGCTTGCCAGGGTCGCAGCACAGGCGCTGTGCAGCACAGGGGGCCCAGGAGCATACCCTGGCATCACCAGGGCACTCACACAGTTAGTTATGCACATCCCGGGTGTGTTAGGGTGGCCCAGGGCACGTGTCAGTCCCTTAGATGACCAGCACGCGTTCCACCGGCGCGCAGAGATGCAGGCTAGGGCGGCCGCGCTGCTGCAGCAGGGCAAAGCAGCGGCCGCAAGGCCGCTTTTCGAACAGTGCAGTGAGTACTACGGTCTACTCGGCTCCCACTGGCTGAGCAGGCCAGCAAACTATATGTGTTGCCTTGCGGTGGCCACATGGTGTCGTGAGGTGAACCAGGTAGAGTCCGAGCAAGAGCTTGCGCTTCTGTGCGCATGGTTTGTGCGCACGCGGCGCTTTTTGCACGGCCAGCTCGGGACGTACCACAAGGTTGCGATATGGTACACGTGGGCGTACGCGGAGCAGCTGTACAATCGGGGACAGTACAGTCAGGCGCACTCGATGTACAATACAGCGCTGCAGAGAGCGCAGGATGCGCTGGGTCGACGGCATGTGATGGCGCTGGATATCCAGGTGAGCACACACACACAGACATACACACGCACAACACATACACACACACACACACACACACACGGCACGGGCATGACGACGAACACGCGCACATCCCTGTTGTGTTGTAGGAGCCTGACACAGCTGGCCTCTTCAGATGCCTGTGCAGCTTGTGCCCACAGTACCAGTGTGTGTGTGTGCATGTGTGTGTGTGTGTGTGTGTCCTGTGCAGGTTGCATTGGCGCACTGCCTGCGCAAGGTGGGCCGTGGCGAGGCAGCAGTGGCGATGTTAGCCTCAGTGTTTGACACAGCTGTCAAGGTTACAGGGCCAAAGGGTCAGGCCACACACAGGGCACTGAGAGCCTACTGGGAGACACTGAGGGCACAGCCTGACAGGGCAGCACAGGCAGCAGAGCTGGTCACACAGGCCAGTGAGCTAGGCTGTGATGTGAGCTTCGCTACAGCATAGACTGTACAGGGACGCTAGGGAGCATCAGGATCCACAGAGAGGCTAATGCATCCTATGATAGGCGTTGGGCCTGGTGTACATAGGCACACACCACAGGCACAGCAGGCATACACCGCAGGCACTGCGCATAGCATGCAGAGCACGGAGATTGTCAGCACCCTGACGTAGCTTGGTTTCCTTAGACCGTGGCGCTTGTGGGTAGGCAATTTTATAGCCAGAACAGGCGCATGTAGACATGCGGCGCAGGATGTGTGCATGCAAACAAAACTTGTGCGAGGGCGCTGGATACATGCAACACGCAGCAATGTTTCAGCCTTCTCTGCGCTACAATTCACACAGTGCGAGTCGCCATTGCATATATCTTGCTTTGTTGACATCAGCTTAGTGATCTGTTTGCTGTTGCTTGGCTTTCACTGTACGCATGCATTGACTTGTGCTTCCCGGCCTGTATATGCTTTTCATTCATTCTTTCTGCGTGCGCCACTCTCGACCTTTGACCTGCAGAGTACTGATCCCTGATGTGGCCTTGAAGACTGAAGCCTGACGTGAAGCTATGGTTCGCTGAATACTTCACTACTACCATACTTATTGTGATTGATTCTGTGCCGTGCTTGCGCTGTCGGATTGTGGTCGGATTGTCGGCGCATAGACTGAAACATGGGAGCTTCGCCGTAGCATAGACATTAAACACAAGTATACAGTATTGCATGACAGGCATTGCGCCTGGCCCAGCAAGGCATACAAGGCAGGTCGGCTAGTGTTTAAGCGTATCCTATCATTACAATCACGCCATGTAAGCAATGATGACATGTATGGGTTCCGCATCGCCAGACACAACAACGCAGTTACGAAGCTGAGCCACCAAAACTATGCTAGCAGGCCCATGTGCGCATGACCAGACACGAGTCAAACAGCTCTAAGTCAAAGGCCACGAAGCCAAGCAGGCAGAAGCAGCTGGCAGGCCCATGTGCGAATGACAGTCTCCAGCCACACAAGTCAGACAAGACGACAGACTACTCTCTGTGTGCCACATACATGCTACTGATGTACCGTGGGTGCTGCTGTACCATGGTCGTAGGTCGCACTGCTGACAACAAATCTCATGGAGCGGGCATGCAGCACAGGCACCGCAGACTCTGCACTGCATCTAGCTGCCATTGGCATCCTCAAGCAGCACGCTTTCCCACAATCTACCAGCACTCTTTCTGTGTACTGTGAAGGCGTGCTGTGCAGCCGGGCCCGCTACCGGCTGCATCTCCAACCTCGTCACCAAGGCCTCAGCCTCCCGCGCCCTCCGCACCAACCGCTTCGCACGCATCGCACAGCGCGCGCCGCCCCCCGCATATCTCTCAGCCAGCGCGGTGCAGCGCGCCGCTTCCGCAGTCTGCGCCTGCGCCTCCGCAGCCCAGGCCGCGGCGCCCTCAAGCCATCCCCCGGCCTGCGCCGCACCCAGCGCAACCTCCGCAGCCTGCGCCTGCGTCTCGGCCGCGGCCGCCCAGCCTCGCGCAGCATCCGCGTCAGCTATCATGCCCTTGCTGTCTTCCTCTGCCACGCGAGCTTCGGCCCACAGCGCGGCCTCGACGAGTTCACACTCCCACTTTGTCAGCGAGTCGTGCGCGGCGTCTGGCCCGAGCTGTGCGGGGGGCGGAGGCGGACTGGTACTCAGATAGGGTAGCTCTATGAAGACATCCAACTCGGATCGCAGCCACTGGTTGAGTTCCTTGAGTGGTGTATCTGTGACAACGTTAAAGCTGGATACTTCACGCACGTCCTTCAGGAGGCTGGCGCAGTTCTTAAGCCCGCATGTGTTGTCGACCTCCCATTGCTTGTTCTTAGGCAGCACACGGCCGAGGCGCTGCAGGGCGTTGAATGATGGCTCTTCCCAGAAGGGGGCTATGGGCTCTGGCTCTGGCCACGGATCCGGTGCCAACACAACCTTCAAACCTGGTACTAACCCCGTGTCCTGATACTCGTCCCCCGATACCTCGGCCAACACGTCGACCCACGCGTGGTTGATCACCCAGTCACCGGAGTACTTGATGACGTGGGGCCGGGGGAAGTGTGTGGCCATGGCGAGGCCATTGCGAAGGGCGGCGGCCTGGGCCTCGGACTGCATGCCGCGCTCAGGCGGCTCGAAGCAGTAGGTAGCGTTGATCTGCTCGGGCAGTCGCGCAGCGATGTCGGCCACTTCGTCAGCCTGAAACACACACACACACACACACACACACACAAATAATACATACACAAACACATACAAGGTGCCATGTGAGTAGTAGCTGTGCAGTATCTGCGCATGCAGCAATGGCTTGCCTTTGATTACGCTTCCGTGCTTGCATGGTCAACAAGCACCTGTACATGCACAAGTGCGCGCATGTGTGCATGCATGTGTTGTGCTTGGACCTTACCGAGGAGAACATGGAGCCGTTAAAGACCAGAACACAGTTCTTCGTGACAATCTGCGTTGCCGTGAACTGGGCCGCTGCCTCCAGGAGCCTGCCACTGTGCAGCCGCCATGGCCCGCCTCTCTCGCCCCCACTGCTTGGCGCCTCAGGGTCACACACACCCACGAGCTCGATGCGCGCTATGGGCGGTGCCGACGTGATGTGGCAGATCTCGTCAGGCCAAATGATGGTGTCGTTCATGTGGATCTCACACGGGTGGTGTTGCATGTAGGTGTCGGCCAGGTCCATCAGGGCGCGTGTGATTGTGAAGCCGTTGAGGTAGACTTGGGGACCTGGAGCCGTTGGCATGACGTCCGTTAAAGCGGCGGGCTGCTCGTGTGGGTGTAAGTCTGGTGAGATGCATGTCAACACAGCTGCATCGGGCCGACCCTGCTGGCAAGTGTCACACACGAGAAAGACAGAGAGGGGGCAAAGACGAGATGGACAGAGAGGGGAGTAGGATAGATCGATAGGTAATAGCATGGGCTATAGATGATAGGTCAATAGCATGGGCGTACGTATGCATGGCTGCACACATGGCAGGCACCTGTCAGCAAGTGAGTTCAGCATGCGCATGCATACATGCAGGTGTGCTCGCATGGTCACCGTGGCAGCATGGCACGGCCTCCATGCATCAGATACGGCAGCCATGCATGCAGTCGTGCATGAATGCAGTACCTTCCTTCGTACCTTCTGCTGTAGTGCTGTGATGGCTACATGCGCATACACAGTCATGTGCCACACGTTCTCTTGGCCGATAAAGATCTGGTACTGGCCAGCCAGCGGCCTTGGCAGCCAGTGGAGCTTGGCGTCTCGGACCCCGTCGAATAGCTGCAACGACTCCAACCGCTCGAACTTGAAGTGGCTGATGTCGCCGTCCGGGGTCGCCGCGCGTACAGCCAGCTGCTTGAGGGACCGAACATAGAGGACGATGTAAAGGGCCACCTCGCGGGTCAGGTTGACGTTATGTAGTCGGAGTACGTGGAGGTTGGTCGTTGGTGCGCAGAAGACGTGGGATAATAGTAGATCACCGAACAGGGGCGTGATGCACTGGCCAATCTTGAACTCCCAATCAATGAACTGAGCCATTACCCCCATGAGTTCTGGCGTCAGCGTCCAATCGAACAGTGTGACCTTATGCTGGAACTGGGGCCGGCCTCTTGACTGTAGGTACGCGTTGTGCTCCTCGACCTGGAGCAGTGCGGATGTCAACGTATGAACTTGTTCTTCTGGGCCTGGGGGGATGCCCGTCTCGGCACACGTGTACTTGAGGGCGATGGGGACTCCGTTGCCATCTCGTGTATGAACACGCCAGCGTCGCCAGCGTGTCTGGACACTGCTGACAAGACCCTGCAGTACAGGCGAATGTAGTACGCGCAAAGTTAAGGTGATGTAGCATGCAAAACTACCGTGCGCGCAATAGTCTGTCAGTGTGGGTACATGTGTGGGCAAAACAGACTCACGTTTCCGTACGCCACGAAGCCCAGTCTGCCATTGTCCGGCAGTTGAATGTGCAGCGTACGGTCTGGCGCAGGGTGGGGACCCATACCCAGCCCCTGGGTGCACACACTTGTGACTGCCTGGCCTGCGCGGCCTGTGATGACGAGGTGACGCCACTGGCACACCTTGTGCCCGATGTCGTTCGCGCGGACGTCGTAGGACGGTACTGTGAGCGTGGTGAGCGTGCGTGGCGCGTTGTCAATGATGGCTGGTAGCCACTTGTCGTCTATGGGGTCAGTAAAGGCGAGGTGCTGCACGCCTGAGTCGCGGATGAAGGCAGCCCACGTCCGGTCCCTTGCGGACATTGGGGCTGGGGCTGGCTTGGCTGCGGGAGGGGCAGGACGGCTGCTTGTGGACGCCGCGGCTGGTGTGGCGGGGGCTGGGTTCGCGGGTGCGGGCTTGCTGCCGACGACGATGTGCTTCACGCGGCGCATCTCTTCGTTGCACACGTATACGTCTGGGTTTCGGAAGATGTTGGTCTTTGCACGGGTGATGCACCTGTTGTATGCCGCGGTATCGTTGTCAAGGAATGTCGAGCTCTCGGCCACGAGGTGGAGGGTTATGGGGCTGGTGTCGTGCGTGGCTGTGGGCTTGGCCCATCGAAGGCTGATGTACTTGGCCACCGCCTCTTTCGCCTCCTTGAGGTCCTCGGGCGCCAGGCTCACGTCAAGTGCTAGGTACAGGTGCCTTGCCTCTTTGAGAGCCCACTGCTGACCTGCTGGGCGAGCTGTCATGATGGAGGCCCAAAGCTCAGGGTCTGCCTGCAGGTGCTCGTTTTGCAGCAGCAGAAGCCAGGCATCAGGCATGTATGGGCCTTCATGTGCCATACAGTCCCTAGCTGGCTTGAAGCCTGGGAAGGCAGCCGCGGCAAAGGAAAATCTCTTGCCTGGGGCCATCGGGCCGCGTGCTTGTGAGTATCGGCACGCGTGCCCACTACTGTCAGCACGTGTAGCTTGCTCAGGATGTTTTGCTTAGCATTCTATGTGCTGCTGAGCTGCTGTGAAAGCAAAGGCGCAATGGAAGAGTCCGGGGAGTCCAAGGGGGTGTGACTGACTGTTTTTGCTTGTTTCTGAGGTGTGAGAGAGCCTTTCAAAGTACACTGCGCCTCGCTCAACATGACTTGCACGCCTACGACCATTGCAAGGTACTATCACAGCGCTGTGCACGCAAGGATGCAAAGTTGGCACGCACTTTTATTTTCAGAGTACTTGGACAGGGTCAGATGGCGTGCCCACGCTGTGCTTGGGTCGCTGCGGTCTCCCTACTTTGGCAGCCCGCCCATCCGTCGCCACCCTCGCTCTGCAGCGGTACTCAGTGCACGCCGCAGCTGTCAGTGAGGAGACGGAGGTGCTCCAAAACACCAGGTGAGTGCGCGCAGGGTCCCGGCGTGGCGTCAGACTGCCACATCACAGCCTCGCACTTGCGCATTGACGCTGCCCCGTTCACCACCAGTGCCTCAGTGCTGGCGCACGACCATTGCGACCAAAGACACAGCCTCAGAAATCCTGATCGTGCTGCGCGCTGGCATGACTTGGCCTGCGAGCGCGGAGGTGCCCTGCAGATCCAAGTGCAGAAGGCAGGAGGGGACTACCTGGTGCGTGTGCTACGCAGTCAGCAGCAGCACTGCATATGTCGCCAGTGCTGCCCAGGCAGAGCTTGCTCGCGCAGGCCCCTTGCCGCAGAATGGTAGCCAGACGCGCGGCCGTGCGCATTGCTTGCGCAAGGTCGTGACTCAGGCTGTGTCAAGTCTCGAGCCACCTTGCTGTGCCTGCCGTGCTCCGCTGTGCAGGTTGAGCTGCGTGCTGAGCCTCCCAGGCCCGTGATGCTCCACTGGGAAGTCGATGACTGGACGCTGCCCCCTCAGGACATCTGGCCAGCCAACACAAACCAGGCGGGCGACAAGGCGTGTCAGACACGCTTTGCTGACGATGGCAGAGTCTTCATGACCTTTCCTTTGTGAGAGTCGTCATGGCCTGACATGTGGCCACACCACCGCAGCAATGGTCCGCACACGAACTATCCTTGCACATGTTGTCAGTGTGTGCTGCGTAGTACACCAAGTCATACATAGCGTCATCATCAGTGCTGTATGTGTGTGTGTGTGTGTGTGTATGTGTGTGTTATCTGTCCTGCAGGCTCTGTGTTCTCAGAAGATTGTGTTTGTGTTGAAAGAGATGAACCCAGAGGCATGGATCAATGACGGGGGTACTGACTTCACTGTGCACCTCAAGCCACCAGGACTGGACTCAGTCGCGACGAAGGTAAGATAAGGCTTTGGTCATCTGCAGTGTTATGTGCCTACTCAGCTGGTGATATGCCACATGAGTGTGCAGTCATGAGGTAGAAATTTGGGCACCCAATGACAGTAGATGTGATGCTCAAGTGATCGTGTGGTGCTGGCAGGGTAGGCATGTGACTTGGGTTTTCCGAGCGTGTTTGTGTGCATACATGCTGTGTGTAGGTGCTGACAGCTGAAGCCACGTACACCAACTGGTCGTTGTTCAATCGTTTCTGCATGGCCATTGAGCTGATTGATGCAGCTGACGCAGCAGGTGTGTGACACAGCAACAGACTCATACAGCAGTGTGCACATACAGGATGCATAGACTTACATGCAGGTGGCCTTGAAGGTGTGCTATCGCCTTTGTAAAGGCAGGATATACGAAGATTGTGTCTGGACTCAATGATAGGGTGCGGTCTATTGTGTCCTGCTCACAGGTCCACAAGGCATGGCGTTTTTTGCCACATGGATGCGACTGAGTGCTACAAAGCAGCTCCTGTGGTACAAGAAGAGGTGCGAGGCTTGACGCACACACACACACACACACACACTGACACTGCAGGGAGTCGGCTGTGCTCATGTTTACATCACTTTCGAGCACCCTCCATCCCATACGACATGCTTACGTGGTTGTGGTTGTGTGTGTGCGCGTGTGTATGCGTGTGTGTGTGGCATTACACTACATTAGCTATCAGTACAAGGAGATCGTGCTGACAGCATGCCTATCAGCCTGTACGCGTGTTCGTACCTGTGTTTGTGTGTGTATGTGTGTGTGTGTGTGTGTGTGTGGGGGGGGGGGGGCTACACACGCCGCAGTGAGTATCAGTCTAAGGACAT
>VFQQ010004123.1_pt1 | contig 13153 bp, 13 predicted proteins | sample 3512341 | NCBI WGS metagenome assembly VFQQ01 (sample SAMN10412373, study PRJNA504923) | tailings metagenome | isolation source: Relicate 2 Philex TSF1 revegetated site | place: Philippines: Tuba, Benguet | collected 2017-08-29 | reverse complement strand
CGCGCGCGAAATCCTGATCGCACACGGCACCCGTGCAGGTGTCGTCGTCGATGCACGTTCCCGATTGCTCGGTCGTCGGAAGCCGCGGGTCGGCGATGGGCCGCTGAGTGCAGCGTAATTTATGAAGGGATTTTACATGGAAGGTGGTTATTTGGAGAACGACGCCGCCCCGCGCGTCGATAGCGCGTCCGACGATCGTACCGCGAACAACGCCGTCCGCCACACCTATCGCGTCCTCTCCGACGTCGAGAAGGCGCAGATGGTCGCGATCAAGGATGCTGGCGCGGCGTTCATCGCTCTAATCGACAGCATTCGCACGCCGCCTTCGCCGCTCGGCAACGTCATCGCGACCTTCGATCGCGAACTCAACATCGCAGCCGAGCGCGTCGAAGAAGCCGTCATGTGGGCGGTGAAGCACATCACCCGCTGACGATCTATGCTCAGGGACTCCCTCCACGCCAAACTCGCGCCGTCCGCGGCGAACTTCTGGGCAAACTGCGCCGGATGGGTTGAAGCGTGCGAGGGCATCCCGAACGACACGAACCGCTACGCCGCCGAAGGCACCGTTGCACACAAATATCGCGACGAGTGCCTGAAGACCGGCACCTTCGCAGAGCAGTTCATCGGCCAGACCGAGCTCTACCAAGGCACGGAGTCGCGGTGGAACGGCAAATCGTTCGACACGGCGCCCGTGACATACGAGTTCACCTGGACCGAGGAAGACGCACGCGCGATGCAGTTCGGCATCGACGAGGTTCGCAGCTTCGAGGGTGATTTCTACGGGGAGCACCAAGTTGACCTGTCGAAGTGGCTCGGACCCGACCAGTTCGGCACGCTCGACGGCGCCGTGGTCAACGATGACCTGATCGTCATCGACGACTTCAAATGGGGCCGGTACATCCCGATTTCCGCCGTGCGCAACAAGCAACTGATGCTCTATGCCCTCGGCTTCTGGTGGAACGTCGCCCGCAACGTGTCGGCCGCGACGAACTTCCTGTTCATCATCGACCAGCCGCGCTGCTGGGGTGGCGGCGGTCGCTGGCACTGCACGCTCGACGAGTTGCTGGCGTTCGGCGAGCAGATCGGCGCGCTGGCCGAAGCCGCTCTAACGCCAGGCGCGCCGCGCGTCGCCGGTCCACACTGCGGATATTGCCTACGCCTGCGCCACTTCGGCTGCGACGCGCACGATCTCCTGATGAAAGATCTGACCATGGAAGCCGAGAAAATCCGCGATATCGAGCGCGCCGTGACGCCCGAGGAACGCAGTCGCCTGATTTTGCACAAAGGCATGATCGAAAACTGGCTGGACCAACTCGCGAAAGCGGCCCTGGCCGACTATCTCGACGGCAAGCCCGTGCCGCTGCTCAAAGCGATCGACGGCCGCGCGAACCCGCGCAAATATGTCGACGACGCCGCAGCGCAGCAGGTGCTGACGCGCGACCTTGGCGACCGCGCGATGGCCTCCAAGGTCATTTCTCCGACGCAGCTGGAAAAGCTGATCGGCCCGACACTCATGGACGCCGCCTATGGCGACCTGATCACCCGAAAACCCTCAACGCCGGTACTCGTCGCGGTGGAGGACAGTCGCCCCGCGATCGCGACGGCTGAGACGATGTTCGACGATCTCATCGAATAGGAGAAATTGAAATGGCTGAAGCTCTGAACGTACCCGACAAGCGCGTTGTAAAAATGAACCGCGTTCGCTTGTCCTTCACGGACAGCCTCAAGACGAAGTCGCGGCCAAAGGGGGTCGAGGACGGCAAGGAAAAATATAACTGCAATATCATCATCCCGCGCGATCACCCGAAATTCGCGGAATATGTAAAGGCATGCGTCGCGGCGATCGAGGAATCCTGCGCGCAGCAGTGGGGTAAACCCGAAGCCTGGAAGGCGATTCAGGAAGACAACCCGAAGCGGGTCGGCTTCAAGAAGGGAGAGCGGTTTAAGAACGACGACGGCGAAATCTACGACGGTTACGAAGGCAACTATGCCTTCGGTGCGACCGGCCCCAAGGGTGGTGACGAACGCCCGAAGATGCTCGACCGTCACAAGCGGCCGGTTGACGAGAAGGATATCACCGACGTCTTCTACAGCGGCTGTTACGCCGACGTGGTCATCTCGTTCTTCGCCACCGACAAAGGTGGTCGAGGCGTTTTCGTCCAGGTGAACGGCATCCGTTCACATCAGGAGGGCGACCGTCTCGCAGGTGGTGGCATCACCGTTACTGCGGACATGTTCGACGATCTCGAAGACGACAATGCGTTCGACGACGACAAACCGGCCACTGGCGGCGCCGCTGCGTCGGACGACTTCGATATCGGCTGATCTTCGGATCACCTAAATAGTGATGATGCCGCCGACACTCGCGTCGGCGGCATCCCAATAATCGGACTTGCAGATGACCAAAGAGACGATCGCCGTCGACATCGAGATCATGGGCAAAGAGCCGCGCATCGAGTTTCAGGTCGGGCTCAAACGGCGCCACGACGGTAAGGTCATCCAGTATCGCACCACCACATGTCTTGCCGAAGCCGAAATTGCCCGACTGCGCGCGATCATGGTCGGGTACGAGATCGTCTCGTTCAACGGCAACAATTTCGACATTCCGCTGATCTTCCTCGCGCTGCAAGGCGCGACAGTTGAAGAGATCAAAGCAGCCTCAGGTCGCATCATTGAAGGTCGGCTCAAATATTGGGAGATCGGGCGCATTCTCGGGATCGAGATACCCCGCATGAACCACATCGATTTGATCGAGCCACAGCCGAACGCATGGGCGAGCCTGAAAATGCTCAATGGTCGACTGCACGGCAAAAAGATGCAGGATCTGCCATATCACCACGACGCAACCGACCTGACCGATGAGCAGTTCGACGAGATTGCCGCCTACAACATCAACGACCTCGATGCGACGCTGCTCCTACTGGACGCGCTCGAAGAACCAATCAAGATGCGTGAGGCCATCGGCGCCGAGTACGGCATCGATTTCCGCTCTAAGTCGGACGCGCAGATCGGCGAGGCCATCATCCGAAAGCGATCGGAGGAAACCCTTGGTCGCCGCATCGAGAAGGTCGACCTTAACACGATTGCCGGTACGAAGTTCCGTTACGAGCCGCCTGCATACCTGCGCTTTGAAACACCGCTGCTCGCGGACATTCTGCATCGCATCGCCGAGACCGACTTTTTCATCAACTATCAGGGTAAAGTCAGCCTACCCGACTGGTTGGGTGACGCGGATGTCGTGATCGGCGAAACGCGCTACCAGATGGGCATCGGCGGCCTGCACTCGACCGAAAAGAATCGCTCCGTTTATGCGGATGACTACGCGAAACTCTTCGATTTCGACGTTGCATCCTATTACCCGGCGATCATTCTCGGGTCGGGCTTATACCCCAAAGCGATCGGTCCCGGCTTCCTCGACGTGTACCGCAAGATCCGCGAAGACCGCATCGCCGCCAAGCGGGCTGGTAATAAAATTACAGATCAGGGACTTAAAATCGCGCTGAACGGCTGCTTTGGGAAAATGGGCAGCGTTTGGTCGATCCTCTACGCACCCCACCTGATGATCGCCGTCACGCTAACCGGCCAACTTGCGCTGCTCATGCTAATCGAGCGCGCAGAACGGGCGGGCATTCCAGTGGTGAGCGCGAACACCGACGGCGTCGTGTTCAAATGCCCGCGACACCTCGAGCGCGAATTGCTTGATCTGACGGCCCAATGGGAGCGCGACACAGGATTCGAACTCGAGTCCACCGAGTATCTGTCGCTGCACAGCCAGTCGGTGAACACCTACATTGCAATCAAGCCCGACGGCAAGGTCAAGCGCAAAGGCGTGCTCGCCAACCCGCGCGCTGAGGGCGACCTTCGCACGCAGATGATGAATTCCCCGTCGATGAACGTCTGCGCCGACGCGGCCGTCGAACACATCCTGAACGGCACCGACGTCGAGGATTACATTCGCGCCTGCCGCGACGTGCGCGACTTCGTGACGGTGGTCCAGGCGCGCGGCGGCGCTACATGGCGCGGCGAATATCTTGGGAAGGTCGTGCGCTTCATCTGGTCGACCGACGGCGACGACATCCTCTATTCTGAGCCAAACGAGGCCACCGGCAACTACAAAAAGGTGTCACGCAGCGACGGATCGCGACCCCTCATGGAACTCCCCGACGAGTTTCCAGACGACATCGACTATGACGCCTATGTGCGCGCCGCACGCGACATCCTGCTCGACATCGGCTACACGAAGCGTCCACCCGTCGCGCCGAAGGCTAAGGTCTACAATTACAACATCAGGGGATGGCTCACCGCGGCGTTGCTGGCGGTGTGATGCACGTCGTCGAGGCCCGGCAGTGGCTCGCGCTGAGTGCTGCGGATCATTTTCTGCCCGCGGCGCCGGTTCCATTCTCGTCGTTCGACGTGTCGCCTGGCGCGCGCTGGTTCCAGCGGCTGATCATCGAAAAGCTGGAAAGGCTGATCGCGCTCGGGTTTCGTCGGATCTTGGTGGTTTGCCCCACCGGAGCAGGGAAGACGCGCCTGGCGATCGAACTGTTCAAGTCGGTGCTGAAGCATGGTCACACGGCGCAATTCGTCGTGCATCGCAAGGAACTGACCGATCAGACGTCGGACGCCTTCGCCGATCAGGGTCTACCCCACACATTCATCACGTCGGGCGAGCGTTACGATCCGCGCTTTGATGTCGCCGTTGCGGGCGTGCAAACCCTGGTAGGCCGCGTCGCCGCGCTCACGTCGCCCGCGGTGGTCATAGCAGACGAAGCTCATCACACCACGTCCGCAACATGGTCGACCGTGCTCGACGCTTATGCCGACGCAATCCAGATCGGCCTGACCGCAACACCGCAGCGGCTCGACGGCAAAGGGCTCGACAAACAGTTCGACGCGATGATCATCGGACCGACGGTGCAGCAGCTGATCGACGAAGGCTTCCTGTCGCCGTTCTCCTATTACGCGCCAGCGATTCCTGACTTGACCGGCATCGCGTCGCTCGGCGGCGACTACCGACGTGACAGTCTGCGCGAGCTCATGGACCGCCCACACCTGATCGGCGACATGGTCGATCACTATCAGGAGCACGCCGCGGGCAAGCAGGGCATCCTGTTCGCGACATCGATCGACCATAGCCTGAACCTCGCGAAGGCGTTCAGCGACGCGGGGATCCACGCCGCCCATATCGACGGCACCCGCATGCACAAGGATGAGCGGCGCGAGATCGTGAAGGCGTTCAAGGCGGGGCAGATTCCCCTGCTGTCGAACGTCGAACTGATCGGCGAAGGCTTCGACGTGCCGAACGTCAGCTATGTCGGCATCGGGCGACCGTCGAAATCGCTCGTTTTCCACAAACAGTCGATCGGCCGCGCGCTGCGCGTGTTCGACGGCAAGGACGAAGCAGTCATCTGCGACCACGCCGGCAACTTCGCGCACCACGGCGGGCCGACCACCGAGTACAACTGGTCGCTGCAAGGCCGCGCCACCGCGGCAGGGATGCGCGGCCCGTCCGACGCGATACCCGTCCGCCGTTGCCTGCAATGCTTCCAGGTCAGCTTCAGTCCCGCGCCGGTTTGCCCATGCGGCGCTGAATTCCCCGTGCAGGTCCGCGAGATCGAAACCCGCGAAGGGCGACTAACCAAGGTCGACGCCGCCGAAGCGAAAGAGGCGAAGCGCAAGGCGCAGATCGCGCGCGTAATCGAGGAAAAGGCCTGCACGCAATGGTCGGACTTCGAGGCGCTGGCGCGCCGCCGCGGCTACAAAAACCCCGCAGGATGGGCGCGGCTCAAGATGAAACTCAAATCAGGAGCAGGTAAATGAGCGACTTCGACGACCTGATCGGCGTTCCAACACCGCCCAAGCGCTCCGAAAAAGCCATCCAGAACGAAATTCTCGTCGCCGTCTCGCAGCAGCCCGGCGCGCTCATCTGGCGCAACAACACCGGTCAGGCATGGCAGGGGCAGCGCGTCCGTGTCCCGATCGGCCAGAGGTTCGAGATGTTGCCCGGCATGGTGGTGCTCGCCGAAGCGCGGCCCGTCGACTTCGGTTGCCCCGGCTCTCCCGACCTCATCGGGTCATGGAACGGCCGCGCAATCGGCATCGAAGTGAAGTCCAAGCGCGGTTACCAGTCGGCGATCCAGGTCAGGTTCGAGGCAGCATGGACCAAAACGGGCGCATTGTATGGATGCGCCAAATCGACACAGGAGGCTTTAGCGCTGCTTGACAAGTCACGTTAAGCAGCGCCATGTCACTTGCAAGGTGAATATTCACCAGAACGGAGTGACTGAAAATGCCTGAACGCAAAAGCCATCTCGGACGACCTTCGCGAAAGGAAGGTTTGCTCGAAGAGTTCGCTGCGCGTCTCGGACAGGCCGCGGAAAACAACCCCCGTGTCCCGCGGATGCACCAGGGGCGCTACACCTATATCGTCGACGAGTTCAAGAAGAGAGGTGTGCCACTGCGCACCGAGAGCGTCCGCAAATGGTTCCATGCCGAGGTCATGCCACTCAGCGAGAAGGTGGAACTGCTCGCACAGATCCTCATGGTCGATGTTGCATGGCTCGCGCATGGCGAGGACAGCGCGAAGCTTTCAGGCAAACGGCGCCAGCACAGCAGTGATGCGAGCGCCGTCGCGAATGTCGTCGCCGGCCTGATAGCGCTCGACGGCTCCCATCCCGCATTTCCCGATGACGACGATCGCCGCGCCGCCGAAGACGGCATCGACCTCTATGCCGTGATCAAGGGCGCCAGCTACGCGTTTAGAATCGCGACCGGCAAGGTGAAGGGCGACACCGTCGAGTTCAGCTTCAAGCCGACCAAGGACACGGTGGTTCTTGGCGTCGTGCGCGACGGTTTCGCGTTTAGCGTCTATGACATCAGCGAAGCTTCCACGGCGGCATCGTCGACCGACGACGGCGGTCGCTCGATATCGATCCCGGTCGCCGACCTCGACGCGCTGCGAGTCGAATCCTTCTCCAAGCGCATCTGATTTACGGTATTTTTTACGGTATCAGGTCACGGAATGCCGTAAAAACCGTTTTGTTACAACGCGATACCATAAAATAGTGTGTCCCGCCGTCCGCACCAGCATATGACGCGTGGTCAGTTACCCCGCACGCGCTGTATATGGGCGATCAGCCGCTTGCCCCGGCGCGCCGTTGCATCCACACTTTGCAGCAGGCCGAGAGCAACGCGGTTCCGCAGCGTGCGCCGGAGCGCAATGACATCGGCGCACGCGACCGCGCCCCGGCCGAAATGCGCCTTGTGCGCGCCGTCGCCGCCGGTGAAATCGAAATAACGGAAACGCGCCTCGGCAAACAAGGCGCGCATCACTTCGACCTGCAATATATTGCCGGGCGACAAGGCGGCATGATCCGGATCATAGCCGACAAACCCATACACCACGACATCGTCTTCGACGGGAAGATAAAGATACGCTAGCGGACGACCGGCGGCGAACAGGATGAAGCAACGGATATTGTCCGCAGCCGCCAAGCCGGTCGCTTTCTCGATCGCGGCGCCGCCGCCCGGCAGTCCGGCCTGCAGCAGCCGCGCTTGATAGGTCCGCTCGGACAATCCGCCGGCGATCGTCATAAATTCGCGCACTTCGGTGGGGGTACGATAAGCCAGCACCGTCACCGTACCCAGTTCCCGTTCCAGTCGCCGTGCCTTGCGCGTCAGTCCCGACCGCGTTTTTCCGGAGAATCCGAGCCACCAGTCGTCGAAGCTCCGCCCTTCCATCGGCACATAATGGCGCGCGAAGGTCTGGCGAACCATCACCAGATGGTCGGAAAGGATCGACTTCAGTTCGCCGACCCGCGCCGCCGGAACGGACGTGAACAGATACCCGTCGCGCGCTGGAGCCGGAACGGGGGCAAGCCGGTTGGCAAGGACAAGGTCGAGCGGGTGGGGCACGATCGCCAGTTTGCGGCGGATCGACCCGAACCGACGCCCGGCCAGTTCGACACGCAACGTGACGGTGCCATCGGCGCCGATCATCGGGCGGAGACCTTGCCTGGGCGGATGCCCGACGCAACGGAACCACGCGTCGGAGCATCTATCGTCGGCACATCCATCGTGCCGGTTGGCGTAAGGCGGGGCGCTTCCGCGCGAAACATCTTCGTCTCCTGGCGGGGCGACCGCGTGTCACGACGCTAGCAACGAACGGGTGACAAATGGTAAAATTCCGGAAGATCATGAATCGGAAAGATTGCCGACGGGCGGTCGATGATGACAACCCCGACCTGATCGGCCACCCAAAGCGCTTTCGGTTTCCTGTCACATCTCTATGAAGATTACGATGCGTACACTTCGCCGAACCAAGACCGCCAAGCGCCGTTTGGCCACAACGGTTGGCTGCCTGATCGCGCTTTCGCTGGCGAGCTGCGGGCTTTTCGGCGAGGCGGGGCCGGTGCGGATCGCGGCGATGGGGCCGATCAATCCCGCCGCCAGTCCGCTCGATGGCGAATTGTCGGCGACCAATCTCGCGCTGCTCGATGCCACCGCACAGGGACTGGTCAGTTTCGACGGCGCCGGACAGATCGATACCGGGCTCGCCGATCGCTGGACCGTCACCACCGACGGGCGCAGCTATATCTTTCGGCTGCGCGAGGCGAAGTGGACAAACGGCAGGAAGGTAACGGCGCAGGACGTCGCGGCAATTTTGCGCAGCTATCTGGCGCCGAACAGCCGGCACATATTGAAGGACGATTTTCCCGAAGTCGAAACAATCCGCGCGATGACCGACGTCGTGATCGAAATTCGTCTGGCGGTGCCGCAACCCGCCATTCTCGAGCTGCTGGCCCAACCGTCGATGGCAATCGTCAACAAAGGCATGGGCTGGGGCCCGATGCGCGGCCGCCGGGTCGGACGCGCCATGCTGCTCACCCCCGTGCCCGATCCGCTGGCCGAAGATCCGGAGGCCGCCGAAGCGGCGGCGAACGATCCCGCCGCATCGATCGAACTTGTCGGCACTTCACCCGCAGGCGCACTCGCACGGTTCAAGAACGGCTATGCCGATGGCGTCATCGGCGGGCGCTTTTCCACCCTCCCCTATTATGCGGCATCGAACATCGGACGTTCGCGGCTCGTGGTCGATCCGGCGCCGGGCCTGTTCGGCCTGGTTTTTGTCCGGGCCGAGGGCTTTCTGGCGACCGACGCGAACCGCGATGCGCTGGCCCGGGCGATCCGCCGCGAGCGGTTGATCGCGGCATTCGGCCTGTCCGAATGGCAGCCCCAGCTGAGCCTGCGCCCGTCGGTCCATACCCGCGACGGTGGACCGACGCCGATGTTGCCGGCATGGGCCGCCTATGACGAAGCCTCGCGGCAAACGCAGGCGCGGCGCGCCGTCGATGCGTGGCTGGCGGCAGGGCGCACGATCGAACCATTGCGGATCGCGGTGCCCGATACGCCGGGCGGCCGAATCCTTTACGCCTATGTCGCAGCCGATTTTGCGGCGATCGGCGTCCCCAGCCGCCGCGTCGCGATGGCATCGACCGCCGACCTGCGCTTGATCGACGAAGTGACGCCCAACGACGATCCGCTGTGGTCGCTGCGCCGCCTGTCGTGCCGCCGCGACACGCTGTGTAATCGCGATGCGCAGCAATTGATCGATCAGGCGACGCGCAACATCGATGCGGGCCAGCGCAGCGCGCAATTGACGGAAGCCGAGGCGGTCCTGGCGCGCTATACGCCCTTCATCCCGATCGCCACACCGCTGCGATGGTCGGTGGCGGCACAACGATTGAGCGGTTTGCGCGCCAATGCCCGCGCGCAACACCCATTGAATCATGTGATCGCTGCACCCAATTAAAATTTTGGCGCCAGTGGGTGCGCTTTGTGAAGGTATCTCGATGTCCCCCTCGCCCTCCAATCCCGATGCGATTTTCGACGCGATCATTCCGGACCGCTGCGATCCTGCCGCCTTGCGCAAGCGTGTCGAGACATTGGAGATGCTGCTCGAGCGCAGCTTTGTCATCCCCGGCATCAACCGTCCGGTGGGGCTCGATGCGATCGTCGGGCTGGTCCCCGTCGTGGGCGATCTGATCGCCGGACTGATGGGCAGCTATCTCATTTGGGAAGCGCGCAATCTGGGTATGCCGAAATGGCAACTTTGGCGGATGGCGGGGAATGTCGGCGTCGATACCGCCCTAGGCGCCATCCCGCTGGTGGGCGATGCCTTCGACCTGTTCTTCCGCTCCAACACCCGCAACCTGAAGATCATCAAGCGCCACCTCGACAAGCATCATCCCGGAACCATGGTCATCGACCAGTAGCGCGGTCGATTCGACGGCTGAGCTGTTAATTGTCAAAGGCATCCGGAACACATCATGGTCAGGGTGGAGCAGCAGTTCCGCCGCGTTTCCGAGCGATGCGTTATCCGCAAACCAAGCGGACTCGTTATGGCCGTGCGGACTGATGATCGGGAGACCCGCTACTTCCCGGTACAGCCGGCGCATGATGTCGCGCTGCGCCGGTCCGGACGGAAACATCCGGTCGGGAGAGGACCTGAGGACGCGTCATCGCCCTATCTCTTTGCCTCCACGGTGACGGGAGTGAGACGCGGACTGAGAATATGGATCGCGAGCACAGCAATGAAGTAAACGACGGTGCAGGCAGCAAAAATGACCGTATAGCTGCCGCCCGTCGCATCGAGCACCAGCCCGGTCGACTTTGCCATGATCATGCCGCCGACACCGCCCGCAAAGCCGCCCAGGCCGATCACGGACCCCACCGCGCGTTTCGGAAACATGTCGGGCGGGATCGACAGGATGGTCGACGAAAAGGCCTGATGCCCGGCCAGCGCGATGCCGATCAGCACCACCGCCAGCCACATATTTTCCAGCCCCGACACGAACAGCAGCGGCAGGACACAGCAGCCTGCGCCAAGCATCGTCACCTTTCGGGCGAAATTGACGCTATGGCCGGTCTGGATCAGTTTCGACGATACCCAGCCGCCAAGAATGCTGCCGACATCGGAAAGCAGGTACATGACGATCATCGGGAGCAGCACGACCTTCAGATCAACATTATAGGTGCTGCTGAAATATTTGGGCAGCCAGAACAGCATCAGAAACCATACGGGATCGGTCAGGAATTTGCCGATTGCGTAGGCCCACGCCTCGCGCTTGGTGACGATCGCGCCCCAGCCAAGACGCTGTACCTGTTCGGGCGGATCATGCTCGATCCATGCCAGTTCGGCTTCGCTGACCTTTCCGCTCTCGCGCGGATTGCTGTATAGCCAGAGCCAGAGCAGCAACAGGACGACGCCGAAAAGGCCGGAATAAATGAAGGTTTCGCGCCAGTTGAAGCCCATCCAGACCATGAACAGCCAGATCGTCGGTGCGGTCAGGATAACGCCGATCGTCGTCGCGCTGTTGACCCAGCCGATCGCATAAGAGCGCTCTTTTTGCGGGAACCATTCGCTCGACGCGCGCACGACCGACGGAAAATGCCCTGCCTCGCCGACACCCAGAACGATGCGGGCCAGCATGAAGGACGCGACCGAAGAGGCAAAGCCATGCGCCACATGGCCGATCGTCCAGATCGATATCGCGATTGCATAACCGATTTTGGGGCCGAAGCGGTCGATCAACCAGCCCATCAACAGGAAGCCCAGGGCATAAGCGGCCTGGAACGCGGTGACGATGTTCCCATAGTCATTTTCGCTCCACCCGAGTTCGTTGCCGAGGGTGGGCGCGAGCAGGCCCAGCATGGTGCGGTCGATATAATTGACCGTGGTCGCGGCAAACAGAACCGCGACGATCAGCCAGCGGTAGCGCCCTGCCCGAGGCACCGGCAGCGCAGATTCCCCCTTCGCGAATGCCTGTGCCATAATTCTCTCCCGTTCTTCTAATAGCTTTTGATTGAACAGCCGACGCGGATTCGCTTGTCGAACAACGCCTCCGCCCTTTGCCCGGGCCGCACCTCGTGAATGCCGGTGATCGCACCTGCCGAAACCCACGTGTCCGGCTCGATTGCCAGGCCGCGCGCGCGCAGGGTACGAATCAGGAAGAGCGCCGACCCAAAGGGACCATCGAGCATCCCCTCCATCGTCGCGGCGCCGACCAACGCCCCGTCGACAAACATCTCGACCGGCATGCGGATCAGATCGCGTTCGCGCCAGTCGTCGATCGGCGGTCCAAGGACCAGTCCATTGTTGTTCCCGTAATCCGACGCAGTGACCGCCGGGCCATATCGATTAATCCCGCCAAAGGGCGAACTCGCGATCTCGATGCCCGTGCGCACTTCGGCGATGCAGGATCGGACCGTGTCGAGATCATATTCGCGGTCACCGATCGCGCCGAAACGCAGCAGAACCTCTGCCTCGGCGGCGGCAAAGCCACCCACATAGACCGGCATGGCGGCGCCGTTTTCGGCGATTTCGTCGGCAAAGATCGGTCCGGCGATGCGGTCGCTGGCATAATGTGCAACCAGATCGGGCGCGATACGGCCGACCTTCCACCCCCCAACCGCACGCCCGTCCAGTGCGATCGCCGCGCTTTGAATAGAATAGGCGTCGCCCATGGTTAGCGGTATCGCCCCGGGATAGTCGGCAAGCGGTGTCCTGCTCTCGCGCGCGGCAAGAAATGCTCGCGCAATCGTTTGTTGTTCGGAGTTTACCGACATTATCGTGATTTCTCTCTTCCGCCGAACCCTCTATTAGACACCGGTGTCAAACACAAGCCCATTGGCATTCGGCACGCCGCGCCCAAGCGCTGTCCAGAACTTTTCCGTCGTTTCATGGCGCAAGGGAAAGATCGGGCCAGCCGCCGACCTCATCCTCGTTGTCGATGATCCGGCCGCCCCGCGCGACGACGTCGGCGACGATGCGGGCGTCAACCGCGTCACGCGGCAGTGAAGCGCCGCTCGATGCCAGAACCGCCGCGCAACCGCCGGGCGCCGGATCGCTCGCAACCGGCGCGATATCGGGCGCGCGCACCAGCGCATTGTGCAGTCCCTTTACAAGGCTCCACTGGTCGGCGGGGATCGACCCGTTCAAGCTGTTGCCCGAAAACCAGGCCCTGGCATTGGGGTTTTCCTCACGGAACATGTGCAACCCCAGCGTGTCGGGTCCCGCCACATAACAATTGTCGACAAACGCGTAGGTCGCGATACTGGCCTTATCTGCGTTATATCCTGCTGCACTACCACC
>VFQQ010004122.1_pt1 | contig 13154 bp, 24 predicted proteins | sample 3512341 | NCBI WGS metagenome assembly VFQQ01 (sample SAMN10412373, study PRJNA504923) | tailings metagenome | isolation source: Relicate 2 Philex TSF1 revegetated site | place: Philippines: Tuba, Benguet | collected 2017-08-29 | reverse complement strand
CCACTCAGGCATACGCCTGCATGACCAATTGGCCACACCCGCGGAACGCGAGACCGCACCCCCTGGGGCGTATACTACCCAGCGCAAACACGAGAGGTGGGCAGTGAAAGGAACATGTTGCGGAGCAAAGGCAAATCGTGCAACCTCATCCGTTGGTGGTAGCGTTGGACCCAGCATAGAAAGTGTTGTGTGCGATTGCTCGCGCTTACAAATATATTATGTATATATATAATATGTATATACACGCTCGCTGCAGCGCGCCTTGCATGGATTGCAGCATGTCTGCCGCTTGCCGAGCCCCGGCAAGGCCCCGATTTTGGGACTGCTCGCGCGACGGCTCGCCTCCGCCGCCGCCGCCGCCGCTAGTACATCGTACTTGCGACTGATTAGCACACACTGGTCCCTTCCCCTCCTGCAGAGCTGCACGAGTAGCTGAAGCTAAAGGTGAGGCAGGGTTACGTAGAGCGTGCGTTTGTGCTGCTCGCCTGGAGTGCTGCGCTTGCGCCCTACCTGCCGGCATAGGCATGGTTCAGCGTGCCCCCGGCGCATGCGCGCCGCTGCCGCTGCCGCCCTGGCACGGCAAGAGCACGCGCCGGCTCATTCTGTTACCTCTACGCTCAGACCCCTTTGCCCACACCCCGCTCCTCCCGTGCAGACCCTCATCATGCGCGCCCTCCTGTGTCTCGCACTGCTGGCCCTGCTCGCGGCGCCCGCCCTGGCCGGCGGCAAGCCCGGCGGCAAGCCCGGCCCCAAGCCCGGCCCCAAGCCCCAGCCCCCCAGCCCTTCAAGGTCTCCGGTGCAAGTAAGGCGGGGGGTGCAGGCTGCCTGATGGGACGTACCGCAATTTGGCTGCACCCCATGCAGCGTGATGCAGCTCGCTTCGCAGCCCCCCTGCTAGCCCCGCAGGCTGTGCTTGCCACCATGCCTGCCATGGGCTGCCCTGCCCTGACCAAACGGGAGCCTCTCCCTCCCTGCCCACCCTGCTGCCCTGCCGTGACCAAAACCTGGTGCGCTCGCCCCTGCCCACCCTGCTGCAGCCCTGGCCGACAGCGTGGGCATCGAGTTCCTCGGCAAGAAGATCAACTGGGGCTCCGGCGGCGCCAACGAGATTGACGTGAGCGCCAAACTTGACGTGCTGTTGCACTGCCCGCCACCCCTGCATAGCGGCATGGCTGCCCAAACCCTTACAAACTCGCCCCCTCCCGCCTCGAAGCTTGAATTCACGCGGCTTGACTGCTCGTTGCGGCTGCCCTGCCCTGACCCTGGCCGTCCCAGCTGCCACCGGCCCACAGATTGTGCCCAGCCTGCTGCCGCCCGTGCTTTCTTTGTTCCTCAGCAACGCACTCACCCACCAGCCTTTCACACTGTGTCCCCTGCCCGCAGATTGTGTCCAACTACGGGAACACCCCCCCGGGTGTGATGGGCTGGCAGCTGGTGGGCAAGACCGTCGCGGGCTCTAAGCCGGTAAGTCGTCTGCTTGCTCAGCTCCCCGCTTCGAAGAGCTGCTTGAGAGGGAGCGAGGGTTGTCATCTTGTAGGCCTTGCCTGCCACCTTGGAAGCGCTTGATGTCCAGCGGCTGGCGCTGCGCAGCCGGCATGCAAGTGCACGGCTCAACAATGCAAGCATGCCTGGCTGCGTCAGCGGCGCCAGCTGCCTGCAGTGCATGGGGGCTGTCCATCACCGCACCCGCACCATGTTGCAAGGGCCAGCTCCTCTCGCACCTCTCACCCTCCTCCCTGCTCCCACCCCTCCTCCTCCCATGTTGCCCTTCAGGACACTGAGTCTGTGTACTCCGTCAACTGGGCCTTTGGCGCCGTGGTCAAGACTGAGGTCAACACCACCACCGGCGCCCTGGCCGTGACCCTGTTCAGCGACAAGGGGCCCAGGCCCATCCGCCCCTGCCGCGACCTGCAGCTGGGCCCCAAGGCGAGCCTGGTTTTCCCTTTGAACCAGGATGTTGCATTGCCATGCTTGAAGCGTGCGTGCATCAGATAGTGAAAGAAAGCACCAACGCAGAACAACCTGCTTGACTGGCCACACATCCTCCCGTCGATCCTCACCCCCCTCGTTGTCGTGCTCTTGACATACCCCGCAGGTGACCATCTCTTACGAGGCAGAGCGCCACCGCGACCGCAAGGTGGAGATCGTGGTCCGTCCCTTCATCAAGATCACCCTGGTCCAGCCCTTCATCAAGCCCCTCAACCGCTGGCAGAAGGGCGAGCAGGCGCCCTTCCTGAATGTGTGAGTGCAGCGGGTTTTGAGTGCACGTGGGAGGCGGGTGCACCGCGGGCACCACGTGGAGGCAAGCGTGGCCTCGGCGGGAGGAGGCGCTGACTATAGCTTATCAGTGTGCGTCCAGCCCCATGCCATGCCCCTCCTGCCGCAAGCTGCCTGTGCCGGCAGCACTGCGGCGTCCGCTCGCAAGCGCACCGTTGCCTCCCGTCGGCTATTGCAACCAAGAATTCCTTACATTCCACTGCATTTTGCTATCTTTCCTTGCAGGTTTGTCACCCTGACTGCGGAGCCCAAGGAGGAGCTGACCGGCCTGCTGGTGCCCGAGCTGCTCAAGGCCTGAGCGCTGCGCTGTGCCCGCTGTGGTGGCGCTCAGTGCATAGCCGAGCATGCACAGCGCACAGCGCACATGCACGGTGCACAGCGCAGCGCGCTGTGCGCGGGCTGGCTGCGCCGCGCCGCGCTGCCTCTGCTCTGGAGCCCTCCGTTGCGTTTGTGTTGTCTTAACACAACTGCTCGCTAACCCGCATGAAGCCGGGAGGCCATTCCTCCTGCCCTTCCTTGCACCGCCCACCCTCCTCTTCTTTTGAGACCGCTCCCATGGCTTGCTGCCGCAGCCAGCTTGCCGCCTTGGCCTCGCCTGGTGGCTGCATGCGGCAGCGCCAAACCTATCCCCTCCCCTGATCCCTTCGATTCGCAATGATCTCTCTACGACCCTCCCCTGTCTTGACTCATGACTGACGATCCCCTTTGACAGCGCACTGCACAGCCCCTGCCGCTACTACGAACAATTCGCCTCCCCCCGAACCCCCTCCCCAGCATTTCACAGCGCTGGCCTGCCACCTCCTGCCCACCTCGCATGCCCCCATGCTGAGGCTGTAGCAGCTGTGTAAAGAGCCCGCTGATTGCTGCGTGTGTCAGGGGATCAGGAGCGAGAAGGATTGAGCTGAGCCATGTTGCCTGCTGATCCCTCGTGAGCGCCGATTGCCAATCCAGTGGAAGCACACATGCCCGCAGTCGCTCTTCTGCACGCCATGTGGTCGTTCTGTGCCTCATGTGTATGTCGTGTCCGCCAGGGCTGATGGGGTTGCATGATGGGGCACCCAAGCACCAGCATGCACACCGCACACCTGTCGGCGCGCGCCATGACAGTCGCACCTCCCACCCAGCAAATGTGCACCGCTGCACCGCACCACACCCGCACCGGCAGCGGTGGCGGCAGCTTGTCGCACTCCAATCCTGCAGCAAACAACACATTCAGGGGGACTGATGCTTTGTGGCGGAAGATGCCCGAACCATGCAATGGACAATGTTATGCCGGCCTGCAAGCAAACCCGGTGGCCGTACCGCCGCCTGTGTACTGCTGGGGTGGCCGCCTTGGCAGCTCGCTATGCTTGCCGGGGACCGCGCCAGCAGCGCGTCTCAATCCTGCCCGCATGTAGGCTGCCCCTATTCAGCCTGCAGCGCGAGGCCCGACTTGCAATGTTTCAACATTCAACTCGTGAACATTGCCGCCGACGGCGGCCCAGCCTTGCGCAGCACACTCAGCGACTCGTGCGTGCAGCGAGCGGTGGCAGCACAGGAGGCAGGTGGTGGGCCAGTGCAGCAGCGGCGGCGGCGGCAGTGGCGGCGCCGCGTAGCCCAGCAGAGGCACCCGCAGCTGCTGCAGTTGGAGCGGGTGGGGTGGAGCTGGGGAAATGCACCAGGTGAGTTGCCTTGTACCCCTTCAATATTGCTTCATTTCCTGTATCCAGCAGCACGTGCACAGGCCTGCCTGCTGCACACCCAGCGCTGCTCAGCACACATCCACCTCACTTGCAAGCCAGGCCTGAGCGCACGTGTAGCTGAGCAAATGCAAGCTCATCCCCTGTCAAGCGCCTGTCTGGACGGACCGCTCTGACCCATAACAACAGTATTAGAGCCCAGCTGCCGGGTGGGCTGCGTTCTGAGCTCGTGCCAAACAGAGGCAGAGCATGCAGGGGAGGGGGCAGGGGCGTTCGATCGGCGAGTGGTGCAAGGCAGGAAAAGGATGGAGGGGGACGGGTCATGCGGGGCCAGCAAGGGTGGCCACGCAGGGGGTGGCATGCAGGGTGGGAAGCAGAGACGGGGGATGCTGGCAGGTGCACACTGAGTGCTGGCCAGTTCAGAGTTGTGGAAGGGGAGGGACCAAGCGGCAGGCCGGTTATGGGGAGGGGTGGCTGCCACGGACGGTTGCCATGTGTGGGTGCACAGGCAGGGGGAGCTGGGGCGACCAATCTCAGTAGGAAGGGTTGGCGCCACGCGCTTGCTTGGGCTAGGCAGAGCTATGCCGGGGTTGGTTGAATGGCAGGCAGGCATTGGGCATGTTGACTGCCATGTTGGGTTGCGTAGAAATGCAAAAAGGCGAAGCGCCAAATAAGTTCGTTTGAGACAGCAAACTGCCCATGGCTGGATTTATATCAAACCAGCACAATGCTCATGGCATGGTGCGTGATGAATGAAGAGTGCGCCGGATTTTGCGCGAAAAAATGTGCAAAGGTGAGGGAGTGAGTGGGTGGGAATGACACAAAGGCACATGCAACAGGAAGGAGACTGCAAAGCCGCCAGTTAGACAATACAAATGTGAGTGTGCGGCGTGAGTGTGAGTGGCACAAAACATGATCGCTAGCGCCAAGAGAATGGGGGTGGGTAGGATGCGGTTTCGCATGTGAAGATGCGCATGGCAGCAAACATTCACTCGAGGCATGGGTTGCAAGATTAAAGGCAGGCAAGTGGGTGCTCTTTGCTTGAAACGCTATTGGCACGGTGGCATGCAACCTGCACACAGGTGCAGGTAGCCAGGAGCCTGAAGGCAGGGTGGGTGTGCAGACACGTGGCTGTCATTTGACGGCAATCGTACCACTCGGCAGTGCCATGCTGCCTAGGTGCAAACCAGCATGCACTTAGCTAACACTACCTGTGCAGGTGTCACTCCATTCAGTTGCAGTAGGGAGCGCTGTGAGCCAGGGAGGAGGTTCGGTGGCACTGTTGACGTTTCCGCTGTGCAATTGTTGTGTGGGCTGCCAAAGTTTTCAAGGGCGCAACCAGATCAGGCCTGACAAAGCTAGCGCACGAGCCTGCCCACCTGCTCAGGTGCTGGCATCCAGGGCGTCTGCGATGGCCTTGGCGATCAACTTGCGGGTTGCATCGCTGCTGATCCACAGGACATCACACTGGGTGTCGTGGAAGCCCAGCTCCAGCATGATGGTGGCAATGCCCGCGTTGCGAGGATCTCTCCACTCGGCCCAGGTATTATACTTGTCACAGTGTCCATTCAGAATACTGTTCACAAGCTGTGCGTAATTGGATTTTATGGCAGAGGTATTGTGAAAGCAAATGCCTTGTAACCAAATGCCCAGCACATCAGGTTGCAATGGTGGTCCTCGCACCTTGTTGGGCGCCTGACCTTTATAACCTGCCGTTTTTTTAATTGCGTCCGCCATAGCCATGCCAATGGCAGCCGCCTTTCTGTCTTCGCACTGTGGTATGACTGCAATGAACTTAGTGCAGTCATTTCCCGTGGTCCCATACTTCCCATCGTAAGCATTGGAATGCAGTGAAAGGTACAGCACACGACTGCGGTCTCCTTGTGGCAGGCCAGCTTTTAGCTCGATTGCCTTTTTGGTCTTGGCAGCTATGTAGACATTGACATCTTCGTTCTCAGACCTTGACTGCGAAAGTTGGACTGGGTGCTGAGCTACCGTGTAGCCCCTAGCTTTCAACTCCTTCATAACAAATGGAGCAAGATGCTGCATGCTTTCGGCCTCTGCGGAGTGCGGAGTGGCAGGAAACTGATATTGGGCAGTGCCGCACACATGCAAGTATACAGTGTATTGGCATGTGAAGGGCATTCCACTCACCATACTTGAACCTGTGCGCCGCAGGATTTGGACATTTAAAAGTCTTGCCGTCGTAGCCACAGTATGGGTTACCTTGGGTGGAAGGAGCCACCAAAACTGCTTTATAATAACCAGCAGCTGCAGCAACGGAGCTGATCATGCAATGTCAGCACTTAGACCAGTCGTGAATACATCAGGGCCTTGCTTGGCCCTATTGTTTCAGCCAGCCGGCGGCCTTGGCACCTGATTGCAACCATGCGGACACACCACCTCACCACAGCTTCTTAGCTTGTCCACATCATTCTCCTGCTGCTTGTACAAGAATGTGGAGCCACCCCATTTGATGGTCTTGGGGCAGCTGCCGTACACACTGCCCTCCGCACTTGGTTCCAAGCCTGCGCACAGCTGCAGTGTGTCGCCGTTGCTGGCCTGCGGCAAGGAGCAGCAGTAGCATGTAAGCATGGTACATTGCTGTCCTACTTTATAGGCTTGCGGCAGCCTGCACTCAGCCCAGCCGCCTCTTCCTTGCCTTGCATGGGACACTGGATGCGCCCACGCATGTTTTGCGCCGCGTCTCTTCTCCCACTTTGCCGCAGAAGGCACAGTACTCTTGCACCTTGCCCTGCTGCTTCAAGGCAGAGCAGTCCGGGACTGCAGGGCAAGGGTTGGAAAAGGGAGCAGTTGATGATTGCCGATAGCTGCACTGGCATGTGCACACCCCGTAGCAGCTGCCCCTCCTGCCAGGCCCCACGGATTTGGCCTGCGCAGTTGGAGCAGGCGGGCCGCCTCCCGGAGGCCATCCAGCCCCTTGCTTACAGCAACTTGGCAGGTCTATCAGTTGTTCCAGTTTCTGGACACCATCCTGGAAGTTGTAAGTGAGGTCATCAAACTTGATGGTCTTGGGGCAGCTGCCGTGGCCGCTGCCTTCTGGGCTTGGTGTCATGGCTGAGCACAGGTTAACTAGAGCGCCGTCGTCGTCCTGCAGGGCAGAAATCAGGGGCGGCTTTGGGGGATGCGTATACTTTTTTATATTCACCTGCCGTTGCGGAAAGCAACAGTGAGAGGGTGGTGCGACAGTTTATAGAATGCAGCCTCAACAGGCATGTGCAGGTGCACCCGCCTGCCCCGGCTGACACAGCCATGCACCCAACCCACAGGCCTTGCCTTGCATGTGACGCCGGATGCGCCCACGCATGTTTTGCGCGCCGGCTGGCCTGCTTTCGTGTAGCCGCAATAGGCGCAGTACTCCTTGTTCTTGGAGATCTCAGGAGCGCAGGGCGGGACTGTTGGGCAGCAAGTTGAGGAAGATAGGCAGCAACCCTGGTCAGTGGTTGCGCGCAGCAGCAGGCCGCGGCGGCCGCTTTCATCTTAGAAGGTAATTTGTGTGTGCCTCACCATCGTAGGTAATGCGGTCCCTCACGTACATGCCATCACAGGGACCAGAGCCAGTCCATTTGCTCCAAGTCTGCTCCGGCCAGACCTGGGACTTCAGCCAGCCTGCAGGCACAGTGTGCTATGTCGCTGTGGTGGACGCTGGGGTTTGTGGCAGGCACTGCAGCAGCACAACCGGGGCACTACTGGAAATGCAGCGCCCGCCTCGCACCAGAGGTGGTGAATGCTTTGCAGCCTGTCGAACATTCATGGGCCACCGCATCCAGGTAGTTCCAGGTGGCTCCAGGTTGTTCCTGGAGCTGTCCAGCGTCTCCTTGTGGGCTGTACACATTCCGCTTCAGCGTGAAGCCCTTGTAGGCGGGGCACTCCGCAGGAGGAGGGGTGGAGCACTTGACAAACCCTTGCTCTGCAAGACGGGCGGTAATTACAGTTATAACTGGACAACATCTGTGTGCATTGCGAGCTTAGCACGCTGGGCTCTCAACATAGTTGTATACACCCGCTTAGGTCGCCGGCCCACCTGGTGCAATGCCGCATGGGCAATGCCACATGCACAGATCGGCGGCCTCACCTTGGAAAACAGGGATGCGGAAGGTCAGCTTTGCGTTTTGCGCGGTGGCTTGGAGCATGCGCCCCATCAGCGTGCCCTTCGTGAGCGCATCGGCCGCGTTGGCGGCATACTGATCTCCAATGGCTGCATTGCGTGCCCAATAGCGCAGGTTCCAGTCCAGAATGTGGAGGTTGAAGGCCGCCCGGTCCTTTTTCTTAACGTAATCCTGCGAGAAGCGGGCAATGCCGCCACGCACTGCCTCCTCCTGGGAGAACCATTTTTGCTTGAACGCTTCAATGGCAGCATTGTTTAAGCCAGCTGTGGGAGGGGAGAGGCAGAGTCAGTGGTTGACTGTCGCTCATGCGGGGATCTATGACCCAGGTCAACACGACATTTTATCCGCTGCCAAAAGTTTCTCACTGCTGTGTGCAACCGCATCATTGGCCCCCATGTTGAAGTAGTTGTACGCTGCAAATGCAGAGAAAATGACAATAAAGCTTCAGTGGCAACCGGAGTTATCTAGGGCGTTGCCCGAGCTCGGCTTTTCGCAGCATGCGACCCGGGCTGCCTACCTCGTTTGCCTATAGGACATGGCGTGTATGGCCCGCCGTCAGGGCCCCACTTATGGACCTTAGGGTCGCAGGGGATGCCGATGGTGGTGAGATCACTTTTGGCCCAGTAACCTGTTTCAGCGGCTGACTTCGCAATCAGGAACTGGGGCAGCAGTGTGCCAGCCTGGGCTGCCTCGTAGAACCATTGGGCATGAGCGGCCACAGAAGACGGGCCGATGGCACCGGTTGGCCGTGATCCACGCTCAAGCACTTTCTTTAGAAAAGCCTCGACGGTCTTGACTGACGTTGTTGTGCTGTCGGACTGGGTGAAATCAAGAAATTGGTAAATTGAGAACTGCAAAGCAAGGGATTGTGCTATTGGCAAGTTAACCTGACATGGTCTGCGCATGCCGGCCATGGAATGAGGTTGCAACCAATTGGGCATCTCTCAGTTGGTCATGATTTGTGTACACACCGCGGTGAATGATTCACGTGCGCGGCACGGTGGACCCAGTGTGCCATGGAAGTTGACAGGATTGATGAAATATGGCACCTTGTCTTTCATGACGCGTTCAAAAGCGCAAGGCCGCCTCCAGTCAGTAAAAACCGATTTGTACGTGCCGTCGTCCTGTAGGCATTTTCCAGACGTTTTGCCCTCCTGAAAGCACAATTTGAGCAGATCAGCGTTGATCAGACATGCCGCTCAATCAATGATCAGCCGGGCAGGTAGGCTGTGGCAAATAGATACGTACATCGTCAACGAACTGGCAGGCGTTTGTAATTCGCAGAGCGATGTCTTTGTTGGGCTCCATCGTGCTGCAGACGTTCGACACTTTGCCTGCTTTACCCTTTGTCTTATCGTTCAAAACGCTGTCCCCATAAGCGTATTGTGCGGCAGCAAATTTGCCCAAGTTCATCTTGGCAGCGTTTTTTGTCTACATCGTAATCGGCCAGAGAGGTTGATGACTCGTGACCGCCACTAGCAATGATGACTCGCAGTGCTGGGCTATGTGCACACATGCCACAACGACTGACCGCCCCTTGCCTCGACCGTTAAACACCTGGTAAAATTGGAAACTCCAGTTCGGATGGGCTTTCTTGAGCCTCTTGATACAATCTGCCATGATTGCCGGCACTTTGCGGGAGATCTCAAAATCGTCGTCATGTGGCAACCCGTCGTAACCTGCAGGAAAGGGCAGAAAATGACCCAGCAGTGCGGCCACCCAGCCAGACATCCGGGGCCTACTTAGCTGTGTAGAAGCATGCCACCCGCCAGCCAGCCACTTGCTGCTCACCGCATTCAGTCACAGTTTCGTCAGGGTACTTCGAGTCCTCAAACTCTGCTGTCTGGCGGGCGCCATCAACCGAAATGGTGATGTACGCAGGGCATGTGCCTGGGCCTGAGGTTGGGTCGCCCTGTGGTGCAAAGGCTGGCGAGGCGCAGAGCTGCAATGGCGCGGGTATGCGTTTTCCGGTCCTCGGGTCCTGGAGGGTTGAGTTGAAGCAGTGACTGTGTATGCTGGTTGTCATGCAAGGTGTCATTTGCTGTAGTCCCAAAGCATCACAACATCGCGCGGTCTTGTAAATACAAACATTATGCCAAAGTTCGGCATGTACCATTACTCACTTTGTAGTACGCCAGGCACGGCTTCCCCTTGGCGATGCACGTTGCCCGCTTGGTGCTGCAGTAGATGCAGAAGGTCTGGTCTTGTAGACTCTTACACTCCTTGAGGCACTCGCTGCCATCTTCCTTGGGAAGCTGTGAGACTTTAAAGTTCAGCCTGTCGCCGCTGATGATGGTCGATGGGCACTTTCCGGTGCCCGGGCCCGGCTTGCCTGGCTGCAGCGTGGAGCACGGCTGCAGTATACCCGGGGTGCGCTTGTCGGTGTTGTAGTCCTGCGGGCAGTGTCGGTGCAGCGGCACGGTGCCAAACCTTCAGCCGGCCAGCGCTTGTGAAGCCTGCTGGCGGCCATGAGCAGCTGCATGCAAACTGCTGGGTATGCAGGCCAAGCTATGCTAGCTGTTTGTAGGCAGGCTGCCCGGCGGCACATCATGGCACTGCCAGGTGCTGGCAGGACCGCTGCATGGCACGCCATCAGGCTCACGTGATAATAGGCCTTGCACTGCTTTCCGCCATCAGGAATGCATGTTGCGCGCTTGCTGCCGCAGTAGATGCAATACGTCTGGTCGTTAGCGCAGTCCTTCACAGGCTGCCCGGCTGCACACAGGGAAGCAGGGCACACTGTGACACTGCTGGTCCGCTATGCTGCTGTTACACACAGAGTCACCTTGCCAGAGTGAATTGCCCCAGCAGCTTGATCCCTGGCATGTTGCTCAATCACGGCGCACCACACGGCAGCCAACCGACTGGCGTGCCTGCAGGAGGCAGGCAGGCGGGGTGCAACCCTGGCTGCTCCTCCATCAACCCACCAACCAGGTCCTACCATTTTTGAAGTACAGGTCTAGGTGATAGAAGCTCTGCCTGTGATCCTGGCCATTGTTCATTTCCACACGAATATCCAGTCTGTGCACAGAGCCGGGCGCAAGGGTGACCGGCCATGTGCCGAACTTTTTCACCACCAAATCCCCCTCGCCGCAGCTCCTGCCGCCGCCCGCCGAGCGTGCGGTCGCCACAATGGTTTTATAGTCCAGCTTCACCGTCATTGTGTCGAAGCCTTCATGTCGAAGCTGGCCACGGCCTGCCAGGTCAAAGTCAAACTTGAGCGGGGCAGCACCAATGGTGATGGTGGCGCCTGCCGTCCCCTTTTGAACTTTAGCATTGTCACCCCCGCAGTTCTCGCTCTTCTCCACATTAAAGCGGATGGAGGTGCCGTCGGCAGTGATTGTCCAGGGGTTGGTGCTATCAAGGGTGCCAGTCTGCCTTGTCTGCCACACGATCTTTTTCTCGGTGTCCTCTGCACAAGGAAAGCGTGCCGAGGCGAGGCTTTCCACTTTTCTAACTGCATAAGGAGTGCCCTTTGCCCTGTCCGCCAGCTCAGTACAGCCAGCACAAAATATGTCTGCAGTTGGGCACCCACTGTCCTGGGCAACAGCAAAGCCTGCTGAAGGCAGGCGGCCACGCACCAGGCTTGGCAGTAGCCGTCTTGCATAGGGCCGTCACAGTGCTGACGCACACTCCGCCTGCAATGCCAGCGCACGCACCGGGCAGTGAGGTAGCGACATAGCAGCATTATCCCGCACGCCAGCCACAGCCATGTCGCTTGAAACCATGAAAGCATGTAGAGGTGCGTCATTCACAGAAGCTGAGCTGGTGTGCACTCCCGTGGCAGCTCACCTTGGGCCCAATCGAGGCGCTTGTCCTTGGCAAGCATTGCGCCTTCACGGATGGTCGGGACGCTGTTTGACAGCATCTCAAGGTCGACCTGGGTGGTGGGCTTGAACTCGGCCTTCACCAGGGTGCGGCCTTTGGGGATGGCCTGCAGCATCGGAGTGCAAGGCACAGTTGGCCGACTGGTGATGGCCTAACCAGACAGCTGCACTTGCAACTTTCACTGCGCCAGAGGGCAGCAGCACCTGTAGGCGTCGTCTGCCGTCTGGACTGCTTGCGACCACAGTCAGCTCCACGGATGCAGTGGTGTATGAGGGGTGCACAGCCATGAGGTCAACCAGCACAGCGGCCAGCTGCGCCTTTTTTGCATCGGTGAACGGCATGATGTCCTTGGTTTCGAACAGCAGATACAGCACATTCCCAGGCTCCTGCGGCGTGAACAAGGGTGCGGGACAGGTATGTTGGTGTGAACAGTGTGTGGCATCGAAGGCGGTGGGTGACCTTTACTATGCGCCAGGCAGGCAGCTGGGAAGCCAGGCAGGTATGCGGGTGGGCGGGTGCACCAGCAGGCATACCGGGGCAGCGAATGCCACAATGACCCAGCTGGCCGGCACAGCTTCAACACTGCCAAAGGTGCGACGGCTCCATACGGTGTCAGGCCTGCGAAGCAGCTTGGGCGACAGCTGGCGCAGCGCCTGCAGGCTCGGGCCTGTGACCTGTAGCGAGAGTGAGGGAACAGACTCGCAAGTTATATATCAGCAGCTGCTCAAGCTTGGTGCCGGGTTTGGACGACAGCGCATCGCCCCGACCCAGCTTGGCAAAGGCCTCGCCTGGGTGTGCACCAGGGTGTCGGTGCGGGCGAAATAATTGCGGTTACCCAGCTCCGTGCTCTCGGTAGTGATGGCCGTGATGCCCTGGTTGGTCAGGCCTGCGCGGCAGCAGCAGACACAGCGAGTTGCAGGCGCCGATTGTACTGGCGTGCGGCTGCTGCAACGCAGCACCAGTTGGGGGAAATGTATACACCATGCCTTGATGGCAGCAAACGCAAGCCAGTCAGTATCCTCTGTAGTATGCGCAGGCGCACCGGGCAGGGCGGTCTTGAGCGCCGCTGTCCAGGCAGCAAGCTTCTGGGAATCAAAGGTTGCCTTCTTGATGCCCGGTACACGCACCGTGAAGTGCAGGCTTGGAGTGCGGTCTGTGGCAGGACCAACAGGTCTCACAACCGCCGAAGCCTGCGGCAAGATGAGGGGCGGAAGGCAGGATGATCAACATGTTGCTGTTG
>VFQQ010004121.1_pt1 | contig 13157 bp, 15 predicted proteins | sample 3512341 | NCBI WGS metagenome assembly VFQQ01 (sample SAMN10412373, study PRJNA504923) | tailings metagenome | isolation source: Relicate 2 Philex TSF1 revegetated site | place: Philippines: Tuba, Benguet | collected 2017-08-29 | reverse complement strand
GCTCCCTCCCTCGCGGGGGCCGGCAATCGCTCGACGGAAGGACAGTTGCGGCTGCGGCTTGTCGATTCCCGCCGCGTCAATGCCGAGACAATCATGCCATCCTACTACCGCATCGACGGTTTGAGTCGCGTCGGTGCAGCCTGGCAGGGCAAGCCGGTGCTGACAGCGGCCGAGATCGAAGACGTGGTGGCGTTTCTGCTGACCCTGAAGGAGTAGCGTATATGACAGGGCTGATCACACGACGGACAGCATTGGTCACAGGTCTTGGCGCCGCCAGCCTGCTGGTATTGCGTGCGCCGGCTTTCGCAACGCCCACGGAACTGGCCGGCGCGATGGCCGAATTCACCGGCAATGCCACAGTGCAGCGGGGCCGCGTGAAGCTCGATCTGTCGCCGCTGGTCGAGAATGGCAATTCGGTCTCGGTCAGCGTGCGCGCCGACAGCCCGATGACCGAGCAGGATCATGTCCGTGCCATCGCCATTTTCACCGAACAGAATCCGCAGCCCAATGTGATCACCGCGACGCTGGGCCCGCGTGCCGGCCGCGCTTTCGTCAACACCCGCATGCGGCTAGCCACCTCGCAGAAGGTGGTCGCCGTGGCCGGCTTCAGCGATGGCAGCTTCTGGTCCGATCAGGTCGAGGTGATCGTGACCTTGGCGGCTTGCGTAGAGTAGGAGTGACCATGGCGCGCGCATTGATCAGTGTTCCCAAGACCGCGAAGAAGGGCGAGGTGATCGAGATCAAGACATTGATCTCGCATGTGATGGAGACCGGCTACCGCCCGGATGCGACCGGCAAGGTGGCGCCGCGCGATATCCTGCGCCGCTTCACCTGCCGCTATAACGACGAGGAGGTGTTCAGCGCCGACCTCTGGCAGGCCATCGCCGCCAATCCCTTCATCAGCTTCACGACGGTGGCGACTGTCAGTGGCACGTTGAGTTTCAAATGGGAAGGCGACAACGGCTTCTCGCAGACCGAGACCGCGGCCATTACCGTGACATGATCCGTCTTCTCTTCATCTTCCTGCTGCTGTCGTTGCCTTCTGTTGCCGCCGATATCCCGGCCGCCGAGCGCCGCTCGGGTTTCGACTTCATGAGCGCGGCCACGCAGGAGATGCAGCGCGAGGATACGCTCAATCCTGCCATGCTCTGGGTGGCGGAAGGCGAGGCGCAGTGGCAGGAAGCACCATCCGCCACGGCGAAATCCTGTGACGGCTGCCATGGCGATGCCACGGCCAGCATGCGCGGTGTCGCGGCCCGTTATCCGGCCTTCGATGAACGCACGGGCAAACCCGTCGACTTACAGGGCCGTATCAATGCCTGCCGCGTCACGCATCAGCAGCAGCCGGAATTTGCCGCCGAAAGCCGATCGCTGCTCGGGCTGGCGGCCTATCTTGGCCTGCAGTCGCGTGGCGTGGCCGCCGCGGCACCGGGCGATCCCCGGCTAGCGGCGGCGCTTCAGCGCGGCGAAAAGCTGTTCCACACGGCGATGGGCCAGCTCAATTTCGCCTGCACGCAATGCCATGATGCGAACTGGGGCAAGCGGCTGGCCGGCAGCCTGATTCCGCAGGCGCATGCGACGGGTTACCCAATCTATCGCTTGGAATGGCAGGGCATGGGCTCGCTGCAGCGCCGCCTGCGCAACTGCATGACCGGCGTGCGCGCCGAACCGTTCCCTTATGGCGCCGACGAGCTGGTGGAACTGGAGCTGTATCTCAACAGCCGTGCCGCCGGCATGACGGTCGAGACGCCAGCGGTTCGTCCCTAGAGGCTGGGCACGTCTTCCAGCAGAACAGCCAGCGACGGATTGGTGTTGCTGCGCCGCCAGGCGAGGTGCAGCTCGGCGACACGCGACCCGATATCGATCGGGCGTAATACGACACCGTGAAAACGCAGGTTGATCGCGGCCTGCGGCACCAGCGCCACGCCCAGTCCGGCCTTCACCAGGCCGAGGATCGAATGGATCTGGCTGATATGCTGCACATATTGGGGCGCGACGCCGGCCTCGGTGAAGATCGCCGCCAGCAGATCGTAGAAATAGCGCGCTTCGTAAGGTGAATAGGTGATCATCGGTTCGCGGTCGAGATCGGCCAGTGTCACCTCGCGCACCTTCGCCAGCCAGTGGCCGGTGGGCGCGGCCAGCAGCAGCGGTTCGCGCACCACGCAGCGCGAATGCAGCTCCACGCGGCTGAAAGGCGGGCGAACGAGGCCGATATCGATGCGGCCGGCGGTGAGTGCCTCCAGCTGGTCGGCCGACACCATCTCGCGCAGGATCAGATCGATATCCGGTGCGGCCTTGCGGAAATGCGTGATCAATCGCGGTACGAAATCGTAACCCGACACTGCCGTGAAACCGATGGAGACGGTGCCGGCTTCCCCGCGCGCGGTGCGTTTGGCCGACAGCGCCGCCGCTTCAGCCAGACGGAGCAGCCGGCGCGCCTCCGGCAGGAAGCCGATGCCGGCCGGCGTGAGAACGACCGAGCGGCTGGTGCGTTCGAAGAGACGGACCTCGAGCGCATGTTCGAGCAGCTGGATCTGCCGGCTGAGCGGCGGCTGGGTCAGGTTGAGACGCTTCGCCGCGCGGCCGAAATGCAGCTCCTCGGCGACGGCGACAAAACAGCGGAGTTGGCTCAGCTCAAACATCGATCAAAACGAGCATCGATCCAAAAAAGGTATTGATCTATCTCCAGATTAACTCATTGGCGCATCGAATGTCCAATACGATGCTCGTCACCAGACGGCCGCAGACCGTCCAGACCCTATGGAGGAACGCCAGATGAAGACCCGCATGATCCGGGCTGTTGCCCTGTCGGCGCTTGCCGCCGCTGCTTTCGCAGTCGCTCCCGCCGCATCCAATGCACAGGACTTCAAGGGTCCGGTGCGCATCGTCGTACCCTTCGCGCCGGGCGGCACCTCCGACATTCTCGCCCGCATGATCGGACCGAAGCTGTCGGACGCGATCAAGACCAGCGTGGTGATCGAGAACAAGCCCGGCGCCGCCGGCAATCTCGGCGCTGAGTCGGTCGCCAAGGCCAAGCCCGATGGCCATACCCTGCTGCTGATGGATGTGGGTAATCTTTCCACGGCGCCCAGCCTGTTCCCCGATCTCAACTTCAACATCCAGAAGGACCTCGCCCCGGTCGGCATGGTGATGTTCGGCCCGTATGTGCTGGCCGTGCATCCTTCCGTCGGCGTGTCGAACCCGAAGGAGCTGATCGCCTATGCCAAGGCCAATCCGGGCAAGCTGGCGGTGGCGAATTCCGGCGTCGGCGCGGTGAACCACATCACCGCCATCCAGATCGCCAAGGGCCTCGGCATCGAATGGAAGAACGTGCCCTACAAGGGCGGCGCTGCGGCCTCGCGTGCGGTGATCAGTGGCGAGAGCAACACGATCATCAACGGCACCACGGCGACTCTGCCCTTCGTGGTCAACAAGCAGCTGGTCGGCATCGCCGTCAGCGGCGACGAGCGCCTGCCGACCGCCAAGGACCTGCCGACCTTCAAGGAAGCCGGTCTGGCTGCGGGCGATGCCGGCACCTGGCAGGGCCTGATGACCACCGGCGGCACGCCGGCGCCGGTCGTGAAGAAGCTGAACGAGGAACTGAAGAAGATCCTCGCGCAGCCCGATGTGCAGGCGAAGATCGCCGAGCAGGGCGGCGTGGTGAAGGCCGGTTCGCCGGAAGACTTCGCCAAGTGGCTCGACACCAGCATCAAGACCTGGGGTGGCGTGATCAAGGAAAACGGCCTGAAGCCGGACGCCAGCTAATCTGTCACCCATGTCAAAGCGTATCGACTGGCCGGATCTTCTGCTCGGCCTGTTCCTGCTCCTGGTCGCGACGGCAACGCTCGTGGCGACCAGGAAGCTTGGTGTCGGCACGGCTGCCAATATGGGGCCGGGCTATATGCCGCGCGTGATCGCGATTGCCGTGATGCTGTTCGGCCTGTTCTTCACCGGGCGCGGCCTGCTGCGCAGCCATCTCGGCATCGAGCGCGTGCAGTTGCGCTCGCTGATCGCCATTCCGCTGGCGGTCGCGCTGTTTTCGCTGCTGGTGGAATTTGCCGGGCTGGCCATCGCCGCGCTGGTCACCATTATCGCGGCCGCCTGGGCCACGCATGAATTCCGGCTGAAGGAAGCCGTGGTGTTCGGCATCGCCATCGCCGCTGTGTCCGTGCTGCTGTTCGTCAAGGTGCTGTCGCTGCCCTTGCCGATCTGGCCAGACGTGTTCGGGTAAGAACGTATGGAATTGCTCGACAACCTGATGCTGGGCCTCTCGACGGCCTTCCAGCTCAAGAATCTCATGTTCTGCCTGATCGGCGCGCTGATCGGCACCGCGATTGGCGTGCTGCCCGGCATCGGCCCGATCCCCACGATTGCCCTGCTGCTGCCCTTCACCTTCGGGCTGGAGCCTGCCTCGGCGATGATCATGCTCGCCGGCATTTTCTACGGCGCGCAGTATGGCGGCTCGACCACGGCGATCCTGGTGAATGTGCCGGGCGAGACATCGTCGGTGGTGACCTGCATTGACGGCCACGAAATGGCCAAACGCGGCCGGGCAGGGGCGGCGCTGGCCACCGCGGCGCTGTCGTCCTTCTTCGCCGGCACGGTTGCCACCGTGGTGATTGCGGTTCTGGCGCTGCCGCTGTCGGCGCTGGCGCTGAAATTCACCGCTGTTGAATATTTCTCGCTGCTGGTACTCGGATTGATCGCGGCCGTGGTGATGGCGCATGGTTCGGTGATGAAGTCGCTGGCCATGGTGCTGCTCGGCCTGCTGATCGGCCTGATCGGCATCGACGTGAATTCCGGCGTCGCCCGCATGACCTTCGGGATTACGGAACTGTCGGACGGGATTGATTTCGTGCCGGTGGCGATGGGTCTGTTCGGTCTGGGCGAAATCATAGCCAATCTCGAACGCAAGGATGTGCGCAGCGTGGTGACGCAGCGCTATCGCGACCTGATCCCGACCTGGGCCGATATGAAGCAGGCGTTTCCCGCCATGCTGCGCGGCACAGCGATCGGCTCGATCCTCGGTGTGCTGCCCGGTGGCGGCGCGGCCTTGCCGCCGTTCACGGCCTATGCGGTGGAAAAGAAGCTGGCGAAAGACCCCTCGCGCTTCGGCAAGGGCGCCATCGAAGGCGTGGCAGGCCCGGAAGCCGCGAATAATGCCGGCGCGCAGACCAGCTTCATTCCGCTGCTCACGCTCGGCGTGCCGTCGAATGCCCTGATGGCGCTGATGATCGGTGCGCTGATGATGCAGGGCATCCAGCCCGGCCCGCAGGTGATGAGCGAGCAGCCGGTGCTGGTCTGGGGCCTGATCGCCAGCATGTGGGCCGGCAATCTGATGCTGCTGGTGATCAACCTGCCGCTGGTCGGCGTCTGGGTCTCGATGCTGAAGATTCCCTATCGCCTGCTGTTCCCGGCCATCGTGCTGTTCTGCTGCATCGGCACCTACGGCATCTCGAACAGCCTGTTCAATGTCTGGCTCATGCTGGGCTGCGCCGTGATCGGCTATTTCTTCATCAAGATCGGCGTGGAGCCGGCGCCTTTGCTGCTCGGTCTCGTGCTCGGGCCGCAGCTGGAGGAAAACTTCCGCCGCGCCCTGCTGCTGGCCGACGGCGACTTCACCGTCTTCATTCGCCATCCGATCAGCGCCGGTCTGCTGGCCGTGGTGGCCATCCTGCTGCTGGCGATGCTGTCGCCGGCGATCCTGCGCAAACGCAAGGAAGCGCTCACCGAGTAACGCAGAACAACAACAGGGGGAGGAGTATCATGAAACAGTTCCGTACCGGATTGCTGGCAGCGGTATTTGCCGGCGCTTTCATCACTGCGGCGCAGGCCGACAGCTTCGTCTATGTCGGCAATGCCGACAGCAACGACATCCATGTGCTGAAGCTGAACAAGGCCAATGGCGATCTGACACCGGTCCAGGTCGCGGCTTTCCCCGGCATCACCAAGGCGGGCCCGTCGACGCCGCTGGCCGTCAGCCCGGACAAGAAGCATCTTTACGCCGGTGTGCGCTCCGAGCCCTTCACGGCCGTCGGCTTCGCCATCGATGGCGCCACCGGCCGTTTGCAGCCGACCGCGAATGGGCCTCTCGCTGACAGCATGGCCTATATCGCCACGGATCGCACCGGCAAATACCTGTTCAGCGCCTCCTTCGGTGGTGCCAAGGTTGCCGTCAATCCGATCGGTCCGGCCGGCACTGTGCAGGCGCCGAAGCAGGTGATCGCCACCGGGCCGAATGCCCATGCGATCATTCCCAGCAAAGACAACAAATATGTCTTTGCCACCAATATGGGCTCGGATGCCGTGCTGCAGTTCACCTTCGACGCCACGGCCGGCACGCTGTTCGCCAACACGCCGGCGGCCATCGACACGCCGGAGAAGGCCGGCCCGCGCCATATCGTGTTCCACCCGAACAACAAATACGCCTATGTCATCACCGAGCTGAGCGGCGACGTGATCGCCTATCACTACGATGCCAAGGCCGGCACGCTGAAATCCTTCCAGACCGTCAGCCTGATGCCGGCAGGGGGCGCCAAGCCCTGGGCCGCCGAACTGCGCATCACGCCGGATGGCCGCTACATCTACGGCACCGAACGCACCACCAGCACGATCACCGGCTTCCGCATCGACGCCGCCAGCGGCAAGCTGACCAAGGTCGACACCGTGGCGACGCAGAAGCAGCCGCGCGGCATGGGCATCGACCCGGGCAGCAAGTATGTCTTCGCCGTGGGCGAGCAGTCGCATGCACTGACCGCCTATCGCATCGACGGCGGCAAACTGGTTGCGCTGAAAGAGTATCCGGTCGGCAAGAAGCCGAACTGGATCGAAGTGGTCGACTTCAAGTAAGCCGGGCAGGGGCGTCGCCGGCCGGTCCACAGCCTGGTCGGCGACGCCCCGCCGCATCGATAAATCCGTTTGCGGATCAGGTGAGTCGAATTGAGTTGACCTCGGCCCGATTCTGCGCCCACATTGTTGACAATCGACAATGAGGCAGGATTCCCGTGCTGAATTCCGAGACTTTTCCGGCGCAAAGCCTGGGGCGGCTGCCGAAAAGCACCTTCCGGGCCCATATCGCCGAGCAGCTGCGGGCTGCGATCCTGTCGGGCGAGATCGCGCCTGGCGCCCAGATCGTGGAAACCGCGCTGGCTGGCCTGTTCCAGGTCAGCCGTGGCCCCCTGCGCGAGGCGCTGCGCCAGCTGGTCGAGGAAGGCCTGCTGGTGACCGTGCCCTATACCGGCACTCATGTGATCACCCTGTCGGTCGATGATGTGCGCGAAATCCATTCGATGCGCGTCACCCTGGAATGCATGGCTTTTGAGCAGGCCTGGGACAAACGCGATGCGGTGTTTCGCGCCGAACTGCAGCGCCGGCATGCCGCTCTGATCGCCACCATCGATGAGGGCGACGACCGTGCCGCCATCCTGGCCGAGCTGGAATTGCATGGCCTGATCTATGACGTCAGCGGCCATCGCCTGCTGCAGCGGACCTGGAGCAGCCTGCGCGGGCGCCTGCAGCTTTACTGGGCGGCGCATCACCGCGCGCATTCGATCCGCGGACCGCGGCGTGACGGCCATGAAAGCTATGTCGCGGCGGCACTGGGCGACAGCCTCGATGCCATGCGCGCCGAGATCACCGCGCATATGCAGCGCGGCGGACAGCAGACCGAGAAATTCCTGCAGGATCACCGGCAGGAGGCAACATCCATGACAGGCATGAAAAGGGGAAAGCCGACATGATCATCAATCGACGTATGGCACTGACCGGCCTCGCCGCCGCCGGTATCGCACTCGGCCTGCCGGGCCGTGTCCTGGCTCAGAGCGGCGCAACGCTGGCCGAGATCAAGAAGCGCGGCAGCTTGCGCGTCGGCGTCACCCAGGCGCCGCCGTGGTATTCCAAGGACCCGAAGACCGGCGAATGGAATGCCGGCGTCGGCGTGGCGATGGGCAAGGCAATGGCTGCTGTGCTCGGCGTGAAGTTCGAACCTGTCGAAGTCACCTGGGGCACGGCGATTGCCGCGCTGCAGGGCAACAAGATCGACCTGATGTATATGCTGGATGCGACGCCGGAGCGTGCTGCCGCCGTCGACTTCCCAAAGAGCCCGCTGCTGTTCTATTCCATGGCCGTGCTGGCGCGCGAAGACCTCGCCGTGAAGAACTGGACCGACATGAACAAGCCGGATGTGCGCATCGCCGTGCCGCAGGCCAGCAGCATGGACAAGTTCGTCAGCGAGACCGTGCCGAACGCCAACATCCAGCGCTTCCCCGGCAACCCGGAAGCCATCGCCGCCTTCCAGGCCGGTCGTGTCGATGCCGTCTGCCTGTTCCATCCGCCGCTGCTGGCGGCGCGCCAGCGTCTGGGCACCGGCAAGATCGTGGTGCCGCTGCCGGCGCAGTCGCAGCCGTCCAGCGTTGCGCTCCGCAAGGAAGATGACAAGGCGTTCCTCACCTGGGTCGATACGACCATCAACGGTTACTACACGAGTGGCCAGACCCAGCGCTGGTACGAGGAGTTCCTGCGCGTCTTCGGGCTCGATCCGAAATCGGCGCCGCCGGTGATGAAGGAAATGCTGTAAGTCCCGGTCATGTACCGCTGGGATTTCGCACCGGTTCTGGCGAATGCCGACCTGCTGCTGCAGGGGCTGGTCAATACGCTTGCCGTCACCGGCACCGCATTGGCCTTCGGCATTCCGCTCGGCCTGGCACTGGCGCTGGCCCGTTTATCGGGCCGGCGCCTGCTCGCCTGGCCGGCCGGTTTCGTGATCGAATTCTTCCGCACCACGCCGCCGCTGGTGCAGCTGTTCTGGTTCTTCTTTGCCCTGCCGGTGCTGATCCGCGTCGAGATGACGCCGTTCATGGCCTCGGCGCTCACCTTTTCAATCCAGTCCTCGGCGTTTTTCGCCGAGGTGTTTCGCGGCGGCATCGTCTCGGTCGAGCGCGGCCAGTGGGAAGCGTCGCGCGCCATCGGCATGACGCCGTCGCAGTCGATGCGACGCATCATCCTGCCGCAGGCGGTCAAACGTATGATCCCGGCTTTCATGGAGCGCGCCATCGAACTGATGAAGACCACCACGCTGGTCGCCATCGTCTCCTATGCCGACCTGCTGTATCAGGCCAACGAGATCGCGCAGAAAACCTTCCGGCCGCTGGAGGTCTTCACCGTTGTGGCGGGCATCTATTTCGTTGTCATCCTGATGATCAGCCTGCTGGCGCGGCGGCTGGAACGCCGTCTGGCGGTCAGCGGCGAGTCCACGGTGCATTGAGGCGGGCGCGATGAACTATCAGTGGAATTTCGCCCCCGTCTTCGAACACGCCGATGCGCTGCTATATGGCGCGGTCGGCACGCTGCGCATTTTCGCGATCTGCCTGGTGCTGGGCCTCAGCCTCGGGCTGATCGTCGGCCTGATGCGCTATTCCCGCCGCCGCCTGTTCAACTGGCCAGCCACGGCCTTTGTGGAATTCTTCCGCAACACGCCGGTGCTGGTGCAGATTCTGTGGTTCTATTTCGCCCTGCCGATGCTGGTGCCGTTCGAGATCAGCCCGCTGATGGCGGCGGCGCTGGGCATCTCGCTCAATTCGGCGGCCTTCTCGGCGGAAATCTTCCGTGGCGGCATCCAGTCGATCGAACCCGGCCAGTGGGAAGCCTCGCGCGCCCTTGGCATGACCGGGCTGCAGGCGATGCGGCGCATCATCCTGCCGCAGGCGATCCGCCGGATGCTGCCGGCGCTGACCAACCGCGCCATCGAAATCTTCAAGATGTCGACGCTGGCCTCCGCCGTGGCCTATGTCGAGCTACTGCAACAGGGCAAGCTGATCGCCTCGCTGAATTTCAATCCGATCGAAACCTATACCGTGATCGCGCTGGTCTTCTTCCTGTTCCTCTACCCGCTGGTGCGTGCCACCTACGCGCTGGAACGCCAGATGGCCAAAAGCGATTCCTGAGGTGACTGATATCTTCATGACGCAACCTTTGCTCAACATCACCGGCCTGCACAAATCCTTCGGCAACCAGCAGGTACTGCGTAATATCGATCTGTCCGTGCAGCCGGGTGAGCGTATCGCCATTCTGGGCGCCTCGGGCTCTGGCAAGAGCACCTTCCTGCGCTGCCTGAATTTCATGGAAACGCCCACGGCTGGCAAAATCGAACTCGGCGGCAAGCTGCTTGGCAGTGAAGGTCGCAACGGTGCGCGCGTTTATGCCGAAAAGGAACTGACCGGCCTGCGCCAGCGCGTCGGCATGGTGTTCCAGCAGTTCAACCTGTTTCCGCATATGACGGCGGTCGGCAATGTCATGGAAGGCCTGCGCACCGTGAAGGGCGTGGCGCCGGCGGCGGCACGAGAGCGGGCGATGGCCGAACTGTCGCGCGTCGGCCTCGCTGATCATGCCGAACAGTATCCGGCGCGGCTGTCGGGCGGGCAGAAGCAGCGCGTGGCGATTGCCCGCGCGCTGGCGATGGACCCTGAGCTGCTGTTGTTCGACGAGCCGACCTCGGCGCTCGACCCGGAACTGGTCGGTGAAGTGCTGGGCGTGATCCGCTCCCTGGCCGAGGAAGGCCGCACCATGCTGCTGGTGACGCATGAACTCGGCTTCGCCTATCACGTCGCCACGCGCGTGCTATTCATCGCCGATGGCGAGATCCACGAAGCCGGCACGCCGGATGAAGTGCTGAAACACCCGCAGCGCGACCGCACCCGGGCCTTCCTGGCTCGTCACCGTGAATTCAGTCTCTAACGTATTTGGATTACAGAACATGACATCGACATCGAACCAGAGCGCCCAGGGCTACGTCGAAGACCACCGCAACAACGAGGTGCTGGTCTACGTGAATGGCGAATTCGTGCGCCGCGATCAGGCCCGCGTCTCGATCTTCGACAGCGGCTTCGTGCTGGGCGATGGCGTCTGGGAAGGCCTGCGGCTGGTGAACGGCAAGCTGATCAGCCTGGAGGCGCATCTCGACCGCCTGTTCGAAGGCGCGCGCTCGATTGCGCTGGAGATCCAGCTCGGTCGTGATGGCATCCGCAATGCGCTGCTCGAAACCCTGAAGCGCAACAATATGCAGGATGGCGCACATATCCGCCTGATGGTGACGCGCGGCACCAAGAAGACGCCGAACCAGGATCCGCGTTTCGTGATCGGCGATGCCACCGTGGTGATCGTGGCGGAATACAAGACGCCGAAACCGGAAGCACGCGAGCGCGGCCTGACGCTGTTCACCTCCACCTTCCGCACCAGCGCGCCGGATGTCTTCGACCTGCGGCTCAACTCGCATAGCCGCCTCAACCTGATCCAGGCGCTGATCCAGGCGATCAATGCCGGCGCCGACGAGGCACTGATGCTCGATCCGCGCGGCTTCGTGGCAAGCTGCAACTCGACCAATTTCTTCATTCTGCGCGGTGGGGAATTGTGGACCTCGACGCCGGGCTGGAGCTTCCGCGGCATCACGCAGGGCAGCGTGCTGAAAGCCTGGCAGGCCGATGGCCGTCCGGGCCGCGAATGCGATTTCACCTTGGCGCAGGTCTATTCAGCCGATGAAGCCTTCGTCACCGGCACGCTCGGCGGTGTCACGCCGGTCACGCGCATCGACGGACGGGTGATCGGAGACGGCAGGCCGGGGCCACTGACCCGCGAGGCCTACCGCCTGTATCTGGCTGCAGTTGCTTAAGTCCGGCGTGACTTAATCCTGCGGTTCCTTACCCAATATCCTGGAAACATCCTTCACGCTGGTGCCCACGGATTCGACGGCGGCATCCAGGACCTCTGGCTGCACGCGGAATTTCTCCGACCACCAGCGCCGTTCGTAATCCTCGCTGATATTGACGCGCGCGCGGTCCTGCGGGCCGCGATCGAACAGATCGTCTGTCATCCTTCACCTCCAGTCTTTTTGTCTACCAACTCATGCTTTGCAGGAGGGGCAACACGACGGGTACGGAGGTGTTCCGATGAATCTGCCGCAGCGCTGCGTTGCGCGCAGGCGCCACAGCGGAGGAAATATGCGGGAAGGGAGAAAATGGTGGGCGGTGCAGGGATTGAACCTGCGACCCCAGCAATGTGAATGCTGTGCTCTACCGCTGAGCTAACCGCCCACACCAGGCGAACCGGAACCGGATCGCGAAGGCAGCGTATAAAGAGGCCGCCCGATTGTGTCAAGCGGCCTGCGGTTACAAGGGTTTAGTAAAGACCGCCAGTGCCCGAAATGGGCGCCGAACCGGCGCTGGAGCCGACGCCGGAGATGCTGTCGCGCTCGTCGGCCATCGAGCCGTCCAGCACGAGGCTGCGCTCGCCGGCCTGCGGCTCGGTGCCGGGGCGGAAGGCTTCCAGGATCACGTTGCGGTCGCCCGGCCGCGCCAGTTCGCCGGTCTCGGCCTGCACGCGCACCAGCCGCACGCCCGGCGGCACGCGGAACTGGATATTCGGCTTGCCCTGCAGCGCCTCGGCCATGAAGGACTTGAAGACCGGCACGGCGACGGAAGATCCGGTCTCGCGCTTGCCCATATCCTTCGGCACGTCGTAGCCGATGAAAACGCCGACGGCGAGGTCGGGGCTGAAGCCGACGAACCAGGTATCCATGCTGTCGTTGGTGGTGCCGGTCTTGCCGGCCAGCGGCTTGCCCAGCTCGCGGATGCGGATGCCGGTGCCGCGCTGTACCACGCCTTCCAGCATCGAGGTGATCTGGTAGGCGGTGACGGCATCGATCACCTGCGCGCGCGGATCGGGCAGGGCCGGCTCGGCCTGGCCATGCCAGTCGACGGCGAGGCAGTCGGCGCAGGCGCGCGTATCGTGACGATAGATCGTGGTGCCGTTGCGGTTCTGGATGCGGTCGATCAGCGTCGGCGTGATCTTTTTGCCGCCATTGACGAATTCCGAATAGGCCATCGTCATTTTCATCAGCGTGGTTTCGCCGGCGCCGAGCGACATCGACAGCACCGGCTGCAGGTTGTCGATCACGCCGAAACGCTTCGAATACGCGACGACCTTGTCCATGCCGATGGCCTGGGCCAGACGCACCGTCATCAGGTTGCGCGATTTTTCCACGCCGACGCGCAAGGTCGACGGGCCGTAGAACTGGTCGGAATAGTTGCCCGGCTTCCACAGCGGCAGGCCGGGGCCCTGATCCATCACGAAAGGCGCATCCAGCACCAGCGACGACGGCGTGAAGC
>VFQQ010004119.1_pt1 | contig 13160 bp, 11 predicted proteins | sample 3512341 | NCBI WGS metagenome assembly VFQQ01 (sample SAMN10412373, study PRJNA504923) | tailings metagenome | isolation source: Relicate 2 Philex TSF1 revegetated site | place: Philippines: Tuba, Benguet | collected 2017-08-29 | reverse complement strand
TGGGACACGGACATCAGCAAGGCTGATGCTCTCCCGGGCGCCTACGGCCTCTCGGATGATCGCTTCGTCTTCTCGGCCAAGGTCACGCTGCCCTAGTCGGAACGACAGTCTAATCAACGGAACGGGACCCGCGAGGGTCCCGTTTTCGTTTGGCGATCTCAACGGATCCGGTTCGTCACGCCGCATTACCTAAGGTTGCCGCCACGTCACAGGCTGCGTCAAAGTGTACTGACAATCCGCTCTACGGACTTGTTTCCGGCCCGGCAAAGAGTTTTCCTAGTGTTCCACAACACTGGGGGAGACGTCATGCTCGGATTCGATAGAACGGCCCGCCACGTCTTGGCGGCCACAGGCGCCTTCTTCTGCCTTTCCGCTCCTGCGCTCGCCGAGGAGGTACGTGAGTTCGAGTGGTCCGTGACCGCGACAGGGACGAGCGACTACATCTTCCGAGGTGTTTCGCTCAGTAACGAGAACCCCGTCTTCCAATCCTCGATCGATGGCTCTTACGGCATTTGGTATTTTGGCGCTTGGGGTACGGACCTAAGCGACACCGGATCCGTCGAGATCGACTTCTATACGGGTATCAAGCCAGTCCTCGGGCCCGTGACCTTCGACCTTGGCGTCGTCTACTACACATATTTCTGGGACAATCCGAGCGAGTCGAACTACGTCGAGTTGAAGGCTGGCGCGGAGTTCTCGCCGGTCAAGAACCTGACCTTGAAGCCAGTCTTCTGGTACACGCCTGACCAAGAAAACTACAACGAGACGTACACGATTGAGGGCACGGCCGCTTACGAACTACCTTCCGTCGGCATCTTCGCGCCCACCGTCAGCGGCTTGATCGGCTACACCGAAGACTTGGGAGACGGATCGTCGTTGGGTGTAAGCGACTACACCTACTGGAACGTTGGCCTGGCTCTGGCCGTCGAAAAGTTCACCTTCGACTTCCGCTACTGGGACACGAACATTTCGACGGGCATTCCGGCGGATGATGGCCTCGCCGACGAGCGCTTCGTCTTCACGGCCAGCGTCACGCTGCCCTAGCCAATGCCAATTCGGTCGACGGATCGGGGCTCGTGCGAGCCCCGATTTCGTTTTGCCGCGCCTAATCGGCAGGCAGAGTTGCACGCGGGACACTAACTCGGGGAGGACCGTACACCGGCGCGTGCTTTGATCTTGTCTCTGTTGGCTGTCTGAGCTTTCCTATCCGATGGGAGTGCGCGTGTGTGCTTGGGTCGCGCGGAATGACGGGTTTGAGGGACCAATAGCATGTTGCGGATCAAGAGTGCGGCGCTCGCTGGCGTCGCGGTGTTCGCGTTCTCAGGCGCAGCGTTCGCCGATGGATATGGCGGCAGCGTCAAGGATGCGCCGCCCGAGGAAGGCCGCAAGCTGGCCGTCTCGGTTACCGTTGGCGGCACCAGCGATTATGTCTTCCGCGGTGTGAGCCAGACCTTCGAGGATCCCGCCGCTCAGGGCTCGATCGATCTCAGCTACGGCATCTTCTACGCGGGTGTCTGGGCGTCCAACGTCGACTTCAACGACGCCCCCAAGGCCAATGCCGAGGTAGATCTCTACGCCGGCATCAAGCCGGTCTGGGGCCCGGTGACGTTCGACCTCGGCGTGATCTATTACGCCTATCCCGGCGCCGACGACGGGTTGAATTTCCTCACGACCGGCCAACTCGACTACGTCGAGCTGAAGGCCGGCTACAGCATCGTTTCGCCCTGGATCAAAGGCCTGACCAGCGGCACCACGGTTTATTGGTCTCCGGACTACAGTCTCGAGACGGGCGACGTCTTCACCGTCGAAAGCGTTGCATCCTACGCCCTGCCGCAAGTCGGAATCTTCTCGCCATCGATCTCCGGCACCTATGGCACCGTCTACGGTGACATCAAGAATGGCTTCAGTGTCGGCGGAGATAACGACGACAAGTACAGCTACTGGAACGTCGGCCTGGCGCTCGCCGTCGAAAAGTTCACGTTCGACTTCCGCTATTGGGACACCAACATCGACGTCACGACCCCCAACGGGTCTGTTTGCGTCGATCAAGGCCTCTGCGACGAGCGCTTCGTCTTCACGGCCAAGGTCACGCTGCCCTAAACTGGGCGCTCCAGGAATGGATTTCGCGGAAGCCGGCGCTGCAAAGCGCCGGTTTCTTTTTTGGGATCAAGCGTCTTTCTGAGACGAGACCGTCACGCACTCTTCATCGTGCCGTCACCCGCGAAAGCTAGTCTCCACGCCAAGTCACGTCTTGGACTGATCCTCTGACCCCATCACACCGGGGAGCGAGCAGCCCGCGCTTCGGGCAGCTTGGAGAGGAGCAGAAGAGGGACGCGCATCGCCCTCGTCAGTGCGTCCGTCTTGCGACCGCCACGCTTGACCTGAGGGTCGCCCGCGGCGGAGTCAGAGGCCAGCCTCGCCGATCTCGCCGGCCTCCCCGCGGCTCGCGAGCAAGCAGGCTGGCCTCGTTTACATTGTGCGGCTCGATCTCGATTTTCCCCAACTCTTACGGCCCGGCGCTTGATCATGCACCGACGCGCGCTTTAAGAGACCAAGAGGCGGAAAATTGAGCAGAAGCCCGTGATTCTGACGATTGCCATCATGGTCACTCTGACGATCGCGATCGCGGCGCATGTGCTTGCTCCGCGCCTTGCCGATGGACGCATCCATTTCGAACAGAGCCCCGATCAACCCGTCGGCTTCGGCTACAAAATGGCGTGGCTGGCTGTGCGCAGCCGCGACACCCGCGCCGTGGTCGAAGAGCTGGGCCTGACCGCCGCCGAGCCGTGCAATTGGAAATCCGGGATCGGCACTGTCTACGACCAGCACCTCGGCAACGACCACATCTTTGTCTCGCCTCCGGTGAACGGGTGGACGTTGGTCGTCGGTCTCGCCCTGCCCTATCCCATCGGCCGGCCGTTCGCCGACAAGTCGACGCCGCTGCTCGAGCGCTTGGGCCGCCGCTTTGTCGAGGTGCAGTACTTCTTCGCCTACCCGCCGCTCGACGTGTTCGCTTGGGCGCGCCTGCTCGAAGGCCGCACGGTACGCGCATTCGCAATCACCGACTCCGGCGTTGTCTGGAACAGAGGGCGCACCACCAAGGAAGAGCGCGCACTCGGCCTCAAACTGTTCGATTTCCGCGGCGTGCGCGGCCGCAAAGGGGACGCGGGCGGCGAGATTATCCTCTATCCCACAGAGGGACATGTGCTCTCTCTCGCCGAGAAATGGAGCCTGAATCCGACCGAGCTTGATGAGGTCGAGGTCCCGACGCTCAACGTCGGATATATCGCACTGGCACCGGCAGAGTGGCGTGCCGAGCGCCTGCGCAAAGCTGGCTAGCCACGCTAGGCAGCCGACAATCCTGCGATCTCGGCCATCTGGAGTGCAATCATCTGATCGAGGAAGCCTTCGAACGGCACCGTAAAGGCCGTAAGCCCTTTCGGGTCGTTGCTCCATTCTTCGAGCTTCTCCGCAAAGCTCTCCGGCAGCTCGGCCGCCGCGTCACAAAGAGAGACAACGCTTGCCGCCAGAGCCGCATCGGTCAAAGGCAGGAACGGAATGGTGACCATCTCGAGATGACCGTCGGCATGCCGGCGCGGCGCGTGGATGACCGCGCTGCAGACGATGTTGCGATCGCCATCGAACGTCGCAATCGCCCCGATCAACAGCCTGGAGGACTCGAAACCTTGCGGGGCTCGATAGGTCCAGCTCTGTCCGGCAGCGAAGTGCATATCTTTCGACTCCATAAAAACGGGATATCACTCAAGGCTTTGACCAAGAAGCGCGCAGATAGCCCCCCATCGGGGCAGCTTTCGGGCACTGGGTGCGTCAGAGTTCACGTCAACTGTTCGCCCGGACGCGGAGCGGCTTGATCTCAAACGCAGTTGAAGCGCTTGCCGCATCTTGGACAAAAAAGTTGCTGATTTGCCGTTTTCTTGCGCGTCAGGGCGATGAGGCGGCGCCGACGTAAGTGCCAGCGTCCACATCTGCACCGCCATTGACCAGAAGGCGATCTTCCCGTCCCTGCTGAGACACATCGGCCGGCAAGGCCGTGTAATCGGCGTCGCAAGGCCGCGCAGTCGTAAGGCCTGTTTGCCGGTCCAGCGCGAGAAGCGTGCAGGCAGGCGCGGAAGCGTCCGCCACCTGAACCCATTGCGGCAAAGCCCCGATATCCGACTTGCGCCGCGGTTCGGCAGCCCTCTGCTCGATTGCGGCGATTGGACCACCCGCGAGCACGACTTCCGACACGAAGCCCCAGAAGCCGACAAAGTGCCAGAACATCGCGCCAAGGATGAAACCGATGACGCTCCAGCCCAGCCCGCCGATGCTATCGAGCGTTCGCTTGACACCGCCGAAGCGACGAAACCCGCCTTCGAAAGGCTGAGACAGCCCAGCCTCGATCGCAGCAGCGCCCGCGCCTGCTTCGGCAGCGGCGGCAATCCCGTTCTCGAATAGCGGCGTCAGACCGCGTCCGTTCGCAATTTCCCGCATGCCCTCAAGCCTGCAAAAGCGAATCCAAACGCAGCACATGGAGACTTTGCGGTCCGCCCCCACCGCCGGCAAGCCCGAATGAGGCAATCCGGGGGCGGCGTCATACAATCCACGTTCTAGCGTGATCAGAAAACCGCAGGCGAAAGCCCTCAGTGAACGGGCAAAACCTGCATGATCGAGCTGCGGCAGAGCTGGCCCTGATCTTCGTTCACGCCGCACGACCGCAGGGCTCCTGCCTTCGTAAAACAGATGCGAACTTCCTGAAGACGGTTGCCAGGCCCGCGGCACGCAACGGCGATCATGTCGGGTTTGAGCTTGGGGTTCGCCGCAACGAAAGCCTGCACCACATCGCCGGGATTCACCGATTGCGCTGCCGACGGACTCTGGAAGCGATCCGGAATTGTCAGACTGTCATAGAAACGTCGCGCCGTTTCATAGTAGGCCTCGGGCGAGAGACCAGAGCAGGTCCCATGCTTTCGATACTCGTGGATGATCAGCCCCTTGCTCGGCATGACATCGAGCATGTCGTCGATCACAGGTTGCGGCACGTAGGGACGTGTCCGCGTCGGACAGTCCTCGGGATAACCGCGCTCATACTGCGGCCACAGGCCGTGCAGAATGAACCCGTATCTCCGTCCATCTCGGCGCGCACACTGCGTATCGTCGTCCCGGCCCTCCGAGCTCGCGCAGTGCGCGGGACTCCAGGAAAGAACCAGAGAGTAGTAGTCGAAATCACCGGCCGTATTGGCTTGTCGCGCGCCGGAATTGGACGTCTGCATCGAGGGCTGCGACGGGGCGGGCCGCTCTTCCTCGCGCCTCTCGAAATATGCGAGTGCGACAAGGAGAACGACGAGAAGCAAAAGCCCAGGCAGCGACAGTTGATTGGGACGCATCGGATTACGCCGGCATTCGCGAGAGCGCGTTTAGGATTCTAACCCAGCTCCGGGCACCCTTCTTGAAGCTCTTCAGGTTGTATTTCTCGTTCGGCGAATGAATGCGGTCGTCTTCCACGCCATAACCGATCAAGAGGCTATCCATTCCGAGCGCGTCCTTGAACGAGGTGACGATTGGGATCGATGCGCCGCATCCCATCAGGACGGGATCGACGCCCCATTCTTCTCCCAACGCCTTGGCTGCAGCTTGCATGGCAGGTGCCGACGTGTCGAAGCCGATTGCCGCGCTTCCATGTGCGCCAATGAACTCGGCCTCACAGTCCTCCGGCAAATTGTCGAGCACGAACTGCTTCACGACTTCCAGGACATGCTCGGGGTCCTGTCCGGGAACGAGACGGCATGTGATCTTCACGGACGCACGCGACGGAATAACGGTCTTGGATCCCGCACCCTGATAGCCGCCTGTGATGCCGTTGAACTCGAGTGTCGGCCGCGACCAAAGTTGCTCAATCATCGATACGGACGTTTCACCGGCCGGAACCGAGAGGCCCACCGGCTGCAACAGCAGCTCGGGCTCGAGACCCAGCGACTTCCACTGCTTGAGCTGCGCCTTGCTCGGTGCTTTCACGCCATCGTAAAAGCCCGGGATTTTGATGCGGCCCTTGGCGTCGTGCATCTTGCCGAGGATGCCGACGAGGGCCCGGATCGGGTTCATCGCCGGGCCGCCGTAAATGCCCGAATGCAAATCTCGCGACGGCCCCTTGAGGATCACCTCGACGCCCGCGAGTCCGCGCAGCAAGGTTGTGATTGCCGGTGTATCCTTGTCCCACTGGCCCGTATCGCAGACGAGCACCATGTCTGCGGAAATCTCCTTCCCGCTCTTCTTCAGGAAGCCCGGAAGCGAGGGCGATCCGCACTCCTCTTCACCCTCGATCATGACGGAGACCGCAAGCGGCAATTCGCCGGCCACTTCCTTCCAGGCACGCGCCGCCTCGAAGAACGTCATCAGCTGGCCCTTGTTGTCTTCGGCGCCGCGCGCAACGATGACTTTGCCGTTCGCCTTGTCGGTGACAATGCGCGGCTCGAACGGCGGCTTGGTCCAGAGGTCGAGCGGATCCGGCGGCTGGACGTCGTAATGTCCGTAGAACAGAACGTGCGGCGTTCCCTTCGCAACCTTGCTGCGGTCGTGCCCGACGACGATCGGATGCCCGGTCGTCTGCCGCACGGAGGCAGGGATGCCGATCTCGGTCAGTGTATCGGCACACCATTCGGCGGCGTGCCGGCACGCGCCTTTGTATGCGGGGTCCGTCGAGATGCTTTCGATCCGGAGCAGCTCGAACAGCCGGTCGAGGCCTGCGTCGAAATTCCGATCCAGCCGGTCGAGAACCTGAGGCACGTAATCCGTCATGGGAACCCTGTCTTAATCAAGAAGGCGGGGAGAGTGCGCGATCAGTACTGGTGTCCTAATTCCGCAGCTCGCAACTCGATTGCGGCTTGATATGCGAGCGAGCTGCGGAATCCTAAGGACACCAGAAACCATAAAATCTCTAGTGTGATTCAGATCGAGAAATTCGCTCAGACCTTAACCGCATGCAAAGGCGAATGTCTCGATCATCACACTAGTTCGTCAAAGGGAGTGTTGGCGCGTCCAAGCGCCTATGCCACAGTCCCGCCTCCGGGTTCAATCGGACACCCTGCGGACGGTTTATCGTTCTGAAAAGAGGCACACTTGGCACTGGCTCGGCCATCTCACGACGCGGCCCCCAAATGGGTCTACTATTTCGCCGCCGGCGACGCGGAAGGAAGCGCCGCCATGAAGAACCTGCTCGGCGGCAAAGGGGCGAACCTCGCCGAAATGGCGAGCCTCGGTCTCCCGGTCCCGCCGGGCTTTACCATCACGACCGAGGTCTGCAGCTTCTACTACAAAAATGGCGGCAAGCTGCCGGACGGGCTCATTCCGCAAGTCGAGAGAGCCCTGGTCAAGGTTGGCGAGGAAACCGGCATGTCTTTCGGGAGCGAGGACAATCCGCTCCTTGTCGCCGTGCGCTCCGGCGCCCGCGCCTCCATGCCCGGCATGATGGACACCATTCTGAACTTGGGCCTCAACGACCGCACGGTTCTCGGCCTCGCGCGGAACTCCAACGATGAGCGCTTCGCCTACGACAGCTACCGCCGCTTCATCCAGATGTACGGCGACGTCGTTCTCGGGCTGGATCATTCCGTGTTCGAGGACATCCTCGACAATTTCAAAAACCTGAACGGCCTTTCCTTCGACACGGAGCTCGATGCCGAAAACTGGCGCTCGATCATCGCGCTCTACAAAGAGGCCATCGAGGACACTCTCGGCAAACCGTTCCCGCAAGATACCGGCGAGCAGCTTTGGGGCGCCATCGGCGCCGTTTTCGGATCGTGGCAGAACGCGCGTGCCGTCACCTACAGGCGCCTCCACGCGATTCCCGACGACTGGGGCACAGCGGTAAACGTGCAAGCCATGGTCTTCGGCAACATGGGAAACACGTCCGCAACGGGCGTCGCATTCACGCGCAACCCGTCGACCGGCGCGAACGAGATCTACGGCGAATACCTCGTCAATGCCCAAGGCGAGGACGTCGTCTCCGGAATCCGCACGCCGCAAGCTCTCACGGCGAAAGCGCGTCGCGAAGGCGAAGATCCCAATCCCTCGCTCGAAGAGGAAATGCCCGAAAGCTTCGCGGAGCTGAGGCAGATCTTCGATGTGCTCGAGAAGCGCTACCGCGACATGCAGGACATCGAGTTCACCATCCAGAACGGCAAGGTCTGGATGCTACAGACGAGGTCCGGAAAACGCACAGCGGAGGCTGCCGTCAAAATCGCCGTCGACATGGCTGAGGAAGGCATCATCACGCGCGATGAAGCCGTACTGCGCGTAGATCCGTCGGGCTTCACGCAGCTCCTTCATCCCACCATCGATCCGGCCGGCGAGAAGGAGCTTCTGACAAGCGGGCTTCCCGCTTCTCCGGGCGCCGCGTCGGGCGAAATCGTCTTCGACTCCGACACCGCCGAGCGCCTGAAGCAGCAAGGCCGCGACGTCATTCTTGTTCGCACCGAAACGAGTCCCGAGGACATCCACGGCATGCATGCCTCCGCGGGTATCCTGACCGCACGCGGCGGCATGACGAGCCATGCGGCCGTCGTAGCCCGCGGCATGGGCGTCCCGTGCGTTTCAGGAGCCGGTGCGCTCCGCATCAACGAAAAAGCCGAAACCCTCAGCATCGGCCAAAAGCAGCTCAAGGCGGGAGATACCATCACCATCGACGGCGCGACCGGCCGGGTTTACGCGGGCGCAGTTCCCATGCGCCAGCCGCAGCTTTCAGGTGATTTCGCACGCCTCATCGCCTGGGCCGACGACGCGCGCGGGTTGGCCGTTCGCGCGAACGCCGACACGCCGAAGGACGCGCGCCAGGCCCGCTCTTTCGGCGCCCACGGCATTGGCCTCTGCCGCACCGAGCACATGTTCTTCGAAGCGGATCGCATCCTCGCCATGCGCGAGATGATCTGCGCAACAACAGAAGCCGGCCGCCGTGCCGCGCTTGCCAAGATCCTGCCCGTCCAGCGTTCGGACTTCATCGAGCTATTCGAGATCATGGAAGGTTTGCCCGTCACGATCCGCCTGCTCGATCCGCCATTGCATGAATTCCTGCCGCGTCAGGAGCGCGAGCTGGAGGCCGTCGCCCAGGCATTGAAGTTTCCGCTTGAAAAGCTCAAATCGCGTATCGCCGAGTTGTCCGAATTCAATCCGATGCTCGGATTGCGCGGCTCGCGTCTCGCCATCCGCTACCCCGAGATTCCGGAAATGCAGGCACGCGCCATCTTCGAGGCAGCGATCGAAGCAGAAAAACGGCTCGACCAATCCGTAACGCCGGAGATCATGATCCCGCTGGTCGCATATCGCCGCGAGTTCGACATCCTTGCCGGCATCATTCGCACCACGGCCGAAACGATCGAGAAGGAAACGGGCGCCACGCTCACTTACCAGCTCGGCACCATGATCGAGTTGCCGCGCGCCTGCCTCAAGGCCAATGAGCTCGCGGAAGGAGACGATGGCGCAGAATTCTTCTCATTCGGCACCAACGACCTCACGCAAACCATCCTGGGCTTGAGCCGCGACGATGCCGCGCCGATCCTTTCGGCCTACGCCTCGCAAGGCGTCTTTGAGACGGATCCCTTTGTCTCGATCGATCACGAGGGGGTTGGCGAGCTGGTGCGGATTGGTGTCACGCGCGGCCGCTCGGCAAAGCCGAAACTTAAGATCGGCATCTGTGGTGAGCACGGCGGCGATCCGGCGTCGGTCGCCTTCTTCCATGCGGCAGGCTTCGACTACGTCTCCTGCTCGCCGTTCCGCGTGCCGATCGCACGCCTCGCCGCGGCTCAGGCCGCGATACGCGCTAGGCTTAAGAGCTAACCCGCAAGGTATTCAATGCCCCCTGGATCCCGGCTCTCCGCTTCGCTCCGGCCGGGATGACACGTGTGTGGCTCGCTCAGGATGTCATCCCGGCCGAGCGAAGGCGCAGCCGGAGCGCAGAGCCGGGACCCAGCGCAAGACTTCTATCGCTTCAGATCTGAAAGCTCAGACGCAACTAGAGGCTGAGATCGCGTTGCTCGATGCGATCGATTTCGTCCAGACTCGGACGCCGCGGGCGTGCGCCTTGGCGCTTCGGCATCAGCAGCAGCCAGAGCACGAGCGGCGGCAGAATAAAGCACCACGCCATCCAGAAAGAATAGTCGCGGTTCTTCCACCCGGCGATGAATCCAGCAAGCGCCGAGGCCAAAATCGCTGCCAAGCCCCAGATGACAATACCGGCCATCATTCGCCCTTACCCTCCCTGGATACCCGCTCACAATCCAAATCGCGTCGCCGCGAAGCCCCCGACACATGAGGGTCAACTAAGGCGAAATCAAGTGTGCAACAGACCTAACGTCCGGCGGTGCACCAATGAATTGCCGTGCAGTTAACGGATCGCGTTCACGCAATCTCGCCGGGTAAAAAATCGAGCCCGAGATCGAGGATAGGCGCCGAATGCGTCAGTGCGCCGACAGAGATCAAATCGACTCCCGTCTCCGCAATTCCACGTACGGTCTCGAGCGTTACCCCTCCGGACGCCTCGGTAAGAGCTCGCCCATCCACCATTTCGACCGCCTGGCGCAGAGTTGCCAAATCCATGTTGTCGAGCAGCACAGCGTCCACGGGATGCTTCATCGCTTCGGCAAGCTCAACGAGCGATCCCACTTCGACCTCGATTTTGACCATGTGACCGGCATACGCGCGCGCGGCGGAAATGGCGGCGTCCACGCCGCCGGCCGCCACGATGTGGTTGTCTTTGATCAGAATGGCGTCGTAGAGCCCGGAGCGGTGGTTCTGTCCACCCCCGCAGCGAACGGCATACTTCTCGAACGCGCGTAAGCCCGGCGTCGTCTTGCGTGTATCGGCGATGCGCACGCGGGTTCCCGCGACGGCATCGACGTATCGCCGCGTCAACGTCGCGATGCCGGACATGTGGCAGAGAAAGTTGAGCGCGACACGCTCCGCCGTAAGCAGCGCGCGCGCAGGACCGGCGACGCGTGCCACCACAGCCCCCGCCTCAACGCGATCACCGTCGGCGACCAGGGTTTCGAAAGAAACACCGGCTGCAAGAGCCGCGAACGCGGCCTCCGCAACCGCGAGACCGGAGATCACGCCGGCACGGCGTGCACCGAACGTCGCCGCCGCCATCGCATCCGCCGGGACAGTGGAGTCCGTGGTGATATCCCCGCGCGTACCGAGATCCTCGGCCAAAGCCGCCTCGACGGCGCGCGAAATGATGAGGTGCGGCAGGGCGCCGTCGAAACTCGGGCGCTTCACAGGGGCAGCTCCTCCGCCACGCGTAAGCCCGACGCCCGCGTCTTGGTTCGGTTGAGTGCACGAATGCTCCGCAGCGTGACGGCACTCCGATGCGCAAATTTCGGTACAGGATCAGGATAGTCGGAACGGAAATGCGCACCGCGGCTTTCGGTCCGGAGCAGGGCGGATCCCGCAATAATCTCTGAAGCCAAGGCCATGTTCGCGACCAGCGCATCGTCGCCCGCCTCGTCGCCGATGTCGCGAAGCGTGACGAGCGCCTGCTGCAATCCCGGGCCGTCTCTGATCACACCAACGTGCTCGCTCATGGTCTGCCGCAAGAGATTGACGAGGCGAGCACGGCGAACTTCGTCGAGAAGCCGCTCGGTCGCAACGCGGTAGGTCTTGGCGATCGGATGCACGTCTCCCGGCGTAACCAGCTTGCGAATATCGTCCGCAGCGCGCGCGCCGAGCACGACCGCTTCAAGCAGCGAGTTGGACGCAAGCCGGTTCGCGCCATGAAGACCTGTCGACGCGACCTCGCCCACGGCCCATAGGCCCTCGAGTGTCGTTCGGCCCGAAAGATCGGTCGCAACACCACCCATATGATAGTGGGCTGCCGGTGCAATCGGGATCGGCTGCGTGATCGGATCGATGCCCGCCGCCAAGCAATGCCCGTAGACCGTCGGAAACTTCTCCGGAAATGCTTTTCCAATGACCTCGCGGCAGTCGAGATACGCGCCGCGCCCAGCAGCGATCTCCGCGAACACCCCTCGCGCAACGATATCGCGCGGCGCAAGCTCGGCCTTGGAATCGAGCCGCGTCATGAACCGATCGCCGGTGCCATTGATCAGCGTGGCGCCCTCTCCGCGCAGGGCTTCCGACGCGAGCGGTGCCGGATCGACATGCGCATCGATGGCAGTCGGATGAAACTGCACGAACTCGGCGTCGGCAATCGTGGCGCCTGCACGCGCTGCAAAGGCGATGGCTTCGCCGCGCGCGTAGATGGGATTGGTGGTGACGGAGTAGAGCGCGCCGGCGCCGCCCGTCGCGAGCACGACAGCGCTGGCCGGCATGAAATCGAAGGCGCCAGTTCTTTTGGCCTCCGTGCGAACCAGGCGCACGCCGGAGACACGAGCCTCGGCGCCCGATCCCGGCTCCAAGATGAGGTCCATGGCCTCATAGCCTTCGAGCACACGGATCGACGGAGTGGCGCGCGCAGCCGCGATCAACGCCTGCATGATTGCGGCCCCGGCGCGGTCGCCGGAAACCCTGACCACGCGATTGCGCGAGTGAGCCGCTTCGCGCGACAGAACGAAATGGCCCGCGAGATCGCGATCGAAGGGCACCCCGAAACGCAAAAGATCGGCGATACGCGCCGGCGCCTCAGCCGCCACGACCTCAGCCACGTGCGCATCGACGATGCCGCCGCCCGCCGCAATGGTATCCGCCGCATGCTGCGCTGGCGTATCCCCCTGTCCGACCGCAGCCGCGATTCCGCCCTGCGCCCACACGCTCGAGGCCCCTTCTCCGAGGGGAGCCGCGGCAACGACCGTTACCGGCAGCGGCGCAAGCCGCAACGCCGTGAAGAGACCTGCCAAGCCGGCTCCGACAACGACGATATCGCCCGGCCCAAGCGCGTTGGACGGATCGGAAAAACCGCGGGGCGGCGGACCTGTCTGATCGAAATCCATGGGCGATAAACCCTCGAAGCGCGCGCCTGTCCCGGCGATGGGGCGATGCTACTCAGGGCAGTGCGGGCCATTGCTGGCCCGCACCAGAAACCTCAGGCCGAAGCCTCCACCATGCGCTCGACCGCGCGCCGCGCCTTCTCGGCGACGGTCGGATCGACCGTCACCTCGTAGCGATTGTAGAGCAGCGCCTCGTAGATGTTCTCGAGGCTGATGCGCTTCATGTGCGGG
>VFQQ010004118.1_pt1 | contig 13165 bp, 14 predicted proteins | sample 3512341 | NCBI WGS metagenome assembly VFQQ01 (sample SAMN10412373, study PRJNA504923) | tailings metagenome | isolation source: Relicate 2 Philex TSF1 revegetated site | place: Philippines: Tuba, Benguet | collected 2017-08-29 | reverse complement strand
CGCCATACTGTGCCGGCGTACCACCCGTAATAACCTGAATTTGGTCGATAGCATTTTGCGGCACGTTAATTGAACCGGCCTGCACGCGCACACCATCTATATAATAAGCGGTACCTTCAGAGCGAGCGCCACGGAAGTTTGGTGTTCCGCCACCACGCGAGTCAACACCTAAAGTTGTACCTGCAATGGCGTTAAAGTTACGCGTACCCAAGGCCATAATTTCTTTCGAGCCTTTGGTTTCACCTTTAACCCCGCCCGGATCAACCAGAGGCTTTTTGTATTCTACAACTACTTCTTTTAAAGTTTGGCCTTCTTCGCTTTTTGTCATGCTAAAATTAACAAATCGAATTTCGTCTGCCGTTACGTTAATACCTGTAATGGTTTGATTTAAGTAGCTAATATACGTAGCAAATAAATCGTAAGCGCCCGGTTGTAGGGTTTTAATAATAAAATTACCATCATCGTCGGTAAGGGTTGAGGCTTTTGTAACACCATTTAACTTTAGTGTTACACTCACGTAATCAAGAGGTTTTTTAGTTTTAGAGTCTAAAATTTTACCCCTTATCTCGCCCAAACCCGATTGGGCAAACAAGCTAATTTTAAATAGCAGCAGGGCTGCAAACAACGCGTATATTTTTTTCATTCAAGTAGGGTTTACTTTTTAATGTGTTTTTAAAACAAGGTGGCAATTAAAATCATTTAATTCAATTCCGCAATACCCTTGTATTAGTGTTGTGCGGCAAAATCCACCCTATAAAAGGTTAAAATTTTGTTTAACAACACTTTAGAAATTTTAAAATAACTTTCAAATGTCCATCCGCCAATATGTGGTGCAAGCACAACATTTGTACTGTTGGCAAGAAAATTAAAGTCTTTTAATTGACTTGCCGATAATGTATTTAACTTCTCATTTTCAAGCACATCTAATGCGGCTCCAAGTACTTTTCCCGACTTTAAAGCCTTAACCAGATGGCTGGTTTGTAAAATTTTTCCTCTCGACAGGTTTAAAACATAAATTGGATGTTTAAACCTATTAAAAAAGGATAAATTAACCATGTTTTGAGTTAAATTGGTTAATGGAACATGAAACGAAACAATATGAGCTTGGCTAAAAATTTGGTTCAAACTTGCTTGTTTGGCGTACTTATTACCATAATTTTTTAGGTATTTATCGTATGCCAGCACATTTACATCAAAACCACTTAATTTTTTGGCAACGGCTTTTCCTGTATTTCCAAAGCCAATAATGCCAACTGTTTTTCCGGCCAACTCGTGTCCTCTGTTGGCTTCTCTTAGCCAGATTTTTGATTGTACCTGTTGGTGTGCAACCGATAAATTGTTAAGCAACATAAGCAACATGCCAAGGGTATGTTCTCCTACGGCATCGGCATTGGCTTCGCCAGCGTTAAAAAGGGCAATATTTAGTTTTTGGGCATAAACCTCATCAATATTATCCATGCCTGCACCGGCACGGGCAATAAATTGCAAATGTTTTGCTTGCGCAAGTACTTCTGCATCTATATTGGTTTTGCTGCGTATTACCAAACCTTGCACTTTTTGAGAAAGCACGTTTATAATTTCGCTTCTGGTTATTTCCGGTAAATAAAGAACATTAAAACCGGCTTGTGTTAAACAGCTTACTAAAACTTCATGCACATCATCGGCTATTAAAATAGTAGGCTGCTGGTTATGTAATCGGTTTAAATTCATTTTAAAAGTAATTTAAAAATGATAAAAGGTTGCATGGTTTGTAAAAAAACTATAAAAATCCATACATATACCTGCCAATGCTAAAATAAATGGCTATTCCAATTAAATCGTTGGTAGTGGTTATAAATGGCCCGGTTGCAAGGGCGGGGTCAACTTTTACTTTATTTAAAAACATAGGAATAAAGGTGCCAAACATGGCAGCAAATAAAATTACGGTAAGCAAGGCAACGCTCACGGTTATGCTAAGCTCCATCGAGTCGTTAAAAATTAAGTTGTACGATAATATAACTGCAGAGCAAATAATTCCGTTTAGCAAAGCAACCCTGAATTCTTTTAAAATTTTTCCTGCAATATTTTTTGATCCTAATGTATCATTAGCCAAACCTTGAACAACAATAGCCGAAGATTGAACGCCGACATTACCGCCCATAGCAGCAATTAACGGCATAAAAAAAGCCATTTCGGGATGTATTTTAATTTGATCTTCATAAATTTCTATAAACCTGCTGCTGGCAATACCGCCTAACATGCCAATAAGTAACCAAGGCAAACGTGCACGGGTTAAAATCCAAACCTTATCGGTTGCATCAACATCTTCGGTAATACCACTCATTAATTGGTAATCTTCGTTGGCTTCCTCTTTAATTACATCAACCACATCATCTACGGTAATTCTGCCTACCAATCTACCCAAAGCATCAACTACCGGCACAACAACCAAATCGTATTTTTTTGTAAGGTTAGCAACTTCTTCTAAACTATCGGATGTATTTGCCCTAATGATTTTGCTTTGAACAATTTGTTTAACGCTTACATCGGGTTTATTAATAATAAGCCATTTTAAATTAACAAAACCTACTAAGCGATCGTGGGCATCTACCACATAAACCACGTATATATTATCTACATTCTCAGATTGAGTACGAATTTCGTTTATACATTCCTGCACGGTAGCAGTATCTAATACCTTAACCAACTCAACAGCCATTATACTACCTGCGGTACCTTCTTCGTAGTTTAATAAGTTAAGTAAGCTGGCAGCATATTCAATATCCTTTAAACTGGCAATAATCTCTTCCTGCGTTTTAACCGAAAAATGCCCTAAAATATAGGCCGCATCATCAGAGTCCATTCTATCTATAAACTCTTCGGCAATGCTTTGAGCGGCGTAAGTTTGTAGTAAATTCTGTCTGGCATCATCTTCCATTTCAACCAAAACTTTTACCAGGTTTTCGTTGGTTATATATGTTACAATTTTTTGCGCAGTTGCTACATCTAACTGGTTTAGCACTTCTGCTATATCTTGTGGATATAATTCATCGAGCGTGGCTTTTAAGTTGGCCATTTCGTCAAGTTCAACCAACTGTTTTATACTTTTTACCAGCTGCTTATTTGCTTGTATTACCTCCATTTATAAACTGCTCTATTTTGTTGGTTAATAAACAAAAATCTTGTACGCTTAACTCCTCTGCCCTTTTGGTGTCGAAAGGGTGCAAATATTCATCTGAAGCACCAAAAACAGACAATGCATTGCGTAATTTTTTTCTGCGTTGGTTAAAAGCTGTTTTTACCACCTTTTTAAACAATACCATATTGCATGCCGGCAACTCGGTTTTTGCAGTTAGCCTTACCACTGCACTTTTTACTTTTGGTGGCGGGCTAAACACATGTTCGTGTACGGTAAACAAATACTCAACCACATAATATGCTTGGGTAATTACACTTAATATGCCATAATCTTTGTTTCCGGGAGGAGCAGCCAAACGTTGCGCTACTTCTTTTTGAAACATGCCTACCATTAATGGCACCCTTTCAAAATTATCGATAATCTTAAACACAATTTGCGAAGAGATATTATATGGAAAGTTTCCAATAACATTAATTGCATTGCTATCCAGTTTAGAAAAATCTAACGTTAAAAAACTCTCGGTAATTAAGCGCTCGCTTATTTGCGGGTAATTGGCCATTAAATAACTAACCGATTCTGTATCAATTTCTGCGGCCCATGTTACACATGTAGGTTCGGCCAATAAAAATTTGGTTAGCACACCCATACCCGGGCCTACCTCTAAAACAGCAGGTGTGGTTTTTGCCTGAACCAACGCATCTACAATGTTTTTAGCAATGTTTTGATCGGTTAAAAAATGCTGTCCTAAATGTTTTTTTGCTTTTACCTGCACCGCTGCAAGTTGTAATATTTTAAAGTAATAACCTATATTCGAGCAAAATTTACTTATTTATATGCTTAAACTAGCCCGATTTTTAATTATAAGCCTGCTGTTTCTGTTTACGCTACACACAAAGGCTCAAACGGTTTATGTTACCGAAAACGGTAAAAAATACCATGCAAAAAATTGTACGCTTGCACCTACAGGTAAAACCGGACTAACCCTGCAACAAGCCAAGAAAAACGGTTATACGGCCTGTAAAAATTGCAAATCAAACGAGTTTAAAGAAAATAATAACCCTGCCAGTAAGCCAAAACCGGCAGCCACCAAAACCAATGGTACTAAAAAATAAGCTATGCGAAAGTACTTGCTACTGGCTTATGTTTTTTGTGGGGCAATGCATTTGTTGGCTCAAACCAATAACGATGTTTTAACCATACCTTTAACCAAATTTGCAAAAGACGAACGCTTTGATAAATTTCAATTAACGCTTGCGCTTTTCTTGGTTCAGGGCGATACCATTTTATCTTACGATTACGAAGGTTTAAAAAAGCCCAGAATACTTACCATTAAAAAACCAGTCGGCTATGCTGCTTATGCATACGGATATGTTTTTTTTACCGGCATTTACAACCCTATAAACCCCGGATATTTAACTGCTTTGGTTTGCAACCCATACCATAAAAACCCAAAAATTATTATTGATACCAATTGCGATTTAGATTTTACCAACGATAGCGTTTATAATTTACCTTACTACGATAACGAACCGGTTTACATTTCTTTAAATAATGCTGCCCTACCCGATGGTAATAACCAACTTTTGCTTACGCGCAATAAATTGTTTGGCAATAAATACGATTTTAAAAAATACATGGACGAATATTATGCAGCCATGTATAAAGGCAGAAAATTTATAGGTGTTGAATTTACTTACCGCGAACAACGCCTGCAAGCTCGGTATGGTGTAGTTAAGTTTGCCGACGATAGTTTTAAAATTGCACTTTTTGATGCAAATGCCAATGGCTTATATAACAACGGCGATACCGACCGACTTATGGTTATAAATATTAAAGACAGCATTTTTGATGCATCTAACCCCCTTGGCACTTACACCATAAACAAACCCGGCAAACCTACTTACTTCGAAAAAAATGGTAGATATTTTGAGCTGATTGAAGCCGATGCAGCAGGAAAATTTATTAAAGTTAAAGTTACACAATACAACCCCGATGCAGGCAATATTAAAGTAGGCAAAAAAGCGCCAAAAGTTGTTTTAACCTTGGCTGAACCAAACGCTAAACTAAAACTAAAAAAACTGCGAAAATACCAGGTATATATTTATTTGGCCAATACCAGCAGCAGGAATTTTAGCGCAGATACTTTTATGTTAAGGCAAATTGCTGCCCTCGATCCTGAAAAATTAAAAGTAATTTGCGTATTATATGTTAATAAAACATACTACTTTAAAGAATTTGCACACGAAGCCAATGCCAATTATTTTGTTACCCTTGGCACCAAAGAAGTAGCGCGCAAATTGGGAATTAACAGTATACCGCAAAGTTTGTGGCTTAACAAACGAAGGCGTGTTATTAAGTATGGTATAAAACCCAGCGAGTTTATCAGAAACTATACCGAAAGACAACTAAAACAGCTCTAAAAATCTGTATATCAGCCATTATTTTAATTGTAAAGCATTGTGCCATTGTACCAAACTTACGGCTTGGGTTTTTTTATGGGCTTAAAAAAATTATATTCGTGGCCATTAAAATTTAATCTTTTTTAAGCATGACTAAATTACCGGTAGCAGAATTACAACACATGGCTACTCAAATTCGCAGAGATATTTTACGCATGGTACATGGTTGTAAAAGTGGGCATCCGGGTGGAAGCTTGGGCTGTGCCGACTTTCTTACGGCATTGTATTTTAATATTTTAGAACATAATCCGGCTTTTAATATGGATGGTGTTAATGAAGATGTTTTCTTTTTAAGCAACGGACATATTTCGCCGGTATTTTATAGTGCTTTGGCACGCAGTGGTTATTTTCCGGTAGCTGAACTGGCCACATTTCGTCGTATAAATAGCCGTTTGCAAGGCCACCCGGCCACACACGAGCATTTACCGGGTATTCGCATTGCTACAGGCTCGCTGGGTCAGGGTATTTCAGTTGCTGTGGGTTCAGCCCTGGCAAAAAAATTAAACAACGATAAACATTTGGTTTACGCCTTAATGGGCGATGGCGAAATACAAGAAGGACAGTGCTGGGAAGCTTTTATGTACGCCGCTGCCAATAAAGTAGATAACCTTATTGTTACGCTTGATTTTAATGGCCGCCAAATTGATGGCGATACCAAAGATATTATGGGTATTGACGCTTCTGTAGCTGCTAAAATGGAAAGTTTTGGCTGGCAAGTGCTTACCATGAATGGCCACGATATGCAAAATATTTTAGATGTATTGAACCAAGCCAAATCGCTTTGCGGTAAAGGCAAACCTGTTTTTGTTGTTATGCAAACCGAAATGGGCTACCCTATTGATTTTATGATGGGTTCGCACAAATGGCACGGTGTGGCACCTAATGATGCGGAATTGGAAAAGGCATTGCAACAATTACCTGCTACACTAGGCGACTACTAAGCTGCGTTTATACCACATGCACTTACGCTTTAAATATACCTTATTATTAATTGCCTTACTTATTGTTGGTTTTGGCCATGCACAACGTGCGCAACAGCCCGCCAAACCTGTTGTAACACGCATATTGTTTTTACTTGATGCCAGCGGTAGTATGTACGCCAAATTAGATGCTGATTTGCGTATAAATGTAGCCAAACGATTGCTTACCAAAGTAATCGATAGCCTTTCTAGCAAACCAAATGTAGAGGTTGCATTAAGGGTTTACGGACATACCGCTCCACCCAGTCAGCGTAATTGTAAAGATACACGATTAGAGGTACCTTTTAGTAAAGACAACCACAGTGAGATTAAGAAACGTATTCAGGCCATTCAACCCAAAGGTACTACACTTATTGCACACTCGCTGTTGCAAAGTGCTTACGATTTTCCAAAAGAGCCATTTACCCGAAATATTATTATTTTAATTACCGATGGCATTGAAGAATGCAGTGGCGATCCCTGCGCTGTGTCGGAAGCCCTGCAAAGCCAAGGTGTAATTTTAAAGCCATTTATTATTGGAATCGGTTCAACCGAAGATTTTAAAAAAGCATTTGAATGCGTTGGCCGCTATTACGATGCCAACAGCGAAAAAGATTTTGACAATGTGTTAAATGTGGTGGTTTCGCAAGCGCTTAATAATACCACTGCGCAGGTTAACTTGTTAGATGTTTACAGCAAACCAACAGAAACCAATGTAAACATGAGTTTTTACGACCAACACAGTGGCATGTTGCTTTACAATTACATGCATACCATAAACGAGCGTGGCGTACCCGATACCATTTTGCTTGATCCGGCTTTTAAATACCGCATGGTGGTGCATACCGTGCCTCAGGTTGTAAAAAACAACATAGAAGTTACACCCGGTAAACATACCATTATTGGTGTTGATGCACCTCAAGGTTTTTTAAGCGTAAAAGTTGAGGGGTTAACCAATTATCCGCATTTGCAATATTTAATTAAAAAAACAGGGCAGCATGAAACCATAAACGTGCAAGATGCCAATGCAAGAGAAAAATATTTGGTTGGCAGATACGATTTAGAATTACTTACTTTACCACGCATGTATTTTAAAGAGGTGGCCATAGACCAAGATAAAACCACTACCATACAAATACCACAGCCCGGCAAATTAATTGTAAGCTGTCAAACGCAAGAATATTATGCCGATGTATATCAAATGATACGCAACGAAATGGTATGGGTTTGTAAGCTACCCGTAGAAAGGCGTTTACACCAAATGCTAATTCAACCCGGCGATTATAAAATTGTTTACCGCGCTAAGGGCACTTACCGCAGCAGCAATACATTTGAAAGAATTTTTAAAATTACCAGTGGCCAAGCCACCAATATTACATTAAATTAAAAGAAACATGAAGCATTTTGAAGTTGAAAATGTAAAAGATACACGCAGCGGCTTTGGTGCCGGCTTGCACGAATTAGGCAAATCCAACAACAAAGTTGTGGCCTTGTGCGCCGACTTAACCGGTAGTTTAAAAATGGATGCATTTGCCAAAGATTTTCCTGAGCGATTTTTTCAGGCAGGAATTGCAGAAGCCAATATGATGGGCATGGCAGCCGGTTTAACCATTGGCGGTTATATTCCATTTACCGGCACATTTGCCAATTTTAGCACAGGCAGGGTTTACGACCAAATTCGCCAGTCGATTGCGTATAGCGGTAAAAACGTAAAAATTTGTGCTTCGCATGCGGGTATTACCTTGGGCGAAGACGGTGCTACACACCAAATTTTAGAAGATATTGGCATGATGCGCATGCTACCCGGCATGGTGGTAATTAACCCGTGCGATTACAACCAAACCAAAGCAGCTACTATTGCCATTGCCAACCATGAGGGCCCTGTGTATTTGCGCTTTGGCCGTCCGGCAGTACCCAATTTTACTCCGGCAAACCAAGTGTTTGAAATTGGCAAAGCATTAATGTTAAACGAAGGAACAGACGTATCTATTTTTGCTACCGGACATTTGGTTTGGAAAGCCATTGAAGCCGCACATATGTTAGCAGAAAAAGGAATTAGTGCAGAAATAATAAATATACATACCATTAAGCCTTTAGATAATGATGCCGTGTTAAAATCGGCTGCTAAAACACGCTGCGTGGTAACTGCCGAAGAGCACCAACGCAATGGTGGCTTAGGCGATAGCATTGCACAATTGCTTGCCACACATTTGCCATTGCCTGTAGAAATGGTTGCCGTTAACGATAGTTTTGGCGAAAGCGGTACACCAGATGAGTTGATGAAAAAATACGGACTAGAAAAAGAAAATATTGTTGAAGCCGCTTTAAAAGCAATGGCGCGCAAATAACATACCTGCTTGAAAATTAGCAGAATAATACTTTACCATTAAAAAACTGGCCGGCTGTTAACCTAAATTTAACGTTAAGGCCATTTTTTATTCCAATGTTTATCGTAATATTGCAATATAAAAATATAAAAATGGGCGTAACCAAATCAAACCTTTTTAAAGCAAACGAAAACCAATTGGCCTCTGCATTTAAAGCATTAGGCCACCCTGCCCGTTTAGCCATTGTTAACTATTTAATGAAAGTAAATGCCTGCATTTGTGGCGATATTGTAAATGAATTGCCGTTGGCGCAACCCACCATATCGCAGCATTTAAAAGCTTTAAAAGAAGCAGGCATAATTTCAGGTAATATTAGTGGCAATGCCATTTGTTACTGCTTGAACCAACAAACCATTAACCAATTATCTGATTTTTTAAATACCATAAACCAAACCTTGCAGTGCGCCGATAACAGCTGCTGCGCATAAAAACATATACAAATGAAAACCGATAACGAATTAAAAGACATAGTAAAAGAAACATACAGCAAAGCTGTTAATCAAAGCAAACAAGAAAATAGCAGCTCGTGTTGCGGAGCCGGCTCGTGCAGCACAGAGGTTTATACCATTATGAGCGATGAATACGCCAATATAGATGGTTATAACCCCGATGCCGACTTAGGACTAGGATGCGGCATTCCAACTGCATTTGCTCAAATTAAAGAAGGCCAAACAGTTGTTGATTTAGGAAGTGGTGCCGGTAACGATTGCTTTGTAGCCAGAAAATTAGTGGGTTCAACCGGAAAAGTAATTGGCATTGATTTTACAGAAGCAATGGTAGAAAAAGCCCGTGAAAATGCCGATAAATTAGGCTTTAACAATATCGAGTTTAGGCTGGGCGATATTGAACATATGCCCATAACAGCAAATAAGGCCGATGTTATTATTAGCAATTGTGTACTTAATTTGGTGCCCAATAAAAAGGCTGTTTTTAATGAAATATTCAGGGTATTAAAACCCGGTGGTCATTTTAGTATTTCTGATATTGTACTTAACAATGAATTACCGCAAAATATAAAATCGGCCGCAGCCATGTATGCCGGTTGTATTGCCAGCGCAATTTTAAAACCAGCCTACATGCAACTTATTGTCGATGCCGGCTTTGAGAATATTTCAATTCAAAAAGAAAAAAACATTATAGTGCCAGACGATATTCTTGCCAATTATTTAACACAAGAAGAAATAACCGGCTTTAAAAAAAATAACACCGCCATACAAAGTATTACCGTTTATGCGCAAAAGCCTGATGTGGCTTTATGTTGCGCCCCCGGACAAGATTGCTTTTAATTATAAATACCATGGGAAAATTTGAAAAATACCTTACCGTTTGGGTAGCACTGTGCATAATTGCCGGCATTGCATTAGGCAAAATAGCCGGAAATTCGATTGAAGTAATAAGTAACTGGCAAATTGCTACGGTTAATATTCCGGTAGCCATTTTAGTTTGGTTAATGATTTACCCTATGATGGTTCAAATAGACTTTTCGTCGGTAAAACAAGTAACTAAAAACGCAAAAGGATTAGGCTTAACTGTTTTTATAAACTGGGTTGTTAAACCCTTTACCATGGCCTTTTTTGCATGGATATTCTTTGAAAAAATATATGCCGGTTTTCTTGAACCCGAATTGGCAAAAGAATACATTGCCGGAGCAATTTTACTGGGTGCAGCACCCTGTACCGCTATGGTTTTTGTGTGGAGTTATTTAACCAACGGAGACGCCAATTATACCTTGGTACAAGTATCGGTTAACGATTTAATTTTACTGGTGGCATTTATTCCTATTGTAAAGTTTTTATTGGGCGTAACACAAATTTATATTCCCTACGATGTGTTAATTGCATCTGTTGTAATATTTGTGGTAATTCCGTTAACTGCAGGATACCTTAGCAACAAATACCTTATAAAACAAAAGGGCATAAATTGGTTTAACCAAGTATTTTTAACAAGGTTAAAACCTGTATCTATAATGGCCTTACTAACTACTTTGGTATTGCTGTTTGCGTTTCAGGGCAATACCATTTTAAACAACCCGCTGCACATAGCGTTAATTGCCATTCCGCTTACCATACAAACTTATTTAATATTTTTTATAACATGGGGTATTGGAAAATGGTTAAAACTGCAACATAAAATATGTGCACCGGCAGCAATGATTGGTGCCAGTAACTTCTTTGAGCTGGCAGTTGCAGTAGCTATTTCATTATTCGGATTACATTCAGGTGCATCTTTAGCTACTGTTGTAGGTGTACTTATAGAAGTTCCGGTTATGTTATCGCTGGTGGCATTAGCCAATAAATGGAAGTATTAAATAGAATTTATTTTTTTTAACCAACCAAACATGAAAAAGAACATATTGATTTTATGCACGGGCAACAGCTGCCGCAGTCAGATTGCCCACGGCTACATGCAACAATTTGCAGGAAACAAGGCCAATGTTTACAGCGCCGGTGTAGAAACACATGGCGTTAACCCAGAAGCCATTGCCACCATGCTAGAAGATGGAGTTGATATAAGTAAACATACCTCTAACTTGGTAACCGAATACGTAGATATTGCATTTGACTATGTAATAACCGTATGCGACAATGCCAAGGAGAGATGTCCGGTTTATTATGGTAATGCAAAAAAATTTCACCATAATTTTCCTGACCCCGCAAAAGCCACTGGCACAGAAGCTGAAATTAAAGAAGCATTTGCCAAAGTAAGAGATCAGATTAAAACCTATTGTGCTGATTTTGTAAAAGTACAATTGGATTAATTGTTAGGCAAATTTCCAAAATAACTGCATTTAAATCAATTAAGTATAGGTAGTTAGTAAGCAATTGTAGGTTCAAACCGGCTAGTTTTTTAATTGTAAAATATTTTGTATATTCACAGCGTAAAAAACTGCATTTTAACCCATTAAACTACATATTGCTTATGGAATTATTTAATCAACTTGATCCTACGCTTAAAACATTTTGGATTATTGCCATTGCTGCAAGTTTGGTTTTTGTTATTCAAACCATACTTACATTTGTTGGTGCAGATGCAGCAGATGGCATAGAAGCCGATTTTGAAGGCGACTTAAGCGGAGCAGATGCCCCCTTTCAATTGTTTTCGTTAAGGAATTTAACAAATTTTTTGTTGGGCTTTAGTTGGAGTGGCATTGCATTTTACAACACAATTGGTAATGTTTTTTTATTAGTAGCAATTTGTGTTTTAGTTGGCGCATTGTTTGTTTTTGCTTTCTTTATAATTATACAACAGGTTCAAAAACTGGCAGAAGATAATTCGTTTAAACTTACCGATACATTAAATAAAACCGCCGAAGTATATTTAACCATTCCGGCAAATAAAGCAGGAAAAGGAAAAGTTATGGTAAGTGTTAGGGGCGCTTTTCATGAGTTAGACGCCATTACAGAAAACCATGCAGCCATAACTACCGGATCTTTGGTAAAAGTATCTGCATTAGATAATAACCTTTTAGTTGTAAACCCAATTTAAAACCCATACACCATGTCTACTTTAATTTTAATTGTAGTATTTGCAGTAGTAGTATTTGTAACTATTTCTGCCCTAGTTTCGCGTTATAAACGCTGTCCGTCTGATAAAATATTAGTAGTTTACGGCCGCACAGGCGGATCGTCGGCTAAGTGTATACATGGCGGTGGCGCATTTATTTGGCCGGTAATTCAAGATTTTGCTTTTCTTGATTTAAAGCCATTATCGATTGAAGCCAACCTAACCAATGCCTTAAGCCGACAAAACATTCGTGTAGATGTGCCATGTAGATTTACCATTGCAATTTCTACTGAATCGGATAGTATGAATGCAGCCGCAGAAAGATTGCTTGGTTTAACATCTGAACAAATTCAAGAATTAGCTAAAGACATTTTATTTGGTCAGTTGCGTTTGGTAATTGCTACCATGACGATAGAAGAAATTAACTCTGACCGTGATAAATTTTTGGATAATATTTCGAAGAATGTTGACAGTGAATTAAAGAAAATTGGTTTAAAATTAATTAATGTAAACGTTACCGATATAAAAGACGAATCGGGCTATATTGAGGCTCTTGGAAAAGAAGCTGCCGCCAAAGCCATAAACGAAGCAAAAATTAGCGTTGCAGAGCAAGAAAAAATTGGCGAAACCGGCAAAGCCGTTGCCGATAGAGAAAAAGATACACAAATTGCCGAAACCCACAGAGATATACCGTTAATTTCCAAATAAAATTCAAACTTTTTTTATGTTTGCACTTGG
>VFQQ010004116.1_pt1 | contig 13175 bp, 20 predicted proteins | sample 3512341 | NCBI WGS metagenome assembly VFQQ01 (sample SAMN10412373, study PRJNA504923) | tailings metagenome | isolation source: Relicate 2 Philex TSF1 revegetated site | place: Philippines: Tuba, Benguet | collected 2017-08-29 | reverse complement strand
TAGCGCAGCTTTGCCTCTGACGCAGGGAGCGCATCTAGGATAGCAGAACTGCCCGCTCCTGCAAAACACACAACAGACCACCACTCCTGTGTGCACGCTGTGCGCCGTCTCTCCTGCACAGAGTCCTGCTTACTGCGTGGCTGCGCGCGTGTGCGTGGGCGTGTGTGTGTGTGCGTACCGTAGCCACCGATGAAATATGTCGGCACAGGCACGGCTATGTCCCCAGTGACTACAGACACAAGCCAGTCATCTGGGTCGGCCGCGTGATCACCCGGGCCTGCAGGGCACATCGCAAAATGTCACGCAGCCGTCTCTGCCCACAGCAGCCCTGCGCCCCGACTGCAGATGATGGCAGGCGCGCGCCCGCGCACACCAGATGCTGCACAGCTGTCCGCGCGCTGGTCTGCCGGGTCGCCTGTGTCGCGCTAGCGAGTCTCAGCAAGTGTGGCTGCGTACCGAAGAACTGCCCGACGCAGAAGAGCGCGGCGGCCCCGACTTTCTTGTTGGCGGCCTCGACCTTCTTCATCATCTCCTGCGCCGCGCCCTCCGGGGCGCCGCTGAAGAGTACTTTCACCGTGTTTGCCATCGTGATGTCGCAGAGCAGCTAGTGCTATGCGATGGGCGTGTCGAAGCAAGACACGCAACGGCGTTTCTTCGGTCCCGGACCCGTTGACCAGACTTGGGAGGGGCTTTTGCTCTCAAGGCTTGCTTACACGCTTCTAGCGTTGCTTTCTTAGGCCTGACCTGCTATCAGAATGGCAGGGCAGGCATGCCTTCTCCAGAGCCTGGAGTCGACTCTTGAAGACGTCAGGGCTCTGACTGCCATCTTGCACAAGTACACAGCAGACCTCAGTCAGCAGTTGCCACTGGTAGTGAGGCTCCGGGAGAGCAACCACACAGTGAGTTTTCTGGGCCGCAAGGTTGGGACCTGACCTTGGACAGGATGAGCACCTGGTTTCTACGTCCTGCGCCTCTTCGTTGTGCTCTCGCAGGTCTTCCAGCAGCTAGGACACGGTCAGGATGGCTACAAGTTGCTTATGGTGAGCTGGGGGCGTAGCAGAGCACGACCGCGTGACCGGGGCATCCGTGGTCCGCAACTCCACCTCTTTCAGCCAGACCACGCGCGCTGTGTTGCCTTGCCACTGCAGGGTGACCGCGAGATGTGGGGGCAGATCTCCCACGGCACACAGGAGCACTACAACAGCCTCCTGGCCACCCACCAGCTACTCGTCGCAGTCTCAGACCTGTGCCAGCAAGCAGCGGCAACCTTGGCCAGCGCCTCGCAGCACCTGCAGCCCTTGCTGGTGAGCTTCGCTTACAGCAAGGTTAAAGCACCCCACATGAATCTCACACAGGGCAGCAGGCCCCGCGAGTGAAGAAGGCACAACGGGAAGTGTGTGATTGACCTGTGCCCCTGCAGTTGAGTACTGGTCGAGACATCCTGGAGTGCTTCATGACGCTGTTCTGCGACACTGTCCGGATGGCCCTGCTCATTGACGAGGTGCCCCGCAAGGAGCTGCCCAACGTAAGTCGCGCACTAGTGCCTGACCCACAATCCACAACCTTGCGACGTAGTCAATGACTCACTGTAAAGCCACCACACATCATGGGCATCTAAGCTTCCGGGTCCTGTCTCTGAGTCTGTGTGTGTGTGTGTGTGTGTGTGTGTGTGTGTGTGTGTGTGTCACAGATCATATTCGCGTGTCATCACGTGCTCAAGGACCTCCCCGGCTCCCCTCCCCCTGCGCTCCCCAACACAGACATCCCCATCTACCTAGCAGACACAATGACATCCTTCATGCAGCACACATACCAGCCCCTCGCGCCACGTATGCAGCAAATTGTCGAACTATCCCTAACACCAGCTCTCATCAGTCTTTTCACACCAGGGGGCCCCGATTCAGTGTCTCCGCCTACCAGCGCAGGCGCGACCACGGCTCCCGCGCGGCCGCCGGCGCCCGCGCCGGCCGCGCTGACAACGCTGCCGCCGGTGTTCACGCTGCTGCCGGTGCCGACGGACGGCGGAAGCGCAGTGCCGGCTAAGCAGGTGCTCATGGGTCCGGGTGGCTTACCCGTGTCATCTGCCCACGCGTTGTGTATTCGTTTTGAGGCGCTGACTAACTGGCTGATGCTCACGCACCTTGTGTGTCCTGCGTCGTTGGCCCACCCTGAAGCGCGCTCCGTGCTGCTGCAACTGTTGCGAACAGAGATGCGGCTGGTGCTGCACAAGGACAGAGTGTGCGCGATTGGGAGGCTGATGGAGTCAATGCTCGCGCCGAATGCGGCGGTGCCGCAGTACAGCGCGATGGCGGCGCGCGTCGGCGCGTGCGGGCCGATGGCTCAGGTGGTGTTTCGGGACAGTGGCGTGCAGAGGGAGGTGTACACTGCGGTGAAAGCTGCGGTGGCCTGGGCTGAAGGCAATGCACACAGCGCGCAGCACGCCCTGCGGCTGAGGTGCATACAGACACTGCAGACAATCACGGCGGCGTGTAAGGTATGCTGTGGCACAGAGCACACCACAACACGCGCACCACAGCAAAAACAGCACCTGAGCCATGATAGCATACCAGAAAACCAACCAGTGTGCCCACTTGTGTGTGTGTGTGTGTGTGTGCGTGTGTGTGTGCGTGTCCAGGCTGAGCCCGCCCTACTCTGCCACAACCTCGTCCTTATTGTGGCACTGCTATCCTTGTGCAAGTGAGTACATTGGCATACACATACAATGCAACATCCGGCACGTCTAAGACTAGGAGGAGCGTGGAGAGTCCAGGTTTGCGTCCCTCATTTGTGTGTGTGTGTGTTATACAGGCACACGTGTCTATGGTGGTTCCGTCACTGCGACACCTGGGGACACTCCGACGCCCGCACCCCACAACACCATACACGCACCAAGGCATTCAGCAGCGGCGGTGGACACCGCGGCAGCAACGCAGGCAGCACACGCTACAGCGGCGGCGGCGCCGGCAGGGCCGCTGGCTCCGACGCGCCGCTCACCGCCGCGCGCAGCGCGAACAGCGCGAGCAACGTAGGACACGCAGGGCCGCAGATACCGCGCCGTGGCCCTGTGCCTGCAGCGTCAGCTGCAGCACCGCTGCGAGGTCGTAGCATCCTATCTGGCGGTGTATCGACTGGATGTGAGAGTGTGGGTGTGGGTGGTGTGAGTGAGTGTGTGAATGAGGGTGTTTTGAGTGAGAGGCGGTTGAGTGTGTTGGAGCTGCTGGGCTGTATGGGACAGCTGGTGTCACTGCTGGTGAGGCACACACACACACACACACACGTACGCAACGCGCTTAGGCACATGCATTTGGTTTGGGAGAGCTGGCGCATGAGGTATGATAATGTCATGTGTGTGTGCGTGTGTGTGTGTGTGTAGGACGAGCACGTTCCCTCCATCGTCACACACGTGCGCAGTCACGTGCTAGGTCTGGCCAAAGCCCACATGACCCCAGGCCACGTGCGCCTCGCCACCACAGGCGTCATGACAGCACCACGCAGCGTCACACTCGCAGACACACGCCGCTTAGCAGCCCTAGTGACATCCCTGCTCATGGCAAAAGACACAGAGGTGGTCGATGACCACGTGCCATTGGCGATGAACCACGCGTGGCGGCTGCTGCAGCTGCACACGCTGACGCTGGCGCAGCCGGTGCAGCCGCCGCGCGCAGCTGAGCAGCCTGCAGACGCTAACACGGCTGCAACAGCTAAGAATGACAACACACAACCTGCAGCTGACAACAACACCAACACTACCAACCAGCAACCAACCCAGCAGCAGGGACAGCAGCAGCAGGGTAGCGGTGGTGGTGAGGAGGGCCAGGGGGCTCAGGGTGGTGATCAGCGTGTGAGTGTGGGTGTGTCAGTGGCTCCTCAGGCTGTTACGGCTACTGCGGCAGTAGCTGTGTGTAGTGGGTACGAGGTGGGGTTGGCTGCGGCACAGATCGCTGCCATCACTCAGGACCCGTCCTTCATGAAGGCCATTGAAGAGGTGGGTGTCTTGTATGTGTATGTGTGTGTGTGTGTGGTCACTTTGCATGTCCCTTCTATGGCACACACATAGGCGCGCACATTATAGAAACAACCAGATGTGATAAAAATGCGCAGACACCAGCATGGGCACTCGGGCATGTGTGTGTGTGTGTGTGTGTCGCATTTATTCATGCAGGCTGTGGAGCTGCTCACATGGCGCGCTGACCCAGGTCAGCTCCTAAGACGTCACGCGGGGCTACAGGCTATCGTACACGCGCCCGTGGAGCTGCTGGCATGTGTGACACTGGCACTGCAGGCCAAACACACTGCACCCCTCTCTGCTGCTGCACTGCAGGTGAGGATGACACAAACACACACGCACACAGTATGCATTGCTGCGGGCCCTGCACCTTGCACGTTGCAGCCTACTGACCTTGTCCACACCTTCTTAACCATACTCATAGTTGTGAGGGAAAAGAAAGGGTATGAGAAGTGTTTGTGTGTGTATGTAAGTGTGTGTGTGTGTGTGTGTACACAGTGTCTTCACTGGCTCGCCGACATCAACCAGCTCGGCAGCACCGGCGCCACCGCCGCCCTCGGCCCCGCGCCCTGCGGCGACTCCGTCAGCTGGCGCCTCGCCATGCAGATCACGCACGCCATCAGCGACTACCTGCGCCGCAGCCTGCAACCCCTCACCCTCCCACACATGGGCCATGTAACCAAATACCCACCCACTAACCCCACCACTGCCTATACTTCCACACCCACCACCAACACCACGCCTGAGCAGACGTACGAGTGTGTTGTAGGGCAGGTGTTGCCGCTGTGTGTGGCTCTGTGTGAGGTGGGCGAGGTGCACGTGGTGCCGGGTAGGGTGTTGGTGCCTGTGGAGAGTGTGAGGGCTGCTGTGTACGGGACACTGGAGGCAGTGCTGAAGAACATAGCTAGTGAGGTGACTGAGGGGGCTGGGGACAGTGGGGCTATGGGCTCAACAACAGTTACCAACGCTGCAAACAGCACATCGGTGAGTGTGGCAAGTATTTGCGTAGCATACAATGACAACGCTATCGATGAGTGTGACGCATGTTGAGCCACACCGTTGGGTTGTTCCAAGGCTGAGGATTAGGCTTGCTGTACGAGACACCACGCTACGCACGCTAGAAACAAAGAGCGATGCATCTCTACTGTGCGTTTGGAGCGCATGGGAGCCAAGAGCAAGAGATATACCCGTGTCCGTGTGTGTGTGTGCGTGTGTGTGTGTGTGCGTGTGTGTGATGTGTGTGTGTGTGCGCAGTGGCGGCCCCAAGCTGCGCTCGCCCGCGTGCGCTGGGTGCTGCGCGTCGCCGCCCACCTCCAGCCGCTACTCGGTCCCGACCTTCAGTCAGACCTGCAGGCTCTCCTGTTTGTTGGCAGTGACGCTGCTGGCAGTGCAGGGAACAGTAAGGCACATGGTGGGCTCAAACAGACAGGGTCTGAGGCGGCTGTGGAAGGAGGAGTAGGGGTGGAAGAGGGTGCTCTGCTGAGCCCTGCTCCTGCTCTGCTGCCATACCTACAGGCTGTGTCACACTGGTGAGGACAGACACGCACACACACACATGCACACATACACACTCAATATCCACACAATCTGGAGCATGCGAGCTCCTTTCTGAAGACACTAGCCTTGCAGACTTGTGTGTTGTGCGTGTGTTCATATGTGTGTTCCAGGATCGGCACACACGTGCTGTCAGACGCCACCTCATCAGGCTGTCGCTACTCCCCTACCCTCCGCGCTTTCGTCGCCCCTGTCCCCGGCACACACACACTCCACACACCAGACACCACCACAGCCACCCCCAACACCAACACAGCAGGCCTCCCACCAAAACAACCCCCCAAGTTCTCCAAGCTGCGTGAAGCGCAGCGCGTACACAGGCACGCTGGGCACTGGTGGCCTTGGTGGGGCGGCCGGCGCAGTCGTGGTTAGTGAGTGGCAGGTGGTGTTATCAGTGGGTGAGGTAACGGCTTTACTTGAGCTTGGCGGGCCAGCAGCAATTGACACACTCACAGCAACATGTGGTGTGTTGATTGAGCGCGAGCTTGCAGCGGTGCAGACACACCTGCAGAGCAGGCAGACGAGCCTCGCCCGCCTCATGCAGATGGTCGGGGGCGCCGCCGCTGCCGGCGGCGACGTGCGCGGCGCGCAGCAGCTGCAGGCGCAGGTGTCGAGCCTGGTGCACGCGAAGCAGGGTCTGTACTCTGCCTGGGAGATGGCTAAGGTTCAGGCAAGCGTGCAGCAGTTGGCCCGCTGCCTGGCGTTCAGGTGCAGCATGCTGGCGTGTGCGCTCGACGAGGCCGCGAAAGCGCACATGTTCACATGGGCTGAGACCTTACGCCACTTCAATCTGCCGTCTACAGTGGCCCCACCCCCGCCTATAACGGCGGTTACACTCACACAGAGTGAGAGGGAGTTGAGTGAGGCTTTGGGTGAGATGGTTATGTGTGAGGGGGGCGTGGAGTGGAGTGAGATGGTGCGGCCTGTGCAGACGGTGGGCAAGGGTAGCAGGGAAGGGGAGGGTGTGGGTGGTGGCGGTGCAGAAGGGAGTGGGATGGACACAGGCCTGCACTACAACGACCTTTGGAAGGTGTGTGTGTGTGTATGTCCTTTGCTGGCTTTGTTGCATCTCAGAATGGACCATGCAAGGATGTCCATGCATCTGAAGAGCACACTTCCTGCGCTGACGAGCACACATGCCAAGGCATGCATGTATCTGTATGTGTGTGCGCATGTGTGCGTGTGTGTGTATGTGTGTGTGTGTGTGTGTGCCCTTACAGGTGGCGCGTCCTGCGGGTCCTGCACAGTGGGGTCCTGCACCTGTGGACTCACTCCTAGCACGTCTGTTGTCAGGTGTGGCAGCATGTGTGTGTGTGTGTGTGTCAGTTTGTGTGTGCGCATGTGCGGCATGTGCGCGTGGGTGTACCTCGCGTGCAAGAGTGCATGCACATGTGATTGAGGCCCAGGTGAACTGTCTGTGAAACAAGCTGTGTGCGTTTGTGTGTATCCACACCCGCAGGTAGTGTGTCCTCCCCTGACGCGTGCGCGTGTTGGGTACTCCTTCCTGGTCTCTTGGCTCTCCTAAGCGAGGCCGCAAACAAGTCATCGGGTGCTCACAGCGCAGACGTGTCCCAGCTGCGGCCTGGAGTGGAGGACGCACACCTGTTTGTTCTGCGCTATGTCACGAGCGCCTGGCAGGCGGCCGTCACTCAGGTGTGCGACTAAACACAACTCACTTCGTTACAGCTTACTGGGCCACAAGCTCGCAGTGTACCGCCTTTACTACGCCGCAGAGTCAGAGTGCCGCATAGAGTTGGCAACACACCTCTTCGCATGTAGGTATGGGTGCTAGATGTGTTGTCTGTGTACCTTGCAGGCGCTTCATTCGCCCGCAGCACTCGACGCCGTACTGCCAGTGTACGAGTCCCAGGCGCAGTACAAGACCATCAAAACGATGGCCAGGGCAGCGCGTGATCGCAGTCAGCAAGGCCCTCAGGCTGTGGTGCCTGAAGCGCAGTCAGACCTGGATCTGGCTCGGGACCAGGAGGCAAAGATGCTGCCTGTGCAGAGCTGGGGGGCCACGTTCAGTGCGGCCATCCGCGGCTGAGGTGTTGGTGGTGTATTGATGTGCGTGAGAGTTACATGTATGCGCGTCAGGAAGCTAGGCGTAGGACCTGTTCTGCAGCGAAGGCTGTGTGCGTATGAGCTGCGCCCTCAAATTCACAGGCAAATGGCTGTATTGTGGGCTGTGTGCGTATGAGCTGCGCCCTTTGAGATTTCAGAGGCGGCGTGACAAACGGCTGTAAGCTGTAGTGGCCTTCGCGTCTCCTCTATCTGTGCAAACGCTATCAGAGCCTTAACGTGGACAGCAATCATGCACGCAGCCAAGCGCGTGCGAGTGAAGTGCCTTCACACGCTGCTGGGCCTCAACCTGGCCGCGGGTCCACAGCAAGAGCATACGCAGCCCGGATGCCACCACGCGCAGCAGCTTGACAATGTGCTGCTGAGATTGACGTGCAGAGACGCGCCAGTACAGCAGGGAAGCTGGGCGCGCAGCTCCTGGCCCACGCCCACAGCATCTGGCTCTTGGCGCGGCTCGATTGCCGGCTTTAGTAGTGCCGCGGACACCTCCATACAGACGCAGCAGGCAGCTGCGCCACTGCCTACACCCCACAGCGTCCCATCGCCCCCATCGGAGTCGCCCGCCGGCGAGGCACCACCCCGCAGGCGCGTACCCAAGCCAAGGCGGCTCGAGCCCAGGAAAATCAGCTTGCCACCTCCAGTTCTTGTTATGAGGGTGTTCGCAGTCTTCACCATCACCGTAGCCGCAGGTGCGCGCAGAGGAAGCACGCACACAGGGTCACGCGCGCTCGGCAGACAGGACTGTGCGTTCCAAGCGCTGTGCGCCACAAGGAACAAGCTGTGCGCACTGTCACGTTTGCTCACAGGTCTCGTAGCCTACGACACGCACGTCTGGCCCAGACTCATTGAGCAACTGCGTTCGGACGACGAAGAGGCGCGGCAGGCAGCTATGCTCGCCGTGCCAACATCCGTGCCTTTTGAGGTGACGACTCCGCCCTTCGTAGCTCAATCTGGGATAGCTGTGCTCTTGAGCAATCTGGAGGAGCCTAAGGCTAGTCAGAACAGTGAAGGTAAGGACAACAAACATTAGCAGGTCGAGTCTGCAGTAGCCTGCATTGCTCTTACTAGCAGCTCAGCCGTGGCGCGCCACTAGCTTACCCACAGCGGCAACAGGGTCTGTCGTGCCGAGGGCTCATGGACGCCCCCTTGTGCTTGCGGTGCATACCACGAAGTGCATTTGACCACGCATACACAATGTATCCAATTAATGTCCATATGATACATGCCCACGTGCTATACCACCTGTGCATACGACCCCTGTTTTGTGTGTTCTTTACGCTTGGCATGCAGATACATGGGCGGCTCTGGCCAAGTGCCTGCAGCACTTTGCCAGCATGCCTACAACACGTACAGCCCTGTTAGAGGTGCGTGTACTGCTGCGCACTGATGCGTGTACTGCTGCGCACATGAGGGCGTTTAGTACGGATACACACACACACATACACATACGCACACACACATACACAGCAAACACAAGGGCGCGACTACTTGCTGTTGATCGGGCTGCGTGCTGCTTACAGCAGACGGTCTGTTGGGTGTGTGCTTTTGCGTGCTACTGCCTGTTTGCAGGGCGGTGCGGTCCCCAAGCTCGAGCAGGCCCTGCGCTCCTCGTGTATACCAAGCAGTCAGATAGAAGCGATGCACGCTGTGTACCTAGACTTGCACGCAGCGATGGCACAGCGTTTAGAAAGTATGTTGCTTGCAGCGCCCCCAGCACCCATACCCCTTGCAAGTTTGCAGCGGGCTGCTTGATGGCTTTTAGACAGAACACTGCACTGTAAACCCATACCCCTTGCGAGTTTGCAGCGGGATTGTGTCTTGATGGGAATGCGTCTGTAGAGAGCTTCTCTGCTTCCCGAGTGCCGTGTTACCCGTGTCAGTAGTAGCTGTATAGCACAGCTACAGTAGCAGAGGAGCTTTACAGCGAAGGCAGACAGAAAGGGAACCTGTGGGGTGACAGCTGGATTCAAGAAGTGGCGACAACGCCCGTTCTCGCGCTCGAGGCCTCTCCCCCTTTCTCGCACGCTCTGGCATTGCTTGTCGGTGCTTGCACTACAGTAGCTGAGAGGTAGCACTGCTGTAGCACCTAAACAGCACAGCACGCGGCTGCAAGAGCCCGCTCGTCGCTCCGCACTTCGCTCTCGAGCCCCACAAGAATGCTCAATTCACGCAAGAAGGAGGTGAAGAAGGGCATCGATGCCGAGGAGGCTCGCCGCAAGCGCGAGGAGAACATTATCGAGCTGCGCAAGAACAAGCGCGATGAGAACCTGCTCAAGAAGCGCGCCACCTTTGCCCCACCTCAGTATGCTATTGAGGACAGCACCAAGCACACGGGCTCGCAGCGGGTGAGGGGGCCGGCGCGCTGAGGGTGCAGCGAGCAGGAAGATCTGCAGCAACAGGGTTCAACTTTGGTGCACAGCCTCTGGGCCTGAGCTTCTGCTGTCATGCTGTCTGCATGCAGCTTGATGAGCTGCCAATGATGGTGAGCGGCGTCTTCTCCTCTAACCTGCAAGACCAGTATGAGGCTACCCAGAAGTTCAGAAAGCTCCTGTCCATCGGTAAGTCCCCAGCAGGCCCTTGCCTACCTAGCAGCGCTTCTGTATGCATTCACTCTCGCCAATGCTGAGCGCGTGCCGGGTTTCTCTGCCTCTGCAGAGCGCAACCCGCCAATTGAAGAGGTGATCAAGACAGGCGTCATCCCCAAGTTCGTGGAGTTCTTGCAGAGAGGCGACGCACCACAGCTGCAGGTCCGTTTACAGCAGGCAGCGTCTTTCTGGCCGGGTTGGCAGCCGCGGAGTGGTCTGGCAGACCAGCAAGGAGGTGCAGCTCAATCACGCCTTCCGGTCTTTGTGCATTGCGCGCAGTTTGAGGCCGCCTGGGCGCTCACCAACGTCGCCTCTGGGACCTCCGACCATACCAAGGTGGTCATCGACGCCGGGGCTGTGCCAATCTTCGTGCAGCTGCTGTCCTCGCCCAGCGACGACGTCCGCGAGCAGGTGGGTGGCAGGGGCAGCGGCTGCCCGCGCGCTTCGTTACGCGTTGAACCAGGGTTGGAGCACGGACCAAGACAGGATGCTATGGGTGTCTACATCTACACGCGCAGGCTGTGTGGGCTCTGGGCAACATCGCCGGCGACTCCCACAAGTGCAGAGACTATGTCCTTGGCCACAACGCGCTGGCTCCTCTGCTGGAGCAGCTGACAACCAGCTCCAAGATCAGTATGCTTCGCAACGCCACTTGGACACTCTCCAACTTCTGCAGGGGCAAGCCACCTCCATCTTTCCAGATCGTGAGTCAAATCCGCGTGCAGACATCGCCAGCAGTGCAGCTGGGTATCAGCCTGGCAGTGAGGAGCAAGAGCGCGCAGCTCCGGTGCAAGAAAGGGGGGACTGACTGTGATCTTGTGTGCAGACCAAGGCTGCGCTCCCAACCCTGGCACAGCTCATCCACCACAACGACGAGGAGGTGCTGACAGACGCGTGCTGGGCGCTGTCCTACCTGTCCGACGGTGACAACGACCGCATCGACAAGGTCATCGAGGCTGGAGTGTGCAGAAGGCTGACTGAGCTGCTCATGTAAGGACGCGGTGTTTGCGAGCAAATCACGCTAACATGCCCGCCACGTCCGCGGCGCAACAGCTTATGTCTGTGTGTTCCTGCTTGTCGCTGTGTTATTGCTTTGCAGGCACCACTCCGCCGCGGTACTGGTGCCAGCACTGCGCACGGTGGGCAACATCGTCACAGGCAACGACATGCAGACACAGGTGGTCATCAACTGCGGCGCGCTCAACTGCCTGCTCCAGCTCTTGACTACCAACCACAAGAAGAGCATTAAGAAGGAGGCGTGCTGGACAATCTCAAACATCACCGCTGGCACCAAGGTAGGCCGCTGTTCAGAGACAGTCATTGTCATGGCCTTTGATGGAGTGTCCGGATGGGCAGGGCGCACGTCCTTCATCGGGTTTGTGTTGTTGTATGCACTTTCTTTTACAGGAGCAAATTCAAGCTGTGGTGGACGCTCAGCTGCTGCCCCCGCTCATCAATTTGCTGTCCACAGCCGAGTTCGACATCAAGAAGGAGGCCGCGTGGGCTGTGAGCAACGCAACATCAGGGGGCAGCGCTGATCAGATCCGCCTGCTGGTTCAGTACGGATGCATCAAGCCGCTGTGTGAGTTATTGACCGTGGCCGACGCTCGTATCGTCACAGTGGCCTTGGAGGGGCTCGAGAACATCCTCAAGGTGGGCTTGTTCAGCAGACATCACACATCTGAGGGTCCCTTGGACTTGCAGCCCAGTGTGCACTTGACTTTTGCAGGGAGCCCTGGGTTTGTATGACAGTATCCACGTTGACGTGTGCGTGTTTGCCTTTGCCTGTTCGCAGTACGGCGAGCAGCTCAAGAAGATGCCAGGCAGCACCGGTGTCAACCCTTACGCTCAGCTGGTGGAGGACGCTGACGGCCTTGACAAGATCGAGGCGCTGCAGGACCACCCCAACGAGGAGCTGTACGAGAAGGCTGTGCACATACTAGAGACCTACTTCGACATTGAGGAGGGCGAGGACCAGAACCTGACGCCTGCCGTCACAGCTGGCGGGTACGCGTTCGGTGCGCCAGGCGCAGGCCAGCCAGCGGCGGGCGGCGCGCCCATGTTCGACTTCGGCGGAGCGGGTGGCGATGCCTCACAGATGGGGGGCCAGCAGTCCGGCATGTTCAACTTCAGCCAGCAGCATTAAGTAAGCAAGGCTGTCACAAAGGTGCAGGATGCAGCGAACCCGCTTCAGATCGGCAGCAGTGCGCTGCCTAGAAGAGTCGGCTGGTCTCAGGGCTGGGTGTCTGCCTATGAGTGAGAGAGAAGAGAGATTTGACATGTAGGACTCACATAACCGGGCAGTGCTTCTCGCATGTGAACACGTGCATGGCACTGGCTCCCAGTCTTCATGTTCGCAGGATGAGCGCAAAGCAAATGTTCAGCGCATGGGGCTGTATCACTAACTTGGGAGAGCAAGGTTTGCTCTGATGACACATTAGTGTTCTTACGTGCTTACTAGTGGTTTCAGACTCGTAGACATCATCACAGTCATTTCCTTAGAGGCCCTAGGCCTGTTCACTTGCACACACGTGGGTTTTGTGAGCCAGATGGCGTACGCGCCTCGCTCAGCTTGGTCACGATTTGTTCACACGATGGCATCACACGCGCATGTCACACACGTTCATCGCACATATGTTTTGTTTTCGAGTGAGCCTGCTTGCCTGTTCCCCTGTATGTTTTGAGTGTGTTATGCTAATGTGTGTTATGCTAAAGTATCCCCTGTATGTTTTGAGTGTGTTATGCTAAAGATTCATGCCTTCTGTCTGTGTCCGCACACATCGCATGCACACATCGCACCCGCACGCACGCACGATGTCACGCACACACAATGACTGTAACTAACTTGACTCAACACGCTGTCACAGATTGATGTCACACTGATTAGAGACAACACATCGTACAATGCGACAGCGTGGCATGTATCGGCGAACATGCGACAGCTTATC
>VFQQ010004115.1_pt1 | contig 13176 bp, 6 predicted proteins | sample 3512341 | NCBI WGS metagenome assembly VFQQ01 (sample SAMN10412373, study PRJNA504923) | tailings metagenome | isolation source: Relicate 2 Philex TSF1 revegetated site | place: Philippines: Tuba, Benguet | collected 2017-08-29 | reverse complement strand
ACCGTTGATACAGTGCCGTCCGGCACACGGTCGCGCGCAGGTTGATTCAGGCCTGCGTCCGTAATCCAAGAGGATGCCATGCCCCGTTTCCATCGTCTCGCGCTTGCCCTGGCGGCCACCACGTCGCTGGTCGCCGCAGCCCCCGCCATCGCCCAGAGCAAAGCCGCCGCTCCGGCGCCGATCGCCGAACTGGTAAAAGCGGTCGATATCCCGCACCAAACCTTCACGCTCGACAACGGCCTGCGGGTGATCGTCCACGAGGACCGCAAGGCGCCGGTCGTCGCGGTGTCGGTATGGTATCGCGTCGGCTCGAAGCACGAGCCGAAAGGAAAGACCGGTTTTGCCCACTTGTTCGAACACCTGATGTTCAACGGATCGGAAAACGCTCCCGACGATTTTTTCGAGCCGCTGCAACAGGTCGGTGCGACCGATTTCAACGGCACGACCAATGTCGACCGCACGAATTATTTCGAAACCGTTCCGACCGGAGCGCTCGATCTCGCGCTGTTCCTCGAAAGCGATCGCATGGGGCATCTGCTCGGCGCGGTGACGCAGGAAAAACTCGATAACCAGCGCGGCGTCGTCCAGAATGAAAAGCGCCAAGGCGACAATAATCCCTTTGGCCTGCTGCGTTACGAGATTTTCGAGAATCTGTTTCCCAAGGGACACCCCTATCACCACAGCACGATCGGCTCGATGGCCGACCTCGATGCGGCGAGCCTCGACGATGTGAAAAAATGGTTCACCGATAATTACGGTCCAAACAATGCCGTGCTGGTACTGGCTGGCGACATCGATGTCGCGACGGCAAAGGCCAAGGTGCAGCATTGGTTCGGCGACATCCCGCGCGGCGCCGATGTCAAGGCGCCCGCGACGTCGGTCCCGACCTTGCCCGCACCCTTGGCGAAAGAGGTCAAGGATCTGATCCCGACCCCGCGTGTCTATCGCATGTGGGCGATCCCGGGTCTGAACGACCCCGAAGCGGTGCCGCTACAGATGGCGACCGCGGTGCTGGGCGGGCTGTCGTCGTCGCGGCTCGACAATGCGATGGTCCGCACCGATCCGGTGGCCGTCAGTGTCGGCGCCTTTGCCCAGAGCTTTGAAGATGCCGGCCTGTTGATCGTGCAGGCCGACGTAAAGCCCGGCACGGATGTCGATACGGTCGGCAAAAAGCTGGACGCGGAAATCGCCAAATTCCTGGCAAGCGGCCCGACCGCCGACGAGTTGCAACGTGCCGCCGCGAGCTATTTGGGCGGGACGATCGCCGGGCTTGAATCGGTGGGCGGCTTTGGCGGCAAGGCGGTGACGCTGGCCGAGGGCGCGCTCTATTCGAACGATCCGGCCTATTACAAGGTCGAACTCGACCGCATGGCGAAGGCGACCCCCGAACAGGTCGCGGCGACCGCGCGCAAATGGATGTCGCGCCCGGCCTTTTCGCTGACCTATACCCCCGGCGAACGCACCGAAGGCGGGGAGAATCGCGGCGGCGCGGTGACGGGGGGCAAAGCGACGATGGCGGTCGCGCCCGATCGTTACTGGAACCCCGATCTGGGAGACATCGGCCCCGACACCGGGATCGGCGACGCGACCTCGATCGCCGACCGCTCGCAATGGCCGGCAGTGGCCGACCTGACCGCGCTCGAATTTCCCGACATCGAACGCACCCGCTTGAAGAACGGGATCGAGGTTGTTTTCGCGCGGCGCACGACGGTGCCGACGGTGAATGTCGCGGTCAGCTTTGACGCAGGCTACGCCGCTGATCCGCACGATGCGCTTGGTACCCAGTCGCTGATGCTCAACCTGATGAACGAAGGCACGACCAAGCTCAACTCGATCGCCTTTGCCGAGGCGAAGGAACGGCTGGGCGCGCAAATCAGCGGCACCGCGAACGCCGACGAGACCGTGTTCAGCTTGTTCGCGCTCAAGCCCAATCTGGGCGCTTCGCTGACGCTGCTCGCCGATTATATCCGCAACCCCGCGTTTGACGCGAAGGAACTCGAGCGCGTGCGGGCGCAGCAGCTCAACCGCCTGAAGGCGGAGATGAACAATCCGAACGCGATTGCATCGCGGCTCATGGCGCCGATGCTCTATGGCGCCGACCATCCCTATGGCATTCCGCCGTCGGGTCTGGGCGATGCCAAGGCGGTCGAAGCGGCGACGCGCGAGCAGCTGGCGGCTTTTCATGCAACGTGGATCCGTCCGGACAATGCGCGGATCTTCGTCGTCGGCGATACGACCTTGGCGGAGGTGAAGAAACAGCTCGATGCCAGCCTGGGCGCATGGAAAGCACCCGCGACGGCGAAGCCGGTCAAGAATTTTGACATCGCCATTCCCGCCCCGCGGCCGCGTATCGTCTTGTTCGACCGGCCCAAGTCGCCGCAGTCGGTGATTCTTGCTGGCAAGGTTCTCGACGCCAAGGGGCGTGACAGCCTGGAAGTGTTGCGCTCGGCCAACGATATTTTCGGGGGCAATTTCCTGTCGCGCTTCAACACCAACCTGCGCGAAACCAAAGGCTGGTCATATGGCGTACGGACGCGAATTTCGGGCGAGACCGACCGGCTGAGCTGGGTCGCGGTGGCGCCGGTGCAGGCCGACCGGACCGGCGATTCGATCAGGGAACTGCAGAGCGACCTCAAAAGCTTTCTGACCGACAAGGGCGTGTCGCAGGCCGAACTGGAACGCACCGTCAACGGCAGCGTGCGCGAACTGCCCGGCAGTTTCGAAACTTCGACCGATGTGCTGGCGGGGCTCCGCAACATCGTCAAATTCGGGCGGCCCGATAATTATTACGAAACGCTGCCGGCGACCTATGAGGCGATGACCGCGGCCGAAATCGATGCGGCGGCGCGGCGCGCGCTCAGCACCGACGATCTCGTCTATGTCGTTGTCGGCGATGCGGCGGTGGTCAAACCGCAGCTTGACGGATTGGGTCTGGCGGTGGAAACAGCAGCTCCAGCTAATTAACATTGATTTCAGTAAGGAGAGCTTCGATGTCCGTAGATGGCAGCTATGATTGCGTAACAAAATCGCCGATGGGCGACCAGAAGTCGGTGTTCACGGTCAACAGCGACGGCGACAGCTTCACCGGATCGAACGCCGGGGCGATGGGGGCGCTCGACGTCGAAAACGGCAAGGTTGACGGAAACAAGCTGACCTGGACCATGAATATGAAGGTGCCGATGCCGATGACGCTGGAATGCGAGGCGACGATCGACGGCGACACGCTGACCGGCACGATCAAGGCGGGCGCTTTCGGATCGATGGCGATGACGGGAACCCGTCAGGCCTGATTTTCGGTCCCACCGGAAATGAAAGGGTCGTTCCTCCGGGAACGGCCCTTTTTTGTCCGTGCAGCGCGGACCGCCTCTGCTCGGCGGCGCTTGTCGGCACGCGCCCGGGCCGCTAGTCACGCTCGCAAAGGAGCGCGCGGATGGGCAAGGCAATGGGCGAGGCGCTGGGGCGATTGGAGGCGGTGATTCATGACCGGATCGCTGCGGGCGAAGCCGAGGCCTCCTATGTCGCCGGTCTCGTCGCCAAGGGCCGTGGCAAGATCGCCCAGAAACTGGGCGAGGAAGCCGTCGAGGCGGTGATTGCCGCGGTTAGCGAGGATGATCCGGCGCTGATCGGCGAAGCCAGCGACCTCGTCTTCCACCTCTCGATCCTGCTCGCCGAACGCGGCATCGCGTGGGACGCGATCGCCGCCGAACTCACCCGCCGCCACGGCACCTCGGGCCACGCCGAAAAAGCCAGCCGACAGCCCTAAGGAGCCACCATGCCGATCGACGCCACCCAGCCCTATGACAACAACAATATCTTTGCCCGCATCCTGCGCGGCGAGCTGCCGTCGAATACCGTGTACGAGGATGAATTCGCGCTCGCGTTCCACGACATCAACCCGCAGGCGCCGCTCCACCTGCTCGTGATTCCCAAGGGTGCCTATGTCAGCTGGGACGATTTTTCGGCGCGCGCCAGCGACGCCGAAATCGCCGGTTTTGTCCGCGCCGTCGGCCAGGTCGCGCGCGACGCGGGGCTGGTCGAGCCGGGGTATCGTCTGCTCGCCAACACCGGGCTCGACAGCCATCAGGAAGTCCCGCACCTCCACGTCCATATCTTTGCCGGCCGGAAGCTCGGCCCGATGCTCGCGCGCTGATATTCCGCCGCTGTCTATGACCGCGGTCACAGCCTTTTCCTGAACCGCGGCTAAGCGTTCCCGGTACGCGGCAACGGGTGGACTCGGCCCCCTGTTTCCAGCAGGATAGACATTGGGACCAAAGCGGGGAGTCGGGGATGGGCAAGGGTTGGCGCGCGCTGGCGGCGGGACTCGCAGGGAAGGCAAAGCTGGCGCTCATTGTCCCGCTCGGTCTTGCGATGGCGGCTACCGCGACCGCCGACACCGTGCCGCAAGTGACCCTTGCCACCCCCGGCAGCTCGGGCACCGGCGACGGCACGATCACCCGCTTTACCCTGCGCTTTTCCGAAGACATGGTCCCGCTCGGCGATCCGCGCGCCGCCGCGCCCGCGACCAACGACTGCAAACTCCCCGCGACCGGTCGCTGGGTCGACACGCGCACCTGGGTGCTCGAGTTCGACAAACCGCTGCCCGGCGGGCTGCGCTGTCATGTCGAGCTCCGCAATGGGCTCAAAACGGCGCGCGGCATCACCGTCGCGGGGAACGACCGTTTCGCGCTCGACACCGGCGGCCCCTCGACGCGTGCCGTGCTCGCGGGCGGCTCGGGCGACGGCATCGAAGAGGACCAGATATTCCTCGTCGCCACCAACGTCGCCGCCGACCGCGCCTCGGTCGGCCGTTTCGGCTATTGCGCGGTCGACGGCATCGGCGAGAAAATCCCGCTCGATGTCCTGCCGCGCGAGATCGCGACCGAGATATTGACCGGGCTCGGCGACAACAGCTGGTCGCGGCAGTCCTTTGCCTATGACGCCGGGCTGCCGCTGCGCCTGCCCGCCGCGGGTGCCGACCGCGACGCGCTGCTCGACCGCGTCGTCCCGGTCAAATGCCGCCGCCCGCTGCCGCCGGGGCGCGAGATGGCGCTGGTATGGGACGCGCGGATCCAGCAGGCCGGGGTTCCCGCGCGCACCGCCGGGCGCGACCAGCGTTTCGACCGCGACGTTCGCGCCGCCTTCACCGCGCGCATGGCGTGCAGCCGCGTCAATCCGCAGGCGGGATGCAACCCGGTCAAGGATGTGACATTGGTCTTTGCCGCACCGGTCGCGCGCGACACCGCGCTCGCCGCGACGCTGACGACCGCCGACGGCAAGCGCCTGACCCCCAAAGTCGCCGACAGCGACAAGAATGACGCGTATCTCACCAGCGTCCGCTTTGCCGGCCCGCTGCCGCAAAATGTCGACGCGACGCTCGTCCTCCCCGCCGATGTCACCGACCAGAGCGGCCGCAAGTTGCAGAACCAGTCGAACTTCCCGCTGAAATTCCACATCGACCGCGCCCCGCCTTTGGTCAAATTCGCCGCCGAATTCGGTATCCTCGAAGCGGGCGAGGGCGGCGTCCTGCCCGTCACCGTGCGCGCGGTCGAAAGCAGTCTGGTCCAGTCGAACCTCAACATGCCCGCCGCGACCCTGCGCGTCGGCAATGACGATGCCGCGGTCGCGCGCTGGCTGAAACGCGTCGCCGACGCCGACAACACCGATTATCGCGAGGAAAAGGACCGCACCGGCAAGGACGTCACGGTCAACTACACCGGCAGCCAATCGGTGTTTGCGGGCGCCCCCGCGGGCGGCGAGCGCCGCGACCTGCAACTGACCCCGCCCGCCGGCGGCAAGGAGTTCGAGGTCGTCGGCATCCCGCTCGGCCAAAAGGGATTTCACGTCGTCGAAATCGCCAGCCCCGAACTCGGCGCCGCGCTGCTCGGGCGCCGGGCGACGCGCTACGTCGCGACCGCCGCGCTCGTCACCAACATGGCGGTGCATTTCAAATGGGGCCGCGAAGCCTCGCTCGCCTGGGTGACGTCGCTCGACACCGGCCTGCCCGTCGCGGGCGCCGACATCCGCGTCACCGACAGCTGCACCGGCCGCCTGCTCGCGCGCGGCACCGCCGACAAGGCGGGACGCCTCGCCTTCCCCGCCGGGCTACCACAGCCCGAAACCTGGTCGAGCTGCGAAGAAAATCCCGACATGGCGAACAGCGACGGCCACGCCTTGATGGTCAGCGCGCGGTCGGGCGACGATTTCAGCTTTACGCTGACCGACTGGGGCAATGGCATCCGCCCCTATGATTTCGATCTTCCATACGGCTGGTCGGATCGCGAGGATATTCTCCACACCGTTTTCGACCGCGCACTCGTGAAAGCGGGCGAGACGGTCCACATGAAACATATCCTGCGCCGCCCCGTCGGCCTCGGCTTCCGCACTCCCGAACCACTCGCGGGCAAGCTGCGCCTCGTCCACCGCGGCTCCGACACCGAATTCGAAATGCCCTTCGCGATCAGCACCGGCGGCAGCGGCGAGAGCGTGTGGAACGTCCCCGCCTCCGCACCGATGGGCGATTACGAACTGGTTTTCGTGACCAAGGACAAAAAGGGCGAGGACAAGTCGATCTGGTCGGGCCAGTCGGTCAAGGTCGACGAATATCGCCTGCCGACGATGAAGGCGACGATCACCGGCCCCAAAACCGCGCTGGTCCGTCCCGCGACGGTGCCGCTGAGCCTGTTTGTCGGCTATCTGTCGGGCGGCCCGGCGCCCAACATCCCGGTCGAACTGCGCACCAATTTCCGCGCCAGCTGGTCGCCTCCGCAAGATTATCGCGACTGGGATTTCGACGGCCAGCCAGTCAGGGAAGGCGTCATCCAGCTCGACGACAGCGGCGACGAACCCGCCGCCGAACTGCCGCTGGCGCGCTCGGTGCCGCTCAAACTTGATGCCAACGGCGCCGCGACCGCAAGCGTGACGGTCGACCAGCCGGTCACCGAACCGACGGTGATGGCCGCCGAAATGGATTATGAGGATGCCAATGGCGAAACCCTGACCTCCAGCCGCCGCATCACGCTTTATCCGTCCGCCGTCCGCCTCGGGCTCAAGACCGACGGCTGGCTGATGCGCGACAACGACCTCAAACTCAATTTCATCGCGCTCGACCTCGACGGCAAGCCGATTGCGGGCCAGCGCGTGTCGGTCGCGCTCTATAACCGCGAGATCATCACCGCGCGGCGCCGCCTGATCGGCGGCTTCTACGCCTATGACAACCAGATGCGGACGACAAAGCTCGCCGCCAGTTGCACCGCAACCACCGACCGGCTCGGCCGCGCGCGGTGCGCGATGGCGCCGGGGACCTCGGGCGAAGTCACCGTCGTCGCGACCACAACCGACGCTGACGGCAATGAAGCGCGCGCCGTCCGCTCGGTCTGGCTCGCAGGCGACGACGATTGGTGGTTCGGCGGCGACAATGGCGACCGCATGGACGTGGTCGCCGAACAGCCACGCTATGCCGCGGGCGACACCGCCAGCTTCCAGGTGCGCATGCCGTTCCGCGAAGCGACCGCGCTTGTTACCGTCGAACGCGAAGGCGTGCTCTCCAGCTTTGTCGTGCCGCTCAAGGGCACCAATCCGGTGGTCAAGGTCAAGCTGCCCGCGACTTATGCGCCCGACGTCTATGTCTCGGTGATGGCGGTACGCGGCCGCGTCACCGGCGGCGAAAGCTGGTTCCGCAAGATGAAGCGCGCGGTCGGTTTTCAGGTCGAAAACAGCGAAGGCGCCCCGCCGACCGCGCTGGTCGATCTCGCCAAGCCCAGTTACCGTATGGGCATCGCGCGGATCAAGGTCGGCTGGGAGGGCCATCAGCTCGGCGTCAAGGTCAAGGCCGACAAGGCAACCTACGCCGTGCGTGACACCGCCAAGGCCAGCATCGAGGTCAAGACCCCCGATGGCAAGGCGCCCCGAAACGCCGACGTCGCTTTTGCCGCGGTCGACGAAGCGTTGCTCCAGCTCGCCCCCAACGAAAGCTGGAAATTGATCGAGGCGATGATGGGCGAACGCACCCTCGACGTGCTGACCTCGACCGCACAGATGCAGGTCGTGGGCAAGCGCCATTATGGCCGCAAGGCGCTCGAACCCGGCGGCGGTGGCGGCGGCGACCTGTCGGGGCTGACGCGCGAGGACTTCCGCCCCGTGCTGCTCTGGAGGGGCAATGTCCCGCTTGACGCGAAGGGCCGTGCGACGGTCGACGTCCCGCTCAGCGACAATCTGTCGGGCTTCCGCCTCGTCGCGATCGCTACCGACGGGGCCCAATATTTCGGCACTGGTGAAACGACCGTCCGCACCGTGCAGGATCTGGGCATCTTTGCAGGGATGCCCGAACTGGTGCGCACCGGCGACAGTTACGATGCGCGCTTCACGCTGCGCAACGGTACCGACCGGGCGATGGAGGTTACTGCAACCGCTACGCTGTCGCCCGCGGTCGCGACCGCGCCCCCACTCATCGTCACCATCCCGGCGGGCGGCGCGGTACCGATCAGCTGGGCGATGACCGCCCCCGAAACCACCGGTCCGATCGAATGGACGGTCGATGCGGTGGCGAAGGGCGGCAAGCAGCGCGACCGGCTGGTCTTTGCGCAGCAGGTGGAACCCGCCGTCCCGGTCGAAACCTGGGCTGCCAGCCTGTTCCGCGTCGGCCCCGCCACCACGCTGCCGATCGCCATCCCCGCGGGCGCCTTGCCCGGCGGCTATGTCGATGTCGCGCTCGCCGGGACGCTCGCGCCGCCCTTGTCGGGGGTGCGCGACTATATGGCTGCCTATCCCTATACCTGCTTCGAACAGTCAACCTCGCGCGCCATCGCGCTCGGCGATCTCGGCCGCTGGCAGGCGCTGGCCGAAGCGATGCCGACCTATCTCGATAGCGACGGGTTGCTGCGCTACTGGCCGAACGAGCGGATGGAAGGCTCGATCGAGCTCACCGCCTATGTGCTGAGCATCACCGCGGCGAACGGTTACGCGATCCCCGACGCGTCGAAGGCCAAGATGGTGGGGGCGTTGCAGGCTGTGGTCGAAGGGCGTCTGACCCGCAAGGGCTACGGTCCCTGGGACATCCGCCCCGTCCGCATCGCGGCCTTGGCGGCGCTCGCCCGCAACAATGCTGCCGGCCCGCAACTGGTCGCCGCGATCGACGTCGCGCCGACTGACATGGCGACCGGCACCCTCGCCGACTGGCTGGTGGCGATCGAACGCACCCCCGGTGTCCGCGGCGCCCCCGCGCTCCGCACCGCCGCCGAAGCCGAGCTGCGCAAGCGCCTCGTTTACGAAGGCACCCGCCTCGACCTCGTCGACGATGCCCGCGCACCCTGGTGGATGATGACCAGCGGCGACGAAATGGCGATCAAGGCGCTCGAAGCCGTGCTCGGCCGTAAGGGGTGGGAGGATGACGCGGGCAAGCTGATGGTCGGGGTCGCCCAGCGTCAGCGCAAGGGCCATTGGGACACCACCCCCGCCAATGCGTGGGGCGCGGTCACCGTCCGCCGCTTCGCCGAACTCTATCCGGCGAGCGCGATCACCGGTGTCACTAACATCAGCCTCGCGGGCGCCAGCGCCTCGCAAAGCTGGCCGCTGCCGGCCGAAACGCCCTCGCCGCTGCGCGTCGCGCTCAACGCTGCAACGATGGGCCTGAATCATCAGGGTGGCGGCGCCCCTTGGGCCACGGTCAGTGTCAAGGCGGCGGTGCCGCTCAAGGAGCCGCTCAACGCGGGTTACCGGATCAAGCGCTCGGTCAGCATCGTCAAGGCGGCGAACAAGGATCGGCTGACGCGCGGCGACGTGATCAAGATCCGGATCGAGGTCGTCGCGGCCGCGGGCCGGACGTGGGTCGTCATCAACGATCCGGTCGCCCCCGGCGCCACGATCGTCGGCAACCTCGGCGGCCAGTCCGAAATGCTTGGCCAACAGGCGGGCGGATCGGGCGCGCAGCCGAGCTATGTCGAACGCGGCCGTGACAGCTGGCGTGGCTATTTCGGCTGGATGCCCGCGGGCACCCATGCGGTCGAATATGTGGTGCGCCTGAACGGCTCGGGCCGCTTCTCGCTGCCCCCGACCCGCGTCGAGGCAATGTATTCACCCGCGATCCGCGGCCAGTGGCCGAATGCGCCGCTGACGGTGGCGAATGTGGGGTCGTGATGATCGGCGACGGAAAGTCCTCCCTGTCGCGCAGCGATGGGGAGGTGGCAGCGCGAAGCGCTGACGGAGGGGCGGTGGCGCTGTCGTCGCAAAGCCCCTCCACCCTTCGCTTCGCGAACGGTCCCCCTCCCCATGGCTTCGCCACAGGGAGGATCATTTAGATTTCGCCCCCCATGCACGCCCGATACCGCATCCGCGACGCCCTCGCATGGCTCGCCCTCGCGCTGCTCATCCTCACCACCGCGGCGCACCTCGCCACCAAGCCACCCCCCATGCCGACCTACGCCGCCGTCCGCGCCGACTGGCAGCCGAGCGAAGCCTGGCTCTACGACCGCGACGGCCAGTTGCTCGACAGCGAACGCGTCAATTTCGAACGCCGCCGCCTCGCGTGGGTGCCGCTGAAGGACATCAGCCCCGCGGTCCGCACCGCGGTGGTGCAAAACGAGGACCGGCGCTTCTGGTCGCACGGCGGCGTCGACTGGCTCGCGGTCGCCAGCGCGATCCGCGCGCGCCTGACAATGTTGGGGGGAGGCGGCGACCGCTCGCGCGGCGCCTCGACGCTGCCGATGCAGCTCGCCGCCTTCCTCGATCCCAGCCTCGCCCAGCCGGGGAAGCGCGACTGGCGTACCAAGCTGCGCCAGATGCGCGCCGGACAAGCGCTTGCGGCGGACTGGTCGCACGAGCAAATGCTCGAAGCCTATTTCAACCTCGTCCCACTGCGCGGCGAAGCCCAAGGCATCGGTGCGGGCGCGCAAAGCCTGTTCGGCAAAAGACCCGCCGATATGACGCGCACCGACGCCGCGCTGTTCGCGGGCCTGCTCCCCAACCCCGCCGCTGGCGCCGAAGCGCTTGGCCGCCGCGCGTGCCGTGTTGCCCGAACCCGCGATTGCACCGCGATCCGCGCAGCCGCCGCAACCCTCGTTTCGGGCGAGCACGCCGCGCGTTTCGACCCGGCGCTCGCCCCGCACCTCGCGGTCCGCCTGCTCGACCAGCCCGGCAAGCGCGTCACCACCACGATCGACCGCCGCATCCAGACCGCCGCGATCGTCGCGCTGCGCCGCCAGCTCTCGGGCTTGGGATCGGATCGCGTCCGCGACGGCGCGGTCGTCGTGCTCGACAATGCGACCGGCGAGGTGCTCGCCTATGTCGGCGGCGTCGGCCTCAAATCGACCGCCGCGTCGGTCGATGGTGCCAACGCGCGGCGGCAGGCGGGCTCGACGCTCAAGCCGCATCTTTACGCTCAGGTCATCGAACATGGCTGGCTCACCGCCGCTTCGATCCTCGACGACAGCCCGGTCCAGCTCGACACCGCGTCGGGCCTCTATGTGACCAAAAACTACGATCGCAGCTTCAAAGGGCCGGTCAGCGTCCGCCACGCGCTCGCCGCCTCGCTCAACGTCCCCGCCGTGCGCGCGCTCGTCATCGACGACGTCCAGCAATTCCGCGACCGCCTGTGGGCGCTCGGTTACCACGGGCTGGTCGAGGACGGCGAATATTATGGTTTCAGCTTAGCGCTCGGATCGGCCGAAGTTTCCCTCGTCGAACAAGCTAATGCATTCAGAACATTAGCAAATATCGGAAAATGGACGCCGGTCACCTTCGACGCTGTGCGGCACGTTCGCAATCTTCCGCCGCGCCAGATCGTCAGCCCCGCCGCCGCCTTCATCGTCGGCGACATCCTCGCCGACGCCGCCGCGCGCACCGACGCCTTCGGCGCCGACAGCGCGCTCCGCCTCCCCTTCTGGGCCGCCGCCAAGACCGGCACCTCAAAGGGCATGCGCGACAATTGGTGCATCGGCTGGTCCGACCGCTTCACCGTGGCGGTGTGGGTCGGCAATCTGGAGGGCGATGCGATGCGCGCCGTCTCCGGCACCTCGGGCGCCGCGCCCGTCTGGCGCGACGTGATGCTCGCGCTGCACGCAGGAAATCCCGGCAAACCGCCGACCATGCCCGAAGGCGTCGAGGCCCGCCAGATCGCGCTGCCCGGCACCCGCGAACCACCGCGCCGCGAATATTTCCTGCGCGGCACGGCGCAGACCGAAATGGCCGCCGCGCCGCAGGCCGCGCGCCGCCCGCGTATCACCAGCCCGGTCAGCGGCAGCGTCTACGCGCTCGACCCCGATATCCCGATCGATCGCCAGCGGCTCGCGATCACGGTCCGCGGTGCAGTCGCCGGTCATCGCCTGATCCTCGACAAGCGGACGCTCGGCGATGCCGACGGCGGCCAGCAGATCCTGCCGCGACCGGGCGTACACATTCTCGCGCTCGTCGATCCGGGCGGACGGACGATCGACCGGGTGCGCTTTACGGTGCGATAAAGTGCGTGTCACAGGCCTGAAATTAAGTTGCGCTGCCGCGCGAAGCGGCTAGTCTGCGGCGCAGGAGAATGGCGGCAAAGTCGCCAATAAGGGGATGTTCACATGATATTTGGTCGCGTCAAACCGATCGACGCCATTTTGGCCACGGCCGAAAAGAAATCGCTCCATCGCTCGCTCGGTGCCCTGCAGCTGACCCTGTTCGGGATCGGCTGCGTCATCGGCACCGGCATTTTTGTGCTCACCTCGGCAGGCGCGCAAAAGGCCGGCCCCGGCCTGATGCTCGCCTTTGCCATTGCCGGGGCGATCTGCATCGTCGCCGCGCTCTGCTATGCCGAAATCGCGGCGATGCTGCCCGTGGCAGGCTCTGCTTATACCTATACCTATTCGGTGATGGGCGAGCTTCTGGCCTGGTCGGTCGGCTGGGCGCTGGTGCTCGAATATGCAGTCGCGGCCAGCGCGGTGTCGGTCGGGTGGTCCGGCTATTTCTCCGGAACGATATTGAACGAGTTTCTGGGCATACAATTGCCCGCCTATGTGGCCGCCGGTCCGTTGGCACTCGGTGGCGCGCCGGGCGGTTTCATCAATTTGCCCGCCGTGGTCATCGCCCTGCTGGTCACCTGGCTGCTGATGATCGGCACCACTGAATCGGCGCGGGTCAACGCAGTCCTGGTCGCGATCAAGGTGACCGCGCTCACCGCCTTCATCGTGCTAACGCTGCCGCAGGTCG
>VFQQ010004114.1_pt1 | contig 13178 bp, 15 predicted proteins | sample 3512341 | NCBI WGS metagenome assembly VFQQ01 (sample SAMN10412373, study PRJNA504923) | tailings metagenome | isolation source: Relicate 2 Philex TSF1 revegetated site | place: Philippines: Tuba, Benguet | collected 2017-08-29 | reverse complement strand
CGGTTATACCAGCTGCGGTCGAAGAGCACCATCTCGCCCGCGGCGGGCAGGTGGGCGACGTAGCGCTGGAAATACCACTGGGTCTTCTCGCGGTCGGTCGGTGCCGGCAGCGCGGCGACGCGGGCCACGCGCGGGTTGAGCCGCTGGGTGATGCGCTTGATCACGCCGCCCTTGCCCGCGGCATCGCGGCCCTCGAAGACGATCACCAGCCGGTGGCCGGTGGCGACGATCCAGTCGTGCATCTTCACCAGTTCGCCCTGCAGGCGGAAGAGCTCCTTGAAGTAGCGGGCGCGGTCGGCCTTGTCGGCATTTTGGTCGAGCGTGCGCCCGTCGAAGCCGGGCACGTCGCGCTCCCAGTCCTCGCGCTCCATTTCGAGCTCCTCGTCGTAGTCGTCGATGAGCTCGCGGTGCACGCGGCGCATGAGCTGGGTCTCCTGCGCGGCGGTGCGGGGGGACTCGCCGCCCGGGGCCGGGGGCGTGTTTTCGGGGTTGGCGGAAGATTTGGTGGGCATGGGGCGCGTCCCGCGGGACGGTCCCTCCAATGGGCCACAAGCGCCCCCCGGGTCAAGCGGCCTGCGGCCGGGCCGTCGCAATTGTCACATCCGCGTAACCGTCGCGCCCGGGTCCAGCGGGCGCCACCAGACGCGGTTGCTCAGGACGTCGCCCAGGCCCGCGCCCGCGCCGCCCGCGGTGAAAACCACGCCCGGACGCGCGGGCAGGATGTTGAAGCCGGACGGCTTTTCCACGTTGGGCAGCCAGTGCGGCACCCGGGGGTCGGGCTCGCTGAGCAAGGTTGCGCCGAAAGTAACGCCGCCGTCACGGGAGACGAACTGCATGATCTCCGTGCCGGGGTGCCCCCAGGCCTCCTCGCCCGGTCGCAGATTTTGCAGGGTGCCGACGACCAGCAGGCGCCCGTCGGGCATGAAGACCACGCCGCCCTGGTGGACCATCGCCCAGCCGCGAAAGGCGTCCGGCAAAAAATCGTTGAGGCGCACCTGCCGCCAGCCGCCGTCGGCGCGGCCGGCCGCGAGAAAAGTCTCCGCGCCCTGCGGTGTCTTGATGCTGTAGGCGAAATGCGGCCGCCCATCCGGGCTCAGCGCCATCGAACCGCTGTCGGCAATGCGCCCGGCGCGGGAGTCGCACACGACCAGCGGGTCCACCTCGTCGGCGGAGGCCGGCAAGGCCAGCGGGGTGCCGTCGAGCCGCGTCCAGCTTTCGCCGCCGTCGGGGCTCGTGATGCAGCCCACCGCCGTGACCGCGTCCTTCTTTTCGTAATCCGGCATCTCATAGATGCGGAAGGAGAGAAACAACCGGCGGTGATCGGGCGCCCAGGCCATCGAGGCCGCAAACTGGCTGTAATTGGGCTGACGCGAACGCAGCACCGCCCCGCGGCGAGTCCAGGGCCGGCCGGGAGCCTTGGTCCACAGTTCCAGTTCCCACGGCCGGTTTTCAAAACTGCGGCGCGCGGAGAGCACCAGCGTGCCGTCCGCGGCGCAGAGCAGGGTCGGATATGTCAGGTCGCGGCCGAACTGCTCCATCGTCCCCCATTCGGTCGCATCGTTGGGCCGCGCGGAACGGTGATAACGGAACGGGTGATGATGCGAGTAATAGACGATGTGCAGAAACCCGTCCGCATCCACCGTGAGCGCCGGTCCGCCGTGGTTGTCCACCGCCTCCCCCACCGTGACCGCCGGCCCCCAGCTGCCCGTGGCATGGTCCAGCGTGCGGATTTTTATCCTGAACCCCTCCGGCGGCGTGTCGAGCCAGGTGACGTGCGTGCGGCCGCGAAAGGTGATGATCTTGCCCGACTCCAGATAGGCCGTCGCCCGGCCGCTGCCGGTGGCGGAAAGCAGGAAGGCGGCGGCTTCCATCAGGCGGCGCCCGGCGCGAGGCCCCGCTCGCTCGCCTTGGCAAAGGCTGTCACCCGCCGGAACTCCGCGGTGCCGGCGGCCGGGTGCGCGGAGAGTTTTTCCAGCGCCTGCGTGCGGTTGAGGCCGTCGCGGTAGAGGATGCGGAAAATCTGCTTCACCCGTTCCAGCTGTTCCGCCGTGTGGCCGCTGCGCTCGAGGCCGACCTTGTTGAAGGCGCGCACCTCCGCCGGCGTGCCGTCGGCGATGAAATACGGCGGCAGGTCCTGCACGAGCTTGGCCATGGCCGAGAGCATCGCGTGCGCACCGATGCGGCAGAACTGGTGGATGCCCGCGGCGCCGCCGATCACGACGTGGTCCTCGACCGTGACGTGGCCGGCCATCGAGACGGCATTGCTCATCACGATGTGGCTGCCCAGCACGCAGTCGTGCGCGATGTGGCTGTAGGCGAGCACGGTGTTGTGCGAGCCGAGCACGGTGAAATCGCCGTCGTAGGTGGCGGCATGCACGGTGACGTATTCCCGAAACACGTTGCGGTCGCCGGCGCGCAGGCCCGGCCGGCCGCCCTTGAACTTCAGGTCCTGGGTCTTGCCGCCGATGCAGGCGTAGGGGAAAACCTCGCACCCCTCCCCGAGCACGGTGAAGCCCTCGACCGAGGCGTGGTGGTGCAGGCGCGTGCCCGCCCCGAGCGTGACCTCCGCGCCGACGTAGGCGAAGGGGCCGATCTCGACGCCTTCGCCGAGCCCGGCGCCCGGTTCCACGACGGCGGAAGGATGGATGCGGGCCGCCATGGTCAGGACGCCGCGTCGATGTCCACGAAGCCGAACATCAGCTCGGCGGAGGACACGACGTTGCCGCCGACCGTGCAGGTGGCCTCGGCCACGCCGATCTTATTGCCGCGGCTTTTGGTGAGCTTGGCGTTGATCACGAGCTGGTCGCCGGGGCGCACGGCGCGGCGGAACTTCACCTTGTCGGCGCTCATGAAGAGGGCGGTTTTGCCCTCGGTGACGGCGTTGCGCAGCAGCAGGATGCCGGAGGCCTGGGCCATGGCCTCGATCTGGAGCACGCCGGGCATCACGGGTTCGCCCGGATAGTGGCCCTGGAAATACGGCTCGTTGATGGTGACGTTCTTGATCGCGACCAGCTCGGTGTCGCCGATGAACTCGAGCACGCGGTCGATCATCAGGAACGGGTAGCGGTGCGGGAGCATCTCGAGCACGCGCTTGATGTCGAGGGAGGTCTCGCCGGGCTGCGGGGTCTTCGCGGCGGGGGCGGCCTTCTTTTTCGGCCCCTTCTTCCGCTCCTGCAGCCGGTCGAAGAGGATTTTCGTGAGCTCGGCGTTGATGGCATGGCCGGGGCGGGTGGCGATGATGTGCGCCCTGAGCGGCAGGCCGAGCAGCAGCACGTCGCCGATGATGTCGAGCATCTTGTGCCGCACGAACTCGTCCTTGAAGCGCAGGGGCTCCTTGGAGATGATCTTGTCGCCCTTGATGACGACGGCGCAGTCGAGCGAGCCGCCCTTGATCTTGCCGAGCTTCAGCAGCTCCTCGATGTCCTCGTAGATCGTGAAGGTGCGGGCCGCGGCGATCTGGGTCATGTAAACCTCTGGGTCGATCGTCAGCGAGAGGTGCTGGGTGTGGATGCCGCGGTTGTCGGCCGAGGTGCAGGAGATTTTGAACTCGTCGCAGGGCAGCGCGATGATCGAGGAATCGCCGCGGGTGACGGAGACCGGCGCCTCCAGCGTGAAATACTCGCGCTCCTTGTCCTGTTCCACCGGCTCGCCCTCGAGGATCATGTTCACGAAGGGCCGGGCCGAGCCGTCCATGATCGGGGGCTCGGAGGCGTTCATCTCAATGAGGACGTTGTCCACCCCGCAGCCGTGCAGGGCGCTGAGGACATGCTCGACCGTGTGGATCTTGGCATGGCCGCTCTGGATGGTGGTGGCGCGGACGAGGTCGGTGATCTGGTCCACCCGGGGGCGCAGTTCCGGGGCGCCGTTGAGATCGATGCGCCTGAAGACGATGCCGTGGTCCGCCGGGGCGGGCTTCAGGGTCAGGGTGACCGCTTCGCCGGTGTGCAGCGCGCTCCCGGTGAGGGAGACGGCGCGGGCCAGAGTGCGTTGTTTCATAGGGTTGGGAGAGTTTCGGTAACGCGCGGGGTCCAGCGCAAGCCCCGAGATGGCGCGGGCCTTGACAGGGGCGGACGGGGACCCTTACTCCATCACCCTTTTAACACACAAAACCGCCATCCATCATCATGCCCGCAGCCAACGACATCCGCAGAGGTCAGGTCATCAAGTTCAACGGCGAGCCGCACCTCGTCATGGAGACCCAGCACCGCACGCCCGGCAATCTCCGGGCGTTCGTGCAGATCAAGATGCGCAATCTCCGCTACGGCAAGGCGCTCGACCAGCGTTTCGCCTCGACCGACTCCATCGAGGTGCTGCCGACCGAGCGCAAGACGCTGGAGTTCAGCTACGCCGACCGCGAGGCCTACGCGTTCATGGATCCGGAGACCTTTGAGCAGATCGAGCTCTCCGAGCAGACCCTGGGCGACGTGAAGAACTATCTTACGCCCGGCGGCAAGGTGGACGTGCTCTTCGTGGACGAGCGCCCGCTCTCCGTGGACCTGCCCTCGACGGTCTCGCTGAAGGTGATCGAGTCGGCCGAAGGCGTGAAAGGCGACACCGCCAGCAACGTGCAAAAGCCCGCCAAGCTGGAAACCGGCCTGGTCGTGCAGGTTCCGCTCTTCATCAAGGAAGGCGAGATCATCAAGGTGAGCACGATCGACGGCACCTATCTCGGCCGCGCCTGAGCGCCCCTCCCCTTCAATCCGGCCCGCGGCATCCCAGCCGCGGGCTTTTTTATTGCTGCTGCAGGGCCGCCACCGCGGCGGCGTAGGCGGTCTTGGCCTCCTCCGGACTGGCGGCGGTCATGTTCAGGTTCCGCAACCGGCCGTCGGTCAACCCGTAGATCCAGCCGTGCACGTTCAGGTTCTGGCCGCGCAGCCAGGCATCGCGCACGATGGAGGTCTGGCAGACGTTGGCCACCTGTTCGACCACGTTGAATTCGCAAAGGCGGGCGCTGCGCGCCGTCTCGTCGGGCAGCCGGCAGAGGCAGGCGTCGTGCTTCTCCCGCACGTCCTGCACGTGGCGCAGCCAGTTGTCGGCCAGCCCCACCCGGTCGCAGCGCAGGGCCGCGCGCACGCCGCCGCAGCCGTAATGGCCCACCACCATGATGTGTTTGATCTTGAGGACATCCACGGCGTATTGGATGACCGAGAGGCAGTTGAGGTCGGTGTGCACGACCACGTTGGCGATGTTGCGGTGCACGAACACCTCGCCGGGCAGCAGGCCGATGATCTCGTTGGCCGGCACGCGGCTGTCGGAACAGCCGATCCAGAGGTATTCGGGCGACTGCTGGCGGGAGAGTTTGGTGAAAAAGTCCGGATCGCGCGCCCGGATGGCATCCGCCCAGGCTTGGTTCTGGGCAAAGAGATGGCTGAGCTCTTTCATGCAAAGCGGGATGGTTCGGGGCGAAGCGCGGATGTCGAACCGTTTTATCGGATTCCTTCCGCATTGCCTGCCCCGCCCGCTTCCCCACACTCGCCGCCATGGGACGCCAATGGCTGCACGCAAAACGCGCGATCGTTAACGAGAAGAAAAGCAAGGTCGCCGGTAAGATGACCAAGGAGATTACCGTCGCCGCCAAGCTCGGCGGACCGGATCTCAACGCCAATGCGCGGCTCTTCGCCGCGGTCGAAAAGGCCAAGAAGGCGAGCGTCACCCGCGATGTCATCGAGCGCGCGATCGCCAAGGGCGCCGGCACCGGCGGGGACAAGAGTGCGCTCGAACACGTGGTCTTCGAGGGCTACGCCCCGCACAAGGTGCCGGTCATCGTGGAGGTCTATACCGACAACCACCAGCGCACCGCCCCCGAGATGCGCGTGCTCTTCAAGAAAGGCGTCCTCGGCAACGCCGGCAGCAACAAGTTTCTCTTCGAGCACGTCGGCCTCGTCGAGGCCCACCATCCCGACGCCGCGAGCGACCTCGAGGCCGCTGCCATCGAGGCCGGCGCGAATGATTTCGAAAAGCTCACGCACCTCCAAAACGACGACATCCCCGAGGACCATGCCGGCGCCCGTTTCGTCACCGAGCGCACCGCCGTCCATGCCGTGTCCACCTGGCTGAAGGACCACGGCTGGTCCGTCATCACCAGCGAAATCGGCTACGTGGCCAAGACCTTCCCCGAACTCGACGAGGCCGCGCGCACCGAGGTCGGCGAATTCCTGCAGGCCCTCGAAGAACACGAGGACGTCCAGCGCGTCTGGGCCGCCGTGAAATAACTCCCAACCACCTCCATTTATGCCCACCCCCGCCATCGCCCAAAAGTCCCCCTACGTCCTGAAAATGTCACCCGGCACCTACTGGTGGTGCACCTGCGGCCAGTCCAAGGGCCAGCCGTTTTGTGACGGCTCCCACAAAGGCTCGGGTTTCACCCCGGCCAAGGCCGTCTTGACCGAGGAAAAAACCGTCGCCTGGTGCGGCTGCAAGCACTCCGCCAACGGCTGCTACTGCGACGGCTCGCACAAGAAGCTCTGATCGGCGCGGCCAACCGCCCCGACGACCGGTCCCATGCGAACACCCCGCGCCTGGCTCGCCCTCATGTTGCTGCTGCCGTTCACCCCGGCGGTCGCCACGGAAGAACCGGTTCAGCTGGAACCGATGCGCATCAAGGAGGACCCCATCAACAGCTTTGGCTTCCAGCTCAAGCTCATGATTGATCGCAACTCCAGGCAGATAGTCCGCGCCGTCTGCGGGGAAGTTATCGAAGGGTCCTCGGCCCACCGCGCGGGGCTGCAACCCAACGACGAGGTCGTGAAAATCAACGGCCGCACCCTCGCCGGCATGGCCGCCCAGATCGGCCCGGGCAGCGAACTGGGCCGGCTGCTCATCGCGCAACGCGCCGGCACGATGATCGACCTGGAAGTCATCTCCCCCGCACACAAAAAATCGTGATCACCGCCGGAGAAAAGCCGGCCGACCTGGAGCCGGTCGCCACGGAGGAGAAACCGGCCAACGGGCTGGGTTTTCAGCTCAAGATTGCGGTTGATCGCGACGACAAGAAAATCGTCCGCGCCTTCTGCGACGATATCATCGAAGGTTCCCCGGCCCACCGTTCGGGACTGCAGCCAAAGGACGAGGTCGTGAAGATCAACGGCCGCGCCCTCGCCGGCATGTCCGCCGAGATCGGCCCGGAGAGCGAACTGGGCCGGTTGCTCATCGCGCAGCACGACGGCACCACGATTGACCTGGAAGTGGTTTCTTCCCGCACGCGCAAGCTCGTCATCACCGCCGGACGATAAACCATCGGATCCGCGCGGCCCGGCTCAAATCGGGCGCATTTTTTGGCTCGGTCCGGCTGCTCAATCCACCCGCCCCGGGCGCGGAACCCGGGCACCGGCGGCACCAAGGAAATCCGCCACTTCCAGCCCGCCGGTGGCCAGGCAACCGGTGAACGCCTCGATCACGAGGGCATGCCCGCCATCAGGCAGGCCATCGCAGGCAAACACCGCCGCGGCCGGCAACTCCGTCGGCGCGTTCAAATCCACCTCCGCGCAAACGCGGCCATCCAGCTTGAGCCGCACCCGGCCCAGCCCGGGGCCGCGCGGCGCCCACCACCGCACCCCGGTGCCATAAAAATTCCATTTCAAACGGCCGCCGGGTTCATGGCGGACCGCAACCTCGCCGCCGGGCGACATCGGGTCGGAACGGGCCGCCCACTCCGTCGCCAGCACCCCGGTGGCCAGAAACGCATCGCGCCAATGCCAGCGCATCGCTCCGGGGACGCCGGAGCCCGCCAACGCAAAGCTGGTGACCTCGAGCCGCGACCTCGGCTCCACCCAGAGACCGATGTGTCCGGTCCGGACGGTGGTCACCCCTGCCCAAAGTTCCGAGCCGGCCGCCAGCAACCGCGTCGCACCATTTTCGGCAATCTGCATTTCCAGCTCCCGTGCCTCCGTCCACGCACCACGCGCCCATTCCTCTTCACGGCCGCCGGCATCAAAGCACAACAGCCGCCAGCCCTCGTTTCGCCACTCCCACGCCAGACAATCCGCACCGGCGAGCGCATGAAGCGTCGCATCCGAACCATGCCGGTCCGGCCCCAGCACTCCGCGCCAGCCCCACAGCAGCCGCACCGTGCCTGCGAATGCGCAGGCGACCCGCAGCGAAAACGATCCGTAGGTTTGGCGCAGCAAAGTCAGACCCGGGCCTGCACAGCCGTTGAGCACAAAACCGCGTTCCCGCAGCGGCCGGGTCCACGGTCGCTCCGCCAGGTTGATTGTCCCGCGTCCCGCCGCATCGCGACCGGGAAAAAGCACCCGCAGCCGGCCCGCCGCATCAACCGTGCCGCTGAAGGTCTGTCCCCAGATGCCGTCGTATTCCTCCGGCCGGTCCTCCGCATGCCAAAGCGAGCCGTGCCGGGCCAGGGTCCACGCACCGGCTTCATGGACCGCCACCAGCGGCGCACACCACAGGCATTGAAAATTGCGGTTCAAGGCGACGGAAGTGGCCGGGGCATAGACCACGCCCGCCTGCACAAACTGCGGGAAAAATTCCATCAGCGCAGGATGAAACGCATCTCCCTCGAGCGAGAGCACGAGTTGCGGCTCCGACCACGGGCCGCGCGGGTCCTCGGCCGTCGCGGCATATAAACCCCACGCAAACCGCTGCGCCGAGTCCGCCAGCGTGAGCAGCAGCCAGTCGCGCTCGCGGCGCAGGAGGGTCGAGGCATAGCGCCGCCGGTATTTGCCCGGCACCGGACTGACGTGACGATGGTTGCGCAGGATCGGCTCCGGGTGCCGGTGAAACGGTCCTTCCGGCCGCTCGGCCCATGCATAGCCCACCCCGCTGTCGCAGGCCGCGGTCGGACTGAAAACCGTGTCCCACGTCACCGCATCATGCACCCAGTCATACACCAGATGGTAGCGGCCATCGGCATAGACTACGCTGACATCCGGCGCGACGTTCGCACCGCCGGTTTCACCGGCGAAGGCAAAGTTGCCGGCAAACACCGGACCGATTTCCTCCCAAGTGCACCCGTCATCCCGGGAGCGCAGCACCACGCAATCCGCCGGCGAATGGCCGGGCCCAAACTGGTAATCGCGCGGATATCGCCCCACATAGGCGAAGAGCCCGCCGCCCTGCGGATCCTCAAACAAAAAGCAGTTCACCGGCCACTCCCGTGGCGGCGTCCCCCGATAGATCGGATTGCCCGCCCGCCGCGCAAAGGCATCGAACGATGGATCGCCCAGCACCGGATGCCGCAACCAAGCCTCACGCCGCGCGACTTCGGCATAATCAACCGACGGCGACATGGGCGTTGCGGACATCGGTCACATGCTGGGCCCGATACACCCGCGCCTCAACCGAGATAATGCGCAAGGCATTCGTCCAGCATGACGAGCTTCTCATGGGAAAGTTGTCCGAGCACGCCCTTGAGTCGTCCTTTTCGCACCTGCCGGATGCCGGGAATCACCGCATAACTTTCCTTGCCCGCAAAACAGCCCACCGCCACGCGCAGCGGGCGGATTTCCGGCGCAATGCTGGAAGTGGGCACAACCACGACGGTGTTCAGCACCTCGTTATGCGCCGTGCCCGACACCACGATGCCCGGCCGCACCTTCCCCATCTCCGGCGGATGAGCATCGCTCAAATCCACCCAAACGACCGTGCCACGCTTCATGACAAAGCCTCCGACCCGTTAACCGCTAATTTTCGCTCATCGGCGCTAATGCAGAAGGAAACCGGATTCCATTCAGACCGGTTGGGTTTGCCGATCAGGCAAACCGGCTGGCGCGTAAGCTCGGTTCGCTTGTGAAAATTAGCGTCCATTAGCGCAGATTAGCGGTTTCAAAATCAGGGGTTCTTCGGCTCGATTTCATCGCCGAGCGGTGCCGATTCCCAGACCTCCATCGCGGCGCGCTCCTCGGGGTGCTCGTGCAAAAACTGCTGATACTCGACCGCCGCCGCCCGGTTCGCCCGCGCCCGGTGCTCTTTTTCGATCAACTCGCGCACATAAGCCGAGATGCTTTCATCCTTCGGCTTCAAAGCCGTGACCTTTTTGACCAAGTCCGGTTCTAGCTTTATGGTAGTTGCTGGCATACCATTTTAGTATGAAAATGGCATACAACTGTCAAGCCGCGGACCATGGACAAGTCCTCGACCCCGTGAACCGGCCCGGTGTCACACCACCCGCGCCCACAGCACCTTGAGGTAGCGGCTTTCGAGGCAGTTGGAATACACCGGATGGTCCACCCCGGGGCCGGTGCGGTCGAAGAGCTGCAGGCGGCGGTTGAGGCGGTGGACGCCCTTGATGACGCAGCCCTCGAAGTCTTCCAGCGAGACGAGGCCCGAGCAGGAGCAGGTGACCAACAGGCCGCCGGGTTTCACGAGGCTGGCGGCGATGGTGTTCAGGTCGGCGTATTTGCGCATGCCCTCGGCGGCGAACTCCGGGTCGCGCGTCATCACGAATTTCGGCGGATCGCACAGCACGGCGTCGAACTGCTCGCCGTTTTTCTGCATCTGCCGGGCGTAGGCGAACGCATCGGCATGCACCCATTTCAGCTTGTTGGGCGAAATCTGGTTGAGGTTCGCATTGCGCCGGCCCTGCGCGATAACCTTCTCGTCGAGGTCCACGGCGGTAATTTCCGCGGCGCCGCCGAGCGCGGCGTTGATGGAAAATCCGCCCGTGTAGCTGCACAGGTCGAGCACGCGCAGGCCCCGCACGAGTTCGCCGAAGCGCTTCCGGTTGTCGCGCTGGTCGCAGAAAAAACCGGTCTTGTGGCCCTCGGCGAAGTCCACCTCGTATTTCACGCCGTGCTCGCGGATGCGCACCCGGGCAGGGGCCGAGGCGGTGAGCTCCTTCATCTGCGATGGCTTGATGCCTTCGAGGCTGCCGAGGTCGTGGTCCACGTGGACGCGCACGTGCTTGGTGCCGCAGAGTTCGTGCAGCAGCGGCAGCCACTGCGGCAACCGCTGGAAGATGCCGAGCGAGTAAACATCGCAATAAAGCGTGTCCGCGTAGCGGTCGATCGTCAGGCCGCTGAGACCGTCGCCGTCGGAATTGATCACGCGCCACGCGTCGGTCACGGCGTCGAGCTTGAACAGGTCCTTGCGCAGCGCCACGGCGCGGCGGATGGCGGTCTCGAAATACTCCTCGCCCAGCGCCCGGTCGGTGTGGGCCACCACGCGCAGCGGCATCTTGGCGCGCGGGTTGTAGAGTCCGATGCCGACGCGCTGGCCGAACTTGTCGTAAACATTCACCAGGTCGCCCGGCCGGGCCTCCCGCGAAACCTCGCCCAGCATCCGCGGGAAAATCGCCGGCTGGAAGCTCACAAACTTGAGCTGCGCCCAGGGCTGGGACCAGGCGGAACGGTCGACCGAAGCGGCGGATTTTTCCCGGGCAGGCATGTCCATCTCCCGAGCTAGGCGTTCCGGCCGCGCGCTGGCAAGGGCGGGCCACGCCCCGGAGCCCGGATTTGCGGGTTTGGCCCGGCAGGACTGCGGACGACGCGATTTCCGTTACGGATATTTTTTGCCCCCCGACATTAAACCGTTGGACAAAGCGCCGCCCGCACCCGCTAATGGACGCCAGCATTTCACCCCGCAATGCCGCCCCAGAATCTTGAGCAGACCCGCTGGTTTACCGAGGAAATCCAGCCCCATGAGCGATCCCTGCGTTCATACCTGCAAAGGACGCTCCCATCGCTCTACGATGTGGATGACATCGTGCAGGACTGCTTTTCGCGCATTTTGCGGGCACAGGAGAAGGGGCAGGTCCGCTCCCCCCGTCCGTTGCTTTTCACCATCGCCAGGAACGCGGTGCGGGATTTTTTCCACCAGCGCAGCCGGGTGGAAATGGTGCCCATGAGCGAACTTTCCGCCCTGCCGGTGCTCGACCACGGGCCCGGCCTGCTGGAATCCATCTGCCGGCGCCAGGAACTGGGCCTGCTGGCCCAGGCGATCGACAGCCTGCCCAAGCGCTGCCGCGAGGTGGTGTTGTTGCGCAAGATCAAGGGACTATCCCAAAAAGAAATCGCCCAGACCCTGGGCATCTCCGAGCACACCGTCGAAGCGCTGGCCACCAAGGGGGCGCGCCGTTGCTCCGCCTACCTGCGCCGCCACGGCGTGTTCTCCGCCTGACCGCATCATGTCCTCCCACCGCTCCCGTCCCGCCACCGCCAAGGATTCCGCCGCCATCGAGCAGGCCGCCGCCGCTTGGGTGATCCGGCGGGACCGGGGTCTCTCCGCCGAGGAAGTGCACGAATTTGCCGCCTGGGCGGAATCCGATCCGCGGCATCAGGATGCCTACGCGGAAATTGCCACGACCTGGCGGGGGCTGGACTCGGCGGGGCTGGTGCCGGATCTGGCCGCCCAAGCCGATGCGGTGATGCAGCGGGCCGCCCGCCGCCGGCACCGCCGCTCCTGGCTGCCCCTCAGCGCCGCCCTGGGCATGGCCGCGGCGCTGGTCTTCCTGCTGATCACGCTCGTCCCCGAAACCGCCGGTCCCTCCGCCCCGACGGCCGATCCGGCAAAATCGCCCTTGCGTTACCAGGTGCTGGCCAGCACGGCGAGCCAGCAGCTTTTGCCCGACGGCTCGGTCACGCAACTGAACGGCTCCAGCCGCATCGCCACGGCGTATTCGGCCAGCGAGCGCCGCGTCCACCTGCTGGACGGCGAAGCGCATTTCTCGGTGAAGAAGGACACCGACCGTCCGTTCATCGTGCAGGTCGGCCATGTCGCGGTGCGGGCGGTCGGCACCGCTTTCAATGTGAAAATGGCCCCGGCCGGCGTCGAAATTCTCGTCACGGAGGGACTCGTGCGGGTTGACGATGCGATGCGGGGCGACTCGCTGCTCGACCCCAGCACCGCGGCCCTGCAGGCGGGGCAAAAACTGATTGTGAGCGCACCGGCCGGACCGGAGTCGGCCCCCGCGGTGCAGCGTCAGGATCTGGCGCCCGGGGACATCGATCTGGCGCTTTCCTGGCAGAGCACGCGGTTGGTTTTCAGCGACACCCCGCTCACCGAGGTGGTATCGGCCTTCAACCGCTACAACACCATGCAACTGGCCATCGACGACCAGGAGCTCGGCCGGCGCACCATCACCGGCGTGTTCAAGGCGGAAAACCTGGAGGGATTTCTGCGCCTCATGCAGGCCGGCCAGGTGGTGAAGACCCAGCCCGGGCCGGCGGCGACCACGGTGTTGATGCCGGCCCGCTGAGACGCACGTGGAAGTGCGTCCGCGATTT
>VFQQ010004113.1_pt1 | contig 13183 bp, 21 predicted proteins | sample 3512341 | NCBI WGS metagenome assembly VFQQ01 (sample SAMN10412373, study PRJNA504923) | tailings metagenome | isolation source: Relicate 2 Philex TSF1 revegetated site | place: Philippines: Tuba, Benguet | collected 2017-08-29 | reverse complement strand
ACTGCCGCTCCCGCTCAAAGACTCCCTGGTACTGCTGCCCTGCGCTGCAGACATTGTGGGGTACCGCCAGCCGCTGCAGAGCGAGGTGGAGCACATCTTCAAGGCGGGGTCGTACCAGGACAAGCTGAGCGAGGCAAGACTTGTGGGGGAGCTGCCCCGGTTTTGAGCTGCACCGGTTGAGCTTCAACAGTGTGCAAGACACGCTGGCTGCGAGCTGCACCAGCTCTGCACTGCGCAGTGCCAATGCTCTCACTGTGTGCATGGGCATGTTGCTGCTAGCCATGACGGGACTGGCTGCTGTACATGGAGCAGCACAGCCTGTGTGAAGTGCACTGCTCTGAAGCGCGTGTTTCATGCTTGATGCCATGCGCAGGTGGGCAGCCCCAAGAAGGGCCAGGCACCGGTGGAGGAGGGGACGCGGGCTGGAGAGGCAGAGGCGGGCGCGTGAGAGGCCGACATAGCCCGCACGGACCGGCCGAGCAAGTTGGGCGGATTCTGCAAGTCCCTCTGGACAACAGTGGGCAGTAAGCCAGCAGCCCGCAGAGAGCAGTTGGAGGTTGGGATGGATGCTTTTCGTGGTGCTGCGCATGCCATCGAGTAGTGCAGCCAGCATGTGTGCTGCACCTCACTGTTAGAGCATGATCGCTTTCATGTACAGCGCACTTTCTCTGCATTGATGTCACTCCTTGTGAAGCACACCTACTGAATGCACGCTCAGTCACAGGTAGTCCCAAGGCTCAGGAATGGAGAGGAAGCTGTCAGGTGGCAGCCCGCCCTGCCGCGCCCGGGCGCTAATGCTGCGCTCCCGAAAGTCCACTCCTGTGTGCTCCCAGAAAGCCGCCAGGCTCCTGCTGCTGCGCTTGGCGCTGCCTGCTGCACTGCCGCCGCTGCCGCTGCTTGCTGCAATGCCGCTGCTGCCGCCCCCCTGGCGGCCCGCACCCTCCTGCCCCGTCCCCGCCAGCGCCGCACACACAGCCTGCTGCGAGCAGCGGCGCGCCTCGGCATGCTGCTCCTCTGGTCGGTGGTCCTGCTGGAAGGTTGGGCGGTGGCTGCGTGACCTGCAGCAGGAGGGGCAGCAAACCGACTTGGTGCATCCTTTGTGGAAGGTTTGGACTTCAGTCTACAGTTGGACTTCAGTCTACAGGCGGCTCACTTCATTGCGCAAAACATGCCCATTACATGCTCATGGTTTGAAGCAATGCTTGCCATTCACACGCACCAGAGGTGGAAGGCAACTGCCTCGGAGGGCGTGTACACGTCCCAGCCCGCCCGCCACATGCGCAGCAGCATCAGCAGCTCCTCGCCGAAGAACAGCCAGGGCAGGTGGCGAGGGTAGGGCGCCTGCGCAGGGGGTGCAAGGGGGCAGAGGGTGCATGTGTGAGGGAGGGGTTAACTTTACGTTGCCCATGGCAGCCTTTGTGCCTGGCTTGTGGGCAGCAGACAGCGGAGCAGCCGGAGCTTGCTGAAGTGATTGCTGGCTCCCCCCTCACCTCCTGGATCAGCTGGGAGCGACTGAAAGACAGGCCAGCCGCCCAAAACAGTGCTGGCACGGGCGCCTCCAGCGGCTCCTTCAGCTTGCGGCCGCGGATGCGCAGCAGGCCGTCCGCACCAAAGCCCTCGGCGCACAGCACGGTTGGCAGCGGTGCGACGGGCAGCTGAGCGTCAGGGCCCTCACCCTGATTGGGCGATGATGGGGTGGGGGGCAAGCAGGGCATGCGCCATCCAGCCATCCATGCAGATCATGTGCCATGGATGTTCAGCTCGTCAAACACCATGCATTGGCAAGCAGTTGTCCGGTGATCCAAGCCAGGAAGGTGCAAGGGCTCCTGCATTTCCGCTGCCTCTGCTTACGTACCTGGTAGCCAGCAGGGTAGGTGGACAGGACGATTCGGCTGTGCCCTGCCGCGGCCTCGGCCTGCAGGGTAAGTAGACAAGCTGCAGTCTGAGCACGTGCGCACAAAGCATTGCGCACTAACTCGCATGCAAGCTCGATGGCATGATGGCGAATGGTGAGCGCACTTCACAGCAGGCTGCGCCCATGCACAGCATGCACAGCAGCACACACCGCACCTGGCTCAGCATGCGCAGCAGCTTGGTGTCCCAGCCGTCGACAAACCGCATGTGGGAGTCAATCTGCGGGCAAATGATGCAGGCAAAGGCGGGGAGACAGTAGGGCGGTGAGCCAACGGCAGCAAAAGGGGTTGCCCAAGATCTGCATGGCAGTCGCAAAAACTGCAAGCCCTGCCGCCTGCACATGTGTGCAGGCAAGCAGGCAGGCATGGCTGGGGATGAGCCTCGTTTTGCAGGTCAACACGTCTCCCATGCTTCCATCACCTGCAAACAGAACTCCTCTCCATCCCACAGCTGCTGCGCCAGCGCGCGCGCCCTGCAAGGGCCGGTTGCCTCGCTGGCGGGCAGCACCAGCTGGCGCACCTGTGGGTACATGGCAGGCTCACGGGCGGAGACTTGCACTCCCCCTGGGCTGCCTGGGCTGCCCTCAACTGTACTGGCCAGAGCATGCAAAGCACACCCCAGCATGCCCGCTCCTCAACCAGCATGCCTGGGCGCGACACTTGCCTGGGGCAGCCAGCGCTGGTCGCCAGCCAGCCGCACAATGGCCTCATCCGCCGGCAGATCCACTTGCCACACCACACCCACTCGCACCTGCATGGATTGGGCGAGAGCGGTTCAACACTTGTGAAGCATGCATGTGCAGTGCACAGCTGAGTGCACGCTCGGCAGATGACATGCGTGGCAAACTGGCTGGTCCCAAGCCTGGCAACCATGCGGCATACAGCCACAGCTGGCCTTCAACACTTGCCCGCTCCGGGTGAGTTGCTTTGGCGAACAGATCTGCTAAGGTCCACTGCGCCTCACTGTCTCGGTAGGCGGGCACCATCACGAAGATGCAGCCGGGGGCGGTGACGCTGCTGGCATCCAGCGTGCATGCGACCATTCCAGCAGGTGCAGCTGACGCATCTGCTGCCCGTGGCGCCACTGGTGGCGCAGGACTGGCCACTGCGGTGGCGAGCATACCATTGCCCTGCTGCTGCTGCTGCTCGTCCACCACTGCTTCGTCCTGTTGCTGCTGCTGCTGCTGCTCGTCCACCACTGCTTCGTCCTGCTGCTGCTGCTGCTGCTGCTGCTGCTGCTGCTGCTGCTGCTGCTGCTGCTGCCCCTGCTGCTGAGGTGACGCCGCCTGTTCTCCCGCTGCCTCCACCGCTGGTACTCCTAGAGCCAGCCCTGCTACTGCTGCTGCTGCCGCTGCTGCTCCCGACGCTGCTGCTGCTGCTGGCGGCGTCCTGCTGAACCATGCAGCTACTGCATAGCGCTCTGCATTGGCAGGCAGCACCTCGTGCAGCAGGCGGCTGTCTGCCACAACCAGGCGGCCGCCAATGGGTGGCACAACAGTGGCAGGGTGCCCCTCATCGAGCCCGCTGGGGATGTCTGGCTGCCCAGCCTGCTGTGGTTGTTGCTGCTGCTGCTGCTGGTCAGGCTCAGCTGCCTCAAAGGCGGTGATGCTGCCTGCTGCGCCCTCCTGCCCGCTACCAGTTGGTGCTTCGGCTGCTGCTCCTCGCACGCTGCTCCCTGCTGTGCTAGTGCTGGCAGCGCCAGCAAGGCGCAGGTCGGCAGCGGACGCAGCGCACGGGTCGCTGCCGTCTGCACTTTGGTTGTAGATGCACAGCATGCCACCATGCGCCGGCACCCAGTCTGCACAGGCAGGGTGGCAGGGAGCAGCGGCTGATGGACGGCGGCGCTGGACAAACCAAGCAAGGTGCAGCATTACGTCGAACAGCAACGCAGCTCTTGCAGGAAACGCAACCCCACTGACTCTCTGGCCGCCACTCTACATATACCCATCACCCACAAAACCACCCCACCTGTGTTTAGGTACAGAATGGCTGTCACTGCTCGGTAGGGCACAGAGGCAGAAGCGTCCCTGTGCCGCACGTAGCGAGCCCCACCGCCTGGGTAGCAAGCCAGCTGAAAGGAGGGGCGTCCGCCCACATCATGCCCCTGCCCTGCCAGCCACGGCTGCAGCGCCGCCAAGCGCCGCACAGCGGCTGCCAGGGTGGGCCGGCCCTCTGACTCCAGCTCTGCCGGGCCCTGCAGCCAGGCTGCTTGGTCGCCGCGCACAGACCTGCTGGCCCACTGCTGGCCTGGGGTGGCGGCAACCATGCCTGCAGAACGGGCACGCTGCTGCAGCAGGGCTTGGGCCTCGCGCCGAGCCGCCTGCAGAACGGGTTCAGTGGAATATCAATATCAAGCGCTTTGTCAAACAGGGGGAGGACTGGTGTCTGCTGCTTGGCCGACAAATGAGCGAGTGCGCAGGCAGCAACACGACAGCAGTCAGGCCACATGAGCCGCCCCACACTCTCACCTCCACCTCATCACAGTCTAAGAAGCCGTCAATGACAGCCAGACCGCCCTCCAGGGTGCGCCCTGCCACTGCTGGCAGCACGGAGGCGTGCTGCTGCTGTCGCCGCGGACCCTGCTGCTTCTGCTGCTGGCTGCTGGCCGGTGGCGCTGCAGGCTGGCCGCCGCTCAGGTGGCGCAGGATGCCCAGCTTGGCGGCATCGGGCAGCAGGGCCAGCAGCTGAGGATCCATGCCTGCCTGGGAGCAGTGTGAAGAGTGGCAGCAGGGGCGGCCTGGCGGCGGCGGCAGTAGACGCCTCTGTTCACAGGGAGGCTTGATCGCTTAGTGGACCATTCAAGTGTCAACTCAGGCCATCAGCGGCCGGCCTGGCTGTTGGCACGACGGAGACCGGCGGCCGACTTGCCACTGGGCGACCGCCAGTGCGGCTGACCGATTGAGATCTAGCTCTGCCAGTTCCTCAAGGCAAATTGATTCACAGCTGGCGCAAGGGAGGGCGCCTGCAAAGCCCGCCAATGCTGAACGCATGCTAGGGGGGCTCTTCAGGCCCGATCGTGCTGCCGACGGCTCAATCGCCCCCTGCCGGGGTTGGTACGATCCCAGACAGGGCCTCGGGCGCGCTCTTTCGAGCGGGCAAAATGAAGCTCACGCGCGCGGAGGCGCGAGACATCCTAGGGGTCGAGGTGAGCATGCGCACCGCTATTGGCAAGCCAGCAGTAGCCGCCGTACAGCTGGGGCGCCGGCCGAACTGGTCGGGCCATCTGGCGTCCCTGAGGCGGCCTGGCGCGCATCGGGTGGTTGATCCGAGTCGCTGAGATGTGTCGTGAAGGCGACATGCCGCCGGCTGCACTCCTTGGGCCGTCAGCGGCCCGCTGCCGCTGCCCGCCTAGGCGGCACCGCGCGTGCCATGCCAGGTCTTGCTGCCCTGACGCTTGATTGTTGAGGATATCTGGTCTTGCAGGAGGGGGCGGAGCACAGTGTGCTTAAGAAGGCCTTCTTCAAGAAGAGCAAGGAGTGGCACCCCGACAAGGTGGCTTCTCTTGTGCATCTTGGCAATGCCGCATATGTGCATCGGCCGCCTGCCATGTTTTTTCGCTTTGGCAGCTGAGGAGACAACTGGAGCCTTTGATGTGTGCTCAGTTGTCTGCATGCCATGGCGTTAGAAGCTGATGGCTTCCCTGCCTGCGGTTTTGCCTGGGTTGCAGGTGGAGGAAGAGAAGAAAGAGGAGGCGACCATCAAGTTCCAGCAGATCAACGCAGCCTACCAGGCAAGCTGTGCATGCTGCCTGATGTTGTGTCATGGCAATGCGCGCCGCCGCCAATTTTGCCTGGCAGCAGTGCATGCGCATATTTGTGGCACACCGCCATGCCGGCGGCGTGCCTGTGTTGGCTGTGTTGCATTTCCTTGCGGCAGCATGGCGAGGCCGTGCATGGCTGCGGCACACCTTGCTGCAGCCCTGCTGACGCATGCACCTCCGTCAATGTGTGCTCCTCTGATGCAGAAGCTGATCAATGATGAGTCGGACAGCGAGCCCGACAACTTCAGTGACGATGAGGACGGCATGCCTGACTTGGAGTGAGCAATTTTAGGATGCTGCCACCGCCGCCGCTGCTGCTGGGAGTGCATTGGTCGCTGCGGCTTGCAAGAACGCTGCATGGCGCCTGTTGTAGGGGCGTGGGATTGTGTGGCAATTGGCAGTCGGACGCGCTCCTTCTGGGCACACCCTTACCTTCCTGCCTCCTCCCCTGCCCATGCAGTCGCATGGAGCTGCTGTTCGAGTTCTTCCGCTACATGTGGGTTTCGCTTGGGGTTGCAACTGCGGCCCTTGCTTTGTTGTGGCCGCATGCTGCTGCCGGCGCTGGCATGGGGCTTTGCTTCATGCCCTTGTGTAGACATGGAGGTGCTGCTTCATGTACGCCGCTGCTTGCTGATGTGTCAGCTCCACCCGTCCTGCTGTGCAAATGCTGATCCTCCCAACCACCTCACTGAACCCCCGCATGTGACTGGACAAATCCGCAGGGAGGCCAAGATGCACGCGCAGCGGGAGCGGCACCGCGCTGCGGGCGGCGGCCGGTATCGCGGCGGCCGCGGTCCCGTGGTCGGCGGCATGTTTGGGCCGGGGCCAATGGTGTTTGAGGTGCGCTTGAGTGGGGTCTGGGTGTGGTGCAGCAGGCTGCGTGCTTGGCAAGCTGGTAGGACTAGACAGCCTTTGCCAGCCATGCCCATGGCTCTGTGCGCTGTGTGGCCCTCGCTGCCCCGCCCCACCTGCCGATTGCACGCTGCGCCATGCCCTGCTTTGCCCACAGATGGGCGGCCCCGGAGGCCCGCAAGTGGTGATGATGGGCCCAGGCCCAAGCTTTGGCGGCGGCGGCTTTGGCGCCTTCATGGGGTGAGCCCTCTGCTGCTGCTAGGGATTGCTTAGCCGGCAGGCAGGGCAGCCATCGTTGCTGCGCAGCCATCGGTGGAATGCAGGGTCTGCAGTGCGTGGACAGATTGCTGCTACATCAGGCCTGTCATGTGCGCGGCCCTGCACCCCCACCTGACCTGCAGGCCAGAGGACGGCGGCTATGGTGGCGGCGGCTATGGTGGCGGCTATGGCCGTGGCGGCAGAGGCCGCGGCAGGGCCTATGGCGGTCGCGGCCGTGGTCGGCGCCAGCAAGGTGCGGGCTGCATTGTCACAGGCTCGGGGCTTTTCCAGGAAGGCGCAGGGGAGGGCAGGGAGCTGCTGCACATGCAAGTGCCTGTTGGTGATGCCTAGCATGTCTGTCAGTGATCAGGCAGTCCACCTGCATTGCCCGTGCACTGTGACGGCTGTGCCATCATGCCACCCGCCTGATTGCCATCTGCACTGCCCTCCCTCCTCCCCCCACAGGCTATTACGAGAGCGACAGCGACGACGACATCTCTTCTGTGGAAAGCGATGACAGCGAGTACGAGAAGGCGCAGGAGCGCGCATTCATGTGAGTGCATCGCATGGGCAGTTGGCAACTAAGTGGTGGGCATGTGATGAGAGTGCTTGGGCATGTGAGGCTCGTGCAGTATGGCGAGCAACGATGCCGGGACCAACAGCGCCAAACATGCTGCAGCTCAGCTCGTCACAGACCCTGCTGACCGCACGATTTGCCCTGCAGGCGCATGAAAGCGGAGGAGCGGGCGGAGGAGCAGAACCGCGTGCGCCAGCAGGTGGGCGGCGGGCAGCTGCAGGGGCAGGCTGCCGTGGGTCGTTGCTGGCAGGGCTGAGCTAAGCAAGAAACATGGCAGAGGAAGACTGGTTGCCACCCAGCCTGAAATGTCACTGCTGTGCTGTGCTATGCGGTGCTCCCCTACAGTACGATGCCGCCAACAAGGCGCGGCGCGAAGCCGAGGAGCGAGACAACCGCTGGCTGGCGCAGCTGTCCCGCCCCGCCCGCGTGTCCTTCAGGTGGGCTCGCGTGTAGGCCCGCTGTGCTGAGTGTTGTGCAATGCAGCTGGACGTGCTCGGCAAGCTGCACACGTGCCTGCTCCCTCTGCGCACCCTGTGCACCCCTGTGCACCAACCTGCTTGCCGCCCCGCTGTCCAGTGCTCTGCCCGCTTACCCCTTTTCCACAAACTCTGCCCACTTTGCCCGGTGAACCTTTGCCCACTGCACCCTGCTGAATCCCCGTCCTGGCTTGTGCTGAAGCGACACCTCCATCACAGCGCCTGCTAAACCCGCGCTGCACCTTTGTTTCAATGCAATGCAGCGACACCTCCATCACCCTGGATGTGGACCGCGGCACCAAGAAGCGCATGGCTGACTTCCTGTCGGGGCAGGTGGGCTCTCAGCGAGAGAGGAAAATTCCTTGCTGCATGCAGTCCTAGGGCCGCATTTCTGCCTTTGTGCAGCACAGGATGATGGTTTGGCAGATGTGCAATCACTTCAGTGCACTCTTCTTCCTGTCAACCACTCCTGCACCTTTGCAGCTGCCCGACTGCTACTTCTGGGAGCTGCAGTACCGCCCGCTCGTCCCCGGCCAGCCGCTGGGCCCCTGGGAGACGCTGGAGGTGGGGCAGTCCATGGAGGTCACGGTCCCTGGCCTGGAGCCGGGCACGCGCTACAGCTTCAGGCAAGCTTCAATCACTTGATGTGCCCGGTGTGTGCTATATCATAACTGGCTTTGGCCCGTGCAGCCGCTGCGCCCTCACGCATGGCTGTGTAGCATGGCTGTGTATTGGCATGTGGCCTGGATGGCGGTGCCTCGGGGGCTTGGCTTGCGCTGGCACTTGTGGCATGCACCTCTTGAGGGCAGCATTTACTGGTGTTGCAGCAGGCCGTGCAGCAAAGCATGCTATCCCATGCGCAGCTGCTGCTCCCGCTCTGCCTGCTGAACATCCCCTCGCTCCGCATCCGGCCATCCGTCCGCCATGCCGCAGGGCGCGGTCCGGCAAGCGCGAGCAGCCTGAGAAGCCGGGGCAGCAGGAGGGCGTTGATGACGAGGACGTGCGGTGAGCACGCTGCGCTTCCCTGCGCTATGCATTTCTACGCTTGTCCTTGCAAGCTTGGGGGACTTGGAGCGCTTGTGCTGCGGGCAGTGCACCATTTGTGACTGTTCAGCGGCAACTGTGCTGGAGCATTAGTCGCGCAGTGCTCAGCGGCTGCACCTGTCGCAAACGCCCCTGTGCGCCTCCCACTCACACTCCCCACACAGGTATGGCGAGTGGAGCGTGGAGGCGCAGCACAGCACCAGCGGCAGCGCACCGCAGCGGGCCGCCGCCGCCGCCAAGCCGGCTGAAGAGGCCGCCTCTAGCCGGCGGCGCGAGCGCCAAGCCAAGAAGGCAGCGGCAGAGGAGAGCGAAGCGGCTGCTGCACGGCGCAAGATGCAAGAGGCGGCTGCTGCAGCCCAGCGGGAGGCTGCTGAGGCGGCTCGGCGCGAGGCTGAGCAGCAGAGGGAGCGGGACCGGCAGGCGGCTATGGCCCGGGCGGCAGCTGAGTATGAGCGAGATGCAGAGGCGGCACGGCGGCGGGCGGAGAAGGAGAAGGCGGCTGCCGCTGCGGCCGCCGCTGCCGCTGCGGCTGAGAAAGCTGCCAAGGCGGCGGCGGCAGCTCCAGTGCAGCGCCAGCCCAGCAGCAGCAGCGTGGGCACCATCAGCCGCAGCAGCAGCACGGCGGGTGGCAAAGCCGAGAGCAGCCAGGCATCGGCTGCAGCAGGGCCCTCGCGCCGCGCTGCCAATGGCATGGGCGGCAGCAGTGCCGCCAAGCCGGGCAGCAGCGGCGCCAAAGCGAGCAGCAGTGGCGCCAAGCCGCCAGCTGGAGCAGACTCTGCTCCATCCAGCAGCATTCCTCCAGAGTTCCGCCTGCCAGAGGACTATGTGCCGCCCCGTCCGCCCAGCCAGCAGCCCAGCCACCCACCCAGCCGGCCCGCCGCAGGCGCACGCACGCCAGCCATGCGGGACGCAATCGGCTCTGCGCCAGCCATGCGCGCGCCCACGCGCCGCTCAGAGGTGCAGCAGCAGCAGGCGGCGCGCCGCGCGGTGAGCGAGCTGCAAATTGGGCGGCCTAGAGCCGTTGGGCTGGGTGTTAGGGCAGCGGCAGGCAACAGCTCTCATTTGCCTTGCTGGGTGCTGCTGTCCTATCACAACTACAAACAGCCTGCCAAATCCCTAGCCTGTCTGCCCACTCCCCTGCCCTGCAGCCCTTTGGCGCCGGCCCGCCGCAGCCCACGGCTCTGGGCCGCGCCGCCGCCGCCGGTGACTTTGCGGTGGTGACCAGCGACGTTTTCGCAGCGGAGGCGGCGGCAGCGGGGATGACACCTGACCAGTACCTGGCGTACCAGGAGGATTTGGTGATGCAGGAGGTGCTGGCGGTGAGTTGAGGCAGCTTCATTGGCCGATGCTCCGTGTGCTCGTCCTGCCGCACCCACTGAGTGCCACATGTCGAGGCGCGTTTTGCTGGCCTGCGCCCCCTTGCCTGTCAAAGCACTGGGATTCACCCTAGCTGAGTCATGAATTCAATCCTCTCAAAACCATTCGCAGCTGAGCGCGGCTGAGGATGAGGTCCGGCGTGTGGCAGATGCCGACGATCACGTGCCTGCGGTGAGCAGGCTGCTCCGAAAGCGCTGTGCAGTGCTGGCTGCGCTGGCGCCTGCTGCACTGCTAAGCAGCCAATGCGTGCTGCCGCTCGCATGCGCATGTCTTGCGATCGTTGTGCCTGCCTGCCCATACCCATGACATGCCCAGATCTCAGTCAGCTTTCGTACCCTTGCTCCCCCATCCCTGGCACCACAGCCGCAGCAGCAGGTGGCAGCCCCGCCCATCGGCCAGGCGGCAGCACCGCTGTTCCCTGCTGCAGCACCAGCTGCTGCAGCAGCAGCGGCAGCGGCAGCGGGCCCACGGCCCGGCAGCGGAGGCGGGCGGGGCGGCCGTGGCGAGCGTGGTGCAGGCGGCCGTGGCCGCGGCCGTGGCCGTGCCAGCCCCACAGGCTTCCCGGCAGGGCCAGGCGCCGGTTATGAGGCGCAGGAGCAGGCAGCGGCACCAGCTACTTTCGAGCCGGCCCCGCAGCCCGGCCCCCAGTCGCCGCGGCGCACGCCTCGAGTGGTGGCCGTGCCACGCTCTGCCGCCGCCCCCCCGCTGCCCGCCGCTTTTGCCCCCGCCAGCGGGCGCAACAGTGCAACCAGCGAGGGTGCCGCAGAGGAGCCGGCACCGCCTGCTGTGACCTCTCCAGGCCGGCCGGTGCGCATGCGGGAGGGGCATGCGCCCTACCGCCCGCCCTCTGGGCACCACTCGCGTGCCCAGGTACCCAACGGCATCGGCTCAGCAGCAGCCCCAGCAGCAGCCGCAGCAGTGGCGCCAGCAGGTGATGACGACCGCTACGGCTGGGGTGCGCTGCTGCAGGAGGAGCCTGCTGCGGCGGGCCAGCAGGCGGCGGCTGACCAGCAGGGCAAGGGAGCTGGCAAGCCAAAGAAGGGCAGGAAGAAGGGCAAGGCAGCAGGCGGCACAGCAGGCGCAGCAGGCGACGCGGTGGCAGCAGCTGAGCTTGAGCAGCAGGCCGCCGCCGACGGCCAGCCGCAGCAGTGGGCGCAGCAGGCATACGAGGGTCAGCAGCAGTACTGGCAGCAGCCTGCTGCTGCGCAGCAGTGGGATTCACCTTACCAGCAGCCCGGCTACCCGCCGCAGCCCACTGCTCTGCCGGAGGCGGCCGGCGGCAGCAGTGCTGGTGGTGCATCTGGCGGCAGCCTGCCATCTCTGCCGCCCCATGCGACTGGCGCTGCGCAGGCGCCGGCAGCGGAGCCCTACCAGCCGTACCAGCAGGCGGCACAGGGGCAGGCGCCCATCTTGTTTGGCGACTTTGGAGGGCAGGCCTCGCCCCGCCTGGCCCCCCAGCATGTGGCCCCTGTGACCGTGCAGTTCCAGGAGCACGCGCCACAGCAGGTGCGCGGTTGTTAGAAGCCTTCGCCTGGCCTGGAAGCACCATGGGTTGGGTGCAGAGCACAACGTGCCGCAATGCTCTGCGCTCTGCTGGGCTGTGCAATGCTGGGCTGTCTAGTCTGGTTTCAAGGTGATGCTGGCCCCCAGCTTGCCGTTGGGAAGGCTGCAAACATGGTTGCTGACCTGCCTGCCGCTGCTCCCGCTGCCTTTTTTCCTATGCAGCCCGCGGCTGCACCCTACCCGCCTCACTACGTGGATCAAGCTGGCGTGCACTACGTGGCTGTGCCTGTTGACCAGGCCCAGCAGGTGCAGCAGGCTGCCTACCAGGCTTACATGGCAGGGCAGCCTGCTCAGTCCGCCTATGGCCCGCCCGCTCAGCAGTATTACGGCGGCGCGCAGTGGGAGGCCCCCGCCCAGCAGTACAGCTGGTCTGAGCAGCAGGCGCAGCAGGCACAGCAGACGCAGGCGCAGTTTGGCGGCGGCAGCCAGGGCTACCAGCAGCCGGGTGCGCAGGCGGATGCAGCTGTGCTGGCGCAGAAGCTGTCCCCAGAGTCAGCAGCTTATGGAGTTGCCACCAGTGACAACAGCTCCGCCTACCCTGCCTCCAGCAGCAGCTACTCGTATGCCCCGCAGCAAGCGGCGGCAGCCACTCCCGGCGGCTTTGCGCAGCCTGCCACGCCCGCGCAAGCACCGGCGCCCTACCGCCCGCTCAGCCGCCCCAATGCCTACCGGCCGCACCTACGGCCGCCTGTGGCAGGCACAGGCTCCAGCAGTGCGGGTGTAGGCTCCAGCCAGCAGCCGGGAGGAGGGCCCAACCTGTCTGTGCTGCTGCCGGGCAGCCGCTGAAGAGGGTGGCAGGTCCACAGCGCAGCAAGGAGCCCGCCAGCCAGCCGGCGCCACTGCGCTGGAGCCGCTCCTGCAGCAAGAACCAGGCCGGCAGCTGCCACCGTAGCTAGGTACACACCTGTGCCAGCTGCTTACCATAGATCGATGCAACTGCCCGTGTTAGTCCATGCGATTGCACTTGTTACACTCGTGTACAGACCTTGATGCCCTGCCTGTGGCCGGCAAGCTGTAACAACCATGGAATTGCAAGCATGGGTTTGCAGCGAACCAGAGCAGAGCTGGAGAGGGGGCTGGATCAGGGAGAAATAGTGTCATGAAAAGCATTTAGTTCTTAGAAGTACACATCTTTGTAGGGAGAAGGAAAACTGCCTGCCTAGGGGTGTGCTGTACTACACGAGCAAACAGGCATGTGGCGCAATGCAGCCGCACAAATATCTGACTGTACACCACATTCGCAGCAGCTCATGGAAACTCCACTCTAAGAAAAGATGCCAGCTGGTTGCTGGCTGGCATCAGCCCTCGCGCAGGCGGCGCAGCGCTTCTTCCGCCGTGGGCCGGCGCAGCGGGTCGGGGCGGA
>VFQQ010004112.1_pt1 | contig 13184 bp, 16 predicted proteins | sample 3512341 | NCBI WGS metagenome assembly VFQQ01 (sample SAMN10412373, study PRJNA504923) | tailings metagenome | isolation source: Relicate 2 Philex TSF1 revegetated site | place: Philippines: Tuba, Benguet | collected 2017-08-29 | reverse complement strand
GCCCACCTCCTTACGTGCCCCTGCCCCCCTGCATCCCGTGCCCGCAGACCCCGCTGTTCAGCTTCCAGAACTACGTCAACGGCGAGAACCTGGACGGCGAGGACGTGGTGGTGTGGGCCATGATTGGCGCGCAGCACGTGCCGCGCTCCGAGGACTCGCCGCTCATCACCAACATGGGTGCGCCTAGGGGCGGTCGCCTGCCTGGGGCAGCTGCCTGGGTGGGCTGCACCGCCTTGCTGCATCCTCAGCTCCTTGTGCCCCTGGTGCTGTGTAGTCAAAGGCTGAGGCAACACATGCCCTGCTGCTCCCCCCGCAGGCACCCACATGATGATCAAGCCCTGGAACTACCACGACGAGCTGGCCTCCATGGTGAGGCGGCCTTGGTGACGAGGATGTGGGATGGGCACCGCTGCTAGCTGGAGAGCCTCATCTAGTGCTTCGAGAGTGCATGCGTGGGCTGATCTGCTGTGGGCCACCGCCGATGCTGCCTACTTCGCTGCGCAGCCACGACTGCCCACCTGCTCACCCGCCCTTTGCTGGCCCGTCTCCCTGCCCTATCGTGCAGGACATTGTTGACAAGTTCCAGTACCAGGCCACCAACCCCGACCTGGGCAACCCCGCCACCACGCGCTGGGTGGAGTGAGCAGGCACGCAGTCGCAGCAGACTGGTGCCCGGGCACACATGCCTCATCTTGTTCTGCACCCTCAGCTGTCAGCAACACGGGACCTCAGCCAACTCCGATCGATCAGCCGTTCCTGTCATTTCAAGCCCCCCTCTGCTTCTCTGCGTCAGCTTTTCCTAGCTACGAAAATGAATGCCAACTACTGCCCCCGAAACCCTTCCGTGGCAACAGTGACCCTGCCTGCTTGCACCCCCAAGACTCCAAGTGACCCCCTTTCTACTGGCCGCTGAGCATGCTGGCCGCGGCGCCGTGAGGCCGCCCGGCCGGCTGCTCATGCCTCTATTCAGCCTGAATCGACTTGGTTTCATTTGCCCTCAGTACGATGGTTGGCTGCTGCAATCCCTTTTCGTGATGCTGCCCCGTGGTGATTTTGTGACCTTGGAGCTATTTAAGAACAATCCCAAATGAACAGAGTGGATGAAGGACGGAAGGTGCACCAATCAGCAGCGGGGCGTGCTTTGGCAGCACTACCAGCCACATTGCTCGGCCACACAGCAGTGCACCTGGTTGATACCACACATCCATGGCTGCCTGCTCCCTCAAAGTTTACCAGACCTGCTCTGCTGTCAAGAGTGCTGCTGGGTGTGCAGCGTGGATTACACATGTGCCAGTGCAGCACGCAGAAGTGCCAGTGCAACAACTATATTTGCACTCCCGACCTCTGCTGCGAGTCAGATATCATCCCACTCATAGTCAGATGGCATCCCAGTCATACTCCTCCTCCTCCTCCTCGGCTGGCCCCGCATTCTGTGCCGGCAGCGGCAGCAGGCGGGCGGGAGCAGGCGCTGCTGCGGGCCGTGAGCGGCGCTTCAGGAACTGGCTCAGGCCGCTGCGTTCAGAGAGGGGGGGCGGGGTCCAGAGGGCTCGAGTGAGAAGCACTGATGGACCAGCACGGCTCTTGGGCTGCTGCACACGGTTAGGAGATGCGCTTGAGCGGTAGCAGCCACATGCAGGCTCGACAACTGTGCCCTGCTGCCTCAGCGTATCCTCACCCGGCAGGAGCTTCACCATTCTCTGCCACCCGCTGCAGGGCTGCTGGCTGCCTAGGCTTGGCCGCCTGCTCAGCCGGCTGCCGCCTGGCCGGCCGCGCTGCCCCTGCCTTGCTATCCCGGCCCGCCGCTGCTGTGCCTGCCTCGCCTGAGGCTGCTGCACGGCTGCGCTGCCGCTTGGCCCCCGAGGCTGCACCAGGCTCGCCACCTGCTGCCTGCTGCTGGGGCTCGGTGGCAACTCGCTTCTTGCTGCCATGCCGCTGCTGCTGCTGCTGCTGCCGGTTGCGCTGCGGCAGCGGATGCTGCGTCCGCCCGCCACCCAGACCCTTTGGGGCGGAGGGCTCCTCGCCCTCGCTGCCCTCCTCCTGGCTGCCCCCATCACCGCTGCTGCTGCGGCCCCAGCTGGCCCGGGTGCCACTGTCGCTGCCCCCACTGCTGCTGCCGCTGCCACTGCTGCTGTTCTGCTCATCTCTGCTGGCCTGCTCAGCAGGTGCAGGCCCCGCTGCTGCCCCCGCCGCTGCAGGGGCCTGCTGCTGCTGCTGCTGCTGCTGCTGCTGCTGCTGCTGCTGGGCGAGTGCGGCCGCCACCGCTTCATCCAGGGCCGCCGCCACCACGCATCGCTTCTTGCTGGTCTGCTGAGGAGGGAGGAGGGGCGGAAGCATGCCAGTTGCAGCGCAGCCTGTCAGTGCACAAATGGGCACATGCGTGATGCACACAAAGCATGGCCAATGTGTGAACCCACTTCCTACTGCCACACGGTTGCATGGCATGCAGTCCCAGAGCAATCGCAGGCATGCATGCCACTCCTGCTTTCCCCGCTTGCCTTGTTGGTGCAGGGCTTGCACTCGTTGCAGTGGCGGCCCCGAATGCCGGCGGGCATGCCGGCAACAAGCCGCACAGCCTGCAGGTAGTGGGCGCAGGACAGCGACAGCTTGTCAGCTGCAGCAGCACAACCTAGCTGGGCATCAAGGGAACTGGCCACATGGAATTCAAACTGCCAGCGCCATGCAAGACATGCGCCGTGCAACAAGCGAACCCGACGAAACGGCGCTCCAGCCCAGCCACTCACCTTGGCTGAGATGCCCCTGATCCTGGGCAGCCGCTGCAGCGCAGCGGAGGGCAGCAGGCCCGCAGGGAAGGCAGGCCGGCCCCCAGGCGGCTGGGCGTCTGGCTGCTGATCGGCGGCTGCATCCTGTCCGCCATCCTGCGTTGACCGACCCCGCCGGCCACCCTGCAGCGCCTGCGTGGCGGCCGCCTCGCCGCCCGCCGCCCTTGCCGCACCGCTCCTGGTGGCAGCAGCCTGGGAGCCAGCTGCAGCTGCAGCTGCCGCGAGACCCCCTGTGCCTGCCTGCTGCTTTGCGGCAGCCTTTGCCGCCGCACTACCGCCCCTGGCAGGCGCTGCAGCGGGCTTGGGCGCCGCCTTGCTGCTGGCAACCGGAGCCGACTTGGCTGGTTTGGTGGCTGCTGGCCTGGGAAGCGCAGCCTGCGCTGCAGGCGGCGCCGGCGCCTCGACGGCAGCGCCGCTGGCAGGCTTCTTGGCGGTTGAGGTGGAAGCAGCTGCCTGCCTGCCACCGCCAGCCGGCTGCCCAGGTGTTGCCTTCTTGCCACCAGCACCAGAGGCCGCAGGCTTGGCTGCTGCCGGCTTGGCTGCTGCCGGCTGGGCTGCGCGGGGTGCCGGCTTGCCGGGTGTTGCCTTGCCGCCAGTGGAGGGTGCCGGCTTGGCCGGCGTTGGCCTGCCTGGCTCAGCTGTGCTGGCATGGCCGCCGCCGGTTTGGTCGGGCTGCCCCAGGTGGGCCACACCCTGCACACTGCCGTCCCTGCCCATGACCTGGACGAGCGGGGGCGGAGGGCAGACAGAGGGATGAGGTTGAGAGAGGGGGCGAGCAAGGATTGCCGTTGCAGGCAAGCACAGGCGCCGGCGGCTGGCTAGGGCAGGGAAGAGCAGATCCAGCAGCATTAGCAGGCACGCAACCCATTCAAGCCCAGCGGTGCCAGTTACACGTCAGCCCGGGCCACCACCTTGGTTTCGTTGGCCCAGAACGCCAAGGGCGGCAGCCGCTTGCGCCCGCTTCGCGTCAGCTCCACCGCCACGCCGCCCGACAGCACAGAGGCTGCGGGGCCAGCTGCAGCTGCTGCTGCAGCAGTCCGGGCGGGCTGCTCGCGGACGGGCGCCGGCGTGCGGGCCACCTTTGCAGGCCTTTGCTCCCGCTCGCCTGCCCTCCCTGGCTCGTCGCCGGCACGCTTGCGGCTGGTGCGCTTGCTGCTGCTTGCCGGGGGCTGCTGCTCCACTTCCTGCTGCTCCGGCCGCTCCTGCTGCACGGCTGCTGCCGCAGCTGCTGCGTCGGCAGCAGGAACAGCAGGTGCAGCAGCAGAGCGCTTGCGATCAGCGGAACGCTTGCTGCTGCCCGGCGGCAGTGGCTGGTCCACATCCTGCTGCGCTTGTCCATCACCATCAGCCGCAGCAGGCGCTTGTGCAGCAGCAGCGGCAGCACTCGCACGCTTGCTGCCAGCAGGCTTTCTGGCAGGTGGCCGCTGCTCCGCTGTTGGCTGCCCTGGCTGCTGCTGCGGCTCTGCTGCTGCTGCTGCTGCTGCTGCACGCTTGCGGGCAGCAGGCCTGCTGCTGCCGGCACCTGGTGGCTGTTGCTCCGCATTCTGCTCCACACCCTGCTGCGTCGGTTTGATGTTGTGCGCTGCAGTGCCGCCAGCACCAGATTGCTTGCCTCCAGCAGGCTGTGAGCTGCCAACGGGCCCTGGCTGCTGCACTGGCTGCTGCTTCCTGTCCTGCTGCTGCTTCGCTTTCTGCTGCACCTCCGCCTGCTGCTGGCTGCTAGCTGCCTGCTGTTGCTGCTGCTGCTCCTCCTGCTGGCGGGGCAGCCGCCCTTTCGGCTGGCCTTGCGGGCGTGCTGAGCGCTGCTCCGCACTCCGCACATGCTGCTGCTGTGCTGGCTGCTGTTCTGCCAGCGGCTCTTCCTTAACTTCCACCTGCAGCGCTGCTGCAGTGGCACTGGCTGGCTGGGCTGCTGGGCGTGCTGCAACCTGTGGGCCTTTGCCTGCCTCTGCCACCGCCGGTGCCGCTGCCGCTGCAGGCGGTGCCTGCGTGCCACGCACTTTGCCGGCATTGGGCGGAAGGCCCGTTTTGCAGCGTGAAGGCGATGCTGCCGCAGCCCTGGCTGCCACAGCGGCGGTGGCCGCAGCCACCGCCTCCTCCGCCTCCGCAGCTGCAGCTGCCGCAGTGGCGGATGGCAGCAGCCGCTGGGCTGGCTGCTCCTCCGGTTCATCCTGCTTGGGAGCTACCTGCTGGCGCTGCTGCAGCTGGTCCGGCACACCAGGCTGCTCGGCAGGCACCGCCTGCTGCTGCTGCTGCTGCTGCTGCTGCTGCTGCGTGTCCGTCCGGGGGGCCGGCAGGCCACCGCCTTGGTAGGACAGCGCCTGCTCGTGCCCCACGGCTTGCTGCTGCTGCTGCTGCTGCTGAGCCAGGCTGGCACCATTGCAACCCGGCTCCTCAACTAGAGCCTGGTCAGCGGGCACCTCTGTCACCGAGAAGGAGCCGCCAGCCAGCAGCCCCTGCTCCTGCCGGTGCTGCCACTCGTCATGTGGTGCCTGCAAGCCTGGCTTGCCATACCGCTGCTGCTGCTGCTGCGGGTGCACAGCGTGCGAGGTGGCGAAGTCGCCAGCTGCAGCTGCGGCAGCTGCCGCTGTCCCTGCTGCTGGCCCCAGCACTGTGGTGCGGTGGTGCACCGTGTGCACCGTGCTGACGGCCTGGTAGGCGGGGCTGTGCTGCCGCACCACCTGCCGATACTCGCTCATCTGCATCAGCTGCGGCGCCGTGCCCTGCAGCTGCTGCATTGGTGCTTGTGCCTGCTGCCCCTGCTGCTGTTGTTGCTGCAGGTGCTGCTGTGAGGCAGCCGGGCTTACGCCTGCGGGGCCACCAAAGACGCCGCCTGGCCCAAAAGCGCCGACCAACGCCGGACTGCCAAATGGCACAGCCGCCGCCCCAGCGGAATGCAGCGGGCTGCGGTGCAGCCGCGGGTGCTGCAAGAGGGGCGTGGGCAGGGCAGGGCTGGGGTGATGCGCAACACCAGGGCAGCAGGGGTCTTGCTGAGCGGCGGGGCACAAGCAGGCACTTTATGCTGCATGCGGCATGCACCACGCAGGTAGGTTGGTGCACGCCTGCACCGCCCACTCACCAGGTGCCCTCCGATGGGGCTGCGCGCCACCATGGCGTCAAAGCTGCGCCGGATGCGCTCCGCCACCTCGCTGCGGTTGAAGGTGGCCGCATTCGGGAAGCCGGCGGCGGCAAACTGTGGGGAGAGAGGGGTGGAGGAGCACGCTGTGGAGCAGGGTGTGGCAGAGCAGCAGAGACTCTGCATTTACCGCTGGAGAGCATCAGCCTTGTTCAGCCGGCATCCCAAAATCCGCAGCAACATGCAACACGCGCCTCCAACCAGCCCTGCGCGCCTCACCGGGTGCACGGGGCCAGCCAGGTCGGAGCCAGGCGTTTGGGCAACTAGGACTAGCCCTAGGGCGGAAGACGGGGCTCGCGACTGCAGTGCCCTGGATGCCGAGGGCGGCCTGCAGTGCGACAGGGGGCAATGTCGTCGATGATTGCTGGCTGTGTACCAGGCCCCCTGCTGCATCATGCACCGGCACCGGGCCAGGCCCGCCCGCAGCGTACCTGGGAGCGGGCGAGCGGAAGCCGTCCTGGTCAACGCCGGGGGCAGCGCCATCGCCAAACAGCGCGCCGGAGCGCAGCAGGTCGGGCCGCTTGGGCCGCACCTCGAGCTGCGGCAGCTGCGCCGCCGTGCCGCCGCCCGGCGGTGGCAGCTGCTGGTCGGGCGCAGCCATCGGCTGCTTGGGCTGGCTAGCGAGGTTCAGGCGGCGCAGCAGCGAGGTTCAGACCGCCTGCTGGCTTGCGGAGACGGAGCCCTTGCAGGTTGAAGTGTGGAGCAGTGCCGGAGGCGCTTTGCACTGAGCCATCTGCAGTTCACAGCTGCCGCAGAGCACTGCAAATCCTTGCTGAGGCTCGCTGACTGCCGCACCCACTGCATCTCCCCGCCACGCCCAGCAGGCGGCCCCCAAGGCGTGCTAGCAGCGCCTCACAGACCTAGCAAAGTGATCACGGAGCGGTGAAGGCGCGCCCAGAGCCGTTCTCGCGCTGCAGCCTCTCGAGCCCCGTCAGCACCCCGCTGCGGCCGCCAGGGAGCTCCTGGGCCTTGCCCACTCACCCACAAGCATCCCAGCAGCGGCTAGGTGATGGCTGGGCACGCGCCACTTCGTCCGCTGCGCCGCTGCTGCCGCCGCTGCCACCGGACGCTCGCCGGGCACTGATGCTGCTGCCATGCTGCCTGCAGGTCTGGTTTGCCGCGACCATGCCAGACGCCTCGGACCCCCTGCTCGCCCAGCTGGCGACCACTCTTGAGAAGGATGAGGGGCAGCGCAAGGAGCTGATTGGAAAGATCAAGGTGGGCAGGCAAAAGAGCAGGGCTCTCGTCAAACTGGGCTTTTTAGACACGAAGCACGCCCGTCTTAGCTGTTACCGATTTGCGACATGCATGCCCTTCTTAGGGGCTGCGGCAGAGAGCAGACGTTGGGTCAAGGAACCTACCATGCCCTCCACACGCTGTCTGCTCCTGCAGGGCATCGTGCTGTTTGTGATTGATGGAGAGAAGTGGACGCTGGATCTACGCGAGGGCAAGGTGGGGCGGGTGCAGTGGCAGCGCGGCAAGGCAGGGTGTAGGCTGGGGCAGGGACGGACTGCTCGTTGGGCAGTGCTGCCGAGGTTTGCTGTCCCATGCCATGCCATGTGTGTGCAATGTTTCATGCGTGCTTCGCCCATGCCCGCCCGCACAGGGCAGCCTGACCAAGGGGGCGCCAGCAGACGGCGATAAGCCCGATATTACTCTCACAATCAGTGGTAAGGCGGGGCGGAGACGGGCCTGATGGAGTGGTTGAGGCTTTCGATTGGCGGCTGACCTGGCTGCTGGCAAGCGCTGCTGCCCTGCGCGGCTGCAGAGGTGCTGGTGGCTGCCTCACCTCGCGGGCACGAACGCAGGTCACAATCACTGGCGCAGTGCTGCCGTCTGCATCAATCCGTTGTGCCTCACACAGCATCCCCCTTGCTGCTCCCCAGGCGACAACTTTGTGAAGATGGTCATGGGGAAGCTGGGCCCGCAGCAGGTGAGGCGCATGTCGGAGTGCTGGCGCACCCACTCGGCTCAGCCCTGGTTGCCACCGGCTGCCGGCGCTCGCCATGGCCGCCACCGCATGCCAGCCTGATTTGAGCCCTTCGTTGTTCGTTTGTGTCACTCCCTCTGTTTTCATGTCCAACCGCGAGATGCAGGCTTTCTTGATGCGCAAGCTCAAAATCAGCGGCAGCATGGGCCTGGCCATGAAGCTGCAGCCCATCCTGGTGAGCGGCGGGCGGGTCTGCGGGTGGGTGGGCTGCTGCGCTTGCGCCCATGCATGGTGGGCAGGCATGCTGCTGAAGTTAGTGCAGATAGCAGTGCTGCAAGGGCTACCCCAGCTTTGTTCCTGTGCCGCCCAAGCTGCAATGCCCTGAATCGGCGTCTGCAGGATGCGGCGGCACCCAAGGCCAAGCTGTGAGGGCGCACCGCTCACTGAGGAGCGACTCAAGGCATGACCAGTGCGCGGCATAAACATGTAGAGTGGCACCAAGCGTGCATCCCCTGCCAATGACCCACCAGCAGCTCAATTTTCCTGTAGCGCAGCTGCTGATTTTGTTAGCGAGTTTTTTTGCACAAGCAGTCTTCCAGTTGTTCGGCCTCCATTGCAATCATGCTCAAGTGTAGGCCACACAATGCATACAGCTGAAACCGCCAAAGTGTGTTGCGCGCTGCATTGGAGCATGTACGGCAGAGAGGGAGTGCATGGGCAAGGATGCAAAAGCACTAGGGTATAACTCCACATGTTTTGAGTTGCCATGGTGAGGTCTGGAGGGTCTTTTGTAATGAAGGTGTACCATTGCATGGCATGGCAAGAAGACGCACCTCTTCCAGACTGGCCAAAAATGCAACAACGTGGGGGCGGCAGCAGCTAGGTGGCACAACCTGCGCATGCCAGGTTCACGCAGTGTATAACATCACTGTCGGCGTCCTGAATGAGAACGGCAGTGCATGAAGGCAGGCAGGGACCAATGAGGGGAGCGGCAGAAGGCAGTTTCATTAGCGTACGCTGTGCGCAGCGCCGCCGCCGGCATCTCAGCCGCGTTAAACGCCGTCATTTACTGCGGGGGCGCACCAGATCATTCGACGAGCCCCATTCAGCCGCGTGCCACGCCCCCCAGCTCGCCAAGGGCGTCTGCGTTAGGCTGAGTCGCGGTGCCCCGCGCAGCCTCCAGCCGCCGGGCTGTGGGAGGGTTTGAGGCGCTTGTACCTTCAGGGTGAGCCCACGTGTAGGCGGCGTGCGCCTGCAGAGCCGGCGCCGTCCCCGCCAGCGGTCCGCTGCGCCGCCTCGGCGAGCCGCCCGCACGCGCTTGCTCCCCTTTCCACTGCATCGCATGTTGGCGCGCCCCATGCTGCAACCCTGGCCCATTCACATCTGCTGTCCATGTCACCTGCGCGCTGCTTGCAGAGCTGGCCCACGCGCCCACCATGGCAGGCGCCAAGCTGGGCAGCTTTGACGGCGAGGACCCGGCCGCCTTCTACCTGGGCCCGCTGCAGTCGGAGCTGGAGGCCACAGCCGATACAACTTTGGTTGTGGAGGGCGCCCGCCTGCCGGCGCACAGCCAGGTGCTGCAGTGCAACAGCCGCGTGATGAGCGCAATGTTTGCCGACTTGTGGCCGGCCAGCAGGCGCGCGCGCTGCCACGCTGGAGACGAAGAGGCCCAGAGCAGCGGGGGCGGCACAACGGAGGACACGTCAGTGCAGGAGGCGGCAGCGCAGGCAGCAGCAGTGATGGATCGAGAGGAGGCACCAGCTGCAGCGGCTAGCAGCTCTCGAAACACCCTCCGCAACAGCAAGAAGCGCAAGTGGGCCGACCAGCAGGTGACTGCTAGGGAGGGGACAGGTGTGCATGGAAAACCAACTGCATGCCGTGGATGCGCTGCTGCCCCGGGCCCTGGGCCAGGCAGCTATGCACCTGGCCTGCGCAACTGCTGCTCATCACAAGGATGCACCCCGCCACCCCTCGCCCGCAGGACGGCCAGCTGGCGCTGGAGGCCCCCTTCCAGGGCTTCACCCAGCACCAGGTGGCCCTCTTCCTCCGCCTGGTCTACAACCAGGAGTGGCGAGAGGCCGTGCCCGACACGCTGGGCGCCCTGCACGACAGCCTGCCCGCCCTGCTGCGCCTGGCGCACCGCCTGGACGCGCCCGGCCTGCTGGGCACGCTGACCAAGTACATGGCAGGTGGGCGGTGACAATGCGACGGTTGGTGCGGTGGGCAGGGGTGATGGGTAGCAGCAGCCGTTGGTGGGGCGCATGGAGCGGGGTGCACGAGGTGGGTTGGATGCTGAGGTGACCTGCATGGTCTGCCTGTGGCTGGACCTCTCCTTGCTCTGAAACAGTGAACTGGGCTGCAACACAGCCCGATGCAGCTTGGTGTCAGCGCACTCGTTGACCTGAGCGGGATTTTGCGCTTGTCGTCTGCTGCCGGGACCACCCATGGTCTGTGATCCATTCCCTATGCAACCCCCACCCCCTGCAGACGCCACGCTCACCACGCTCACCCAGCTGAGCATGTGGCTCAAGGCGGCGGCCGACTGCCAGCTGGAGGAGCTGCGCCTGGGGCTGCTCAGCCGCCTGGCCCGCCGCCTGGCCGCCAAGAAGGAGCGGCTGCCCAACAGCGTGGCGCTGCTGGCCGACCTGGAGTGGCTGGACGCCCGCACCCTGCGCCAGCTGGTAGCCATCATGGCGGCGGCCGGGGAGCCTCCCTCGGAGACCTCGCTGGTGCGTGCCGTGGACTTGGCAGCCAACATTGGCAATGCAGAGTGGATGCTCACCCACTTCTCCAAGCAGCCCTGCGGGCCGGACGAGTGCGTCTACTCGCCCTGGTTCGACCTGGGAGGTAAGCCTAGGCAGCGGTGTACACATGTTGGTTCTGTTGCACACCAGGGTGGGGTTGCTGCGTGCTCTGCAGGCAGCTGGGGCCAGGCTTGACGGGCCGGCCAGCTGTGCTGCGGTGCAGGCCACCAGTGGCGCCTCGCCGTCTTCCCCGGCGGCGTGGAAGGCTCCCCCAAGCACCTGTCAAGTGAGTCCGGCAAGAATGTGTGGCTGACAGCCAGTCCAAAATGTTTCAGCAGCGAGTCTTTCTGGGAGTAATGCAAGCTGCCATGTCCTGTCTCATCGGTCACTGCCTCCTCCTGTCCCCCGCAGTGTTCCTGCACTGCGCCACCCGCGGCGTGCGCGCCGACTACGAGGTGGGTGCCACCCTGGGCGCAGTGCAGTGCAGCTGGCCTGCCTTGTTGCGCAGCGCTGTGTGCTATACTGTCTGCACAGCTGTCTGATCTGCGCTGCATACAACCCTTGCTCACAGCAGGTGGCCATCCTGGACGAGTCCATGGCGGTGCAGGAGGTGGGCACCGACGCCAACGTGTTTGAGAGCAGCTGGGGCTTCTCACGCTTCATCCGACTCAGCGCGCTGCGCCGCCGCGGCCTGCTGGCCGGCGACTGCCTGCGCCTGCGCCTCACCATCACCGTGCTGCCCAGCCTGCCAGCTGCCGTGAGCTAGGAGGGCGTGACGGCCACGCAGACGGTTGTATGTTGCAACGAAAGTCACACATGCCTATAAGTATAGATACTGCTACACATCCTACACGTACCGCTTTGCTTGTAACTTGCCTACCAGTGTGGAACCTTGAACAGGCATAATCAATTCAACTAGAAGAGCGGGCCGCCGGGCGCCATGGCAATGCCGGCCGCTCCACCGCCGCCGTCGCCTTCAGCGGACCTTACAACCCTGCCAGCGTCATCTGCTGCCTCAGCTGAGGCTGTTCACACTGCTCACACTCCTCAGGAGGCCAGCCGGCCGCTCGGCAGCTCCACGAGCGCGGCCCAAAGGCACGCTCGCGCCTGTCTGCGTGTCTGGGCGGCCTCAGCAGCTTCACAGCAACAGCCCTGGTGAGCCTGCGCGCCAGCAGGGCCGGTTAGCGCCACCGCCGCCGCCGGCCGCCCACGCCAGCAACACCTCGGCGCCGCCGCTCATCGCGCCTGCTGACCACTATACACCCTGCCTGCCTGCCTCCTCCTGCAGGCCACTGCCCATCAGCAGCAGCCATGGTGCGGTCGCGGCAGCTGTCGCTCACCGACCAGCGCACGCTGCTGCGCCTCATGTCGGACGGCTGGTATCAGGAGGCCAAGCTGGGCGGGGCCTTCCCCCCCGCCAAGCAGCAGCGCAGCAGCGGGTTTTGGCAGCTGGCGGCCGCGTACCTGGAGCAGCCGCTGCTGGTGGTCTTGCTGGCGGGCGGTTCCCTGCGGGCAGGTGCGGGCGGGTGGGTGGGTGGTTTGGCAGATCTGGTGCCGTGCCTGCTCGCCTTCCTCGAGGGCTGGGTATGAGGCAGTTGAGTTGACATGGGACACTTTTGTGAGCACCTGCTTGCCCTTCTCCTTTCACTTACAGAGGCGGACAAACTATGGTTGCGGCTGAACAGGCAGCGAGGCCGGCGGCAAGGAGATGTGGCAGCGCCGCGCAGCAGGCCAGCCGCCGCCTCCCTGCCGCGGCCCCAGGCAGCAGCTGCAGCAGCCCCCAGCCCGTCAGCAGAGCCGGCAATGTCAACTTCAGAGGCAGAAAAACAGGTTCGCGCAGCCAGTGGCAGCAGGGGTGGCAGCAAGCGCCTGCGCAAGGAGAAGAAAGAGCGGCGGCAGCACCGCAAGGCGGCAGATCCTGGGGTGGCAGCTGCAGCAGCAGAGGGCAGCAGCAGCGGGCAGGCACAGGCGCCATCGGGGTTTGAGCTGCCGCAGCCGGAAGCCGCGAAGAAGCGGCGGCGGCAGGAGGCTGGCAGTGGCAGCATGCCAGGCGCTCCTGCTGCCTCGCTCCCTGCAGCACTGCAAGCGGCAGCAGAGGATGGGGGGCAGCGGCGGCGGACCAAAAAGCAGCGGCGGGGGACTGCAAGGAGCCAGCCGCCTGCCGCCGCAGATGCTGCAGCACAAGGGTGTGCAGCGACAGCTGAGATTCAGGGGCAGCAGCCGCCCTACGACCCGTTCTCGGGCGCATTTGCTGCCTTCAGGCCAGCAGCGCTGCAGCAGCAGCAGCACGGCCCTCAGCCTGCTGCGGAGCAGCAGCCGGCGGTTGACGGCGAGCTAGGCCCCTTTGCAGGTGCACTTGCTGCATCTGCACCTGCAGCGGGCCCAGCTTCCAGAGCAGCAGCCCCAGGAGCGGCTGCTTCAGAAGCAGCGGCAGCAGCCGCGGCGGCAGCAGCAGCAGCAGTGGCAGCAGCAGTGGCAGCAGCAGTGGCTGCCCAGCCGCCTTCGTCCAAGAGGCGTTGGCAGCCTGAGGCAGATGCGGAGCTGCTGCAGCTGGCCGGCAGTGCTGACCACCGACAGCGGCTGCTGGGCAGCGT
>VFQQ010004110.1_pt1 | contig 13189 bp, 13 predicted proteins | sample 3512341 | NCBI WGS metagenome assembly VFQQ01 (sample SAMN10412373, study PRJNA504923) | tailings metagenome | isolation source: Relicate 2 Philex TSF1 revegetated site | place: Philippines: Tuba, Benguet | collected 2017-08-29 | reverse complement strand
GGCCGATGATGACGGCGCCGCCCGACATATGGATCTTGCTGAATTCGGATGTGATCGACGTGCCGGCCACGAGATAGGTCGCGGCGAGGAGAAAGGGCAGAGCCGACTTCTGGGCGAACATCCCGCCGGTCAGCCGAAGGACGACCAGGCCGGCGAGGAAGTGATAGAAGAAGGATGTCAGATGGAAGAAATTCACGTCGCTCAGCACGGCGAACAGGAATTGCAGGCCGGCCCCGCGACCGAAGAAATAGGTCAGAAAATACGTATGGGTGTCGGCCTTACCCCTGGTCAGGGCGTCGTCGTAGAACGGGATGTAGTGCCCCAGCGTGTCGACCAGGATGGGGTCGGGCTGCAGGCCCCGGGTCACGAATACGAAGACGCCTGCGCCCAGCAGGGTGAGCAGGCCTAGCGCCGGCGCGGCGTCGCCGGTCAAGCCCACGGCAAGATTGCCGAACAGCCGGCCTAACCGCGGCAGATGCAGGCCGGTATAGGCGACCACCGGCAGAAGAAGGGCCAGGACCCAGGGCAGGCCGAGGGCGCCGACCAGCCCGAGCAGGCAGCCGACGAAGCAGAAGATCGCGGCGCCGGTATAGGTCGACATGATCGTGGCGTCGAGTTCGACATCCCCGGCCTCGGAAGGTTCGACTTCGACATCCCCGAGCCCGAGCACCGCCCACCCCACGCTTACGCACATGCAGATCGCATAGAGGAAAAGGATCGCGCGCAACGCATTGTAGGCGATCGGGTACAGGCCGGCAGAGTAGAAATGGTTCTGCCAGAAACCCAATACCTTCAGCCCGACGATGCTGAGGATGAAAACCAGGCAGAACGCGACCGATACCAGGAGGGTTCGTGCATCGATCTTAGGCAGGAAACCGGTGGTGCTCCTGGAGCCTTCAACGTTGACGCCGTCGTTCATCGGAGACTCCAGGTTTTCTTATTTCTCGTCGCCCAGGTACCGGAACCAGGTCTCCGTCGCCTTGGCGATCGATGCGGGATCCCAAAGCGGTGCGTCGCGCCAGTAATCGATATTGGCAAGGACGGTCGCCACCCCCGCCTCGAACGGCACCTGCGGTGCCCAGCCGAGTTCGCGGGTGATCTTGGCGATGTCGGCCCAGGTGCAGTCGGGTTCGCCCGGGCGCTTGGGGATATTGACGGTTTCGCCGCCGATCAGTTCGGCCAGGCGGTTGACCGTCTGCGGGGCGCTGGCGCCGACGTTCCAGATCTCGCCGACCAGGTCGGTGGTGCCTGCGGCCAGGAACGCGCGGGCCACATCGGTGACGTAGAGAAAGTCGCGGGATTGCTGGCCGTCGCCGACGATGGTCAGCGGCTTGCCGGCCAGCTTCTGGCGCAGGAAGACGCCGAAGACCGCGCCGTAGGCGCCCGAGGTGCGCGAGCGCGTGCCGTAGGCATTGAAGATGCGGATGGCATTGACCGGCAGGCGATAGACCTTGTGCCAGTGAAAGCAGGCCTGCTCGCCGAGGTTCTTGCTCAGCGCATAGGGATGCTCGGGCCGGATCGGGTGCGTCTCGGTCGTCGGCACGTCGGCCAGGCCGTAGCAGGACGACGAGGCCGCGTAGACGAATTTGGCGACCGTGCCGGCATGCCGCGCGCATTCGAGCATCGTCATGGTGCCCATCGCGTTCACCGACATGTACTCGATCGGCGCTTCCATCGACGGCACGAGATCGCCGATGCCGGCGAAATGGAAGACATAGCCGGCATCGGCGAAGAACGGGTCCGACGCCGCATAGCTGCGGATATCGCGCTCCTCGACCACCACGTCGGGGTTGTTCCGGTGATGGGCCAGGTTCTGCACCCGCCCGCCGACCAGGTTGTCGATCACGTGCACGCGCCAGCCCTGCTCGACGCACAGATCGACCATGTGGCTACCGATGAAGCCGGCGCCGCCGGTGACGACAGCGATGGGTTTGACCGCCATGATCCTGCTCAGCTGATGTTGAGGGCCTTGAGCTTGCGCACGTTGAAATAATTGTCGTCGTCGAACGAATTGGGCAGCTTGCCCGCGCGGAACGCCTGACAGAGATCGCGGACGGCGTCGCGGATGCTGTGCTTGGGCGTGAAGCCCAGCTCGCGCTGGATCTTTTCCGAATTGATGTGGTAGCTGCGCTTGTCGTCCGATTCGGTGACTTCGATCTCGATCGGCGCGCGATCGGGATATTCGGCCTCGACGACTTCCTTCACCATGTCCGCGATCTGGCGGATCGTGAAGTTCTGGAAGCCGCAGTTGTAGGTGCGCCGGTCGATGCGGTCGTCGGGCAGGGCCAAGAGCAGCTTGTAGGCGTCGACCATGTCCTGGATATGCAGGTTCGGCCGCTTCTGCTCGCCGCCGAACACCATGATCTTGCCTTTGTTGACGGCATGGTTGGTCAGGATGTTGACCGACAGATCCAGGCGGGTGCGCGGCGAATACCCGCACAGCGTCGCCGGCCGGATGGTGACCCAGACGAAGTCGGGATCACGCTTGGCCAGCATCTCCTCGCATTCCCATTTGTACTGGTTGTAGTAGGTCAGCGGCACCTTGGGGTGGTCTTCGAACACTTCCGGCGCATCCGAGACACCATAGACCGAGCTGGTCGAGGCGTTGATGAAGCGCTTGATCCCGGCCTTGGCGCAGGCCTCGACCATCGGCAGGAAGGCGTCGCGGTTGATCGAGGTCGACAAGGCCTCGTCCAGCGCGAACGACGTGTCGTTCGAGATGCAGGCGAGGTTGATCACCGCGTCGCAGCCGTCGAGCGCGGCGCCGAGCGCCGCAGTATCGCGGATATCGCCCTTCACCACCTTCAACTTCGGCGACGACGGCAGGCGGTTGCCGAACCACATCGTGTCGTAGACCACGATGTCATGGCCGTCATCGAGCAGCTGCGGCGTCAGCACGTGCCCGGCATAACCTGCGCCGCCCGTGATCAGGATCTTGCTCATCTTTCGCGACTCTCTAGTTTTGACGCAGGAAATCGTTCACCGCCGCCGCCACCCGGGCGATCGCGTCGGCATCGAGGGATTGGTTGACCGGCAGGGTCAGAATGCGTTCCGCCTGCCGCTCGACCATCGGGAAATCGCCCAGCGCATGACCGAGCGAGGCCGCGGCGGGCTGAAGATGGATCGGGACCGGATAGTGGATCGCGGTGCCGATGCCCTGTTCGGCCAGGTGGCGCTGCAGCGCGTCGCGCCGATCAACCTGAACCACGAAGGTGTGGTAGGTGTTGAACTCGATGTTGCGCTCGACCGGGTGGAAGGCGAGCTGGGGATCCAGCAGCCGCTGATATTCCGCGGCATTCGCACGGCGGCGGGCCGTGATGCCCTCTAGGCGATCGATCCGGTAGTCGAGGATCGCGGCCTGCAGCGCATCCATGCGCGACACCACCCCGAAGACCGATACCGTGCTGCGATCGGCCAGGCCGTGATTGCGCAGCAGGCGGATATGGGCGGCCAGCTCGTCGGAATTGGTAGTCAGGAAACCGCCGTCGCCACAGGCGTTGAGGTTCTTCAGCGGATGGGTGGAAAAGCACCCGATGTCGCCGAAGCTGCCCGCCGCGCGCCCGTCAAAGCGCGAGCCGATCGCCTGGGCGGCATCCTCGATTACCCGCAGGCCATGGCGCTCCGCGATCTCCATGATCCGGGTCATGTCGCAGACGCGCCCGGTCAGATGCACCGGCATGATCGCCTTGGTCCGCGGCGTGATCGCCGCCTCGATCTTGTCCGGATCGACGTTCTGGTCGGGCAGCACGTCGACGAACACCGGGCGGGCGCCGATATTGGCGATGACGGCGGTCGAGGCGACGAACGAGTTGGGCGGGGTGATGACCTCGTCGCCCGGGCCGATGCCCATGGCCTGCAGGCCGAGGAACAGCGCGTCGGTGCCGGAGTTCAGCGCGATCGCGTGGCGCACGCCGACGAGCCGGGCGGCCTTTTCCTCGAACGAGTCGACGAAGGCGCCGCCGATATACTGGCCCGAGCTCAGCACGCGTTCGATGATCGGCATCAGTTCATCGCGTTCCTCGATGAACTGGGCGCCGATATCGACATAGGGAACCGGCTTGTGATCGACCATGCGGCTGCCTCGGTTACCGGTAGAAGTCGGCGACGGTGTTGACGACGTATTCCAGCTCGGCCGGCGACAGATGCTGGTCGCAGGGGAAGGTGATGATGTCGTGCGTATGCCCGTCGGTGACCGGGAAATCGCCGAGCTTGTGGCCGAGATGGGCCAGGCCCGGCTGCCGGTAGATCGGCACCGGATAATGCACCTTCGCCTCGATGCCCTTGTCGATGCAGTACTGCAACAGCGCGTCGCGGCGCTCGGCGAAGACGATGTAGAGGTGGTAGACGACGTTCATGTCCGCCGGCCGCGGCGGGATGCGGATCTGCGGGATCTTGCCCAGATGCGCGTCGTAGAAGCCGGCATTGGCGATGCGCTGGGCGGCGATGCTTTCCGCCTGCGGGATCAGCCAGTTGCCGACCACCGCCTGGAACGTGTCGAGGCGCGAGTTGCAGCCCATCACGGTCACGGTGTCGCGATCGTAGAGGCCGTGGTTGCGCAGCAGCCGAAGCTGGCGGGCGAGATCGTCGTCGTTAGTGGTGACGACGCCGCCGTCGGACCAGACGTTGATGTTCTTCAGCGGGTGCAGCGAGAACGCGCCCGCATTGCCCCAGCCGCCGGCGCGCCGGCCGTCGATCGCGCCGAGGATCGACTGGCAGGCATCCTCGACCACGGCCAGGCCGTGCTTCTGCGCGATCGGCAGCAGCTTGCGCAGGTCGGTCATGTAGCCGGTGAAATGCACCGGCACGATCGCCTTGGTGCGCGGGGTGATCGCACGCTCGAGCAGGTCGACGTTCATGCAGAAGGTGTCGTCGCAATCGACGAATACCGGCGTCGCGCCCAGCTCGCAGATCGCGCCCACGGTGGCGACGAAGGTGTTGGCGGTGGTGATGACCTCGTCGCCCGGGCCGATGTCCAGCGCCTTCAGCGGCAGCTTGATCGCGTCGGTGCCGGAATTGACGCCGATCGCGTGCTTGACGCCGATCAGCTCGGCGAAGCGCCGCTCGAATTCCTGCAGCGGCTTGCCCAGCGTGAAATCGCCGGTCTTCACGAAAGCCTTGAGTTCATCCCACAGATCGTCGCAATCGGCGAACTGCTGCGACAGATAGGAATAACGTACCCGCATGCTGATTGGCCTCGCTTCAGCCTGGTATTAGAACGGACCGCGAAACGCCGGGTCCGGCGTGTCGATCGGCATGCGCCGGCGTTCCTCGGTCACCTTGGCGCAGGCGTCTTCGACCGCCTGGGCGTCGAGATCGCAGAGTTGGCCGGCCGCGCGGATGATGTCGACCGAGCCGGGATAATACGTGCCCGCCAGCGCCACGCTGCTCGGCGTCGGATGGTCGGGCAGGCCGATGCGTACCGGCGGCCGCTTGAAGGCATCGAACGCGGTCTCGACCAGCGTCGACACGACTTCCGCGCCGGGGCCGAAGGCGCGCCAGCCGGTGTCGCAGACGATGAGGCGGCCGGTGCGGCGCAGCGATTCCTCGGTCGAGGTAAGATCGAGCGGGCGCAGCACCCGGAGATCGATGACCTCGGCCTCGCAGCCGATGGTCGACAGCATCGTGGCGGCGCGCAGGGCTTCGAGCAGCATGTAGGAATTGGCGACGATGGTGACGTCGCCGCCGGTCCTGGCCGTGCGCGGCCCGGCCGGCGGAATTTCGTAATAACCCTCGGGCACGTGGCCGGTCGCGTAGTGCAGCCAGCGATGCTCCAGGAAGATCACCGGGTTGTTGTCGGCGATGGCGCCCAGCAGCAGCCCCTTGAACTCGGCCGGGGTCGAGGGCATCACCACCTTCAGCCCGGGCATGTAGGCAAACAGCGTTTCCAGCGCCTGGGAATGCTGCGGCCCCTGGCCCCAGCCGCGCCCGATGATCATGCGGATCGTCAGCGGCACGGCATGCGCGCCGTCGGTCACGTAATGGCTCTTGGCGGCCGCGTTGTAGATCTGCTCGAGCGAGAGCAGCGCGAACTCGACGCGCTGATGGCTCATGATCGGGCGTTGCCCGGCGAGCGCGGTGCCGATGGCGATGCCGGTCAGGCCGTTCTCCGCCACCGGCATCTCGACGACCCGCTCGGGCCCGTAGACGTCGACCAGCCCCTTGGTCGTGCCGAACACGCCCCCGGGATCGGCGACCCCCAAGCCCATCAGGTAGGATTCCGGCCAGCGCTGCAACGCGATGTCGAGCGCCTCGCGGATCGCCTGGGCGGCGGTCAGAATACGGTCAGCGGGCATAGACGTTGCTCCCGATGGTCGCCGGATCGGGATAGGGCGCGGCCGCCGCGAACGCGAACGCCTCGTCGATCTCCTGGGTGAACTGGCCGGCCATCGCGGCCTCGATCGCGGTGTCGAGCACGCCCGCGGCGGTCAGCTCGCGGCGCAGCGTGTCGAGCGGGTCGAGCGCCAGCCAGGTCTCGTATTCGGCGACGGTGCGATAGCCGAACTCATTGTCGTAGTTCGGGCCGCAATGCTCGCGGTAGCGGTAGGTGTCGACCTGCAGGAAGCTCGGCCCCGCGCCGTCGCGCGCGCGGGCGACGGCCTCGGCCGCGGCCTGGTGGACACCGGCGATATCCTGCCCGTGCAGCGCATAGGTCGGCATGCCGTGGGCCTTGCCGAGATTGACCAGCGGCCGGGCCGGCTGGCGCGTCGCGAGCGGGGTGTAGACCGAATAGAGGTTGTTTTCGATCACGAAGACGACGGGAAGATTATGCAGCGCGGCGAAATTGGCGCTCTCGTGGAAGACACCTTCCTCGAGTGCCGCGTCGCCCAGATAGACCACGACCACCCGCTGTTCGCGCCGCTGCCGGTAGGCCAGCGCGGCGCCGACGCCGATCGGGATCGATGCCGACACGATCGGCAGGCTGAGCAGGATGCCGGCGGGGCCGTCGAACAGATGCATCGACCCGCCGCGCCCGCCGCAGCATCCGGGCGCCCGTCCCATCAGCTCGCACAGCATCGCCTTGAGGTCGCCGCCCTTCGCCAGGTAATGGGCGTGGCAGCGGTGGTTGGTGACGATCTGGTCATCGGCGCGAAGCGTCGCGCTGACGGCGACGGCAACCGATTCCTGGCCGATCGACAGATGCACCGGGCAGCGCATCTGCTGCTCGGAATACCGGTCGGCTATGGCTTCCTCGATCATGCGGATGCGTAGCATCTCGCGAAACCAGCCGAGCCCGGCGCTGGAATTGCTCCCGGTCGGAGGCGGCGGCGTGGTGGGAACGTGCGGCGTCAACGGTTACTCTCCGGCAGCATGCAGCAGCGATTGCGGCGCGGTCGCCTCGGCGCGCCAGCCCATCGACAGGTCGAGGATGGCATGGCAGATCGCCAGATGACCGATTTCGACGAAACCGTATTCCTTCAGCCCGACATAGAAGTTGATGTCGCCGAGCGCGCGCAGCTTGTTGTCGGGCGTGAAGCCGCTGAGCGTGACGACGTCGAGCGAGCGCTGGCGGGCCGCGGCCACGGCGGCGACGATGTTGGGCGAATTGCCCGAGCTCGAGATCGCGATCAGCACGTCGCCCGGCCGGCCGTGCATCGAGATCGGCTTGGCAAAGACCTGTTCGTAGCCGAGGTCGTTGGCCAGGCAGGTCAACTGCGCCCCGTCGTTGCAGCACAGCGCCGCGAACCCGCCGTTCTTCATCCAGTCGGTGGTCATGTGGCTGGCGATGCCGGCCGAGCCGCCGTTGCCGACGAAGAAGATCCGGGATTCACGCGCCTTGGCCGCGGTGACCAGGGCAAGGGCGCGCGACACCGCCTCGTCGACGGCAACCGCCGCACCCTGCGACAGGGTCGCCTTGGTCAGGCGGCCGATGCTGCCAAGAACGTCAAAATACTGTTCGAATTGCCCGGCTAGGTTCGCTGACATCTTCGGCTTCCTCAACGGTCGGCGCGGCTATTTGAGAAGGGTGGTCAGGTACTTGATCAACGGCACCTTTTCCACCGAGCTGCGGTGGCCGAGGATGTTGATCTTGATCGCGCCTGCCGCATTGCCGATGAAACCGGCGACCTCCATGTTCACCCCGGCGGCCACCAGCGGCGAGGTGATGGCAAAGACCGCGTCGCCCGCCCCCATGGTGTCGATCGCCTGGGTCGCGAAGGCGGGAATCTGGTGCATGCCGTGCAGCCGGTCGTAGGTGACGCAGCCGTGGCGGCCATGGGTCAGGATCATGCGGTCGCAGGCGATGCGCCGCGGCAGCAGGTCGCCGGCGATCTCGGTGAGATCGGCGTATTTGTTGGCGACCGCCAGCCGCGCCTCGGGCGCGTCGATGCACAGATAGTCGGCGCGGCGGTACTTGGTGATCAGGTTGAAGCCGTAGTTCGCGCTGTTGCTCTGCGTATTGACGGCGAGGAACTTGGCCTTCGCCTGCAGCAGATCGGTCACGCGCGGCGTGATCATGCCGTGGCCGAAGTCGGTCACGATGACGACGTCGAACTTGTCGAGCTTGGCCTCGAGCTCGGCCAGCAGCCGTTCCTCGACCTCGCCGTGGAGGGGCGTGTCCTCCATGACATAGACCTCGAACAGCTTCTTCAGATAGTCCTGTTCGACGAAGCGCGACTTGCAGGTCGTCGGCATGCCCGGCCGGGTGATCGCGGTCAGCCGGACGTTGGGCTTGATCGATTCCCGGATCAGGTCTTCGTAGCTGTCGACCGAACCGAGGCAGGTGATGACCTCGACCTCGGCGCAGAAACCGGCGACATGGTTTGCCGCCGCCACGACACCGCCGGCAAAGCAGTCGCTGCCGCGCAGCAGCGTGGCGACGAGGTTTTCCTTCGACGATTTGCCGAGCGGTGAGACATAGCGGTATTCGTCGATGATCGCGTCGCCGACGATCAGCACGCGATAGCCGGCGATGCTTTCCAGCGCTTCCAGCATCTTCGGTCCGACATCGCGCTGCCGCACGTCGTCGAGATAGGCGCGCAACTCCGGGCGCTGGGCGGAAAAATGCCGGTTCAGCAGCGAGGACGAGCTGAAGGTGATGTCGTCGGTGAAGTGGATCCGGCCGCCATGGGCTTCGACCTGCCGGCGTTCGTCGACGATCTTGCCGGTGACGTCGTCCTCGGCCTGCTGGTAGTCGGAGCCCTTGACGTAGACGTCGGGGCGAACGGCGTCGATGACGTTTTCGGCGCTGGCCGCTTCGTTGATGCCGACCCAGTCGACATACCCCAGTGCCGCCAGCATCTCCGCCCGCAGCATGTCGGTGAACACCGGCCGGCCCGGCCCCTTGTTCACATGCTTGTCGGCGGTGACGGTAATGATCAGGACATCGCCGAGCCGATGCGCTTCCTCGATATGCCGGACATGGCCCATATGGAGAAGATCGAAGGTGCCGTGCGCCAGGACGACGGTTTTCCCCTCGGCCCGGACCTGCGTCGCGATATCGCGAAGTTCGGCAAGCGATCGAATCTTGTTCCTGGCAATGACGGTACCTGCCGATTTCTTTGCGTCCGACATCACTTCGTCACTCTTCCCATCAGTGGACCCGTCACTTTGGCTCCCTGGCTTCTCTTTAGTCCTGCCGTACACCAGTGTCCAGACTGGCCCGCCCGCCGACAAACCAGGCCGGCGCGCAGGCAAGGCCCGAGGCCAGGCCGAGCAATCCGAGCAGGACGCTGGCGAGCACGGCATCGCCGGGGGCGACGCCCACGGCGCCGAGCCCGATGACCATGCTCTGCTCGCGCACGCCCCAGCCGCCGATTGAAAACGGCAGCATCAACAGCAACGTTACGGCGGGGGCGATGACAAACGCATCCGCCAGGCCGGTGCCGAGCCCGAGGGCCTGCGTGATGAAGAAGAGCTGCAGACAGACCAGCGACTGGATGACGACCGACCACCACAGGATGCCGGCGAGCGCGGCGGGCCGCAGAAAGGCATGGCGGCAGTCGCGGGACAGGTCGACGACGAACCCCGGCACGAAGCGCCGCAGGGCGGCCGGCACCAGCCCGATGCCCAGCATGACGACAAAGCCGCCGAGGCAGGCCAGGCCCAGCAGCAGCGGCGCCCAGCGCGCCACCGGCCGGTCTTCGAGCAGTGTGAACAGAAACGGCTGTGCCGGCAGCACGAAGGCGACCAGGCCCAGAACCCCGAAGGCCCGGTCCATGATGACCGAGCGCGAGGCGAGGCTCAGGCCCGGCCCGCGGCGTGCCAACAGCCAGATCCGCACGGCGTCGCCGCCGACCGACGACGGCAGCACCTGGTTGAAGAATTGCGCAATGGCAACGAAGCGCATCGAGGTACCGAGCGCCAGCGGGGCGCCGACCAGGCGGCAAACCCCCCGCCAGCGCACCGCGACCAGCAGCACGGCCTGGACCAGCACCAAGACCAGGGCGATCAGCAGATGGGCCGGCTGTACCGCCAGACCCTTGTCGAACAAAGTCCGATAGTCGACATGGCGGAGCGCAAACCACAGCAACACCACCGATATGACGAGTTTTACCAGGAGCGTCGCAATCCGCCGGACGGAGGCGCCGTTGCCGGTCTTGACGGCCAGATCCCCGTCGGTCGGGGTCATCCCAGGCGCCGCTTCAACTGGTAGATGGCGCTCAGCGTGCCGATGATGTTCTTGGGGCGTAGCGCCTTCGAGCCGCCATGCGCCCGCGCGACCAGCGGCGTGCCGACCGTGTCGAACGAACGCCCGGCCCGCAGCAGCTTGACCAGCGCCTCGGCCTGATAGGCGAAGCTGTCGGTTTCGATCGTGATCGTCTTCAAGACATCGGTGCGGTGAACCACCAGGCCATTGTAATATGGCAGATTGAGACCGAAGATGAAGTTGTTCATCGCCGTAAATGCAACCGAAAGGAAGCGGCGGCCGGGCGAACGGATATTGTTATTGACGACGTAGTGGACCAGGATGTCGGCCCTGCCGATCTTTTCCAGGATCAGCTTAAGGCTCGATGCCGGAAAGACATTGTCGCCCGGAACCAGCATGACATGGCGGCCGACGGCTGCGCGAAACCCGGTCTTGTAGGCGCCGCCGAGCCCGGTGGGGCGCGGATTGGACAGGTGCTTGATGAACGGTTTCGCCGCCGCCAGTTCGGTCATCACCGCGCCGGTGCGATCGGTGCTGCCGTCGTCGATGAGAACGATCTCGAAGGAGGGAAGGGCTGCAAGGCGTGCCGCCTCTTCGATTTCCTCAACCGTTCCGGCGATATTCTCGGCCTCGTTCAATGCCGGCACAATGAACGTCAGGAAGATATCTGTGTCAGACACGGAACGGGCCCATTCACTCAAAGTAGCAACGATATCGGGGCTGCGCGGGGTACCATGGGACTGTCCGCGCAGACCGAAATCGATGTCGTCGGAGGAAGTTTAGGGGTCCTTCCTTAGTGGAACGGATCGCGTCTGTCCAGTTTGGGCGTCCAAGGCCCTCGGGAAGTCTTCAGAGAGACACGCCGGCGCGCCGCGTGGCGGCGGTGATGGTGTTGTCCAGGAGGCAGGCGATCGTCATCGGTCCGATACCGCCCGGTACCGGGGTAATGTAGCCGGCGACCTCGACCGCCTCGGCGAAGGCGACGTCCCCGACCAGGCGGGTCTTGCCGGGTTCGGCGCCCGGCACGCGGTTGACGCCGACGTCGAGCACCAGGGCGCCGGGCTTGATCCAGTCGCCCTTGACCATTTCCGGTTGGCCGACGGCTGCGACCAGGATATCGGCGGTACGGCACAGCGCGGCCAGGTCGGCGGTGCGCGAATGGGCGATCGAGACCGTGCAGCTCTGGGCCAGCAGCAATGCCGCGACCGGCTTGCCGACGATGTTGGAGCGGCCGATGACCACCGCGTTCAGGCCGGCGAGCCTGGGCAGCGTCTCGCGCGCCAGCATGACGCAGCCGGTCGGCGTGCAGGGCACCAGCGCATCCTGGCCCAGCCACAGCCGCCCGACATTGATCGGGTGGAAGCCGTCGACGTCCTTGGCCGGGTCGATCGCGGCGATCACCAGGTTTGCGTCGATCTGTTTCGGCAGCGGCAGCTGCACCAGAATCCCGTCGATGCCGGGATCGGCGTTGAGCTGCGCCACCACGGCGAGCAGTTCGGCCTCGGTGGTCGACGCCTCGAGCTTGATCTCGCGCGAGACCATGCCGGCCTCGACGGTCGCCCGGCCTTTCGAGCGGACATAGACTTCCGAGGCCGGGTCGGCGCCGACCAGCACCACGGCCAGGCCCGGGGCGCGGCCGACCTTGGCGGCAAAACCGGCGGCCGCGTCCTTGACGCGCAGGCGCAGGGCGGCGGCGCGAGCGCGGCCGTCGATCAGGGTAGCAGTCATCGGGAATACCTCTCGATCCACCGGCCGAGGGCGGCCATCAGCACATCTGGCGCACCCTCTATCATCACAGCCTTGTGCCGGTCCGTCACGCCGGCGACGACGGACAGGTCACTTTTCGACATGCCCCATTCCCGGGCCAATAATTCGATCAGCGCCTTGTTGGCGCGGCCCTTCTCAGGGACAGCGGTCAGCGCGACGCACAATTCGGTCTCGCCCGCGGCCGTGGGCTTGCATCCGGTGACCTGGTCGCGCGCCGCCCGCGGCGTCACCCTGATGGCGACGCGCACGCCCCGGGACGTGGGCCGGAAGGGCAAGCGGTCAGGCGGAAAGAGAGATCACCAGCCAGCCGATGAACGGCTTGAGCAGGAATTGCAGCACCAGGATCAGCAGCACCGGCGAGATGTCGATGCCGCCGAGATTGGGCAGGATGCGCCGGATCGGGCGCAGCGGCGGCTCGGTCACGCGATAGAGGAAATCGCCGATCACGTAGATCACGCGGTTGCGGGTGTTCACCACATCGAACGCCACCAGCCAGCTCAGGATCGCCGAGGCGATCAGCAGGTAGACGAAGATGTCGATGATCACGAACAGAAAATTGGCGATTGCAAACATCGTTTCCGATCCGTCCCGCGGTCTGGCGGCAGAGAGATAAGGCAGGCCGGGCCCCGGCGCAATGGAATTAGACTGGGATTCAGGCGGCGGCCGGCCCTTCGATATCCAGGATCCGCACCCGGTCGACGCGCCGTCCGTCCATCACCTCGACGGTGACGCGCAGGCCGCCGCGCTCGAAGCTGTCGCCGGCTTCGGGCAGGCGGCCCAGCGACCACAGCACGAAACCCGCGACCGTCGAATAGGCGTCCGAAGGTTCGGCGATGC
>VFQQ010004108.1_pt1 | contig 13201 bp, 8 predicted proteins | sample 3512341 | NCBI WGS metagenome assembly VFQQ01 (sample SAMN10412373, study PRJNA504923) | tailings metagenome | isolation source: Relicate 2 Philex TSF1 revegetated site | place: Philippines: Tuba, Benguet | collected 2017-08-29 | reverse complement strand
CGAGCATAGTCTGCAATCACTTTTTTTACTTTTTCTTCAATCACCGCAAACTTCTTTTGGTAAGTTAGTTGCAAATCTTTTTCAGAATTTGATTGAAATTCTTGAATCGATTGCTGTAAGTTGACCAATTCGGTTTCCTTGTCTTTCAGGATAAGAGGTGCCACTTGTCCTTTGGGCAACTTCTGATAGGCCTCCAATTTTTGTTGGTATTGAGCATACTTTTCTTTCAACACTTCTTGATACTTCGCAGAACTTCCCTCAATCTCTTTTCTTAAAAGCTGATATTCAGGAAAATTGTCGTAAACAAATTGCTGATCCATATAACCTAGCTTTAGAATTTGCCCAATCACCTGAGTTTGAACACAAATAACTGAAGCCAACAACAAAACGATAAGATTCTTCATTATTATGATTTAGTTTTTTGAGGTACTATTGGCAGGTGGCATGGAGCGCACAGGTGAGGTAGGCAAGGTAGCTGGATATCTGTAATTGCTGTAGGTTCTAGAATCTTGCTTAGGTTGGTCTAGAATAGTATCCAAAGTAGGTCTTAGAAGCAAATACGTTTTTCTAAAATTTGACATAGAGGCACTGCTCGGTGCATACGTCTCTTTGAGGGTATCTTGGGGCGTTTCTGTATTTTGTAAAACTAACTCACGTTTTATCCGCTTTCTTTTCTTTTGAGCAGGCTTCTTTACCGCTGAAGGGTTTATATTGTTTTGAATTAGAGGTTCTTTTTGTGGCTCTTTCTCAGGGCTTATAGAGGCAGAAAGGTCTTTTAGTTTGGACAATTGCTCTTTTCCAGAAGTGATTAAAACGACCATTCCCACTATAGGAATAATAACCAAATATTTTGGCAATTGCCAAATTGAGGTTCTCTTTTTGTAAAGCATGTGGATTCTGTTTTTGAGAAATGAAGAATGATAAAATTGATTAGCAATGGATTCGACAAAAGCTCCTTGAGCATAAGACACCAAAAAAGCGGCATACGATTCTCTATTAGGAGCCTGCTTGTCAGCCAAATACTCATGCACTTCCTGAATCGAAAACTTGTAGAGCCAAAGCACGGGATTGAACCAAAAGAAAGCTTTTAGTATTTCGATAAACAACACATCAATACTATGCCACTGCTTGATATGTACAGATTCATGATGCAGAATTGTCTCAAAGCAATGCTCATAATCCTGATGCGAAATCACTAACCATTTAAAGAATGAAAAAGAACCAACGCTGGTCTTTTGGTTTCGATTATTTGGCAGCAAGATTAAAGTGTAATTTTCGCAAGGGATAAACTCTCCTTTTTTTATCAGAAAGGCGATATGATAAATACCCTTCAATAACCTTAACAACATATAAACGACACTCCCTATATAAATCACTTTAAGTATTAAACTCCAATCTACAGAGTCGGTTTGCGGAGTGGAATCCACGAGTAGGGTAGCGACATTTTGGGTCGTAGCACTCACAACTTCAGGAATAGCGGTAACGATAGTATTGACCTGAATCGCTGGTAATACTAAAGAGATGACTAACGCTCCTAGTAGATACAGACGATTGAGCTTAAAAAAAGTATGCTGCCGTAACATGAACCAGTAGATGCCATAAAATAAAACCCAATAGAGATTTACCTTAGTAAAGTACAGAAGAGTGTCCATTATTGTTGGCCAAGGTTGTTTTTCTTAACAAATTCCATTATTTCATCTAATTCATTGGCATTCAACTTTTTGTCATTAAAGAAAAAGGATACCAAATTAGCCGCCGAATTTTCAAAGTAGTTGCCCATTAGCTGCTCTACTTCGTGCCGTTTATACTCCTCTTCAGTGATTAGAGGAAAGTATTGATGTGTACTACCATAGGTAATATGGCTCACGATATTCTTCTTCTCCAATATTTTGATAAAAGTCGCCACGGTATTGTAGGCGGGTTTTGGGTCAGGCATTTGAGCTAATATTTCCTTGACAAATGCTTTTTGCAGTTTCCATAAGATTTTCATAATCTCTGCTTCTGCACGAGTTAATGACCGAATTTCCATGATATTAGGCTTTCGTAAATAGATTTGTTTTAGATGAAGACAAAGTTACTCCTAATAAATTAGTTACGCAACTAATTTATTAGGAGTAACTTTTAAGAAGTTCGTTTAAATACTTTTAATCCTCAGGAGGAAAATTAAACTATTTTGGATTTTACCTTAATTATCATTATACATCAACCAAAACTGACAATCAACGCAGCCTCTCAAAAAACATTTAGCGATTTAGTGGAAATCAACGATTTTTACCATCAAAGAATTGGCGGAAAACAGGGGCATTTACTGCATAGAAGCTAGTTCGGAGCTGAGCACCAAGTAAATGAGTACGAACAAAAAAGACTTTGTTGTGACTCTACCCCGAATCTCCTCAAACTCCACGCCTTTAGGCTGGGGCTAAATATAGGATAATATCAAAGGGGCTTTAGCCCTGATTTTTTTAAGTGTAATAGTTAAAAATCAAGGCTAAAGCCCTTAACTTACCCTTCTTAATTTCTGCCCCCATCTTAAAGGCCGAAGCGGCATGGGGTTTAAGCATTAGATATCCAGTCTAATTTTGCTTAATTACTAAAACCTTTCAACCAGAAAAATTGAAATTTTGACTATTGCTGAACCAGCATAAAAAACTTGCACATTCAGAAAATGACAGAAGATACCCCTCAACTTTCTCAACCCGAACTTGAAGGAGAAATTTATTACTTATCAGAACACGAAGGTGGTCGAAGAAACCCCGTAGCATCAGGGTATCGGGGGCAGTTTTACTATAATGGCAGAGATTGGGACGCCCCCCAAACATTAATCAATAAAGAGCTCTGCTATCCAGGTGAAACTGTGAAGGTTAGACTTCAAACGTTAAGTCCCAACTTTCACGTTGGGCAATTTTACGTAGGGCAAGGCTTTGAAATACGAGAAGGCACAAAAACCGTCGGCCGTGGTAAAATCACTCAGGTTTTAAGGACAGATTTCAATTATTGGGACTTTGATACTTTTTTCAAAGAACTACAGCCAGAGCACAAACCAGTTGATTTTCAGAATATTAAAAGTTTCTCTACAAGAGTTAGTCACGCATTAGGCGCTATTAAGCAAATTAGTAACCTAAGGCTCTCAAAATCCTTGTCGAATCACTCCCAAATGTTGACTATCGAATGCAACCTAAGAGAAGTGGGTAATCAAGCTCTTCCGTTGATAGACGAAATCTGTGACCGTTGGAGACAAGAAATCCAACTGGCTAACTCCCATTATAAAACCGAGCTAAAACCTCTCACAAAAGGGGTTCAATTTGAACTCACTTTTGCCACTTGGCACAGTAGCTTCGTAACAGGAAAAATTATTGTAAACGCCATTTGATAGCATGAGACCTCTCTCCTATAACTCCCCTCCCTTACTCACTACCATTTTCAAAAAATCTTCCCGAAAATTACTTCCAAGCGGCACTTCGCCTTTTTGGAGTAACAGCACTCGGTATGACTCTATAATACTGATTTTCTGAACATTGACCGCAAACGAACGATGTACTCGCACAAACTGCGACGCAGGCAGCAGTTCCAACACCGAGCTAAACGTCTGCGTAATGTTGAACGTGCTGTGCTCGGTTACAAATTTCACCTGATTACCCTGGGCCTCCACGTAGTACAGTTCATCAAAAAACAGTTTAATCAACTTACTGTCCGACTTTAGAAAAACAAAATTTTCGGGCGTGTTGGGCTGCTGTTTCAGGGCTGCTTTGGCCTTGTCAATGGCTTGAAGAAAACGTTCCATCGAAAACGGCTTGAGCAGGTAGTCAGTGGCGGCAAGGTCAAAAGCCTCGTAAGCGTGCTCTTTGTACGCGGTCGTAAAAATCGTGATAGGTTTGGTGTGTAGGCTTTTTAAGAAACTAATCCCACTCATCACGGGCATATTGATATCCAAAAACAGCACATCCACCCTACCCGTCTCCAAAATCGGCCTTGCCATAAACACATCCACTACCGAACCAACCACCTCTATATCAGGCAAATGCCTACAATACCCCTCAATCAATTGGCGCGCCAGCGGTTCATCATCTACTATGAGTGCCTTCAGTGTCATGTGAGTCTTAATTTAACCATAAACGTATTGTTTTTCTGCTCAATACTTAAATCGTGACGGTTGGGGTACGCCAGCTCCAGCCGTTTTTTCACATTTTCCAACCCCAAGCCACTGTGTTGTTCCAACGTATTTCGGGTCACGTTGGGGTCAAAACTATTTTGTACCGAAAAAAGGATTGTTTTCCCCCAAATCTGCACATCTATGGCAATTTTTATCACTGGATTTTGGGTATTTTTTGAATGTTTGAACGCATTTTCCACAAATACAATCAAGAGCATAGGAGCAATGGGCGGCGCTTCGGCAAGAGATTCGGGCCAATTCGCGACCAGTTCTAAGCGTTCTCCAAGGCGTATTTTTTCAAAGTCAATGTAATTTTTGAGGTAGTTAATCTCATCGTCGAGGGCTACCATCGCGGCTTTGGTGTCGTACACCGTATAGCGCAGCAAGTCCGACAATTTGAGCAGCAGCGGGGGTAGCTTAGTCGCATCGTGTATCGAAAGTGCATACAGGTTATTGAGCGTATTGAACAAAAAATGAGGGCTCAACTGGCTTTGTAACAACTTCAACTCCGCATCGCTCACGTCGGCTTTGGTTTCGGCGGTGGTAATCTTTCGTTCTATTTGGTGTTTGATAATGGTAACGCCCATCGTGGTCACAAACCCGAGCCCCATCAAGGCCAAATTGACGTACAACAATACCACAAAGCTCGCACTAAACCTCAAATAATTGATTGCCAACCCAAAGCCCAGCAAAAAACCTACAAACAATATCCCCAAAATCGTCACGGCGCGGTCTTCATTACGAGCGCTTTTACTCAAATAATACTCCGCCATAAAACGCCCTGCCGCCGCACAGCCTATCGTCAACACGCTACTTATCAAGGCTTGGTTCTTTTCACCGTCTAAATCTATGATGTGAAATGTGAAAAGCACCGCAAAAAATAGCCCTACCGAGCCCAAGACCCACAAAAAAAGGGTGATAACAATCTGCTTTGGTTTGCCAAACATCAACCAAAGTACAACCACCGAAAGGGTAAAAACGAGAATATTTCCAGCCATTTTGTTTCAACTTTTGGTCAAAAATGGGGGTTCTGTTTCATTATTTTTCTCCTTGACTGACAGAAAGGCTTTTTTGACTGACGAAAACTGTAAAATACGAATTTATACTTTTCACCTCTCTCCTCGTCAGCCGATTTTCCCTTTTTATCACAGCAGCTGCCCTTTCTGTCCGTCCCCTTCTCTAAAAGACAGCCCCTTTCCGAGTTTTGTCCAAAAACCACAAAACACCATGAAAAAGTATCTCCTTTTCTTTCTATTGATTACCTCAACGACTTGGGCTCAAAACTCCCTCCGAGGTGAAATCAAAGACCACCACAACGAGGCCGCCGTAGGGGCCAACATCCTGCTGATTGCGTTGCCCGATAGTCAACAAGTGGCAGGTAACTCGGCAAATGCGCAAGGTAAATTTGAATTTTCCAACCTCAAACAAGGCAGTTATTTTCTAAAAATCAGCTACCTAGGTTCAAAAAAATTCCAAAGCCCCACGATTCGCTTGGGAACAGCGCCTATTACGCTTCCCACCATTTTTTTACTCCCTGACAAAACGCAACAACTTGCCGAGGTCGTTGTCAAAACAACTCGTCCGCTGGTGGTACAAGAGGATGACAAAACCGTGATTAATGTGGAAGCGATGAACGGCGCTGCCACACTTTCGGCCCAAGAGGTGTTGGAAAGAACGCCCAACGTGCTGGTAGATCAAAACGGAAATGTCCAACTCAACGGGCGCAGCAACGTGCTGGTGCTCATCGACGGGCGGCCTACCTACATGAGTGGCAACGACTTATCGACCTACCTCAAATCGCTCCCCGCCCAAATGCTGGATAAACTGGAACTCATGGATTCACCTCCTGCCAAATACGATGCCGCTGGTTCGGCTATTGTCAATATTGTGCTGAAAAAAAATCGACTGTATGGCTTGACTGGCAACGTAAGTACCAGCCAAAGCGTAGGGCACACGTGGCGAAGTTATAACAACCTAAACCTCAACTATCGATTGGGGAAACTGAACTTGTTTGGGGGCGTTGGTTTGCCTCGCGACGCCAATCGTACGGTTACGACTTCTACACGAACTACCACCGAAAACACTAACAGTCAACAATATAGCAGCGGAAACATCGGAACTAATCAGAGTTTGGGCGGATCGCTTCGGCTTGGTTTCGATTACGATAAAAGCAAAAATACAGTCATCGGCGGTCAGTTATTTGTACAAAAGAGCCATCGAAACGACGGGGCGGTGTTTACTAATTTAATCAACAACGAGCCGTATTTCGGCATCAATCGTGGACAATTTGACTGGAATAGCCTAAGTGCCAGTCTCAATTTTACCCACAAGCCCCAAAAGCCAGGCAGCGAGTGGAGCGGCGATGTCAGTTATCAGCGGTTTGGGTCGGAAGGAGTGCGAAACTTTCAGAGCAGCCATGACGACAACACTCAGATTTTCAACAATATTTTCTTTACCCCCGCCACTATTTTCACCTTTAAAACGGATTATCGACTCCCTATCTCTAAAAAGACCACGGTGGAAACGGGGTTAAAAACTGGTTTTGTCCAAAATACTAACGAAGCCGACGTAGAAAATAAGCTAGAGCAAAATTTTGTGATAGACCCCACCAAAAGCAACCATTTTGTTTATAACGAAAACATCAACGCTGCCTACCTGAGCCTGCGCCATACCCTCAGTCCCAAAGCAAGTTTTCAACTAGGACTACGTGCCGAAAACACCAATATTGAAGGTAATCTACTGCCCAATATTGCTACGACGGGCGAGCGGTTTTCGCAGCATTTTACGAATCTCTTCCCTACCTTCTTTTTTCGGCGGACGTTGGATAGTTTGGGAAAACACAACCTAAGTTTCAACTACGGCCGCCGCATCAATCGCCCTAGTTACCAACAGTTTAACCCTTTCCTAAACTACATCGACGACTATACTTTTACCAGTGGCAATCCTTCCTTCAAGCCTTTTTACCTGCACAATCTCCAGCTTCGTTACCAAAACAGCAACGGCATTAGTGTAGGTCTGGCCGTGGATTTTGCCGACGGGTTGAATGAATATTTAAACATTCGGGAGGGTGATGTATTTGTGCGTAAACCGTTCAATTTGGGCAAGGGCTATCGGTTTGGAATTGTGAGTAATTACAACAAAAAAATCAACAAGTATTGGACAACCAACGTGAGTTTTCAGGGGTTTCGTTTCAACATTCAAGGCACCGTCAATGGCGACCTAGCCGTGACCCGCTACGTTTCGTTTCGCTTCAACACGAACCAGCAGTTTAGTTTTGGCAAAGGGTGGTCGGCAGAATTGTACACCCAAATTGCAGCCCGAGACCAAGTATTTACCATGACGATGAGTAGTTTTTACTCAATTTATGTGAGCGTCGGCAAGAAAATCTTGAAGGACAAAGGCAGCCTTCGTTTGCTGATTGACGACCCGACTTTTACCAACTACCGCACCGAAACCATGACCAATTACCAAAATACGACCCAATACCGCCAAAGTCAGAGCGATACTCGCCGCATTGGGCTGAATTTTAGCTATCGTTTTGGCAACGAAAAATACACCCGTCGCCGCCAAACTGAAGACGCCGCCGAAGAAGAACGTAGAAGAGTGCAGTAACAAAAAATTGATGCAGCATTTTCAAATTGACACATTCACACCATCTTTATGAAAACATCTGTTTTTAGGGTAGATAGTTCTTGAAAATCACTTCTGAGTAAGTATTATTTTATGGGCTAAGTAATCTTAAGCCATCAGCTAATTCTTATGAAAAATATCCTCCTCACCTTTCTTTTTTTATGCGTTACCTTTCTGACAAAAGGTCAAAATCAAAGTTCGCTTGAAGACATAGTCATCACCTCCGAAAACAAAAAAACGCAGGTTTCTATTCATGAAAATGGGCAATTACACCTCAATGTATCGCCCAAAAATGTTGCTAAATACAAAGCCGCAGGATGGGTACGTTATGGAGATTTTGGGGCTAAAGGTGATGGTAAAACCGACGATATAGACGCGATTGCGGCCACTCATGCCTTTGCCAATGTGCATGGTCTTTTGGTAAAAGCCAATGAGGGAGCCACTTATTACATCAGTGGCAAAGACCGCACCGCCATCATTCGTACTGACACGGATTTTGGCACAGCGGCGTTTATCATTGACGACACTGAAGTACAAAATCGTAATGCTTCTGTTTTTATGGTGAGTTCGGCACTCAAGCCTTTCAAATTAGAATCCATCACTTCCCTCAAAAGAAATCAGTCTAAGTTAGAGGTATCATTGCCTAGTACTTGCTTGATTACGGTCACCAATGCCAACGTAAAACAATACATCCGATTTGGGCTGAATCAAAACAACGGCTCGTCGCAAACGGATATTTTTGCGGTTGATAAAAACGGCAACGTAGACATGAAAGCTCCCATCATTTGGGATTTTGACAAAATCACCGAAATCACCGCTTTGCCTATCGACGAAACGCCGCTCAAAATCACGGGTGGGCGTTTTACTACCATCGCCAACAAGGCCGAATCAAAATATACCTATTATAGTCGAAACATCGCCATCAGACGCTCCAATGTGCTTTTGGAAGGGCTGGAGCACCGTATTAAAGGTGAAGAAGACCACGGCGCACCTTATGGAGGTTTTATCAACATCGGCGACTGTGCTTATGTTACCGTCAAAAATACCCTTCTCACGGGCCACAAAACTTACAGCACCATTGGCGCCGCTGGCAAACCCGTCTCTATGGGTACTTATGATTTGTCGGTCAATCGGGCGGTGAATGTGTCTTTTGTGAATTGTACCCAAACCAACGACATCAACGACAATACTTACTGGGGTATCTTAGGTTCTAATTTTTGTAAAAATCTGCTCTACGATCAGTGTATTCTTTCGCGATTTGATGCCCATCAAGGAGTTGCCAATGCCACAATTCGCAATTCTACCCTCGGACACATGGGCATCAACGCCATCGGTAGCGGCACTTTCCTCGTCGAGAATTCGACCATTCGCGGCCGCAGCATCGTCAACCTCCGTTCCGATTACGGTAGCACTTGGCAGGGTCAGCTCGTGATTCGGAATTGTGTATTTGTACCAGCAGGCGGCAAACCCATCAGTGCAGATTTGATAAGCGGCTCTTATTCAGGGCAACATGATTTTGGCTACGTCTGTTATATGCCCGAAAAAATCATCATCGAAAACCTGCGTATCGATGACTCTCATCACCCCGAAAACTACCAAGGCCCGGCGATTTTTGCCAATTTCAATCCACAAATGAAAGATAGCTCTTACCAAGAAAAATTCCCCTACGTCAAAACCAAAGAAGTAGTGCTCAAAAATGTAACCACTACCAGCGGTAAACCGCTTAGAATCAGCGACAATCCTTTTATGTTTCGGGAGGTAAGAATTACGGAAGATAAATAAATTAACCTCACTTCTGGCCTACATTATTTTTTTAACAAAAACCTAAAACAACCATTTTTCTATCACTATCACATGTAAGTACATGACTCCTTTTTGCTTTTTATTGGCAATTTTTGTGATAAACAGATAAAAAAATGGACAAAACAAATACAAAAAAGTGGCTCGCAATAGGTGCGGGATTACTCCTTTTAACCGGAAATAGCTTTTCTCAAAACGTCCAATCAAAGGATTTTCAAACGCCCCCAAGCACTGCCAAACCTCGCGTGTGGTGGCATTGGATGAATGGCAATATTACCAAAGAAGGTATCCAAAAAGACTTAGAATGGATGCAACGGGTAGGAATTGGTGGCTTCCAAAACTTTGATGCCAATTTGTTTACGCCGGTCGTCGTGCCCAAAAAGCTGGTTTTTATGACCCCCGATTGGAAAGAGGCATTTAAGTTCACAACACAACTTGCCGACCAAAAAGGACTTGAAATGGCCATTGCAGGTTCGCCGGGTTGGAGCGTGACGGGCGGCCCTTGGGTAAAGGCCGAAGACGCCATGAAAAAATATGTCTGGACCGAAACGCTTCTCGAAGGAGGAAAAACCTTTGTCGGAAAATTGCCACGCCCTTCGGATGTCACCGGAAAATTCCAAAATGTAGGTCTTGGAGCAGGCGGCTTGACAGGCGGATTTGTGGGCCAAAAACCTCATTTTTACCAAGATGCATTGGTCGTAGCGTATCGTTTGCCATCTGCCGAAAAAACATTGGTAGAATTAAACCCTAGCGTTAGTTCAAGCGGAGGCACTTTCACCTTAAAATACCTCACAGACAACGACTTAGAAAAATCATCCATGCTACCGCCTACGGAAGTGGGCCAAGAAATGTGGATTCAGTATACTTTTGACACTCCCCAAACCTTCAAAGCATTTTCGGTAGCTGGTGCCAACGAAAGCCCCTTGAGCGAATTTCGCGGCAATCCCGAAAACAGAACCCTCAAAGTAAGTGACGATGGCGTACATTTTCGCGAGGTCGCCAAGGTATCGGGTAGCACAGTACCGTACAATACCGTTGCTATTGTTCCCACCACCTCCAAATATTGGCGCCTGTGTTGGACCACTTTGGCTCCTACTCCCAATATGTTTGCTGCGATGGCCGGACGTCCCGCCGGAGAAGAAAAGCCCGAAGGCGTAAACGTAGCAGAGTTTGTACTGCATAGCGGTAGCCGTATTGATCAGCTAGAAGACAAAGCGGGGTTTACGCCTTGGAAAGAAGACGGGAAATTAGGAATAGAAAATAATACAGAAAAAACGGATGCCATTCAGGCCGAAGAAGTAATGGATTTGACCTCCAAAATGAGTACCGACGGCACTCTAAACTGGACAGTTCCGGCGGGAAATTGGGTAGTGATACGACTAGGCTATTCGCTTACGGGGCGGCAAAATCACCCTGCTTCGCCCGAAGCAACGGGCTTAGAAGTAGACAAACTGGATAAAGACGCCGTAAGACGCTACATCAATACTTACTTGGATATGTATAAAGATGCCACCGGTGGGCTCATGGGCGCCAAAGGCCTCAATTATATGGTATTGGATAGCTACGAAGCGGGGCATATGAATTGGACGAAAAGTTTTCCTGAAGAATTCCAGAAAAGACGCCGCTATGACCTCACACATTGGATACCTGTACTGACTGGAAGAATTGTAAAATCGGTGGAAGCGAGCGAGCAGTTTTTGTGGGATTTTCGTAAAACCATTGGAGAGTTGATTGCCGAAAATCATTATGATGTCATTGGAGAAGAGCTAAAAAAACGCGGTATGAAGCGTTATACCGAGTCGCATGAGGGAGGCCGTATCTACTTAGCGGATGGCATGGACGTAAAACGATATTCGGACATTCCTATGTCGGCGATGTGGACACCCGGAAGTTTGGCCGGTGGAAATGATGAAGAAGTACGGAGTGAAGCTGACATTCGAGAATCGGCGTCGGTAGCCAATATTTACGGAAAACCCATTGTAGCCGCCGAATCCATGACCTCCGTAGGCAGACCTTTTCAAGAATATCCCGAAAGGCTCAAACGTACCGCCGACTTAGAAATGGCATCAGGTTTGAATCGTTTTGTGATTCATACGTCTGTGCATCAGCCATTGGATGATAAAAAACCGGGTTTTTCATTGGGACCCTTTGGGCAGTATTTTACCCGTCAAGAAACTTGGGCAGAAGCAGGCGGAAAAGCATGGATGACGTACTTGGGGCGTAGTTGTTATTTGTTGCAACAAGGCCGAAATGTCGCCGATGTGTTGTATTTATACGGGGAAAACAACAACATTACGTGGATTTGCCGCGAAAAACTTCCGTCGATTCCCGCAGGATATGAATTTGATTTTGTGAATTCTTCCGCCCTTTTAAACGCCATTCAAGTAAAAAATGGGAAGTTAGTAGCACAAAGCGGTAATTCGTACAGTGTACTTGTGTTAGATGAATCAACGAAGTTTATAACCTTGCCTGTTTTGAAAAAACTACGTGACTTAGTCAAAGCCGGAGCAAAAGTAATAGGAGCTAAACCCCTAAAATCACCTAGTTTGACAGACAATGCGGCTGAATTCCAATCGATTGCCAACGAAATTTGGGCACACAACGCCGTTGTAGAGACGTTGCATGACGTACAGACGTTGCATGACGTACAGACGTTGCATGCAACGTCTCTACCCAAACCCGACGTCATTATCAATAAAACAACCAACAAAATTTTATATCGCCACCGTCAAACAGCAACCCAAGATATTTATTGGTTAAACAACCGAAGCGCCGAAGCGACCGATGCGGAAATAAGTTTTCGAGTGTCGGGCAAAGTACCTGAGTTGTGGAATCCTGAAACGGGCAAAATCGAAAAGATTAGCTACCAAATCAAAGACGGCAGAACCATTGTCCCGCTTCGACTTGAATCTTGGGGGGCAATGTTTATTGTGTTTGGGAATGCTACATCACAGCGCTCATTTACTAAACCAACCACTACCGCAACCACTATTGTGACGCTTTCAAATCCTTGGAAAGTGAAGTTTAACGATAAAAATATGGTTTTTGATAAGCTTAGTTCTTGGTCGGAAAGTGCAGATACGGAGGTGAAGTATTTCTCAGGAACAGCAACCTACGAAAATACATTCTCCCTTGCCAAACCCTCCGCAGGCGCTTCCATTATTCTTGATTTGGGCGATGTGAAGAATATTGCCGAGGTGATTGTCAATGGCAAAAACGTAGGAACCCTATGGAAAAAACCATTTAAGGTAGACATTACTTCGGCGTTGAAAGCGGGAGAAAACGCTATACAAGTAAACGTGACCAATACCTGGGTCAATCGCTTGGTAGGAGATGCGCAACCTAATGTGAAGCAAAAAACAACATTCACTACCATGCCTTTTTATCGCAAAGACTCGCCTCTAGTTCCTTCGGGCCTGATAGGAGATGTGAAGGTGATTGAGCGCAAATAAATGGGTACAATTACGACATAGTAAGAGGTGGGGAAACCCGCCTTTTATTGTATAAATCCTTAATCAAACCAACCTTTTCATGAAAACCGTGCGATTATTATTTCTATTGTTTTTAGCCTTACGGTCATACGTCGCTGTTTGTCAAAAACCAAATCCTATGATAAAGTTT
>VFQQ010004107.1_pt1 | contig 13202 bp, 10 predicted proteins | sample 3512341 | NCBI WGS metagenome assembly VFQQ01 (sample SAMN10412373, study PRJNA504923) | tailings metagenome | isolation source: Relicate 2 Philex TSF1 revegetated site | place: Philippines: Tuba, Benguet | collected 2017-08-29 | reverse complement strand
AGAAAATCGTGGGATGTAGCATTTTGGAATACAATTTCTTAATAAAAAGCAAGTTAAAACTTAGAAAAATGCACTTATACCACATAGCTAATAGATGATTATCAATCGTTGTTTTAATAACAATTTACTTGTATGAATTTGCAAGATTTTGTTGGTAGTTCTTGGATTACTTGCAATTTAAATGATAAAAATAATTAAAAATCCATTGCTGATGTATGGTAAATTGGCTTTTTAAGGAACGACTATTTACAAAACAACGTCCATAACGATAACTCAAATTCTCAAACCCACTCAAATGCAGTGGCATTATCGCATTTTTACAAGCAAAACAAACGATTTATTTGCATAACAAGTTAAATGAATTACTTTTGTGCCGGGCAGGCCCTGTACGACCAGCTCCCTCTAATCCCCCAGGTCTTGACCGAAGCAAGGGCGTGAGGTTGTAGCGGTGCGATGCAGTAAGTCTGCCTATTTTTGTGCCTATTTGTAAGCTAAATGGGTATTAATCGGCTAGAATTTTAATTGTATTCTTAAATTTAACCTTCTGGCTGTTAAATAATTCGGAACAGCATACCTGCGGGCTTCCACATCTTCTACCCATATATAACTTATGGTATTGTTTACACCTAACAGGTTAAATACTTCTAGAGCTATCCAGGCACTTTGAATATTACGCTTAAAAAAGTTATCACGGTCAGTGTCTTCTTCCTTTATTAAAACTTTACTAAAGCCAATATCAACACGGCGATAAGCAGGAATTCTGTTTACATCATTAAAACGTTTTTGATCTGGCACGCCAAAAGGCAAACCGGTACCATAAACCAAATTCAACGTCATTTTATAATTAGGATTTTTTCGCAAATAATCTTGAAAGAAGATTGCACCTGTTACACGTTGATCGGTTAAACGTGGAATATACTGCGCAGCTACTGCATTTCCTGCAATATCTGTTTCGCCATTAACACGTTCTTGTGTTTTCATAATACTTAAACTTGCCCAACTTTCCGCTCCTTTAACAAACTCGCCATTTATTCTAAAATCAATGCCGGTAGCATATCCATTGGCATTGTTATTGGCAAAATAACGTAACCTAACATTATCAATTTCGTATGGCACCAAATTATCTAACTGCTTATAATATGCTTCCGATATAAATTTAAACGGCCTACCCCATGCTTTAAAATTCATATCGCCACCCACCACATAATGTATTGATCGTTGTGCTTGCAAATTGCGGTTTAGCACACCATCAAAACCCCTTAACTCTCGGTAAAATGGTGGTTGATAATACCAGCCATAAGCTGCTTTAATAACCCAATCTTTTTTAGGTTTTATTTCTGAGTTATCAGGTAGATTTCTGTTAAATCGTCTGTTTGGTTCAAAACTTAATTGCACACGCGGACTAACTACTGTTTGGTTGTTAAAATCCCAATAGTTAGCACGAATACCGTAAGTAGCAATTGCGTTGTATGCTTTGTTAAATTGAACACTATTTTGTATATAACCATTTAACCTATTGGATTCGATAGCTAAACGCGTGCTTAAAAATCGGTTTAACTCGAAATTACCATTGTTTTGTATGGGTGGACGAGAATATCCGGCGCTATCATCGTAAAACCATTCATGCAAGCGGTCTGATATACGTTCGTTTTGAAAAAACATACCCCACTGCAACTGGTTATTTCCCATTTGGCGATAACCCCTATGACCAATATTGGTAACATTAGCTTCTATACTGTTTCGGGCGTTGTTTATAAAATAACCAATTCCTCTTAAGTTTCTGGCTCTGGCAAAGTTATCGCTGCCCAAATCGGTTTCAATATCGCTTAATCGGTACGCTCCTTCTACAGTAAAAAATTCATTTTCGTTGCTGTAAAAAGTGCTTCCGATTAATTTTAATTGTGTATTTCGATTGGGTTTGTATACCAAACTGGCAGCACCGGTTGCGGTGCGGTATTCCATTAAGTCGGCACCATCAAAAAATATGCGCAACTGATAAGCTGTTCTAACCGTTCCAAAAACAGTTTCCCTGCTTTCGGGTTCAAAGAAATAGCGATTTTGGGCATAGCTGCCCAAAAAGCTTAAAGTTAAATTGTCTTTAATATGCCAAGTAATTAAACTTTGTACATCCGAGAAACTATTCTGATAGCTTCCTTTCTCATCTAATGTTCCTAATACATAAGCATTGTTCCAGTATCTTGCACCCAATAAATAAGTAACTTTTTGCGATTTACTGGCGCCTTCTACATGTGTTTGTATACCCAACAAACCGGCACTAAAACTGGCGCCAAACTTTTTGGGGTCTTTGTATTTAATATCTAAAACACTGCTAAGCTTATCGCCATATCTTGCCTCGAACCCACCGGCGCTAAACTTTACATTTTCTACCAATTCCGAATGAATAAAACTTAACCCTTCTTGTTGGCCGCTGCGGGGTAAAAACGGACGATAAATTTCGATATCATTTACGTAAATAAGATTTTCATCAAAATTTCCACCTCTAACATTGTATTGTGCACTTAACTCGTTGTTGGATGAAACCCCCGGCATGGTTTTTAAAATCTGTTCAAAACTTCCACTAATATTGGGTATTGTACCCGTTTTTTTGGGGTCTATCGTATACATAGAGGCTTTATCTCTATCGCGTTCGTCTTGTATTACCACTGTTCTCAAAGAAACGCCGTAGTCCATTTTCACATCCAGGTTAAAGGCGTTACCTGCTAAAATAGGTTCAAGCCTAATTACTTTAGCCGGCCTGCCCACGTAGGTAAACACAATGCTGCATGGTTTGTTCGGTTCAACCGTTAAAGAAAATTTACCTTTTTCATCGCTAATGGTTTGTGCTTTTTGCCCTATAATGGTAATATTAACATCGGGCAACACAACTCCGGCACTATCTTTTATTTGGCCGTAAATAGTAGCTTTTTGAGCATGTGCCAAGTTTGTATAACATGCCGTATAAAAACTAACCAACAATAAAATGTATTTAACCGATTTAAGCAATGTACCTTAAACGATTAAGATGGAAGAATATTTTTTAACCCGGCAATTTTTTCTTTTGGGCTGCTGGCAGCAAAAACATAATTGCCTGCAACCAAAACATCAGCACCGGCATTTACTAATTTTGGCCCTGTTATATCGTTAACCCCACCATCAATTTCTATTAAACAGGAAGAATGTTTTTTTAAGATTAATTCTTTTAAATCGCTGCATTTTTGATAGGTATTTTCTATAAATTTCTGACCGCCAAAGCCGGGGTTTACACTCATCATGCAAACCAAGTCTATATCGGCAATTATATCTGTTAATAAATGAACAGGCGTATGTGGATTTATTGCCACACCTGCTTTTACACCTGCTTCTTTAATAGCATAAACAGTGCGATGTAAGTGTGTACATGCTTCATAATGAACCGAAATATAGTTTGCTCCGGCATTTGCAAAATCTGTAATATACCTTTCGGGCTTTACAATCATTAAATGAACATCTAGGGGCTTTTGAGCTTTTGCTTGTATCGATTTAATTACCGGAAAGCCAAATGAAATATTCGGAACAAAAACACCATCCATTACATCTATATGAAACCAATCGGCATTGCTTTCATTTATCATTTCAACATCGGCATTAAGATTTCCAAAATTTGCCGATAGCACAGAAGGTGCAACTATTACATTTTGCATGGGCCAAAGGTAATGTTTTTTTATGCAATAGAATAAGCATATAAAAACATGTTCGTAATTAATATTATTAGAAAAATAAGGGCATTAAAAAACCCGCACTGAGCGGGTTTTTTAATTTTTTTGTAAGCTTACTTTACTTTTGCTTGTAAGCCTGCACCTGCTTTAAATTTAACAACCTTTTTTGCAGGGATGTTAATTTCTTTACCGGTTTGAGGGTTGCGGCCCTTACGAGCAGCACGCTTAGTTACCGAGAAAGTACCAAAGCCAACTAAAATTACTTTGTCGTTTTTCTTCAAAGCAGTTTGTGTTGAGCTCATGAAAGAATCTAAAGCAGCTTGTGCTTGAACCTTAGTGATACCGGCATTCTTTGCCATTGCATCGATTAAGTCTTGTTTGTTCATAGTTTTTAATTTAAAATGTTAATTACACCAACAAACATATATAACAATTCTGTAAATGCAAGTGGTAGCAAGGGCTAAGGCCAAAAAAAAGTAAAATAATTTTCACATGTTTTCAACAAATCGCTAAAAACCGACTCCGACTGCATTTTATAGGCGGGTTGTTAATTGCTATTAACTACCTTATTTACAACATCTTGAAAAGATTCAAGCGGAAACTCACATGTTATAGCGGCAAGCGCATAAAACGGCTCTCGTTGTAAAAATAATTTTTGCAATTTTTCCTTTAAAGATTCAAAATCATCGGCTTTTAATAGGGGTCTGGCCTGTTCACCATTAACAATCCTATATAAAATAAAGCTTAATGAAGCCTGCAAATACACCGTTAAGCCGTTTTTATTAAGCCAATCCATATTATTATTGAATGCTGGTGTACCACCTCCGCACGCAATTACAGCTTTATCCAGACTGATCGTTTCATGCAGCAATTTGGTTTCAATTGTTCTAAAGTAACTTTCGCCCTTGGCATTAAAAACAGCTTCAATAGATTGACCTTCGTTTGCAACAATTAATTTATCTAAATCGTAAAATTTGTAGTTAATGGCTTTTGCAAGCTTTTTACCAATGGTACTCTTGCCTACACCAGGCATGCCAATTAAATATATTCTGCTTTGCAATTGTATCAAGTTTACAATTAAAAAAATGGCTGCAAACTATTGTCTAACGGCTTTGTCATTGCTATTTTATATATTTAAGCACGGTTGTATAAGAAGGCAAATTATAAGCGCTCCATTTTTTAACAACTACATTGTCTTTTAGTAAAATCAAACCCGGGTTGCTTCGCACCATACTTTTAATGGGCGTAGCATCCATATTGTAGTAATTAACGGCTATTTGGTTATCATGTCGGTATGTTTCGGCTTCTGATAAGTTAGATGCCGTTACAGCCCAAATACCATTTGATTGATTTTTATTCCATTCTAAAGCAAGCGCACTTAATGCTTGTCCAATGTCTTTTCTTGTTTCTTCAATCTTTGTTTGAACCAATAGCAGTCTGTAACCTGTTTGGTTGAAGAAACTGTCTGTATATTCTATACTATTGCTATCATATATTTTAAAGTCGTGTATTGGTGGGGTATAACCTTTCTTAATCAATTTATCTTTTCTATCTACAAATTCATAGGCATCATCGTCCGGAATACTATTAACATCAAACTCAAATTGTTCTCCGTCTTTTTTATAAATAAAAACCATTTCATATTCATCTCGCGGAGCGCCCTCTGGAATGCTGCTTAATTCTTTTATGTTATTGCCCAGTTTGTAAGGTAAAAAATCTTTAACCGGCAAAAACATGTAGGTATAACCAGTAAAGAAAGAGCTAACCAACAATGCAGTAAATAAAAACAGTTTTTCTATACCTTTATTAAACAGAGGCTTAATATGTTTAACACCAACCAAAATAAACAATATAAATACCAACAATACAACATCTTTCATAAAACTCTCTACAGGTTTAAGTTTAATGGCATCGCCAAAACAACCGCAGTCTGTAACTTTATTTGTAATTGCGCTGTATCCGGTAAGCCATGTAAAAAACAAAATTAATACCAGTAACAACCAAGCATTTAAGCGTGAATATGCCCCAATTAACAAGGCAACCCCCGAAAGAATTTCAAAAACACAAACCACCATGGCAATAGCAACAGCATAGGGCTCGAAAAAACGCATATCAAAAACTTCAAAATACTCTACCAATTTGTAGCTAAAACCAATGGTATCGTTGGCTTTTATTAGTCCGCTAATTATAAATAATACGCCGGTTAAAATTCTACTTATTTGTGTTATTGCTTTCATAGTTTTGTTTATATTGGTTTTAAAGGGTTTTAGGGTTAAATTGTTTTTTCTTGACGTTGTTCTTCAAGTTTAATCATGGCAAAAACTGCATAATTCAACATATCCATAAAATTGCTATCAATGCCTTCGCTTGCTATTGTTTTTCCGCCATTCTGTAATATTTGCTGAATTCTGTTAATTCGCATTAAAATCATATCGGTAAATGTACTTACAAGCATGTTTCGCCATATTTCGCCGTAGTCGTGGTTTTTGGCAAGCATTAAATCAAATGTTTGAATTACTGTATTATCGTATGCCTTAAGCAATACATTTTCTTCAAGGGCATCGTTACCGTTATATTCCGGGTTTAACTGAATTAATCCCATAATACAATAGTTTATAATGCCAATAAACTCCGGTTCAATGCCTTCGTTAATTTTTTGCAATCCGGAAGTTTCTATATTTCTAATTCGAGTGGCTTTTATTAAAATTTGGTCGGCAATAGAGCCCGGACGCATAATTCGCCAACTTTGTCCGTAATCTTTGTTCTTGGTTAAAAAAGTATTACGACATATAGCAATAACATCGTTGTACTGGTGTTTTGTTTTTTGACTCAAAGCTATGTTTATTTGTTCTGCAAAAATTAAATCTAATTCTTAAATTGCAAGCAATTAAACTTAAAAATACCATAAAATGTAAAGGTAGGCTAATAAATTTAGCACAACCCGCTGTAATGGGCATTATTAACACCAATAGCGATAGCTTTTACAGTGGAAGCAGGGCCACACAAATTATTGAAATTTTACAAAAAGCTGAACAAATGTTGGTTCAAGGCGCAACATTTTTAGACTTTGGCGCCCAAAGTACCCGGCCGGGTGCCGAATTAATAGGTACAGAAAACGAACTAAAGTTTGTAATTCCCGCCATTGAAGCTGTAATAAAAGCCTTTCCGGATGCATTAATTAGCATTGACACTTTTGATGCAACTGTTGCCAAAGCTGCAATTAATGCCGGCGCTTGTTTGGTAAACGATGTAAGTGCCGGAGATGATGACCCCAATATGATAGAAACCATTGCCGATTTAAACGTACCCTACATTATTATGCATAAAAAGGGGGCGCCTAAAACCATGCAACAAAACCCAATTTACGATGATGTTTTTTTAGAAATTAGCGCCTATTTTGCTCAGAAAATACAATTATTAAAGCAATTGGGCATAGCCGATATAATTTTAGACCCTGGCTTTGGGTTTGGCAAAACTTTAAGCCATAACTACACCCTATTGAACAGATTGGCAGATTTTAGCATTTTTGAATTGCCCGTATTGGTAGGACTTTCTAGAAAAAGTATGATTCAAAAAACAATAAATTGCAATGCAGATGAAGCCCTAAACGGAACTACAGTGGCCAATACCATTGCACTTTTAAATGGCGCAAATATATTACGTGTGCACGATGTTAAAGAGGCTGTAGAAGCAGTTAAAATTTATTTGGCAAGTAAAAATAATTAAACCCTTTAGGTTCAAAACAATAAAAAAAACACTTGGTGTATGCCTGCACATTCAATAAATTTGAAGTTAAAGTATGGAATTAGCTACCAGTGTTAAAAGCAAATTACCTCATGTAGGAACAACTATTTTTTCTGTAATGAGCGCCTATGCTACCGAACATAATGCCATTAATTTAGCGCAAGGTTTTCCCGATTTTAATTGTGCTCCCGAGTTGGTTGAACTTGTTTATAAATATATGAAACAAGGCCTGAATCAATATGCACCTATGCCCGGAGTTTTAAAACTTAGAGAAGCCATTGCTGCTAAAACCCAAGAAATTTATGGTACCGTTTATAACCCCGAAACCGAAGTTACCATAGTTCCGGGCGCTACACATGCGCTTTATGCTGCTATTAGCGCCATTGTTAGAGAAGGAGATGAAGTAGTTGTATTAGAGCCTTGTTACGATAGCTATGTGCCTGCAATTGAACTTAATGGTGGCAGATCGGTTCATTACGAATTAAAATTTCCGGATTACAAAGTAGATTGGGATGAAGTTAAACGACTAATTAACTTTAAAACTAAAATGATAATTATTAATACACCTCAAAATCCAACTGGGGCTGTATTAACTGCAGACGATATGCAAAAACTTTCTAAAATACTTGAAAATACTGATGTAGTAGTTTTAAGCGATGAAGTTTACGAGCATATTATTTTCGATAAACAAGCCCATCAAAGCGTTTGTTTATTTCCAAAATTAGCCGAAAGAAGCCTTATTGTTTCATCTTTTGGAAAAACCTATCATACAACCGGCTGGAAATTAGGTTATGTATTGGCCCCTGAATTGCTTACCAAAGAATTTAGAAAAGTACACCAATTTATGGCATTTTGCGCAAACTCCCCTATTCAATATGCCATGGCCGATTATTTAGCCAATAAAGATGCCTATCTTTCGCTTAGCGCTTTCTACGAAGAAAAAAGAAATTACTTCCAAAAACTTATTCAAGGCTCAAATTTTAAAATATTAGCATGCAGCGGCTCTTACTTTCAACTGCTTGGATATGGTAAAATTACCCACGAAAGAGATATAGACTTTGCCATGCGTCTTACGCGTGAATATAAAGTTGCCAGCATCCCTACCAGCGTTTTCTACCAGAAAAAAACCGATAATAGTGTGCTTAGGTTTTGCTTTGCAAAAAACAATGAAACACTTGAAAAAGCAGCAGAAATGCTTATAAAGGTATAATGCCCTATTTATTACCGTACATTTTTAAGATGTACTTTCCTACAATATCAAATTCAATATTTACCCAATCGCCAAGTGCTAGTGTACCAAAGTTAGTGTGCTCCCACGTGTAAGGTATAATGGTAACATAAAACGTGTTTTCAATGGCCTTAACTATAGTTAAGCTAACACCATTAACACAAATACTTCCCTTGTCAACCATTAAACTATTGTTGGTATTATCTGTAAATTCAAAGTAAACCAACCAACTGCCATTTTCATCTTTAATATTTACAACCCTTGCAGTTGTATCTACATGGCCTTGTACAATATGCCCATCAAAACGGCCATTTGCAGGCATACAACGTTCTATATTAACCAAACTATTTATTGCCCAATTACCTAAAGTGGTTTTATTTAGCGTTTCGGCAACAGCTGTAACACAATGCTTGTTTCCATTAATTTGTGTAACCGTTAAGCACACACCGTTATGTGCTACACTTTGATCTATTTTTAATTCATGTGCAATACTCGTTTCAACCCAAAAATGCACATTGGTTTGCTCTTTAACAATTTCGGTAATTTTACCTGTTGTTTCAATAATTCCTGTAAACACTTTATTTTCTTAATAATTGAACCGACCCTCTTAATGTACGTTTTCTGGTGCCATCTAAGTAACTTTCATACACTGTACAAATGTAATAATAAACACCATCAGTGCATGCAACTCCGCTTTTTTGATCGGTGCCATCCCAGTTTATGTCGGTGTTTTCTGTATAAAATACTTCTTGCCCCCATCGGTTATAAATACTCATTTCTATTTTATCAATAAATCTGTAAGGAAATGGCCTTAATAAGGCATTATAATCATCTGTACCATTAGGTGTAAACACATTTGGTATGCTGTAAAACGGACAATTTTCAACACATTTTGCATTGGTTAAAAAACTTTCATTATTAAATGAATCAACCGCACCAACAGCATAACAACCGGCAAAGCTAAATTTAATTTGTTCTCTGCTGTCAACAAACGTGTTTGTATTATTTAAAACAGAATCAAGCAAAATCCAGTTTTCGTTAGGAGATTTTTTCCAGTATATTCTGTATTTTACAATGTCTAAATCTACTAAAACAGCATAATTCCACCTTAGTGTTATCGATGTTACATTAAAGCTACTACATGGCGTATCTACAGTTAATATTGGTGGTTGTGGTCTAACTGTGTCTATTGGTGTACCACAAACCTCTTGAGACAAATTAATTAAATCTGGTGCATAAAACTGCTTGTTATAACTACCAATACTTTTCACATAATAGCAATAATTAACACCATTATTTAGTCCGGTATCTCTATACATTGTCCCGGTTGTTACGCCAATACTATCGAATAAATTTAAATTATTTTTGCGATACACAACAAACAAATTGTTTTGCCAAGGCACATCAACAAGCCAATTTAAAATAATCGTTCTGTCTGTATTAATATTATTTAACCTAACTGCAGAGGCTTCCATACTTTGTGTTGCAAAACGTTCAATACCATCTTTTGTATGATACAAAATAACCCTATAGTTATAATGCAATTGCAAGGTGTTTAACATAGAATCAACATAACTGGTATCGTTTAGCAAATTAGCTGTAGGGTAATTATAGCTTACAACATCTGTAAATTGGTTTGAACCAACCATTGTGCGTTGCAACAATATACGATACGGAGGTTTAAATTGCTCTAACGTATCAATTCTTTGGGGTTTAATCCATCTAACAAATATTTTTCCATTATTTTCTGATGTTTCGGTAATACTAACATTGGTTATTGCCGGGGCAGTTAATTCAATTAAACCACATACCTCTTTACTTGCATAACTTTCTACAGGTTCGCTAAAAATAATTGCACCATTCTCGCTGCGTGGCGGATAAAATGTTGTAACAATGTAGCAAAATCTTGTTAGTGGAGGCAATCCTCTACCAAAATTATTATCAAAATAAGAGGTATTGTTTAAGCCTTGGGTAGTGTCGTGTAATACATAACCTGTATAAGCCGGAACACCGGTTTCGCAATTGGCATGCTGCCAATAACTACTATCTACCCTACGGTATATTCTATAACCAAAAGCCAACTGCACCGTATCTCTGTTCCACGTAACTGCCAAGCCATTACTATCTTGTTTTATTTGCACATTTTTAGGCGATGGCCCGTTTACTTTAATATTAATATCCCGAATATCGCTTAATGGATTTGAGGGGTCGTTGTCTGTGGCTCTTAAACCTGCCTGATGTTTTGCATACCTGATGGCATTGCCCGAGGGTCGCCATCTGAATAATGCATTTAAAGGCGATTGCCCTTGAGGCAAAGCAGGCGCTAAAGTTGCAGGATTGGGCTGTTGGTCGAATGGACCACCATAACCTCGCAACGTAATAATTTGACCCGGGTTTATATCTGTTGAAGTAACATTTAATTCCAGCAATTGCGTTGCTTCAGCACAAGTATCAAGAATGCTAAATATGCGTGGTGGAGTATTGTTACACGGGTCGTTAATAAAAATTTGCATGTCTCTAACCACAAATCCAATTAAAACACCCCTTCTGTATTCTTGAATTAAAATTGCAATATTGTATGCTCCATTTACAATTGGCGTTTCCCAAATTAACTCGCCTGTACTAATATTTAACGAAAAGCTATCGCTAAAAAATGGCGTAACATAACTCTCAACTTCTGTTCCGGAAGCTCGTTTAGGTGCAATTAATGTAAATACCAAACTATCACCATCCGGGTCGTGCGCAATGGGATTATGCTTAAATGTTCGCATCCTGCAGCCATTATCAATAGGCGGCAACTTTAATTCCGGCGATTGGTTAAATCCAAATCCGGAAGCAATACGCAGGTAGCTTTCAACATAAAATGGAATATTAACACTGTTTCCAAAATTTATATTCCTAATGGCATCTACCCTGTTGGGATCAGTAAGACTTATTATATAGTTTCCCGGACCGGAGTAGGTATGTATGGTACGGTATATATTTTTCTTAATGGGATTAAATGCAGATGTGCTTATAATTTCTCCTTCGCCATTAACACGCGGTACAGTTTTAGATTGTCCATCGCCAAAGAAAATATCAATTTCCTGTCTATCTGCCGGACGTTTGGTATAATCTGTATAAGTAATGGCTGTAATTTCGTAAGTAAGTAAACTTATTTGCCGGTAAGTAATTTCTCCTGCTCTGTAATGGGTTGCATTAGCTATAAATGGAATAAGCAGCCAAATAAAAACGAATGGGATATATTTGTGTTGGTTCAACAAAAAATTGCAGTTTTAAATAAGACGCTAAATTAACATAAAAAGTTGTTTAGAATAGACAAAAGTTTAAAAATAACTAAAACATTACCCGCAATTGCACATTAAAACTCCTTGGCGGATCCATTCTACCGGGGCGCGTGGCATACTCTCTATTGGTTAAATTATTAACTATAAAGCTAATACGCGTGTTTTCATTTACCAAATAAGCAAATCTAATATTATGAATCCAATCGCCCGTTCCGGCACGTTTAAAAAAGTCGCGCACTCCGGGTAAAAATAAAATAAAATCATCTACTTTTTCGTAAATGCTATAATAAAATAATCCATAACCCAACGACACTTTTTTGTAGGTAGCCTCCACATCCACTTTGCCAACTTTTCTATTTCTGTAAGGTAAAATTGGCACTTTGCTTGCACTATCTAACGTTCCAAAATTACCGGTGGCAAAACTTAAATAATTGCCCCAATCTTGTAATTCGGGGTTTGTTGATAAGTTTACCGGCATGCTGTAAGTATAACCGCTTAAGGTTCTAATTAACACATCGCCAATTCTTCCTTCTCCGGTTAATGTAATTTCTGCACCGGCAGCGCGCGTTTGACCAATATTAAATGCCTTAAAACCAATAACAAATGGCGGAGGTCTAACCCATTGGCCAAACCTAAATTCAATCATACTATCGAATTCTTGGTTAAAAAAAGCCAAATCTACACTACCAACAAAGTTGCCAATTTTAAATCCTTGCTGAACACCAATTTCGGCTGTAAAACCTCTTTCAGAAACCAAGTTTTGGTTGGGATAAATATTTAAATCGCTGGCACGGTCTTCTACAAACTTTTCGCCAATGGTAGGAAAGCGGTAGCCTTCGCTATAATTTGCGCGTAAAAAGGTAGTGCTGGTAGCCATAAAATTAATTCCAAACCTTTTTAATAATCCGGTTGGTTCAGGTTGTTGTAACAGCGAGTTTACCTCGTAACGGCCACCTGCAACCAAGCTCCAACGTTTATAGTTAAACTCAGCCTCGGTATAAGCCGCAGCAGTAAAACCTCCAAATTCACCTTTATACACATTGCCAACAGCCCAATAGGTTGTATTATAGGTGCCGGCGGTTACATTTAAAAATCTGGTTACTTTTGCCTTCACATTGTAATCCATAGCGTAAACATTGGCTATGGCATCATTGTCTTTTGGAAATAACACCTTATCAACAAAGCGTTTAATTTGATAAAACCTGAATTTTAAATGATGTGAAATTTTGTCGGTTTTATACTCTAAAT
>VFQQ010004106.1_pt1 | contig 13203 bp, 14 predicted proteins | sample 3512341 | NCBI WGS metagenome assembly VFQQ01 (sample SAMN10412373, study PRJNA504923) | tailings metagenome | isolation source: Relicate 2 Philex TSF1 revegetated site | place: Philippines: Tuba, Benguet | collected 2017-08-29 | reverse complement strand
GCCAGCACCGCGGCCAGGGGCTTCCCGGATGTTCAGCCGCCGTTGGAGACCCCTGCGGCCACATGCCCGGCCGGCACATGCGCCGCGGCGTTGAGGATGTGGCCGGTCTGGTCGTCGAAAAAGAAGTCCGGCTCGAACTCGCGCAGGAAGGCGCCCTTGGCCAAGCCGCCCAGGAACATGGCCTCGTCCACGTCCACCTGCCACTGCATGAGGGTGCGGATGGCCCTTTCGTGCGCCGGCGCGCTGCGCGCCGTGACGAGCGCGGTGCGCAGTTTCATGCCTGCCGCAGGCTCGCGTTGCAGCCGGTGCAGCGCCTCCAGCAGCGGCTTGAACGGGCCAGGCTCGAGTGGCGTGGCGGCGCGGTCGCGCTCATGGCTCTGGAAGGCCGCCAGCCCTTCGGACTGGAAGACACGCTCGGCTTCGTCGGAGAACAGCACCGCATCGCCGTCGAAGGCGATGCGCACCTCGTCGGGGTGGGCCGCCGAGGCGCGCGCGCTTTCCGGAAACACTCGCGCCGCGGGCACGCCGGCAGCCAGCGCCTGCCGCACGTCGGCCTCGTTGGTGCTGAGGAACAGGTGCGCTGCCAGCGGCCGCAGGTAGCGCCAGGGTGGCTGGCCCCGCGTGAACACGCCGCGCTGCACCGGCAGGCCGTAGTGCTGCGCGGAGCGGAACACGCGCAGGCCCGAAACGGGGTCGTTGCGCGAGAGGATCACCACCTCCACGCGCAGCCGATCTGCCGTGTTGAAGGCCAGCAGCTTGTTGACGAGCGAAAACGCCACGCCGGGCCGCGCCGGCCGATCGATGCGCTGCAGCTGCAGCTGCATGTAGGCGCTGTCGTCCCCGGCCTCGAAGACGCGGTTCTCCTCCTCGAAATCGAAGAGGGCGCGCGAACTGATGGCGACGACGAGCTGGCCTTCGAGCGTGGCGGGCATGGCCGTGGATGTTACGGGCCGCTCCCTTCACAGCGCTGCAACATCCAGCGGGCACCATGGCGCGTACCAGCCTGCAACTGGAGCCGCACCATGGACACCATCGCCTCCCGGCCCGAGAACCGCCGCCGCGACACCACGCCGCCGTCTTGCGACGCCGGCCAGCCCTGGCTGCGCAGCGAGGCCTTTGCGGAAGATCTGGAAGAGGCAGTGGCCGAGCCGCGGCACAATCCGCGCCCGTACTGGAAGGGCTCCGATGGTGTGCTGCTGGAACCTGTGTTGGAACCGATTCGGCGTGCTGCTCGGCACGGTCTGGCTGGCCTGTTCGGCCAGCGCCTGGGCGGCGCGCGCGCATGAACATGGCGTGGCGCGGCTCGACGTGGGTGTCGAGGCCGGCCGCGTGGTGCTGGAACTCGAGATTCCGCTCGACAGCCTGATCGGCTTCGAACGCGCACCGCGCACCGACGCCGAGCGCGAAAAGGCCGATGCCGCTGTGAAGAAGCTGCGCGACGGCGCGGCGATGTTCCGCATCGACGGCCAGGCCGGCTGCGAGCTGGCCAAGGTCGAACTGAAATCGGCGGTGCTCGGCCTGGGCGCGGGCGCGCCGGCGGCCGGTGAACACGCCGACCTCGAAGGCCACTACGAGTTCAAGTGCAAGGCCGGGGCCAAGGCCGGTTTCGTGGAGGTGGGCCTGTTCGAGGCCTTCGCACCGCTGAAGCGGCTGGACCTGCAGGTGGTCACGCCGCGGGGCCAGGTCAAGGCCACGCTGCGGCGGCCGGCTTCGCGCGTGCAGCTGCCGCGCTGAACGCACGGCCGTGCTGCGCATCGAGGGGCTGAAGTTCGGCTGGCCCGGTGCCGCCGACTGCGTGGACATCGCCGCGCTGCACATCGAAGCCGGCCGCACCGTGTTCCTGCACGGCCCCAGCGGCTGCGGCAAGAGCACGCTGCTGGGCCTGATGGCCGGTGTGCTGCAGGCGCGCCAGGGCACGGTGAGCCTGCTGGGGCAGGACTGGGCCGCGTTGCCCGCAGGTCGGCGCGACGCACGGCGCGCCGACCACGTGGGCGTGATCTTCCAGCAGTTCAACCTGCTGCCCTACCTGAACCTGCTGGACAACGTGCTGCTGCCCACGCGCTTTTCGGCGCAGCGCGCCTCGCGCTGCGAAGGCGGGGCGCGCGCTGCCGGGGCTCGGCTGCTGCAACGTGTGGGCCTGCCCGCGGCGCTGCACGGCCGGCGCGCCGACGCGCTCTCGGTCGGCCAGCAGCAGCGCGTGGCGGCGGCGCGCGCGCTGCTGGGCAGGCCTGAACTCGTGATCGCCGACGAGCCCACCTCGGCATTGGACGCGCCGCTGCGTGATGCCTTCATGGACCTGCTGCTGGCCGAGTGCCGGGCCAGCGGCAGCACGCTCGTCTTCGTGAGCCATGACGAACGCCTGGCCGGGCGCTTCGACCAGCGCCTGTCGCTGCCGGACCTCAACCGCGCCGCGGTGGCTGTCGCATGAGCGCGCTGCTGCAGGTGGCGCTGAAGAGCGCGCTGAACCGCCGCGGCACACTGTCGCTGGTGCTGCTGAGCATCGCGCTGGCCACCACGCTGCTGCTCACGCTGGAGCGGCTGCGCAGCGACATCCGCGAGAGTTTTTCGCTGTCGGTCAGCGGCACCGACCTCGTGGTGGGCGCGCGCACGAGCCCGATCCAGCTGATGCTGTACGCGGTGTTCCGCGTTGGCGGCGCCACCAGCACCGTGAGCATGGCCAGCATCGACGCCATCGGCCAGCACCGCGCCGTGGCCTGGACGGTGCCACTGGCGCTGGGCGATTCCCACCGCGGCCGGCCGGTGCTGGGCACCACCACCGCCTACTTCGAGCGTTATGCATACGGCGACCGCCAGCCGCTGGTGTTGGCGCAGGGGCGCGCGTTCACCGGCACGCTCGACGGGCTGTACGAGGCCGTGATCGGCGCCGAGGTGGCGCAAGCCCTAGGCTACCGGCTGGGCCAGCGTGTGGTGCTGTCGCACGGCAGCGGGGGCGTGCTCGGGCAGGAGCATGCCGACAAGCCCTTCACCGTGGTGGGCGTGCTGGCGCGCACCGGCACGCCGGTGGACCGCACGGTGCACGTGAGCCTGGAGGCGATCGAGGCCATCCACCTCGACTGGGCCGGCGGCGCGCCGATCCCCGGCGTGACGATCGCCCCCGAACACGCGCGCAAGTTCGACCTGAAGCCCAAGCAGGTCACGGCCGCGCTCGTGGGCCTGAAGAACCGCGTGGCGGTGTTCAACGTGCAGCGTTTCGTCAACGGCTACGAGGGTGAGCCGCTCCTGGCGGTGCTGCCGGGCGTGGCACTGGACGAACTGTGGGCCGTGGTCGGCCCGGGCGAGCAGGCGCTGCTGGTGATGAGTGCGCTGGTGGCGCTCGTCAGCCTGGCCTCGCTGGTGGCGGTGGTGCTGGCGGGCCTGAACGAACGCCGGCGTGAACTGGCGGTGCTGCGTGCCGTGGGCGCCGGGCCGCGCCACGTGCTGCTGCTGCTGGCGGCCGAGGGTGCCCTCGTCACCGCCGGCGGCGTGCTGCTGGGCGTGCTGGCCACGGTGGCCGCGGTGCTGCTCGCGGCGCCGCTCCTGCAGCAGCAGTTTGGCATCACGCTCTCGGCGGGCGCCCCCACCGCCGCGCAATGGGGGCTTCTGCTGGCCGTGCTGGCCGCGGGTATGCTTGCCAGCCTCGTGCCCGGTTGGCGCGCCTACCGCCTGTCGCTGGCCGACGGATTGAGCCCACGCACATGAAGACCCCCGTTTTCGTCCTGGCCCTGCTCGCCGGTGCTGCGGTCGCGCAGCCCAAGGACGGCGTGCCGCTGATGAAGCCGCCGATCTCGGCCAGCGCCGCCAAGCCCGCGCCAGCCGCGCCGGGCACCGCACGCACCATCACCTGGGAGGCGCTGGTGCCGGCGGGCTGGGACCCGTTCAAGGACTTCAAGGACATGAACTTCCAGCTCATGGACGACGCCGATCCGCGCGCCGCCCAGATGCTGAAGAAGATGCGTGACGTGTGGGACAACGCCCCCACCAACCCCGCGCTGGTGGGCCAGAACGTGCGCATCCCCGGCTTCGTGGTGCCGCTGGAGGACAGCAAGGAAGGCCTGAAGGAGTTCCTGCTCGTGCCCTACTTCGGCGCCTGCGTGCACAGCCCGCCGCCGCCGGCCAACCAGATCGTGCACGTGCTGCCCAAGAGCCCCGCCAAGGGTTACCGCTCGATGGACGCGGTGTGGATCAGCGGCACGCTCACCGCGGGCAAGACCGATTCCTACATGGGCGCCGCCGGCTACCGCATCGAGGCGGTGAGCGTCACGCCGTACAGCGAAGCCCCACGCTGATGCAGGCAGGCCGCGACCTGGCCCGCGTCACCTTCGGCGTGCTCGTCATCGGGCTGCTGCTCGGGGCCAGCCTGTGGATCCTGCGGCCCTTCCTCGGCCCCACCATCTGGGCCACGATGGTCGTGGTGGCCACCTGGCCGCTGATGCTGCGGGTGCAAGGCCTGCTGTGGAACCGGCGCGCGCTCGCCGTGGCCGCGATGACGCTCCTGCTGCTGCTGCTGTTCGTGGTGCCGCTGGTGCTGGCCATCGTGACCATCGTCGGCAACGCCGACCGGCTGGTGGAATGGGCCAAGCTCGCCACCACCTACACGCTGCCCGACGAGGCACCCGCCTGGCTCGTGAACCTGCCGGTGGTCGGCGGCATGCTCAAGGGCGTGTGGGAACAGGCCGCGGTGCTGGGCCTGGGTGACCTGCTGCGGCGCCTGTCGCCCTACGCGGGTGACCTCACGAAATGGTTCGTGGCCGAGGTGGGCAGCATCGGGGTGCTGCTGTTCCAGTTCCTGCTCACGGTGGTGATCGCCGCCGTGCTGTATGCCCACGGCGAAGAGGCCGCCGACCAGGTGCGCCGCTTCGCGCACCGCCTGGGTGGCGAGCGCGGTGACAGCGTGGTGGTGCTGGCCGGCGGTGCGATCCGCGGCGTGGCGCTCGGCGTGGGAGTCACGGCGCTGGTGCAGGCGGTGCTGGGTGGCCTGGGTGTGGCCTTGGCCGGTGTGCCCTTCGCCACGCTGCTGGCGGCGCTGATGTTCATGCTGTGCATCGCGCAGATCGGGCCGATCCCCGTGGCGCTGGGCGCGGCGGCCTGGGCCTTCTACGAGGGCAGCACCGGCTGGGCGATCTTCCTGGTGGCGTGGGGCCTGTTCGTGGGCACCATCGACAACTTCATCCGCCCCTGGCTGATCAAGCTCGGTGCCGACTTGCCGCTGCTGCTGATCTTCGCCGGCGTGATCGGCGGGCTGCTTGCGTTCGGCCTCGTCGGCATCTTCGTCGGCCCGGTGCTGCTGGCGGTGGCCTACACGCTGCTGGAGGCCTGGATCCATGAGCCGCCGGCCGAGGTGCCCTCGGCGCCGCCGCCGCCCGAGTACCGCGACTAGACCCAGCCGGCCTCGCGCAGCTGCGCCTCGGCCGCAGCCGCTTCGGTGAACACCAGCGCGCGCCAGCCGCGAGCCCGGGCTGCCTCCACGTTGGCCGGTGAATCGTCCAGGAACATCAGGTCCCCGGGCGCAGCGCCGAAGCGCTGCTCGGCCAGTGCGTAGATCTCCGGCTGCGGCTTGCTCAGGCCCACGTGGCCCGACCAGATGCCGCCGCGGAAGCGCTTGAAGAAACCCTCGCGCAGCAGCGCCGGCACGTAGGGCCTGGGCATGTTGGACAGGAAGTACAGCTCATGCCCGGCATCGGCCAGCCGGTGCAGCAGCGCCACGGTCTCGGACAGCGGCTTCAGCTCGGCGGGGATGGCGCTGACCGCCACGCGCACGTCGGCCTGCGGCAGGCCGGTGCGGCGGTGGATGCGGTCGATGACGGCGGCCACGCCGATCTGGCCGCGGTCGAACGGCGCCCAGTCGCCTTGCCAGCCCTGGAACAGCTGCTCCTCCCAGTGCGCGGCGCGCTCGTCGTCGACGGCCCACAACGGCAGCACACGCCGCAGCATCTGGCGCGGCTGCCAGTGGAACAGCACGGCCGCCATGTCGAAGACGATCTTCGCCATCAGGCGCCGCGCAACCTCGCCAGCAGGCCGGCTGTGGAGCCATCGAGCCCGCTCGTCTCGCCGCTGGCCAGGCGCGGCAGCAGCTGGCTGGCCATCGCCTTGCCCAGCTCCACGCCCCATTGGTCGAAGCTGTTGATGCCCCACAGCGCGCCGCTGGTGAACACGCGGTGTTCGTACAGCGCGATCAGCGCCCCGAGCGAACGCGGCGTGAGCGCTTCAAGCACGAAGGTCGTGCTCGGGCGGTTGCCGGGAAAGGTACGGTGTTCGGCGAGCTTGGCGCGGTCGTAGCCGGGCGCTGCCGTCGGGACCTTGTCCTGCAGCGCCTCCGCCGCGCTCTTGCCCAGCATCAGCGCCTGGCTCTGCGCCAGGCAGTTGGCCAGCAGCTTGGCGTGCTGGTCGTGCAGCGCGTGCGCCGGTGTCTTCACCGCGATGAACTCCACCGGGATCACGTCGGTGCCCTGGTGCAGCATCTGGAAGTAGGCGTGCTGGCCGTTGGTGCCGGGCTCGCCCCACACCACCGGGCTGGTGCCGAAGGGCAGGGCGCGGCCCTCGGCGTCCACGCGTTTGCCGTTGCTTTCCATCTCCAGCTGCTGCAGGTAGGCCGGCAGGCGCGCCAGGCCCTGGTGGTAAGGCGCCACGCTGCGGCTCGTGAAGCGGTGGAAGTTGCGGTACCAGCAGTCCAGCAGGCCCAGCAGCACCGGCAGGTTCTTCGCCAGCGGCGCCTCGGCGAAGTGGCGGTCCATCGCGTGCGCGCCGGCCAGCAGCGCGCGGAAGTGCTCCGCGCCAACCGCAATCGCGATCGGCAGCCCGATCGCGCTCCACAGCGAGTAGCGGCCGCCCACCCAGTCCCAGAAGCCGAAGGTGGTGCTGATGCCGAAGTCCGCCGCCAGCTTCACGGCCGTGGTGGTGGCGGCGAAGTGGCGTGCGATGTCGGTGCCGCCCTGCTGCGTGAACCAGGCGCGCGCGGCCATCGCGTTGGCCATCGTCTCCTGCGTCGTGAAGGTCTTGCTGGCGATGATGAAGAGCGTGCGCTTCGCGTCCAGCGTGGCCAGCAGCGGGGCGATGTCGTGGCCATCGACGTTGCTGACGAAGTGCACACGCTGGCGCGGGTTGCAGAAGGGCTGCAGCGCGCGCACGGCCATCGCCGGGCCGAGGTCGCTGCCGCCGATGCCGATGTTGACGATGTCGGTGATGGCGCCGTCGGCGCGCACCTGCTCGGCATAGGCCAGCATCGCGTCGAGCACGCCGTGCACGTCTGCGCTGAAGGGCCCGGCTCCGCGTGGCGCACGCAGCGCGGTGTGCAGCACCGGGCGGCCTTCGGTGGCGTTGGCAATGGCGCCGGCCAGCATCGCGTCGCGCTGCGCCTCCAGGCTGCATTCACGCGCCAGGTCGATCAGGAAATGCAGCGTGGCAGCGTCGATCAGGTTCTTGCTGAGGTCGGCAAAGACCTCGGGCGCCTCGACACTCAGCGCGGCAAAACGGCCGCCGTCGCGTGCAAAGGCCTCGCGCAGGTCGAAGCCGCGGCCATGGGCTTCGAAATGGCCGGCCAGCGCGGCCCAGGCGGCGGTCTCGTCGCAGCGCATCATCGCGAGCGCAGCCCTTCGATCAGCCTGTCGAGCTTCACCGCATCGGCCGCGAAGGCGCGGATGCCCTCGGCGAGCTTTTCAGTGGCCATCGCGTCTTCGTTCAAGGCCCAGCGGAAGCTCTTCTCGCTGTGGTGCACGGCGGGCAGCGGCAGCGCCTTCGCAGCCTCGGCATCGAGGGCCCTGGTCAGCGGCGCCTCGCTGCCCTGCAACGCGGCCAGCAGCTCGGGGCTGATGGTCAGCAGGTCACAGCCCGCCAGCGCGACGATCTGCCCCGTGTTGCGGAAGCTCGCGCCCATCACCTCGGTGGTGATGCCGTGGCGCTTGTAGTGCTCGAAGATCGCGCGCACGCTCTTCACGCCGGGGTCTTCTGAGCCGCTCATCGCGGCCTCATCCCAGCCGGCCCCGGCCGACTTCTTGTACCAGTCGTAGATGCGGCCCACGAAGGGGCTGATCAGCCGCACGCCGGCATCGCCGCAGGCCACGGCCTGGCAGAAGGCGAACAGCAGGGTCAGGTTGCAGTGGATGCCGGCACGCTCCAGCCGCTCGGCGGCACGGATGCCTTCCCAGGTGGCGGCGATCTTGACCAGCACGCGGGCGCGTGGCACGCCGGCGGCTTCGTACAGGCCGATCAGGCCTTCGGCACGCGCCACCGTGGCCTCGGTGTCGAAGCTCAGGCGAGCGTCCACCTCCGTGCTCACACGGCCCGGCACCACCTTCAGGATCTCGCGGCCGAAGCGCACGAGCACGGCGTCGACGATCGCCTCCAGCGGCCGGCCGGCGTGTGCCGCCACGGTCTCGGCCAGCAGCGGCGCGTACTCGGGCTGCTGCACGGCCTTCAGGATCAGGCTCGGGTTGGTGGTGGCGTCCTGCGGCGCGTACTGAGCGAGCTGCTTGAAGTTGCCGGTGTCGGCGACCACGGTGGTGTGCTGGCGGAGCTGGTCGAGCTGGTTCATGGTGCGGATTAGACCCGAGCGCGCGGCACGCCGGGTTCCGGCGCGGTTTCACTCATCGTTGACACCTGCGGGGCGCCCTGCCATGGTGCTGGGCCCGATGAGTGCCGTCCTGCAAGAGCTGCCCCTGCCGGCGCGCCTGGTGCCCTGGAACCCGGCGTTGCACACCACGTTGGCGCGCTGCGTGCTGCTGGCGCTGCTGCTGCACCTGTGGGCGGTGCTGATGTTCGGCACCGCACCTGGCGGCACCGCCAGGCCGGGCGAGGGCGTGGGCGGGCGGCTCAACATCACCTTGCGCGGCCCGGTGAGCGAAGGCGCCCGCGAGGCGCCGCCGGCACCCCCGGCGCAGCCCACGCCGGGCGTGGCCGCCGAGAGCGCCATGCCGCGCTGGGGCGGTAGCGTGCGCCAGCGCGAGGCGCTGCCCGAGAGCCTGCCTGGCGCCGCGCAGCTGGGCGTGCCCGCGGCGCCCCTGCCGCTGCCGGTGCCCGACACGCCGGTGCGGGCCGCCCCCGCGCCGCCCGAGCCCGGCCGCGTGTTGCAGGAGCGCGCCGCCGAGCCAGCGCCGCCGCAGCCCACGCCACCTCCGCCGGCCACCGAACCCGCGCCGGCCGAAGGCCGCCTGCAGGCGCCGGCCGCCGCCGCGCCGCTGAACAACCTGCGCCTGGCGCCGCAGCCGGCGCTGCCGCAGGTGGCGCCGATGCAGCTGCCAGAAGGGCCCGTGGCCACCGTGGCGCAGCCGGCGCCGCCGCGCGAGCTGGTGTCTCCGCTGCTGCAGGGCCCCCAGGTGGCACCGGCGCCGGTGCCGGCCCTGGTGCCGCCCACAGCGGTGCCGTTGTTGGCACCTGAGCGCGTGACCTTGCCCACGCCCAGCGCCGTGCCCGACACGCTGCCGGCAGCCCCCGCGCCCGCACCCGCCGCGCGCCCCCCGGCGCCGGCCGCGGCGCAGCCCGACAGCGGCCCGGCCGACGCCGGTGCGCGCGTGGGCCACGACGTGGCCACGCCCGGTGCCGCAGCGGCCAGCGCGCCGAAGAAGCTCAACCTCGAACTCAACCGCCCGCGTGGCGGCGAGCTCTCGCGCTGGGGCAGCATGGGTGCCCTGCCGGTGCTGCCGCGCCTGCCGGAGCGCGACGAGAAGCTCGCGCGTGAGATCGAAAAGGCCGGCCGCGCGGACTGCGCCAAGGCCTACCGCGAGGCCGGCCTGGCCGCCGTGGTGCCGCTGGTGGCCGACGCCCTCAAGAAGGAGGGCGGCTGCAAGTGGTGATCACGCGGCCAGGCTGAAGTCGAGCAGCACCTTCATCGCGCGGCTGCGGTCGCTGGCGAGCTCGAAGGCCTCGCGCGCCTGCGCCAGCGCCATCGTGTGCGTGACCACGGGTGCGAGGTTCACGCGGCCTTCGTTGATGAGGCGCACGGCGAGCGCGAACTCGGCGTGGAAGCGGAAGGAGCCGCGGATGTCCAGCTCCTTGGCCACGATCACGTTCTGCGGGATCGCGATGTCCCCGCCCAGGCCGAGTTGCACCACCACGCCGCGCGGGCGCATCACCTCCAGGCCGGCACGCAGCGCGGCGGCGTTGCCGCTGCATTCGAGCATGACGTCGAACGTGCCCTTGTTGGCGCTGAAGCGCTGCGTCCAGGTGGGGTCGGCGGCCACATCGATGGCCTCGTGCGCGCCCATCGCCTTGGCGATCACGAGCGGCGCCGCAGCCACGTCCACCGCCACCACCTCGGCAGCACCGTGCACCAGCGCGGCGGCGATGGCCAGCGTGCCGATCGGGCCGCAGCCGCTGACCAGCACACGCTTGTTCAAGAGCGGGCCGGCGCGGTTGACGCCGTGCAGGCCCACCGAGAAGGGCTCGGCCAGCGCAGCCAGGTGCAGCGGCACGCCTTCAGCCACCTTCTCGCATTGCACGGCCTCGCAGCGCAGCAGCGTGCGGAAGGCACCTTCGACGTGTGGGTCGCGCATGGCGCTGCCGTAGAAGCGCATGTCCAGGCACTGGTTGGGCAGGCCTTCGAGGCAGTAGCTGCAGGCCTTGCAGGGGCGGCTCGGGTTCACTGCCACGCGGTCGCCCGGCGCCACGCGCGTCACGCCTTCGCCCACCGCTTCCACCGTGCCGGCCACCTCGTGGCCGAGGATCATCGGCCGCTTGATGCGCACGGTGCCGAAGCCGCCGTGGTGGAAGTAGTGCAGGTCGGAGCCACAGATGCCGCCGTAGCCCACGCGCACCAGCACCTCGCCGGGGCCGGGCTGTTCGGGCGCCTGCTCCACGAGGCGCAGGTCGTCGGGCGCGTGGATCTGCAGGCACCAGCAGCTGAGGCGCAGGGGCCTGCCGTCCCCGTTGTCGTCGTTCCGGTTCATGGGCGGGGACTGTAGCCGCGAGAATGCGCGGCATGAAACTGTTCGACCTGAGCGGCCGCACGGCCCTGATCACCGGCTCTTCCAAGGGCATCGGCCTGGCGCTGGCGCAGGCGCTGGCCAGCGCCGGTGCTCGCATCGTGCTGAACGGGCGCAGCGCAGAACCGCTCGAAGCAGCACGTGCAGCGCTGGCGGCCACCGGCGCCAGCGTGTTCAGCGCGGCCTTCGACGTGACCGACGCCGCGGCCGTGCAGGCCGGCGTGGCGCGCATCGAGGCCGAGGTGGGCGCCATCGACATCCTCGTCAACAACGCCGGCATGCAGCACCGCAGCCCCTTCGCGGAGTTCCCGGTCGAGGCCTGGAGCACGCTGATGCGCACCAACCTCGACAGCGTCTTCCTCGTCGGCCGCGCCGTGGCGCAGCACATGATCCCGCGTGGCCGCGGGAAGATCATCAACGTCTGCTCGGTGCAGAGCGAACTCGGCCGTCCCGGCATCGCGCCCTACGCGGCCAGCAAGGGCGCGGTGAAGATGCTCACCAAGGGCATGGCCATCGACCTGGGCAAACACGGCATCCAGGTCAACGGCCTGGGGCCGGGTTACTTCAAGACCGAGCTCACGCAGGCGCTGGTGGCCGACGCGGCCTTCACCGCATGGCTCTCGGGCCGCACGCCGGCCGGGCGCTGGGGCGAGGTGCACGAGCTGGGCGGCGCGGCCATCTTCCTGGCGTCGGATGCCGCCAGCTTCGTCACCGGCCACGTGCTGTACGTGGACGGGGGCATCACGGCCAGCCTTTGATCACAGCACCAGCAGCGCGCGGAAGTCGTTGACGTTGGTGAAGGTGGGCCCGGTGACCACGTGGTCGCCGAGGGCGCCGAAGAAGCGGTAGGCGTCGTTGCGGTCCAGGTGGTCCTGGGCCTTCAGGCCCTGGGCCGCGGCGCGGGCGAGTGTGTCGGGCGTGACGATGGCGCCGGCGTTGTCCTCGATGCCGTCGATGCCGTCGGTGTCGGCCGCGATCACGTGCACACCCGGCTCGCCCTGCAGCGCGATGGCGCAGCCGAGCAGGAACTCGGTGGCGCGGCCACCCTTGCCACCCTTGTTCTTCACCGTCACGGTCGTTTCGCCGCCAGAGAGGATGACGCAGGGCTTGCCGAACGGCGCCCCGCGCCGCGCCACGGCACGGGCCAGTGCCGCATGCACCTTGCCCACCTCGCGGCTTTCGCCCTCGATCTCGTCGCTGAGGATGTGCGCTTCGATGCCCGCGGCACGCGCCACCGCGGCCGCGGCTTCCAGGCTCTGCTGCGGCGTGGCGATGAGGTGCAGCTCGTGGCCCGCGAAGAGGGCGTCGCCGGGCTTGGGGGTTTCGAAGGCGCCGCTTTCAAGGCCCACCCGCGCGGCCGGTGGCAGCTCGATGCCGTGGCGCGCGCAGATGGCGAGCGCGTCGGCGCAGCCCGTGGCGTCGGGCACCGTGGGGCCGCTGGCGATGACGCCGGGTGCGTCGCCGGGCACGTCGCTGATCAGCAGCGTCACCACCTTTGCCGGCGCGCAGCGCGCGGCCAGGCGGCCGCCCTTGACGCGGCTGAGGTGCTTGCGCACGCAGTTCATCTCGTCGATGGCGGCGCCGCTCTTCAGCAGCGCCTTGTTGATGGCCTGCTTGTCTTCCAGCGTGAGGCCTTCGGCCGGCGCGGTGAGCAGCGCCGAGCCGCCGCCGGAGATGAGGCACAGCACCAAGTCGTCGGGCGTGAGCCCCGCGGTGAGCGCCATCAGGCGTTCGGTGGCTGCGAGGCCGGCGGCATCGGGCACCGGGTGCGCGGCTTCCACCACCTCGATGCGCCCCGGCCGCGCCGCGTAGGCCGGCGGCACATGGTGGTAGCGCGTGATCACCAGGCCCGACATCGGCGCGTTGTCGGGCCACAGCGCGTCGACGGCTGCCGCCATGGCGCCGCCGGCCTTGCCAGCACCGAGCACCAGCGTGCGGCCCTTGGGAGGTGCCGGCAGGAACGCGCCGATGCCCTCGGCCGGCAGCGCCGCGCGCACCGCGGCGTCGTACATCGCGCGCAGCAGCGTGCGCGGGTCGGTCGTCATGGTCATGGCTTCGGGGGTGCCGGGTGCGTGGGGTCGACCCAAGGCACGTTCTCGGGTCTCTCCGCGGGTTCGATGTCCAGGTTCACCGCCACCGCCTCGCCGTCGCTGCGGCACAGCACACATTCCAGCGTCTCGGTGGCGCTGGCGTTGATCTCCTGGTGCGGCACGTAGGGTGGCACGTAGATGAAGTCGCCCGGGCCGGCTTCGGCGGTGAACTCCAGCTGCTCGCCCCAGCGCATGCGCGC
>VFQQ010004105.1_pt1 | contig 13203 bp, 18 predicted proteins | sample 3512341 | NCBI WGS metagenome assembly VFQQ01 (sample SAMN10412373, study PRJNA504923) | tailings metagenome | isolation source: Relicate 2 Philex TSF1 revegetated site | place: Philippines: Tuba, Benguet | collected 2017-08-29 | reverse complement strand
CGGTCCGGCGGGGACCTGCTTGGGTTCTGTTCCATCCGGTGGTTCCTCTTCAGCTGTCGACGTTTTTTTGCGCCGCTGGCAAGCCTGTGCACCCCTTGCAAGCGCCCCCGTACTCGCCGGGCGGAGGACTAGCTCTGGGAGCGTGTGGGCTACTGCAAGCAGCTTCGCTAGACGCGAGCTCGCGCAAGCGAGCCGTGGAGGCCGCGAAAGTGCCCCTGCAGCGCTGTCGCCCATCGCCGCCGCCTTCCCTGCCTCCTTCCCAGTCACAAACAGCTCAATCAATCAAGGAGTGAAGCAGCCAGTTACTGCTGTCCTGCAGCTGCGGGTCTCACAGATGGGCCCAGCCAGGCGCACAATCAGCGCCGCCTGGCGCTCCCGCCGCCCACCTTGCAAGGTTGGTGCATGCTTGCCTGCCGCATTGCTGGGCATGGCCGCGCAGGCAGAGACATGCTGAGATGCTGTCATCAAAACGAGATGCTGCATAAAATATCCCGCAGCTTGGGCAGGCATGCCGCAGCAACCAAGCGCACGCAAGGCGGCAGCAACTGCGCGCTGCACGTTAAGCTGGCGGCACATGCAGGGTGAACATGGAACGCTGCAATGCCAGGCAGTGGTTTGCTCACTATACACAGAGCGCGCGTCCAAAGTTGTGCAGCACGGAAGAGCTTGGCTTCCCTGGGCGCAGCCTGGCCAGGCCCATGGGCGCAGGACGGAACTGCATGCGCACATTTTTTCGTGCGGAGCAGCGAGTTTACTGTGGTCAAACTCGCTCAGCGGGCCGCATGCATTGCATAGATGAGTATACCAACAGGAAACCTAATGTGGCCATCAGAATCATGCAGCTGATATCTATATCTAGCGCTCTGGTGGATACTGGTCTCGCGCGGTGCCCAAGACAACCGGACAATTGAGAACAGCACCAGCGGCCCCTCAGCGCGCTTGCTCAGCTCCACACTTGTGTATGCGACCTGTAGGACCAGCACAACTTGCTCACAGTTGCCTTTGCCAGCGCTTGCCCCCATACGCCCGCCGCGGTCCCTTGCGCCCACCGCATCCACCCCGCGCCCTGCAGCATGCCAGCGGCGAGCTGCCGCCGCCACCGTGCCGGACAGACTCCGCACCGGACTGCAACTGCGCAGCTTCATGTCGCTGTTCAACAGCTAACAGCCTCAGCAGTGGAGAGCAGTCACTCGTCCCTCAACTATCCTAGTCCCTGGATGACAGCACCGGGGTGACAACGCCACCGCTGCACCGCAGCAGCATGCAGCACTGGCACGGCGCAAGGTGCCAGTGGCGGCACACGGGCAGCTCCCGCCTGGAGGCCTTGCTGGCCGTGGTGCAGCAGTCGCTCAAGGCTGAGCGCCCTGTGTGGCAAGCTCGAGGCATGGCCAGCAAGCGCACGCAGCACTGCGCACCAGCTGCCAGCCGGCATGACGGTGCACCCGCCGTGACCGCCGCCTGTGGGGCTGCCGATCCCGCTGCTCCCGATTCGACCGAGCCGGCTGCCAGGTGCGCTCGGGGGCTGCATTGGTGGTGGGTGGGTGGCTGCACGGCTGATGTGCTTGCGCAGCCTCACAGGCAGGCCATAAGACGGCATTCCCAGCAGCCACACGTGTCGCTTGGCAGCACCTGCTGAGCGCTGCGCCTAGCCTCCCACTCTCCCCTGCTGCAGCGCTGCTGCCAAGTACCGACAGCAGGTGCTCGAGGCGCTGCTGGGGGGGCATGCAGCCATGCGAAGCGGCCGCCCTGCTGCAGGCGAAGCAGTTTCTGGCGCACTTTGCCTGCCCACCCGGCTGCTGACCAATACTGGCCAGCAGTAGCGGCGCGGCACTGTAGACGGCAGCCACCGGTGCCTGTGTTATGCTTGTGCTAGCCCCAAAGCTGCTTCAGTCAGCTGCCCTCTAAGTTTGAGTACAAGCAATATTGCTGCAGTATTTGTGCTTGACATGAGTATTCTTTTCCCACCAAACCTCACGTGCGCACACCCTGTTTCACTGCTCTCTCCTGCTAGCTATAGCCTGGCTGGCCCGCTCGACTCCCCCTTTCCCGAGCTGCCTGCATTCCTTCCACCAACCACCTGCAATTCAACACTGCACCATGCCACTGCATCAACTCATTATCGCTTGATTTGATGCCGCCCGCCTGCTCAGCCCTTTGGCAGGCGGCATCCATCCTCACCGTCTCCTCCAGCCCACCTCTGCTGCCTGCTCCCGCCGCAACGGCGCCCTGAGTTGCAAGCGCGAGGATGCCAATCCGCCCCCCCGCCTCTTTATCCATGGATGTGAACATGCCTTGGGGAGTCCGATCGCAGGCAAGGGTGATTGCTGCGCAGCATGTTCCCTGTCGAGCACAACTCGGTGCAGCGTTGCTCGGTCATGTCGGCATGGTAGGCAATCTGGGCCAACGGCGGATGGAACAAACCAGCCATTGATATACTGACGGCTTGGCAATGATAGGGAGGTTGAACATTTTTCAAAGGGGAGCCACACATGGCGGCAGTCAGGCAGCCCGGCCGGCAGCCGGGACCGGCTCACAGCTTAAAGCCGAGCAAGCGACTGGAGTCAGGACAGGCGGCAAGGACTCCAGGAGTTCCCTCGGCTATGGCACTGTGCACAGCTCGCTGCCCTGGAATTAGGGGGGCACAGTTGCTTGTGGCCCACAGATTCAGGCGGCAGAAGAAGGACATGCTTGTACAAGTCCCGACCCCAGCTTCCGCTCTCCCCGGCGCTGCGCGCCGGCCACACCTGTCATGCCCTGTAATGGGGCGATCATGTGTGCGCTGCTGACCTCCATGCATCCCCAGTTGTCCACCAAAGCACCCCTGGGCTTCCACTGCTTGCGGAGCGACGTGCTGAAGCGAGGGCGTGGCCAAGCACACCACCCTCTGTCTTGCCCCGGCTGCTCGCCTCTCACGGCTCTCACAGCCGACAGGTGAGGCCTCCACGCCCTTCGCCTGGTCGGCGCCGGTCGCCGCTGAGCCCGCTACGGCCTGCCTCCACGGCCGGCCTCAGCTTGCAAGTACCGCATCAACCCCATCCATTTGACTCTCAGATTCTGCTCACATGCTGCTGGCGAGCTGCGGGCGCTGCGCGGAGCGCGTGCCGCTGGCTTGCGGTGCCGCCGGCGCCGCCGAGCAGGTCCGCATGCGGGCACCTGGCCGCCACTGGCCGGGCTGCGCTGCCCTGCACTGCTCTGGCATAGCTGGCGCGCCGTGCAGCATCATGCAGACTGAAGGCCTGGGCAGCAGCCCCCAATGGCTGTCGTCAGCCACCGAGAGCAGCGAAGTGTCAACGCCGCTGCTGCGGCAGTGCGCACGGCGCTGGCAGCGCCCCACACGGCAGCAGCGCCGCAGCGAAGTCTGCCCCCGCCTGGAGGCTCTGCTGGCTGTGGTGCAGCAGTCGCTCAAGGCTAATGGCGCGGAGCGGCGCAGCAGCGGCATGGCCACCAGAAGCATGCGGCGCAGCGCGCCAGCCGCTCAGCCGGCACCTGCCGGCGCTGCCGGTACGCCGGGCAGCAGCATTCCCTGCGGCGCTGACCAGGCTGCCAGGTGCGCTGTCGGGCCAGCATGGCTGTTGAACCTGCCATTCTATCAGTGCTGCACCAGCTGCGATGCTCCCATGCAATGGGGACGGGTACCACCACACCAGTGCCTTTGTGCCCACTGACCCCCGAGGTACCCAATTCACCCAACATTCCCCCGCCACCGCCCACCCACCCACCCGCATGCCTACCCAGCCGCCAGCCCACCCACCACCGTCCCTTGTCCTTGATGAATGCAGGGCCGCCACCCGGTACCGCCAGCAGGTGTTCGAGACGCTGCTGAGGAGCATGCCACCGCGCGACGCGGCCGCCCTTCTGCAGGCCAAGCACTTCCTGGCCAGCTTTGGCTGCCCCGCCTAACCCAGACTGACGCCTCACGGAGGCCACCCATGTAGCCACTAGCTGGCATGCAGCACCGCTGCTGCAGAGCCTCAGAACTCCACCCTGTACAGCTTTTGCCGCCCACCACCCACAGATTTGCTCCCGCCCGAACCCAAACCACCGTTACCTTCGCCCAGCACATTTGTATTTCATGTTTCCTGGCCTTGGACCCGCTGACCTCTTTCATCATGCTCCAATGTGCCCCCAGCTCCCAAGCACTGCAGTACATTGCAAGGAACCACTTCGATACAACGCATGCGACCATGCTGCTGCCCACTCGCACGACCACTTTCCTGTGCAGCCTTGCTCGTTGCTTTACATCCCAACGCAGCCTGCAGTGACGATTCAATCGATGTCTGGAACTTTTCATGTTCATAATTTGTTTGGTCTGACGCTTTGATTGGGCAGACACCACATGATGCCACCTGCGAGGATGGCCGCCTCTGCTGGCCTGCCCATCTCCGCCGCCCGCACGACGGCTTTCTACATTGCAGGCCTCTTTTCAGAGCTGCACATATGACTCGTGATGTTTCAAAGTTGTAAACAACAGTAGCTGCGCTGAGCCAGGGAGTGGGATTGGCAACTTGCATGCTGATGGTGGCACGCCACGCCGCCAGCCGCCAGCGATGCGGAGAGGTGCCGTATGAGAGCAGGCCTGCTCGTATCGCGATCATTGTTTTCACCTCCTTGCCCACCACGTTTGCGCCGCTGGATCAGCCGGCCAGGCAGTGCAGGAGCGTGCGACAAGGCGGCGCAGCTTGGACAGCCCCTGTTCCCCGGCGGCAGCAGCCGAATCGCCACCATGGAGGACGATGATCTGCTGGGCGTGATGCTGGACTTCGGGGTGCGCTGCAGCCGCAGTTGCCGCTGCGCAGCGGCCCAGCGGCTGCCTGGAGGAGCCCGTGCAGCGATTAACGTCCCTGTATCGCCTTCATGTACGCAGGATGACGGCGAGAACACCGTGGCGCCGTCGGCGGCGGCGGCGCTGCCGCCGCTCGCCGCTGGCGTGCCGCCAGGTGCGCGCGAGCGCCGCCTAGCTGCTGACGCTACCAAGCACCCCGCAGCGGCACTTGCCACTCTGTGCGCTGCTGATGCAACTCATTCATGCACCCTGAGGCCCACACCCGCCCACCGCCTTCCCCGCCATGCAGGCCTGCCTCCCGGCGTGCCGCAGCCGCTGCCGGCCGCCTCGCCCACCCCCGCAGCCAGCACTGCCTCGGCGTCCTCAGCTCCCTCTGTGGGCGGCCAGGCGCCGCAGGCCCTCCCACCGACGCTGGCCTACACGCATCAGGAGTTTTTGGGCTATCGGAGCATGGCGTCCCTGCTGGCCCGCAAGCACCGCGACAAAATCCCCGCCATCCAAGCGATGGACAACAAGGCAAAGGCCTTCCTCAACGTGGTGGGTGCTGCCGCCCTTGCGCTACGACCGGTGGATCCCTGTGGTGCAACCGCGCTGCTGCGCTGCAGGGCGCATATGTCTGGTGCGGCCGGCAGCTGGGAGTTGCATGTGTGCGGGCTGCCAACAACTGGCTCTGCACCCTGCACACCCACTCCGCAGCCCAACCTGCCGCAACTGGAGAGGTTTAGAGCAGCCACGATGTGCCTGCGCAACGAGCTGAAGCAGGCCTTCACGCCAGAAGACTATGAGTGGGCGAAGCAGCAGTGCCGCACACGCATGCCCGGGGCAGCTGCCTCGCCTGTGCAGCCTGCGGCTGGGGCGCCGCCGCAGCATCCAGCGCTCATGCAGCAGCAGCAGCAGCGGCAAGCGGCGCCCGCAGGAATGCACCCGCAGCAGGCGCAGCAGCAGGCAGCGCAGCAGGCGCAGCAGCGAGCGGCGTCACGAGGGCCGTCCCCCGTTCCGGCAGCACCGTCCCCCGCGCCTGCGGCTGCATCAGCAGCGCCAGGCGGCCAGCTGACTGCCCAGCAAGTGCTCCAAGCGCAGCAGCAGCAGATACTGATACACCAGGCAATGGCGGCGCAGGCGGCGGCGGCGGCGGCAGCAGCGGCCAAGCGCCCAGCAGGTGGGTGCTGCCCCTGGTGTAGTTTGAAGCGGTTTAAAGTGCGGCGTTTTGCTGCTGATTTGGCATGCAGGGCCAGCAAACCCCTTAGATGCCGCAATGCGTACCGCCGGCCGTCGCCCGCTGCTGTGTTGCAGGCCGCAGATGCCTCGCCTGCCCCGCGTGTGCTTCTTGTCCTCCGCCTGCCTGCTCAATAGAAGACACACACCCGCCTCCTCTCCTGCCCGCCTGCAGACGGTGGCGGCGAGCCGGCGGCCAAGCGTGCCAAGGCGGCGGCGGCTGCGGGGGGTGCCAAGAAGAGGGAGATGGACGACACAGGCAAGGGCACATGGTTCTGGGTTAGAGTTTGGGAGATGCTGGCACGAGTGATTCAAAACCTGTGTATCAGTTTCTTGCCGCCCACGCCCTGAGTCCCTGCAGGCATCACGCTGGACAACCTGTACGACTGGGACCAGGAAACCAACCAGCTGATGGAGGGTGAGCGAGGGCAGCAGTGCCACCAGCAGCCAGGCGCTTGTGTTGCAGTGGAGCGCTCGTGGTGGTGCTGGCGCGCTGCACCAAGCCCCGCACCAAGTCACGCCCGCCTGCTCTGCTGGGTTCTGTTCGCCCTGCAGGCCTGCAGCGCGACCGGGATGCGCAGCGAGTCAAGCCCAAGACCTCCAGCAACCAGCAGTTCCTGAGGTGGGCGGGCTGGCATTCTAAGGCATTCTAGCGTGGCGGGCATATATGTAGTCGGCTTGGATCGCGGGGCGGCGCGGCAGCAGCACCTGCTGGCACCTGGCAATTAGATTGCACCCCGCGCCTGCAAGCTGTTCTTGCACAGCCAAGCCCTGCCCGTGTTTGAGCGATCCCCCTTTGCCCGGCGCAGCGAGTGGCGCGTGGGCAACGAGTTCTACCGCCAGATCCAGCGCACTGGCGGCGGCCTGGTGAGCTGCCTGCCTGCTGCGCTTGCATGATGCATGCGCTTAGCCTGTTGTGTACCTGAGATGCAGGCTCCTACTCGCGTGCACCAGCTGTTGCGCTTTGCATGCTAGCCGTGCAACGCTGGGTGCATGCAGCTCGGCTGTCCTGCACGCCTGCCTTGCTGGGCATCCAGCGGCCCCAACACATGCTTGAAGCTCGCTGATCTTGTGTCGTCCATCTCCCTTGTTTGCCGCCGCAGCGTGTCCAGGGCGAGTGCTTTGAGCTGGTGCAGCTGGCGTTCCAGGCACACATGACGCAGGTGCACCTGAGAGGGGTGCCGCTGTTGCTGGTGCCGGCGGCAGTGGCCGTGCGAGTTGATGGACACAGAGAGATTTGCAGAGCTGTGCATGCCGCAGGAGGGTGTGCATCCCCTGCCCAACCAAGCTTGGGAGGTTTGCCCGGCAGCTGGTGGGTTCATTGTGTGCTTCCCCGGCGCTCTTACTACCTTGCTTCATTCTCCCTCCCCTCAAATGATGTGCACTCCCTTCTCCCATTATGCCGCAGCTCATACAGCGCTCGCTGCGCAGCGCGGGCCACCGCCAGGACGCGTGCCGCCGCAGCGCCGACTGTGTCGTCACATCCGACCCGCGGCGCGGCATCACGCAGGTGAGTAATGGGCGATTCCTGCCTGCTTAGGAGCTGTGACTGTCCCGCTGTATGCCTAGCCTGCTGCGATGTCGGATGGATGGTGCCCCGTGAGCGGTGCTGTTAGACTGCCCCTGCAGCCTTGCGCCCGCTGCCGTGTGGCATTTGAGAAGCCAGGGTGCAAGGCTGTCTGCTCAATGGGGCAGCTGCATTAGTTTGCCCAGTCTCGTGTGGCTGTCCACGATCTCTTGTGACAAGTTACATGTCCTGCTCTCTGCAGATTGAGCGGCGGGAGAAGGCCAAGGCGGACGAGCGGGCGGAGGCGGAGCGCGCCAAGCTGCTGCAGGAGGCCAAGAGCAAGTGAGTGGCTGAGCCGGGCACGCATGAGCTGCGCCTGGCTATGTGGTGGCGTGCAGTTGGTGGCGTGCAGTCGGGCTGCGGCAGGAGGCCAAGAGCAAATGAGCTGGGCAGCTGGAATGCACAGCTCGATTGCGCGATGGATTTGTGTGGCTGCGTGGCACAAAGTTGGGTGCAGTCAGGCTGCTTGCGATTGTGAAGGGCAGGAACCCCAAGGTTCTCTCCTTCCCTTGCCTCCTGCCTTCTGCCTCCCTTCACCAGGCACTGCTCTCCACCCCACCCCACCGCTGCCTCTATCCTCCAACCCTCCCCGCCCTTCCCATCCTCTCCCCTTCAACTCAACAGGCGTGCGGATGATGAGACCAAGGAGCGCGCCCAAAAGGCCAAGGCTGAGCTGGTGGGCAAGCAGCAGGCCAGCCTGGCCAACGCAGCCGTGGCAGCCACGCTGGGAGGCAAGTCCAAGGGCAAAGTCAACAAGTGGGACAAGTGGAGCAGTGCAGCGGCGGCGGGGCCGGCGGCAGGGGCGGCCGGCGGCGAGGCGTCGGGCGCGGCGGGCGGCAAAGGCAAGAAGGGGGCGGCCAAGAAGGGCGGCAAGAAGGGCGCAGCAGCGGCGGAGAGCGAGGGTGGCAGCGAGGGCGGGGCAGCGGCGGCGAGCTCAGACGTGTCTGGTGCGGCGGCGGCGGCGGCAGACAGCAAAGCCAAGGTGGGTGGTACTGGGAAGTCGATGTGCAAGCGGCAGTTTTTGTCCGCAAGGTGGTTGGCTGGGTGTCTGACATCAGGCAAACAGGAAAACGGCATGTTGCGGCGGGCCACCCCTGGTCGCACTTTGTGCACTTTACGGTCCACCCTGCCTAATCAGCTCGATGCTTTACCTCCTCTGCCCTGACCTCCCTCCGTGCCTCTTCCACTGCAGGCGGCTGCGGGCCTGCCGCGCATGGGCCTGACAGGTGCCGCCAGCGTGGGCAGCGACGATGCCTCCACCATCCACATCAAGTTCGTGGGGTGCTGCCCTTGTGTGTTACATTTGTGACCGTTTTTAGAGTGTCCAGCGCATACAATGTCTGCATCAATGCTCCCGCAATGTGGCTGCATGTCTGTTTGTGCTGTGGCGGCATGCTTTCCATGCCACTCCGCAGTTACGTGCTGGGCTGCCTGGAGCGCGGCCCTCCGCTGCATTGCCTCTTTCTCTGTCCCAGCTCTTACCATGTATTCATGTGTACCCATCCGCCCCCTAATCCGCTCAGGGACGTGCTGGGCTGCCTGGAGCGCGACCCGCTGTACGCCAAAGGCGGCCTGCTGTACCGCCTGTACAACACGCCACGCGCCTCAGCGGCGCAGGGCTAGGCGTGCAAGCAGGGCGCGGCTGAGCAGCTGTGCAGCTGCGACTTCTTGCTGCTGCGCGTGCGCCGGCCCGCTGTGGGATGCAGATCCCCCGCACCACACCTTGCAGCTAGCTCTGAGCCTTGCCTGCGCCAGGTGACCGTGCCCTCCTGCTTGCACGCCTGCCAGTTCAATTTTAAGATGCAGCAAGGCCCCATGTAATGGTGGGGAAGGAGAGAGGCATGCAATGGCACGAAATTGCAGGGCACGTGCAAATGGCATGCGGTAGTGGGGTATGTTCAAACATGCAATGGCCAGGGAGGGTTGGGCATTAACCTTGCCATGCAAGGGGGCACAGCATTGCAACTGCGCAGGTAGCACCATGCAGCAGGCGTCACTTGTCTGCCATACTGCACAGGACAGGCCGCCCAGCAGGATGGCTGCTCAGCGCGCCATCCATTTGGGTGCCCCATGCTGCTCCAGATGTATGCTACTCAGGTGCCACATTGACGCATCACATCATGAAAGACAGGAGGTAATCCACCTCAGCATCGCTGGCCGGCGGGCGCTCCTGCGGCGGAGGCAACCCGCCTGCCCAGCCATGGGCTGCATCCTCCCCTGCCTCATGTGCTGACAAATCCGCCGCCGGCTGCGCCTCGGCACCTGCTGCCACGCCAGCGGCGCCAGGCTGCTGCTGCAAGCCCTGCAGTGCTGCTGCCATGCCGGCAGCGAAACCATCGCCGTAGCCAGCACCAGCGCCCTCCCCAGCTAACCCTGCTGGCTGCGGCTCATGCTGTTGCTGCCAAGCGCTGGTGGCGCCAGCCAACTGCGGATCTTGGCTGCCCCAATTTGTCAGCGCAGCTGACGATACGGCAGCCGAAGCAGTTGGCACAGCTGCAGCGGGATAAACTGCCACATTGGCCCAGCTGGTCCCAGCGGCCAAATGGGCTTCCAGCGGCGCGGTGATCGCCTGAAACGAGACCTAACGAGTGACGCATTCGTTTATAATCGACGGAGGGCTGTTTGGAAGCCTGTGCCGGAAGTTTGCCTGTCGGCTCGCTGCCTGCAGGTTGGCCCTGCCCAGCGGCAGCGGCGGCGTGGCGGCCAGCTGGCGGCGGCCAGCGAAGAGAAGAGAAGCCCTCCAGTCTGCACGTCTGCATTCCCGCCCTGATCGCCAGGCTCGCTCCACCGCCGCTCAGCCTTCAGCAACTACTACAGCGAACCCGCCAGCCAAATGCTCGCCCGCGCGTGCAAGGCAGCTCTAAGCAGCCACTGGCGCGCTCCTGCCCGCAGCCGCAGCCTGGCAGCGCAGGCAGCACGGGCCGGCGGCGAGAAGAAGGGGCAGCTAGAGCGGCGGCAGCCTAGGCGGCCAGAAGAAGAGCGCACCCTTGTCACCTTCCGGGTGCCTGGGCAGGCGCCCACGCGCTTCGAGCGCATCAGCCAGGCTGGGCTGGACGAGTACCTGCGGCTGGAGGGGGCAAAGGGCTTTCTGGCTGCCACCGGCAATGTCAGCCGCAGTCTGGCGGACCTGCCTGAGGGCGGCGCCGTGGACCTTCAGCTGCCAGAGAAGCTGTCCATTGAGGCGCAGGTGCGCGCCTCGTTTGCTGGCTGCCCCGCCTGCTGCTCGAATACCTGCAAAGATCTGCTTGGTTGATTGTTGGTCCCACCGATCTGCTTCCCACCCTGGTTTGCCCCCCTGCTGTGCAGGTGGGCCTCCTGCGGAGCACCGCCGATAACATCACGCTCGCCAAGGAGCAGCAGCTGTGCGCGTTCCTGCAGGAAGCCGCCAGAACCGAGCACCCTGACAGCCCCATCACCGTGCTGCCGACGGAGCCCTTCAAAGGCCCCAACAAGCAGGTGGGGTTGGGCCGGGCTGGGACTTCTGCAGCAGAAAGCAAACGCCACTCTGCATGCTGCAGCGTCCGCTGCCGTGGGTGCCACCCGCCGCCGCAGCGCTGCCCAGTCGCCTCCCTGCCCCATGCCACCTGCCGCAACCAACACTGCTGCCGTGCCCCTCGCCCCTCCGCCACGTATTGCGCAGCACTTCGTGCAGCTGGACGCTGCCCTGAAGGTGGACAACGAGCTGCTTGTGGGCGAGCACAAGATCATGCTGGGCGAGGATGGCGTGGCTGATTTGCAGCTCAAGCTGACGAAGATCAGGTGGGCAGGCTGCATGGGGCAGCAGGTCGGCAGCGGGCATGCGTGCAGGCAGCCAAGCGCGGCAAGGCGTTGGCGCGCATGCAGGCGCCGAGCTGCTGCCGCTGCCGACCCCAGCGCTGCCGCTGCTGCTGTTGCCCACGTGCCGTGCAGGGCTGCGCTGACGCGCGGCAGCTCGCCCGACCTGGCGGCGGCGCTGCAGGGCGTCACGCACGTCAGGCTGTTCCTGGCGGGAGAGGCGGTGCGGGCGGGCCTGGCGGTGGACGAGCTCGTCAATCTGGCGGCAGCGGCGGGCATGAGCGTGGTGCTGCCCTCGGGGCAGGCGCTGGGCCTGGCTGCCGAGCCCGCACCCGCAGTGCCGCTGTAGCGCCTGGGGTGTCGCCCTGGCGGCAGACGGCTCTGCACCAGCGTTCCTGCTACACCGCCCACCCCGTTGCCTTGCTGTAGCATATCGGCGCGCTGCCGCCTGGGCTTGTATGTTGCACTCAATCCTCTCAATTTCATTCCTTGTTGTACCATGCCCCCTCTGCTCAGAGTGCTCAGTTCTACTCGTTCTACATGTCCATGCTTGTTCATTCTTGTTTCAGTTCGAGAGCCAGTCGCCTGTGATTCAGGCCCCGCCTCTGCAATCTCCCATCACGTCTTGCTTACACCTGGCCCCGCCCATACTGTGAGTGCACAGTGCGCTCACAGCAGTCACTCTGGTTGAGAAGAGGGGGATTGTTTTGTTCAGGGAATCGTGCATTGGGATCAGGACACTAGAAATCAAAGGTACATGGAAGGTACAACAAGGGGTTATCAGGTTGCCACCTACCAGGGAAGAGCAAGTGCTGCCGGCGGCGGCGCTGTGTCCACCGGCGCTTGGTCCCACAGGTGCAGCGAGGGCCCGACCGTCACCACCGCCGCCGGAGGCGCCGACAGCAGCGCGCGGCTGACATACAGCATACGTCAAGGGCGGCCTGCTGTACCGCCCGTACAACACGCCACGCGCCTCGGCGGCGCAGGGCTAGGCATGCAGCGCAGGGCGCGGCTGAGCAGCTGCGACGTGTGCTGCTGCACATGCGCTGGCCCGCTGTGGAAGGCAGACCCTCTGCACCACACCTTGTAGCTCTGAACCATGCTTGCGCCAGGTCCTTTCCAACCTTCTGCTCTTGCGTGCGTGCCAGTTCAATTTTAAGATGCAGCAAGGCCCCATGTAATGGTGGGGAAGGAGAGAGGCATGCAATGGCACGAAATTGCAGGGCACGTGCAAATGGCATGCGGTAGTGGGGTATGTTCAAACATGCAATGGCCAGGGAGGGTTGGGCATTAACCTTGCCATGCAAGGGGGCACAGCATTGCAACTGCGCAGGTAGCACCATGCAGCAGGCGTCACTTGTCTGCCATACTGCACAGGACAGGCCGCCCAGCAGGATGGCTGCTCAGCGCGCCATCCATTTGGGTGCCCCATGCTGCTCCAGATGTATGCTACTCAGGTGCCACATTGACGCATCACATCATGAAAGACAGGAGGTAATCCACCTCAGCATCGCTGGCCGGCGGGCGCTCCTGCGGCGGAGGCAACCCGCCTGCCCAGCCATGGGCTGCATCCTCCCCTGCCTCATGTGCTGACAAATCCGCCGCCGGCTGCGCCTCGGCACCTGCTGCCACGCCAGCGGCGCCAGGCTGCTGCTGCAAGCCCTGCAGTGCTGCTGCCATGCCGGCAGCGAAACCATCGCCGTAGCCAGCACCAGCGCCCTCCCCAGCTAACCCTGCTGGCTGCGGCTCATGCTGTTGCTGCCAAGCGCTGGTGGCGCCAGCCAACTGCGGATCTTGGCTGCCCCAATTTGTCAGCGCAGCTGACGATACGGCAGCCGAAGCAGTTGGCACAGCTGCAGCGGGA
>VFQQ010004104.1_pt1 | contig 13212 bp, 9 predicted proteins | sample 3512341 | NCBI WGS metagenome assembly VFQQ01 (sample SAMN10412373, study PRJNA504923) | tailings metagenome | isolation source: Relicate 2 Philex TSF1 revegetated site | place: Philippines: Tuba, Benguet | collected 2017-08-29 | reverse complement strand
GTCTTTACTCCATTTTGATCAGTACGAATCAAATTGAAGCCGCGGGTAAACTACTCGAGGAGCAGGCGCGCACCAGACCTGGCATTTCCACAGCGTTGTTGTTAGCCGGCCATGCTTCAGCCCACGAGAATAATCAGAGCAAAGCCGAATCCATCCTCCAGACGGTGGCCAGCGACCCAAAACTCTACCCAGGAGGCGCCCTCGCGGTGGCGCGGACCTATATGCGTTCCGGGAACTTAACGGCTGCGGCGCGGGTACTGGAAAACGCCATTAGCCGCAAGGACCAGGAAATCACTGAGCTCCGAAAGCTACTTGCGGAGACGTACTGGCAAAGCCGTAAACTCGATGAAGCAAGCGCACAGGTCAAGCTAGCCCGCCAAGAGAAACCTGGCGACCAATCCATCGATCTCGCCGAAGCGCTACTTTTGCTGGCACGCGGAACCCCAGAGGCAGCCGCGCAGGCATCGGGCATTTTGGATCGTCTCAAAGCAGCGGGCTACATCGATCCCCAACTGGATTACCACAGAGCGCGCGCGCTGATCGGCCAACGCAAAATCGACGAAGGGGTAAAGTTGTTCCAAGACTTGGCACGGCGCCAGCGCGGCAACACAAACGCTCGCTTCGCACTATTGGTCCACTATATGGACAGACAGCAATGGAGCGACGCGCTGCAAGTTATCGGAGAGATCGACGCCATCGATCCGGAGAATGAACGGGCTACGCAGGCCCGCTTGACGGTGCTCAGGCGCATGGGACGCGTTGAGGAGGCCCGTAACCTGCTCCAGCAGGCCAAGAATGCATTCCCCGACGCCAATTGGCTTATCGAGGAGCAGGGTCTACAAGGACTGATCATGCAGCGATATCAGGAGGCGCTCTCTAGCTACAAGCATCTGTATGACAAGGGCGTCCGGACCCACTCCGTAATCGCCGGTCTGGCTGAATCCTACAGTGCGACGAAAAATCTGGATGCCGCTCAGGCCATGGTCGCTACACAAATAAATGCCAATCCTCAAAGCCGGGCGCTGAAGGCATTGAGAGGGGAGCTGAGCTTCCGTCAAGGAAAGGTCGACAGCGCGATTAGCGAATACGAAAAGTTGGCTGAAACGGGAGAATCCGACGACTATGCTTTTCGCCGTCTGGCCATCCTGTACGAAGCGGCTAAGCGTTATCCGGATGCCATAAGGACATACGCCAAACTCGATTCCATGAAGCGAATTTTGCAAACGGATTACTACCACTGGTTACAGAATGCCGTCGAGATCAAGAACGCTGGAGAAGTCCAAAACGTTTGTGCGAAGCTTGAGGCGGATTTTGTCAAGGATTGGAGCGCGGCGAACAATTGCGCATTCGCTATCGCCGAAACTGGAGGCGATTTGGCTCGCGCGGAGAAGATCGCTCGCGATGCCCTCTTGAGAATCAAGGACCAACCCAATCTGCGCGACACTCTGGGTTGGATTTTAGCCAAACAAGGCAAGTCTTCCGAAGCCCTGGCCATTTTCGAGACCCTGCTTCGGCAACAACCGCAAAATCCCACCTTTCGCTATCACCGCGCCGTCGTCCTGATTCAGTTGGATCGTAAGGCGGAAGCCCGCTCGGAATTCCAGCGCGCGCTCAAGGACAAACCCAGCTCCACTCTTGCCAAGGCAATTCAGCAATCCTTGGTGGATTCGCAATAGCGATCATCTCGCGTTGCGCCGCAAAGTGGAAAGTTATTCGACATATGGCTGGAGGGGAGTTACAGCAATTCCTGCGTCAGCCCCGCGATTCTAGTCCGATTCAATAGCCGCCACCCAGTTCCTCGCCATCCACTGGTGTGCGTTTCGCGAGGAAGATTTGGCCCCCATTGCCATTGCTGAAGTTCCGGCTCATACTAGCTAAGTGATTCCATTACTAACGAAGGCACTTGGATATTCCGGCGCGTACCGCTCGATTCGAAGTGTTCGCATGCGGATACTCCGCCCCGTCCAATGGAATACTCAGTTAGCGTGGCGGTCATTGTATGCACGTTTCGTTGCCAGCGGCTCATTAGTCTTCGACGTCGGCGCGAATCGAGGAGACCGGACGGAGAGCTTTCTTCAGCTCGGAGCCCAAGTCGTTGCAGCGGAACCCAATCCAGACTTGGCGTCACGCCTATCGACGATTTATCGCAGGTGTCCCGTTACCGTCGTGGAAGCGGCGGTTGGTGAAAACGAGAGCCGGATGCCCATGTACATATCAAGTCATACGCATGTTTCCAGCTTGTCGGAAGATTGGATTCGGAATATGAAGGCTGACCGCCTCAAGGAAATTAATTGGAGCCGTCAGATTATGGTGCAGGTAACCACCGTGGAAGAGCTGAGGCGAAAATTCGGTGAGCCGGATTTTGTCAAGATCGACGTGGAAGGTTTTGAGCGATTTGTACTCCGCGGCATCCAGCACAAGATTCGGGCTCTTTCCTTCGAAGTCCATGCTGCGGACATGGATCACGCCGCCGAGTGTATCGAACTCTTGACACGTCTCGGCGAGTATCGCTTTAACTTTCTACTTGAGGAATCCCCCGAGCTAGTTCTCGAAAACTGGATCAGTGCGAGTGAATTAATCGGCACCTTGAAAAGGTGCTTTGAAGGTGGAAGCGCTGGCTACGGCGATGTCTTTGCCATAGAGGCCTGACTACTCCCCGAACGGCGCGGACGCTCTTCGTGGGATGTCCACAGGACCGCCTTCGCTATCCTGAAAAGATGTTCGCTCTCGGGCTTGGCCTATGTGCGCTGGCTTACTTAACGACATATTTGGCCGGCCGGAAGTCTCTCGCCTGGGGCTTGGTTGCGGGCTTGGCGTGGGGTTATTTTTACGGCATTTTGAGAGCGAACGTCTTGAGCCCCGCCTCGCACTTCATTTTCGATTTTAGTCTTCTTGGGTGCTATTCGGCTCATTTATTCAAGCGAGTTCCGCTGGAGACAAGCCATCGCGCCGGACCGCTTGGAGACTGGTTGACCGTCATTTCGGTCTGGACTCTTTTCGTCGCCCTTCTGCCCTTTCAAACTCCCCTCGTTACGCTGGTTGGCTTGCGGGGCAATTACTTTTTCGTGCCCGTTTTGCTGTTGGCTTCCCGGCTCACGGAAGAGGAATTTCAGCAAATCTGCATCGGCCTCGCAGGACTAAATATCGCCGCCTTCGGATTCGGCTTGGCGGAATACTTTAACGGCATCGAACGTTTCTATCCCGTGAGCTCCGTAACGGAAATTATTTACAAGAGCCGTGATGCGGGGGGCGGAAACTATCGCATTCCCGCGATTTTTTCCAACGCGCATAGCTATGCCGGAGCTATGGTGGGCACTTTGCCGGTTCTACTGACTCTGAGCGGCATCCCCTCGGTCAGCGTATTTCGCAAAATCGTCGCCATAGCCGGATCTCTAGCGGCGATGGCCGGAGTGCTCTTCGCCAACACAAGGACCAACTTTGTCATGGCCGCTGTAATTATTGTGGCCTTTTTGCTATTGGGTAAAATGCGTCCAGCCTTGAAGACCCTCATGATCTGCCTGATTGGAGCGGTCATCGCCGTCGCGCTTTCCAACGAAAGGTTCCAGCGCTTTCGGTCGCTGGAGGATACCGATGCAGTGACCGGAAGAATCGCAGGCAGCGTGAACCGGTCTTTTATCGAAGTGATCACGGAATACCCGATGGGCAATGGCCTGGGCGGTGGTGGCACCAGCGTGCCCCACTTTCTCGCCCATCAAGTTCGCAGGGCGATCGCCGTCGAAAACGAATATGCCCGCATCGCACTTGAATTGGGAGTCCCAGGGCTAATTTTGTGGATCGGATTCCTGAGTTGGCTTCTCTTAAGGGGGTTGAGCGTCAACTCGCTTGATCCTTGGCGAAGTGGCCGTCGCCTGACTTGGATCACCATGCTCGCGGGCTTCGTTTTGTCGCTTCTGGGGACAGGTATGCTCACCGCAATCCCGGGCACCATGATGACATTCGTCTGGGCTGGTTGGCTCATTACTCGGCCAAAACTAGGGAATGCGGATCCAAGCTTGGCGCAGGATATGCAAACACCTTCGCCGACCATGCAAACATCGGAAAGCGGGCCTTCGCTCTTAATTTAGTACCGTAGTACTGAAACCAATAGTACTAAAGTCTACATTGACAGTTGTCAGACGAAGCGGCACGATGAGAACGGAAGGTTACTTTATGCGCGCGGCAGCGTCTCGAAACCGGTTAATTTACTTTCGTGTCTCAGAAGAGGAACTCGAAAGATTCCGCTCGTTGGCAGAACTAAAGGGCGCGCGCAGTTTGTCAGATTTAGCCAGGGAAGCCATGGAGCGCATGCACAAATCTCAGGCGGAGGAATTTACGCAACACGAGAGCGTACCAGTGTTGTTAGAGCAAATTCATTGTTTACAAGATACAGTGAATCGCGTGCACGACCGAATTCAAGAGCTCAGTGCCCATTTTCCTTCACTGACTGTTGAGCTAACCACGGAGGAAAACATCGGAAAATGAACATGGTAAAACTTGCACGAGGCCTTTTAGTCTGTATCTTTTGCCTGAGCCCGCACCTGAAGGCGCAGAACCCGCAAACACCTGGAACTCCTCAACAATTGGCTCCCGCTAGCCCGATTCCGGCTGCCATGTCGCCCCTCTCTTCCGGTATTCCTGCGCAGGCCGAAAGATTGCGTCCAAACTATGTACTGCAAATTGGCGATCAGCTTGTTGTACAAGCGCGGGATGTGGAGGAGTTGACAGATCGTCCTTTCCGCATCGAAAGCGATGGAAGCATTAACCTTCCGCTGGTCGGTCGAATTCAAGCAGCCAATTTGACGGTGGAAGGACTGGAGGCGGCAATTACGCAAGCATTGCGCACCTTAGTAGTAAATCCGCAAGTCAGCATTACCGTTACACAGTTCAAGAGCGATCCCGTCTTCGTGGTGGGCGCTTTCCGCTCCCCCGGCATTTATCCATTGCAGAGCGGCCGTACCCTCCTACAGTTGCTCGTTGCCGTGGGAGGGCTTTCCCCGGTCTCAAGCCGCCGCATCCGCGTGACTCGACGGATAGAAGCAGGAAAGATTCCCTTGAATTCGGCGGTGGTCGCCGCCGACGGAAAGACTTCAAGCGTCGATATCAATATCCAGTCTCTGCAAACAACCGTCAATCCCGCTGAAGATATCGAGCTGGAAGCTTTCGATATTATTAGCGCCGAACGCGCCGAAATGATTTTTACCACCGGCGCCGTGGCGCGCATCGGCGGCATTGAACTTGGCGAGCGGGAAACGCTCAGCATGATGCAAGCTCTCGCGCTGGCCGGAGGTTTGCAACCATCGGCGGATCGTTCACGGGCTGTAATCTACCGTGTGGTCATGAATACGGCTCGCAGGGCCGAAATTCCTGTGGATCTAAAGAAATTGCTGGCGGGGGAGACGAACGATTTCCCTTTACTGCCGAACGATGTACTCTTTGTGCCCACAAGCAACAAACTCCTCCTTGCGAACCGGCTGGGCCAGGTTGCGTTGGGTGGAGTTCTCAGCGCAGTTATCTTCTCGGTTTTCCGGCGCTAGCCACGGGTGTCCCAAGGAATTAGAAAGTAGCCATGTCCGAACCAATTCTTGAGAACTCAACCTCCGTGGAAGTGATCCGGCCAAAACCGCTATCGCCAAGACCGCAGCAAACAATCAACCTGATTGCGGCCGAGGAGATCGCCGGCCAGCAGATCGACATTGGACGGCTCTTGAAGCGCTATACGTGGCTGGTGCTCTGCTGCGCGCTACTCGGCTCGATTGGCGGCTTCATTAGCGTCATCCTGTCCACGCCGATGTACCGTAGCCGCCTCTTGCTCGATGTGCAGCCGCCCCGGTCTTTGCAACAAGACACTTCCAAACAAAGTGACAATTTGCAAACCCAGATACTCATGATTCGAAGCGGCGGATTCTTAAATCGAGTTGCGGAACGCATTCAATCCGAGACATTACCGGTGGCGCCGATCCGTAACGACTTTTTCACGAAGCTGCGCACCAAGGTACGACCGGAGATGCGAAACTCCGCGCAGTTGATGAGCGACGGCGTACAAAGCGCGGCCGAAAGCATCGCCGTGCGTCCGGTCAACGGGACGACGCTTCTAGAAATTTCCTGCGAGTCAATCCACCCGGAAATCGCGGCAAGCTTCGTGAACACCGTCGGATCCGAATTCATCGATCAGAATTTACAGGGCCGCGCTCTCGACGCCCAGCGCATGAGCCAATGGCTAGCTGCCCAGGTGGAGGAAACGAAATCCAAACTTCGCGAAGCGGAAGACAAGCTTCAAGAGTACGTCCGGAATTCCAACAATCTTTTCGCCGCGCAAGAAACCACTTTGGCCGACACGAGTGTTCGTGGTTACCAGACGGAACTCACGGCAGCGCAGGCGGATCGGATCGGCAAGCAATCCCAATACGAAGCGGTGTTGAAAGCGACTCCCGAAGAAGCGCTCAATCTGCTGAACGGAGAAGCCTTCCAAGGGATGCGCAACAAACTAAACGATCTTAAGCAGCAACGCCTTCTACTCACCGCCCGTTTTACACCCCAACATCCGAAAGTACAGCAACTCCAACTTCAGATCGAAGACACCCAACAGCAAGTGCACAAGGAAACGCAACTCGCTCTCGAGCGGATGCGGGCCGAGTTGGAGAGTTCCAGACGCAAAGAGAAACTCCTGGCCGGCGCCTATGCGGGCGCAGCCAGCCAAGTCACCGCTCAGGCTGGACAAGCGGCTCAATACTCGGCGCTGCGCCGCGAGCTGGACATTCTGCGCCAGACCTATAGTCAAATTCTGATGCAAGCCAGCCAAACCAGCATCAGCAATGCTCTGCCGCAAAACAATATGCGCGTGGTGGACGCGGCTATCGCCGCAAACGAACCATTGAAGCCGAAGCCTCTGTTGAATATCGGCTTTGGAATCATGGCTGGTATCGGCTTGAGCGCGGGTATTGTCTTCTTGCGCGAACGCATGGACCGCAGTATGAAACGTCCAGGTTCGGCGCGTGAACTTCTCAATGTCCGGGAACTTGGCGTAATTCCCTCCATCGGCGCCTCCGCCGCCCCCCGGTCCTCCGGCGTTCGGGTCCGCATTGCGTTAAAAGGCAAGGCATTCTTGCACAAGGCATTGCAGAACAAGAATCCATTGGAGAGCCCCGAACTTATTGGCTGGCAGCAAAAAAGCTATCTGGCGGAAAGTTTCCGTCACGTCGCCGCAAGCTTGATGAGAGATCAATCTGCTGGCCGTCCGCCCCATGTGGTTCTTGTCACCAGCCCAAACGCTGCCGAAGGTAAAACCATGGTGTGCGCAAATCTAGGCATTTCCCTAGCCGAAACGGGACGGCGAGTGCTAATTATCGACGCCGATTTCCGCCGTCCCCGCATGCACTCGATCTTGAATCTCGAAAACCGAAATTCCGGGTTTGGAGACATTCTCGCCAAAGTTTGCGCCGGCCAGGAACCTGATCTTGCATCGGCCATTCAGGAGACTCCTTTCCAGGGACTTTCCGTACTCGTTAGCGGACCGGAACAAAGGGATTTACCGAAGTTACTGCATTCCGCCGAGCTGGCTCGCCTGCTCGACCGGTTGCGCGCCAGTTACGACATGATTCTCATCGACGCGCCACCCGTGCTCCAGATCGTCGACGCCAGAATCATGAACCGGCTTTCGGATGGAGTTGTGCTGGTTCTTCGCTCTGGAATAACCGACCGGCGCAACGCTCTGGAGGCCTACCGTTATCTCCACGAAGACGGCGCCTATATTTACGGCACAATACTGAACGACTGGCAATCGAGCCGAAAGAAAGTGGACGACTACTATAATTACGTTCGCAAAGCCGAGCATCCAATTAGGCAATCCAGTGACCGGACACAGGACTCATGACGCCGATTAGCTCGCCCCATGCCACCCCGCCCCAACCAGCGCCCCGCACCTATTGGTTCTGGCCCGGTGCACTTCTCCTGCTGGCCTTCGCTTGGGCCAATGCACCGGTGGTCGCCGGACTCTTCCGCACCTGGTGGGTTAGTTACGCGGAAACGGGCCATGGTTTTATCGCACCTCCTCTAGCCGCCTATCTCGTTTGGATGAAGCGTGAAGAACTCGCCAAGCTACCCTTGGCTGGAAGCCGCAAGGGCGTTTGGATCGTAGCGGTTTGTTCCCTGGTTGCCATTCTTTCCCACATGGCGCAATGGATCTTTGTCAGTCAATTAAGCCTTTGGCTTACAATCACCGCGTCCCTCTGGTATCTCGCCGGACCGGCCTGGGTGAAGATCCTTCGCTTCCCATTACTCTTGTTGTTTCTGACAATTCCGCCTCCCTCTTTTCTCTATACCCGGCTCACATTTGAACTGCAACTGCTCGCTAGCCGTCTCGGAGAAATCGGTCTGGAACTTCTTGGGTATTCAGTGCTCCGGGAAGGCAACATCCTCCACATGGTGGGTGAAAAACTGAGTGTCGCCGAAGCCTGCAGCGGTATACGTAGTCTGGTCACCCTGCTTTTCTTCGTTACGGTTTATGGGTACTTCATGATTCCGACTGCGAGAGCCCGGATTCTTCTCGTCCTTCTCGCAATACCGGTGGCAATTCTCGCCAACGGTTTCCGGATCATTGCCACGGGCGTTCTATCGCAGTACGACCGGAGCCTGGCACACGGTATTACACATGACATCTCCGGGTACATTACCTTGTTGGCCGGGGGAGCGCTGTGCGTTCTCTTTGAATACGTATTGCGGAATAAGCACGAGGTAACGACAGCATGAACCGCCAGATCTCAAAACGCTTATATTTACTGGCAACCATTTTTCTCGTTCAAGGGGCGATCCACGCGGGCCTAAATCTCGAAGAAAAGATTCCACCCTTCTTTCCCATCGATCGTTTTCCCGCGACGCTCGGGGCCTGGACCATGTATGGCGAGGAACCCCTTGACGAACCCACGCGTGCACTATTGCAACCCGACGGCAGCATAATGCGTGGATACCGAAATTCAAAGACTGGCTTCGGCGGCAACATTTTTGTCGGTTACTTCAAGTCCACTCAAGCCAACCACCCGACGCCTCACTCGCCCAATGTTTGTTTGCCGGGCTCGGGTTGGACCAACGTTTATCAGCGGGAAATTGAACTTACCGCCACGGATGGCTCTCCGTTTAAGCTGAACGAGTATGTTTTAGAGAAAGGCGGTTCGAGGCTTGTGGTGCTCTACTGGTACCAAAACTTGAAGCGCACGTGGGCCCGTGAGGTCTTGGCGAAGGTTTATATGCTGCCCGATTTTATCCGCGAACGGCGGACGGACGTTGTCATCGCGCGGCTCACTTTTCTGACCGACCAGTCGCAATACCAAAACGCGATCGCCGAAGGCAAATCCCTAGCGGCCGCCTCGCAACCTGAGATTGCGAAGCTCTTCGCCTTGAGCGCCTCGGGACTTCAATGATCAGCTCGTTTACCGATTTTCACCGGACAGCTTCCGGTCTGCGTCGGCTCTTCCCTCACTTTGGAATTTCTCGCAAAGTCGTCGCCGCGGTCGTGCTTATTTCCACTCTGGCCGCGGTTCTGGAAGGCTTAGGCATTGGTTTGCTCCTGCCCATGCTTGAGCTACTCCGCCCCGATCCCCCCTCCGAGCCTATGCGCGCTATTAGCGTCCTGAAAGGCTGGCTGCCTGGCCGGGCTTCTGGCTTCTACACGATCGTTCTTTGCGTTTTGGTTGCCTCTTCCATCATTTTGAAGAACGTCTTGATCTATGTTTGCAACCGCATCACGGCTTACATGCGAGCGGCGGCGCTCGTCAACTTAAGAGTCGCCATTTTCAAACGCTTGCAGCATGCCAAACTCGAGCTTTTCGAGAACACCCCGGCTGGCAACATGGCCAATGTATTGTTGCTGGACACGGGACGGACGGCATACTCACTGGAGTTCTTGATCTTTTTCGCGCAGCGCGGACTTATCGCTGTGGGCTATGTAGTGGCATTGTTATTCATCTCCTGGCAACTAAGTATTCTCGCTGGGCTGCTGGCGCTGCTATGCGGCTTGGCGCTTAGCTATGCTTACCGGGCTCTCGCCCGCTCCGGTCGCGACATCACGGGGGTGGCCGAGCGCGTCAATTCTCATCTCATGGAGGTTCTGGGCGGCATTCGCGTGATTCGTCATACCAATTCTCAAGCGAAAGAGTGCGAGAAGTTTCACGCTCTGAATCTTGAGTACGGTCGCATACAGCGGGAAAGCATGGAAGCGGCGGCCGCCCTCAATCCTTTGACCGAATCCGTGGGCATCATCGGTGGCATGCTGATTGTCGGTCTCGCGGCAGTGTATCTCGTGCAACCAGGTCACATGAAGGCCGAGATGCTGCTTGGCTTTGCTTTCGTCTTACTGCGTCTATTGCCCGCCGTCAATATGGTCTATGGTTTATATTGTCAATTGATCAACCTCGCGGGCGGCGTAGAACAATCGGAAAAATGGATGCAGACTGCGCATTATCCGAAACGTCCCTTTGGAAAAATCCCCTTCCAGGGCATCGAGCGGGCCATCCAAGTAAAAGACTTGAGCTTTAGCTATCCGAACGGCTCTCCGGCTCTCACCGGAGTAAGTTTTGAAATGGAAGCTGGCAAGATAACCGCTTTGGTTGGCGGCTCGGGATCCGGAAAATCGACGTTGGCCGCCGTTCTGCTCCGCCTCCGCGAAGCGTCCTCGGGATGCATCCTTGTCGACGGCGTGGATCATCGCGATTTCTCGCCGGAGACTTGGCATCGCCACGTGAGTATCGTCGAACAGGAAGCATTCCTCTTCCGCGACACCCTCGAGGCTAATGTCCGCTACGGTTTCGAGGAAGCGAGCCCCGAGCAAGTACGGGAAGCGCTCCGGCGCGCCCACCTGGATCATGTATTGGCCGAGATGCCGGAGGGAGAAAATACAATAGTTGGCGAGCGGGGCGCGACCATTTCGGGCGGTCAGCGTCAGCGAATGTCCATTGCTCGCGCCATAGTGCGGGATCCAAAGCTTTTGGTGCTCGATGAGGCAACCTCCGCCTTGGACAGCGTAAGCGAAGCGCAGGTCCAAGCCGCTATTGAGGAAGCGCAGCAAGGTCGTACCGTCTTAATCATTGCGCACCGCTTCAGCACGATCCGGCGCGCGCATAAGATCGTCGTTCTCGACAAAGGCCGCGTGGTTGAGGAAGGCAGCTGGGAAGAATTGCAGTCCCGGCAGGGCGAGTTCTCCAGGCTGCTTTCGGCTTCGCAAAGAGCCCTTGTCTAAGGTCCGCCATGCGCACAGTTCTCTTGAGTTCCGGCTTAGGTCATGTCAGTAGAGGCGTCGAAATCTGGATGCTTGAAATGCTGCATCATTGGCCCGAGGGCGGCGGAGATGTCGAGCTTTGGAGTGGCGGGCCGGTTCCAACCTTGCAGACAGACCCGCGTTACCGGAATTTGGGCTCTCTCGGCCGGGAGAACCCATTGATTCGGCGTTTCAGTTGGGCAAGCCGCTACCGCTGGGAGCAGCAAGCATGTTTTCTGAAAACGCTCCAGCGGCTACGGCGGCGTTCCGTCGATGTAATTTACTGCGGGGATCCGGTTCTGAGCTGGCATCTCAAACGCTTCCAAAAGTGGCATGGCGCCAGTGTGGTCTTCATGAATGGAATGCGTTTGAGCCCTCACTGGGGTAACCATCTCGACGCCGTTCACTTACTGGCCGACCCTTATCTAGAACAGGCGCGAATGGAACTGGGCCCTTCGGCAAAAGCCCATTTCTTTGCCGTGCCTCACTTCGCCGATACCGAAACTTTCCGACCGCTGCCGGAGAATGAAGCCAGAGCCGCCCGCGCTTCGTTCGGCTTGCCCGACGATCGTTTCCTGGTTCTAACGGTTGGCCCGCTCGGACACGTCAGTGGAAAACGCACAGAGTTTCTCGCCGCGGAGGTAGCCGCCGCCGGTGAGAATGTTCACCTGATTCACGCCGGCGTTGAGGAAGATGGCGCCGCCGAGGTCCGTAAGCAAAGCAACAGTCTGCTCGGCCCACGCATCCATTGGCTTGGCCGCGTCGAGCGGGAGCGCATGCCGGCGCTGTATTCTGCCGCGCATTGTTATTCGCTCGGCTCCTTGGCCGAGCCTTTCTCCATTGCAATTCTTGAGGCGCTAGCCAGCGGGCTTCCCGTCGTTCATCATCGGGATGAAGTCATGTGCTGGCAAAGCGGCCCGGGCGGAATTCCAGTAGATATGACAGTTTCTGGAGCCGCGGCCAAAGAGATCAGCGATCTTGCGGGAGACAGTGACTATTCAGGACGGAGGCAAGCGGCCCGGAATTGGGCGGAATCCCGCTACCGGCCGGAACCGATCTGCGCTCGAATTGTGGCTGAACTCAAGGAAGTACGCCGGCAATATCGAGAGGGTGGTCACCGAACGGGCCAACCGGAAGCGACGGTCGCGCCACCGGCGCTATGAAACCCATTATTTTCCTGAACGAGAATACACTCGGCCATAGCTCCTACCTGCCCCTTTTTGCCGCCGAATTCGCGCGTCATCCCGAGTGGGGTATCGCCGTTGATCAGGTGGATGTCGCTCCCCTGCCGCCGGACTTGGAGCGAAGCGCCACGGATAGATTGCCCGGAGCGGTGCGCTTAGGGTTGAGCACACACTATCGCCGTTGGCGCCAAATCGCCAGCCACCATGCCGCACAACTTCTGAGGCAGAGTATCGACACGCATCCCGACGCCAGAACCGTCGTTGTCAATACGCAAAGCGTCGCGTTGGATCTCCCCGAAACCCTGCCTTTGGATTTTTCTCTGCTGCTTTGCCTGGACGCAACTTTCACGCAATTGCGATCTACTCCTTGGTTTGCACCCAATGCACCCAGTAGACTTTTTCAGGGCTTTACCATCGGGTCTTTGATCGAGCAGGAACGCAAACTCTTCGATCGCGCTCAATTGCTCCTACCTTGGTCCCAGGCCGTAGCCGATTCTCTTATGCGCGACTATGGCGTCAGCCCTGATCGCATTCGACTTCTACCGCCGTCGCTGCCTCTTCGCGCCAATACCGTCCGCGAAGCCAGGCCCCATGGGCGTCTGCCTCGTCTACTTTTCCTAGGAGGCGACTTCCGGCGCAAAGGGGGCCCTCTGCTGATAGAGTGCTTTCGCCGTCATTTCCAAGGGCAAGCCGAGCTCGACATCATCACTCAGACGGCCTCCCCGGAAGGACCGGGTATCCGTGTCTGGAACAATGTCAAGGCTTGGTCGCCTGATTGGATTG
>VFQQ010004102.1_pt1 | contig 13213 bp, 7 predicted proteins | sample 3512341 | NCBI WGS metagenome assembly VFQQ01 (sample SAMN10412373, study PRJNA504923) | tailings metagenome | isolation source: Relicate 2 Philex TSF1 revegetated site | place: Philippines: Tuba, Benguet | collected 2017-08-29 | reverse complement strand
GCCAACATCTCATTTTATTACCTAATCAGCAGGTTGTTTTTAATCGAGAGACCGAAAGCTTGTCGAAACAATTGGTAGCCGATCCAATACCTATTCAGCCGTTAGTGAAAGGCGAAAAGCGTTATTTCGAGGATGTACCAGCTACTACAGTGTTGCAGGCCTTGGAAAAGCGCTATGGCGTACGCATTTTATATGACGAGGAGTTGCTTGCAAAATGTATTATTACAACCACTCTGAGCGACCAACCACTAACCAACCAATTGGAATTAATTTGCCAAACAATTGGGGCCACTTACAGAGAAATGGATGCCCAATTAGTAATTCAGTCGGCTGGTTGCCCATGAGGGATTCATAACCAAACGAACATCTAAAACCTAAAAAGCTCATGCGTTAAAGCTCTTAAACTCAATTACAAAAAAAGAGAAGATGCTGCCACATCTTCTCTCGACCCTAGCTATCACCCTTAGGTGCTGGAAGGGATTGTTCTGTCCTGATAAAAACAAAAACATTCAAAAGTATGTCAAAAATTTTTACTAAAAAAGAAGTTTTCATGCTCATGAAAATTACTTTATGCCCACTCATCCTTATAGGGTTACTAAGTAGTAATACATTAGCTTACCCTGTGCTTGCTCAGGAGTTATTGAAAGAACGGGTTAATTTAACCCTGAAAAACGGTAATCTCCGTTCATTTCTGCGTAGCCTTGAAAAACAGGTTGACGTGGTGTTTTCCTACCAGAAAGAAGTAATCGAGTTGAATGAGAAACTGAATCTGTCGATTCAAAATGAAACCGTCGATAACATCCTAAGACAGGTATTAATGCCAAGACGTATACACTACAAGGTTATTAATAATAATCAAATTATTTTGACCCGCGAAATCAAAAGCGAACAGAGTAAACCTGAAGCTAGTATAAATACCCCAATTGAGCTGATAGATAGTGAAAAAATGGTTCGGGCTATTACAGGGCGCGTAACGGACGAAAAAGGAGAGGTCTTGCCAGGTGTAAATATTATATTGAAAGGAACTCAACAAGGAACTGTCTCCGATGCCAAAGGGGCTTTTAGTATGGATCTTCCTAATGAGAATGCGGTGTTGGTATTTTCGTTTGTAGGCTACACTTCTCAAGAAGTGACAGTAGGCAACAAAACATCGCTAGAAATAACGCTAAAAGCAGACCAAAGAAGTTTGGACGAAGTAGTGGTAGTTGGGTACGGAACCGTCAAAAAAAGTGACTTAACTGGCTCGGTGAGTTCAATAAAAGCAGATGAAATAAGTGCCTTTCCGACTGCCAACGTAATGCAGGCTTTATCGGGTAGGGCTCCAGGCGTACAAGTCAAACAAAATACTGGCGCTCCCGGAGCCGCAGTGAGTGTCCGAATCAGGGGAACCAATTCGATTCAGGGTAGCAACGAACCTTTGTACGTTATTGACGGGTTTCCGGTGAGTGGTCAGCCTTTGGTATTGAACAATACCGACATCGAAAGCATAGAAATACTCAAGGATGCATCTGCCGTAGCTGTCTATGGCTCAAGAGGGGCAAACGGAGTAGTATTAATTTCTACTAAATCGGGTAAAGAAGGCAAAATGCGGGTTGACTATGAGACAAATTACGGTTCTCAACAATTACGCAAAAAGCTTGACTTAATGAATGCCCAAGAATACGCCACATTTTACAACATTTTAAGTGCGAATCAGGGAACAAGCCCCTACTATACGCAGGAGCAAATCAATGGCTTCGGCCAAGGATTTGACTGGCAGGATTTTGTGTATCGCAAGGCTCCTATCCAAAACCATTCGCTCAACATCAGCGGAGGAAATTCCAAAACGCAGTTTTCGGTATCAGGTAGCTATTATGGGCAAGACGGCATAATCAAAGGTAGTGATTATCAGCGTTATGCCTTGCGAACCAATATCAACCACACCATAAGCAATAAAATCAAGGCAGCTTTTTCTACCACTCTTTCCAGAAATCAGACCTCAAGGCAAAACTCGGGAGGAGGAATTCAGGGGCAGTCGCTTATCAGCGCGTCGCTAGTGGCTCCACCTATCCTAACCCCTTACAACGACGATGGCAGCTATCGTGTACTGACGTCACCACTGCCCATTATTGTTATCAATCCCTTAAATTATATCAATGAAACCATCGACAAGGGCTTTTCGAATAAAGTCCTCGCCAATGCTTCGCTGTCGTTTGAACCTATCAAAGGATTAGTACTTAAAGTATACGGAGGCATCGAAAATAGTGATGATAGAAATGACTATTATCGTACCCTCAATTTCTTTAATCAGCAATCCAATGCCAGTGTCACAACCACGCAGTTTACCAGTTTATTGAATGAAAATACCATAACCTATAGCCGAAACATTGGAGCAAAACACAAAATTGTAGCATTGGGTGGGTTTACTTATCAAGATTTTGTCAACACATCTTTAAGTGGCTCAGGTACTGGTTTTTTGAGCGATGCCACAGAAAGTTATAACCTTACTGCTGCCACCATACCGGGTATACCGGGGTCTGGTTATTCTAAGTCGGTACTTTTATCTTATCTAGGAAGAATTAATTATAACTTCAATGATCGGTTTCTGGCAACGGTAAGTTTCCGTTCTGATGGTTCTTCAAAATACAGCGAAGGAAATAAATGGGGTTTTTTCCCATCAGCTGCGGTAGCATGGCGCTTGAAGGAAGAAGCATTTTTGGCCAAAAACGACTTTATATCTGACCTGAAACTTAGGGCAAGCTGGGGGCGAACTGGCTCGCAAGCCATTGGGGCGTATGCTACCTTAAATCAGCTGGCCGTTGGAAAAACCGTATTTGGAGATGCACTTTACAATACCTTTGCTCCTACGACCACCCTGCCCGGCAATCTCAAGTGGGAAACAACCGAACAAACCGACATAGGAATGGATTTGGCATTTTTGTCTAATCGTGTTCAGATAACTGCTGACTTTTACATAAAAAATACGCAGGACCTTCTCAATTCAGTACAATTACCTGCCTCTATGGGTTTTACCAACACGATACGAAATGTCGGAATAATTCAGAACAAAGGTGTTGAATTTTCGGTAAACGGCACCGTGATAAACAATAGGGCTTTCAAATGGGATTTGAATGGAAATATCGCCTTTAATAAATCGAAAGTAGTAAAGCTATATGGTGGGCAACAAATTTTGACGGGTAGGGTAGCTGTGTTGATTTTTGATGATAATATCACCATGCTCCGTGAGGGAGAACCGATGGGTGTGTTTTATGGCTATCAAGAAAATGGCTACGACCAGAATGGCCGCGTGCAGTATAAGGATGTCAATAACGATGGAGTCATCAACACCAATGATAAAGTTATTTTGGGTAATCCTAATCCTAAATTTATCTATGGATTGAATTCGTTTATGTCGTACAAAGGTTTGGATCTTTCTCTTTTTTGGCAAGGCTCCCAAGGAAATGACCTTGCCAACATCAGCGGGATTGGCAATACGCTACATTACAGTTGGGGCATGAACATGTTGAAGGATGTATTGTACAACTACTGGACACCAGAAAATCCAAACGCGAAATATCCTAGGGTAACCATGTTTCAAAATATTAATTTCTCAAATCGGTTTATTGAAGATGGTTCTTATCTACGACTCCGTAACATCGAACTTGGGTATTCGTTGCCAACGGCCAAATGGAATCTCTCTTGGATAAAAAATGCTAAAATTTATGCCAGTGGGCAGAACCTTCTGACATTAACAAAATATTCATGGTGGGATCCCGATGTTAATTCTTCGGGAGGGGCAAGTGCCGTTACACAAGGAATTGATTTCTCCACTTATCCCGTAGCGAAATCGTATACGGTAGGTGTTCGTGTCGGTTTTTAAAATTTTAAAAAGATACATTTATGAAAACCAATATTTTACTCATTTGTTTGCTGCTAATGCTTGCATCGTGTCAAGATTTGTTAGTAGAAGCTCCCAAGTCTATTGCGGTCGAAACATTTTATAACACTGCTGCCGAAGTAGAAGGGGCTATCGCGGCCATTTACGCTCCGCTTAAAACAGTTTATGGTTCTGAGTTTTTGCCTTTGCTGGAGTGCTCCACCGATTACCATAAAGGTGGAGGTAGCTATGCCCCCAATAGTGAGTTTCAAGGTATGAATAGCACAAATATTACCCGTGCTGGTACTAAGTGGGAAAGCTTTTATTTGGGGATACGTAATGCCAACTTAATCTTGGCCAACGTGCCTAAAACCCAAAAGCTAAACGACGAGATTAAAAACAGGTATTTGGCTGAAGCTAAATTCATGCGCGCTTTAATCTATTTTCAACTTGTGAGGTGCTGGGGTAATGTAGTGATACGTACCGAAGCCAATATGGCAGAACCAAATGTAAAGCGAAGTCCCTCAAGTGAGGTCTACAAGTTGATTAAAGATGATTTATTGTTTGCTGAAAACCTTTTACCCGCTAGCGAACCCGCTCCCGGACGTGCCACTAAGTGGGCTGCAAAGACCCTCCTCGCCGATGTATATTTTTATACCGAAAACCATACTGAAGCGGCCAGTAAGGCAAAAGAAGTGATTGATTCTGGAAAATACGCGCTGATTGAAGTAACTACAGCCGACGATTTTACAAAACTGTTTGGTCCCGAAGTAATCTCTTCTTCGGAAGAAATCTTATCCTTAAAGTATTCCAAAGAACAACAATGGGGCTATCCCTTCTTTACCCATGCCATCAAAAGTCCCTATATGCTGGCTGCGGGCTTTGGGGGAGCGTTATATAGTGAAGAACAAAATTCGGTCTATGCTAATTGGGATGTAAAAGATCTTCGGAAATCATATGGATGGTATAAATCGACGCTCTCTTTTGGAACTAATACTATTCTGAATAAGAAATTTTCGGATCCCGGGAGTCTACAACCTAGAAATGACTATCCGCTTTATCGCTATGCTGATTTGTTGCTTCTTTATGCCGAGGCATCTTGTGAAGCATTGGGGCAGCCAGACTCCAAAAGCCTTGACGCCTTGAATAAAGTACACCGAAGGGCGTATGGATATAATTCTTCTCAATCATCGCCGGTGGATTTCAAACTCGCCGATTATACCAAGGCATCATTTATAGAATTGGTCAGAAAAGAAAGAGGCTATGAGACACAAGCCGAAGGAAAACGATGGTTTGATTTGAAAAGAACTGGAAAGGCAAAAGACTATATCAAGGCCGCAACAGGCAAAGATATTGCAGAAAAGCACTATTTATGGCCAATACCGCTGTCGGAAATGAACTACAATGGAGCCTTGGACCCCGCAAAGGACCAAAATCCAGGGTATTAACTTCAACTGATAAGTGGAAAGACAATTAATCCTTACATAATCAAATCGTTTAGAATGGTCTTTTTTGCTAAAATCAATGATATGGGCAGACTTTTTTTAGCTTTGGTTTTCCTACTTTGTCCCGCAGTGTCTTATTCATCAGATGGATCAGGAGTAGTGATTGGGATGTACGAATGGTCGGCTCAAAACCTCAAAGTGACGCATTTTAGAAATGGAGATCCTATCCCAGAGGCAAAAAGTGACGATGACTGGAACAAAGCAGCCGAAAAGGGTACTCCAGCTTGGTGTTATTATAATAATGACCCTGCCAACGCCAATAGCTATGGAGTGCTTTATAACTGGTTTGCAATCAATGACCCAAGGGGTATTTGTCCTTTGGGCTGGGATATCCCGACCCGTGAAGAACTACAAAACTTACTACAAGAAGTAGGTCCCAAAGGAGGAAGCAAACTGAAAAGTAAGTCGGCGTGGGTAGATGGTTTATCCAGTTCCGACGAATGGCGATTCGGGGCGGTTCCGGCGGGGGTTCGTTACATAGGCGGATTATTTCACGACCTAGGCAAATATACCTATTACTGGACCAGTACATCAAAACGGCAAGATGCAGCCTTGTATTTCAGTCTGGGTCATAAACATGATGCTATCGACTCTACAGGTACGTTTAGCTTTCTAAAAAAAGGTACAGGAATGTCGCTGAGATGTGTGCGGAGGGTTTCGTATATGGGCTATACCGTCACCCCAAAAAGTACCCCAAACGACGGAATTATGTTTATAGATAATGAGTCAGTCAACCGCTCTGGCCATTATGGCTCTGCCCTGACCGAATGTAAAAACGGTGATATCATTGCGTTTTATACCAATGTATCGGGTAAAATATTTGAAGGTCATGGCATCGCTGGTTGGTCTGAGTATAAACGTTCGACCGATGGCGGAAAAACATGGGGGAAACCAACGGTTTTTCCTTATTCCAAAAAGGTTTGGGATATCAACAAGATAACAGGCGATACCCTTCCCAAGGGAAAACCATATATTGCGGCATTTGTTCGGTCCGTTATTACGGCACCTAATGGAACGTTGGTGGCCTTTTTGTCCCGACAACTTGCCAGTAATCGAGATAACTATCTGGGTTTTAAGACACCCGTATATATCTTGAGTCATGACAATGGACATACCTGGACTGAGCCAAAAGAGGTTGATGAGATTGCTACTTCCAAAGAAATCAGCCTTACCAACGACGATGGTGCCTCTTTTGTGCATGATGGGGTAATATACACCGTATTCATAGGAGGCTATGGTACAGGAGAATACTCATTTTATGCCTCTTACGACAATGGCGAAACTTTTACCAAACTCAGTGAGGGGTTGTTCAGAAACCGAAAATATAAGAGCAATTATTACTATATGACAGCCAAAGCCCTTGACGATGGGCGGTTTATTGTCTACTCCTATGACCTCAACGATGAGCATTATTTCCCTTACGTAATTAGTAGCGATAAAGGGCGAACTTGGAGTGAAGTAAAGACTACCTATATGGCTAAGCGTGTTCGAGATGCACAGATGAGCGAGAAAATAGGGAGCTACTATTTTATGGTGGGACGTAGCGGAAGTTTTGGCAATGACCCAATGAATCTGGTGCTTTATGCTTCTAAAAATGGGATTGACTGGGACAGTGGGCAATACCTCAAAAAAGTACAGAAAACCCTTGATTCTTATTCCGCTATTGAGGTGGTTGGAAAATACGACCGAAAACAAGCGAAGAAAGTTCTGATTCAGGGTTCGGTAGGATATGGCGTCGGGGCTTGTGTCAATGTCAAACATTGGTGGATTGAAGATGTCAAGTAGATTTACTTTTTAATTCTATCTCTCACCAAGGGATTTTCTCTGATCTCTCTGAAGACGTTACTTTTATGAACTCAACTAGTCATTGGAGCATAGCGATGTTATGCTTGTGGGTCATTGTTGTTCTTGGGCTACTGCCTGCGGGTTTTTCGGGCTGCTCTTCGGAAAAGCGTATCATTACCGAAAACACATTCGACAGCTTGTCTTTTAATTCATTTGTAGAGCCAGATTTTCCATTTATGAGCACCTATCTAGATGCTCGAAAATTAGGCTCCCGCTTTCCTGATGATAATGTTGTGGCCCGTGGAGTGGTCATTCATCTGGATGATAGTACCTATGTCTGTTTTGATCAGGATTTGTTAAGATGGTCTGTGGCTTGGACAGGTAAGGCATTAACAAAGAGTATGTTGCCTGAGGTGTCGTACCACGATTTTTTCAACAAAAAAAATACGGTACCACTGGTGGCTGGCCAACCAGACATTGCCAATGGTATATACCCTGGGTGGTCATCAGGAAAGCCAGTTCTGAAAGAAGTACGTCCCCAAGCGCAATCCCGAGAAGGCTTCACTTGGGGACCTCTGCCTCCCCATTATGGACGTTGGCAAGGAAGCTACGTATATGAGAATAGTTTAATTCTGGCCTATAGTGTTGTAGGTACCGATATTTTCGAAATGCCCGGTTTGATTCGGCATGGGAAAGAGGTCATTTATAACAGAGTGTTGGAGATAGGGGCATCATCTGATACACTCTTTTTAAACGCCGCCGAAGTGCGGGGAGGTACTAAAGCCATTAGTGAGGGTAAATCAGCCTGTATCTATTATGGTACGCACCAAGACTCGGTACTCGCTGTAAGTATTAGGGGAGTTGAGGCGGCGGCTGTACGTGTGATTGATGGGCGGTACATCAGCGTATCGTTGCCGCCTTCTAGTCAAACCCGACACATGACGGTATGTTTATGGAGAGGGGTAACCAAAAATCTGAAAAACTTTCGTTCTATAGCAGCTAAGGCGGCTCTTAGGAAGTTACCCGCTTTTAGAGAAGGAAGTCCTCCGCATTGGCCAGGTGAGGTGCTTACCAAAGGAAAAATCGCCCCTGACACTGCTGCCTTCGTGACAGATTTACTCACACTGCCCATTCCTAATCTCTGGAAACGAAATGTACGTGTTACTGACATTGCCTTTTTGGATGGACAACAGGCTGCGATTACTACATTTGAAGGCGACGTATGGTTGGTCAGCGGAATCGATAAACAACTAGGGCAATTATCGTGGAAACGGTTTGCTTCGGGGCTTTACGAACCCATGAGTATCGAAGTTTACAAGGGGCAACTGTATATTTTTGGCAAGGCGGGGATTGTTCGGTTACACGATTTGAACGGAGATGGCGAGGCTGATTATTATGAAAATTTTTGCGACCTAATGCAGCAGTCAGCCGAATCTTACGAATGGGCGGCTGATATGGTCATTTCGGAGAAATATGGCATCCTGATTGCGAAAGGCGGGGGCGTCACGGCAAGGCCCGGTATCACCAAAACCCTGACCGCAGGTTTTCGGGCGGGCTCGAACCATTCAGGAGTAATCATGAGAATCTCGCTAGATGGAAAACAAACTGAAATAATCAGCACAGGTTTTCGAGCACCTTATTTGGGCTTTCATCCCGTCACTGGTATGCTAACGGCTACCGACCAGCAAGGAAACTATGTGCCAAGTACGCCTATCTATATGATTGAAAAAGGTGATTTTTTTGGTGTTCCGGCTACAAGTCATCGGACTGACCAGCCCGTACCTAAACGCCCGCTCACTTGGATTCCGCACAGAATTGACCGTTCGGCGGGGAGTCAGGTATGGATGACTAGCCAACAAATGGGGCCACTCAATAACGCGCTTCTTCATTTTTCGTTTGGTCGTCCGGGGTTGTTCCGAGTACTTTTTGATTCCACCTCCAAAGAATTGCAGGGGGCCGTTGTTTCGGTCAATGCTGATTATTCTACCCCTATTTTGAAAGGAGCTATCGGACCACGCGATGGGCAGTTGTATATGGCTGGTTTTAACCTATTTGGGAGCAGTTCGAAAGGTATCAGTGCAATTCAGCGGCTACGATATACTGGAAAAAATAGTTATATGCCCAATCACTTTAAAGCTGGCTATCAGGGAGTGATGCTTTCTTTTGATTCGGCATTGGATTCCCGAAAAGCTACCAATCCATCTAGTTATCGAGTGAAGCGGTGGAACTACAAACGAACTGAGGCTTATGGTTCGGGGCATTTTAAGCTGGATGGTACGCCCGGCGAGGAGATTTTGCCAGTACTTGCCTCATACCTGTCTCTCGACAAAAAGAAAGTTTTGTTGCTTATTCCTGATATGCGGGAAGTTGACCAAATGGAGGTATTGTACAAGGTAGCAGCCAACGATGGCAAATCGATAAGTGATGGAATCTGGTTTAGTGTCAATCAGGTAGATCATCTGGACTTACAAGCCCAAGGGTTTGTCAACGTAGACTTGAAAAAGCTTCAATTGAGTCAGGCACAATTTGCCGCTCAAATCAAGTATGATCCGCCGATTACCAGAGAGCGGGGGAAAGAACTTTTTGAGAAGATGGGATGTATCGGGTGTCATTCTCCTGGTACCGAAACGGCGGGGATGTACGGACCACCTTTTAAAGGGCTGTATGGTTCGATGCGAAAAATGGCCGATGGCTCCACTCTTGAAGCCAATGAGGCTTATCTGAAGGAATCGATTCTTGAACCCAGCAAAAAAGTAGTAAAAGGTTATGATGCCGAAATGCCCTCTTTTCAGGGTATCCTGTCAGATTCCGATATTGAGGCTCTGCTTTTGTATATTATGTATTTGAAATATTAGTCCAGACAAAAGAGCAATGCGATTTGATACGATAAACTATAGCCAGAAGAGAATAATTGTTATATGTCTTCTTTTTGTGGGGATTGTGGGGGCAGGTTCCGCCCAAAAAACTGGGCAATCATCTGACAATTATTCATCTGATCCGAAAGTTCTGGCAATAGGGCAACAACTTTTTGAGAACAACTGCTCGTCGTGCCATAATTTCTCGCAGCGAAGTATTGGACCGAGTTTGCAACAAGTCACCATTGAATCTAAGAAAGTTTGGTTGAAAAAATTTATCCGAAACGCTCCGGCGATGATTACTTCAGGAGATACGAGAGCCACCCAACTTTTTGGAGAATATAAGCAAATGATGCCACCCTTTACATCGCTAGGTAATAGTGAGGTTGATGCTATTCTGGCCTTTATTCATAAGAATCAGCAAGTGTCAGCTAATCAACCAAAATTAGTAGATACAGCCATTAAGGATCCGATACCAGTCAAAATTCCGCAGACGGGTGGACAATTGTATTTACAATATCACTCCACTGCTCCAGCCACTAGTACCACAGCGCCACTGGCTCGCATCAACAAAATGCAGGTGCTGAAAGGTCAAAAAGAACGCCTTTTTGCAGTGGATTTGCAGGGTATTCTCTACGAAATTATTAATAACGGGTGGCACATCGCACTAGATATTCGTCCCTTGCGTCCCCATTTTACGACATCTCCGGGGTTAGGAACTGGCTTCGGTAGTTTTGCTTTTCATCCCGATTTCAACGAAAATGGATTATTATATACCACTCACGCCGAAAAAGTACATTCTTTAAGGGGAGATTTAAGCTTTGCCGATTCGATAAAGGTTGGCTTGCAATGGGTATTGACAGAATGGAAAATCAAAGATGCTGCTAAACTTCCTTTTATGAGCGACAGCCGCGAGCTACTCCGTGTTGATTTGTTGACCATAGCGCATGGTGTGCAAGAAATCACTTTCAACCCTTTGGTCGCAAAAGGTCATGAAGAATATGGTCTTCTTTATATTGGAATCGGAGATGGGGGAGCGGCTGAGAAAAAAGGTTTTTATCCCCTTTGTAGTAGCACTCAAATAGCTTCAAGTTCAGTTTTGCGGATTGACCCTTTGGGGCGAAATAGTGCCAACAAGCAATATGGTATTCCGCCCACTAATCCGTTTGTTAATGAGCTAGACCCAACCGTGCTAAAAGAAATTTATTGTCGGGGGTTTCGGAATCCTAATCGTATCACTTGGACACCTGATGGCAAAATGCTCATTGATGATATAGGGCAATCAAACATTGAAGAAGTAAATTTGGGCATAGCTGGCGCTGATTATGGATGGCCCGAACGGGAAGGAACTTTCTTAGTCAATCCGAGAGATGACATTAATAAGGTCTTTGTGTTGCCTACTACAGACCTCCCTAAAAAATATACATACCCGATTCTTCAATACGACCACGACGAAGGGCGAGCTATTTCGGGGGGCTTCGTTTATGATGGTCAGGCTATTCCTGCTTTGAAAGACAAATATATTTTCTCCGACATTACCAATGGTCGTGTTTTTATGGTAAACAATCAAGATTTAGTAATGGGGAAACTTGCCCCAATTCAGGAATTGGAAGTCTGGATTGACAATGAGCTTACTACGTTTCAAAAACTAAACGGAACCGCAAAACCCGACTCTCGCCTAGGAATAGGACTTGGCGGAGAACTGTATTTTTTTACCAAAGCCGACGGAAAGCTTTATAAAGTGGTGGATTTTCGGTCAAAGTAAGAAGAGCCTAAGCAGAGTAGAGTCTTCTCCTACCTATATTTTCTTTCCCAGATTTTGTACCAATTTTTGTTTTTAGGATAAGGACGATGACCGGCGCGGTTGTTGACCACTAGTGCTACTAACAATAAAATCAAAACACCCGTCAATACGGGATTTAGTATATAAAAATAACCCAGTGAAGTGATTTTGGGAGAGCCTAGGTTGGCAATCAATGCAGTAGCGCCACCGGGTGGGTGAAGTGTCTTGGTAATTTGCATTACCACGATTGAAACCGACACCGCCAAGGCCGAAGAAAGCCACAATTCATGGGGGATTAATTGATGTGCCGTAACACCTATGAAGGCACTTATTACGTGACCACCGATGAGATTGCGAGGCTGAGCCAATGGGCTATTAGTAATTCCATACAGCAAAACAGAGGTAGCCCCAAATGAGCCAATCAAGAAAAGGTTATCGGTAGAACTTATCTTGTTTTGATTGAGAAAACCAATCAAACCTATCCCAATAAACGACCCGACGAATGTCCAAAAGTGGTCTTTAAAATCGATGAGCGTTTCTTTATAAATGACATAGCGTGCCATAAGCACTCGTCTTTTAAATCTTCTTTTCAACGTTCAAAAAATCAATGAATGGAGGAATACATTTACTATCATCAAACCTGTGTGAAAGGATGATAGTTCGCAATTTTATTAAAACTTTAATAATTAGAATAAAACAAGTTTGGGAAAAAAGCGTTGATACACAAGTATATCGTTTTAGTATAGGTAAAAGGTTCAAGCTAAAATGTCAAAAAAAAAGCCAGTGGGTTAGCACTGGACTTTTTGAATTGCTCAAACTAGGTGATGATTAGGATTGTAAGTTAGGTTAGGTAGTTTGTTGATTCATCATAAGGTCGTTTAGTAAGGTAAAGAGTGAAGGTCTCCAAAATTCTTGTATTTTCTCTAGAAGTACACCCCCCAAAAGGGTAGTTTTGTATTAAACATTGAAGACTACCCCTTGGGGTAGTCTTCAATGTTAGGCTCCTTTGCTTTTGAGACGGACCAAAAATTCTTTCCTATCCTTTATTTCAAGCAACAAATAGATGTTTTTGATGTGATATTTGACAGTGTTTTCTGAAATGAAAAGTTTCTCCGCAATTTCTTTGTTAGATAATCCCCTCGCAATGAGCTCTAGTACTTCTTGTTGCCTTTGGTTAAGTAAGTCGAGACGTATATTCCTAAACTCATTGCTAGGCTGATGGTAATGCTCACCGGCGTATTGTTGAAGCGAAGATTTTATATTTAAAAATTCACCTTCCAAGCGTTTCCTTTTATTTTTTTGTTGCCAAAAAGCATAAAACGCCCCCAAACATAAAATGCCTAGCAGCACAGAAGCAGCAATGATGTATAAAATTTGACGATTTTTGGCTTTAATTTTTTTTTCCTGCAAACTAGTTTCCAGGTTTTCT
>VFQQ010004100.1_pt1 | contig 13218 bp, 10 predicted proteins | sample 3512341 | NCBI WGS metagenome assembly VFQQ01 (sample SAMN10412373, study PRJNA504923) | tailings metagenome | isolation source: Relicate 2 Philex TSF1 revegetated site | place: Philippines: Tuba, Benguet | collected 2017-08-29 | reverse complement strand
CACCCCAAGGTTTCCGAAATCACAGCAATCCTCGTTGGCGGACCAGAATTGCCACCCGACCGAATCGACGAATCCGTCCGGGAACGCATATAGGAATCCCTTCGACCGCGAGAGCGGGAGTAGTCGAAAGATGTCCTCCTCCCAAACTCGTCCTGCCGGGCGGCTGTCTGAGCGGTTTCCGCTGTAAGCGTGCAACATGATAACCAGAGGCATGGGCGTCTCGGGATTGTAGGCCGTGGGGACGTGCAACGTAACAGGGCGTGCCCGGACCCGGTAGAATTGCTGCGCCTGCGCGCTCTGCGAGGGATTGATGCGATAGGGAATTCTTCGTCCCACGTTCTGCCAGGGTCCGTTCAAGGAACTCGCCCGTTCCAGGCGGCCTTGCCCGCGGAACCAATCCGGCCAGGTAACTTCGACGACGCCGTTAGTCATCGAAATCTTGGGGCGGACGTGATCGGCCTCTACGTCGAATGTGAATGTCGCCGCGCACGCGGAGGAAAGGGAGATGGCGGCGAGGCAGATGGTGACGGTATGTCTGAGATTCACGTAGCGGCGCTTCGGCAGAACGCCGCAAACTCGATCACCCATCAGCGGGTGGGGAAAGGCGTGGGTCTTCATACTGTTTGGGTCTTTCGTTTTAGTTTAGTCCCTTAGAAAAAGTCGTAAAAGAGGCGGCAGCTTTGGGCTGCCGCCTCCTGCGTCTCATGCAAGACTACTTGCCGCGTTGAATAACGATGGTTCCCTCGAACCAGCCGCTGGAAATGACGGAGCTGATGGAGTCGAAGAAGCGCACGAGCGTGAAACTACCGGTGGCGCCCTCGAATCGGCCCGTGCCGCCAATGACGGTGTGCTGTTCCATCACACGCCACAGTGTGCCGTCCGGACCCGCCGATCCTGCAATTTCCGTTGAGATGCTGTCTCCATTGGCCCCGGTAAATGTGGCCGATCCGATCCCCTCGGTCGTGAGCAGATTGACTTCATGCTCGAACGTCTCGGTAAAGCGACCCAGCAGCGATGCGTTTCCCGTCCCGCTGCCTTCGACCGACATGAAGGGAAAGTTGACGATCTGAGTTTCCACCTGCTGAACGGTGCCGTGGAAGGGAAGTGTGACGCTCGCAGCGCCATAACTGGCGAACGTCGCGGCCAGGAACATCGCACTCATTTGCAGATAGAGGATGGTTTCAGTGATGGTCTTCATTTTCGTGTCGGTTTTATTTGTTTCGTTTCTTTGTTTTTTGTTGGCTACGGCGAAAGGCCGGGTGGCCGACGGGATTCCAATCCCGTCCTGCCGGCCTTCCGTTGTAGAGTGGTTCGCCTGCATTTTCTTTGGCCCGCTGCTGCGAGCAGCGGAAATTCGCGGTTTCAAACGACACTTCATGCGTTGAGGTTTTCAGCCTCTCTCAATCGGGAATTAATTGGTGACCGGGATTGCTTCTTTACCCGGGACGAATCCCAACGGGATTCAGCAACAAGGCCCAGGGTTGCGAGGAACGAGCTACCCTGGGAAATCGGGGCAAAAGAAATCTCAGCGCCAACGGCGTTGCGGCGCGAGGTCGGGCGAGCAGGACACAACCCCGCTGGGGTTGATACGTCCATTGGACAGCGGTCCCAAGGTAGGCGCGGTACGCCAACCCTGGGCTTGGGGACGGAATCCCGTTGGGATTCGCGGATGCCAGTTTTTGGCTTGCGAAAGGAGCGCGGCCTTCAGGCCGCTTCAACGTCCACAACACCTGCGATTCACGAACGCCCAAGACCATGCGAGCGGTGAAGCGGCGTCCACCCTCCGCAGTTCTGCTTCGGAGGACGGGTAAACGCCGCGCTCCTGCGAACACGCTTTGGCCACGCGCTGTCTTCACTTCTCGGGGCGTGTTCATGGCTGATTGTTCTCTGTTTTCTCCTTCGCCTCCGCCGCCGCGATTTCCTCGAAGGACGGCGCGCGCCAGGCCTGCCACGGCGCGCCGACGAGGATCACGTCCCCATCAGCACTCCATCGGGCCGCGGGTAGATATGAGCCCGTGCCGGCTAAGGTCAGCAGTTCCTGCCGCGTGCCGACATCCCAGAGCTTGACGGCTTCCTGCCCGCCAAACGTCGAAATCAACCGCCGGCCATCCGGGGAGAAGGCGGTACCGAAGGCCGCGTTCAGGTGTCCGTGGAGATCTTCGATCCACTCGCCCTTGACGGGATCATACAGCCGCACCCGGCCACCGTTGGTGGTTGACGCCACCAGTCCGCCATCGGGCGAAACCGCCAGCCCTCGAATCTGAAATCTCCCGAAAACACGCCGCGGTGGCTGGCCGGGATGGGCCAAATCATAAAATGCGATTTCATGGTCATCGCTGCCTTGGTCAACAGCCACGACCAGCACCCGCCCACCCACAGCGAAAGTTGCATGACTGTTCGTGCCTATGGCCGCCACGGTCTGCCCAGTTTCGAGGTTCCAAGCGCGCAGGCTGTCCCGTGCCCTGGTCGCGGCCAGGTATTTTCCGTCCTCGCTGAACCGAAAGGGAACCAGCCCCGCAACATCGCTCCTCAGTTCGATTCGGCGGGCGGGTGCCGCGAGGTTCTCCAGGTAAACCGAGTTCGAGGAAGACCCTTCGGTCCACGACACGAGTTGGCGGGTGACGTTGAAGGTGAACCCGGTCGGGCGCGTGCCAGAATCCAGCATGACCGCGCCGCGTTGAACGAACTCCGCCCCGCGCAACTCGCGCACGAGGATCTGGTTGGTTCCGTTCCAGAGGCAAAGAATGTTGGTGCCGAACCAGCCGAGGACATTGGCGGCGGATCCGAGCTCCGGCAGCGACACCGGGAGGGCGTCGCGCTTGAGATCGACCAACTCCGGCGGTTTGTCCGGGGGCAGCAGCAACACGCGTGACTGATCTAGCGGCAGGATCTGATCGGCTCCGAGGTCTTCCGACAGACGGCGGTATCCATCCGCGGCGCTCTTCGCATCCGCTTTCCACAGCATGAGGTTCCCGTCTTTGCCCGTGCTGGCGACGAGTTGGGCCGCCTCCGAGATCGCGACGTCATGAAGCTCATCAGTGTGGCCGCGCAGCACGCGCATTTCGGTCCAGTTGCTCGTGTCCCAGAAGCGGATGGTTTGATCGCTCCCCGCGGAGATCAAATGCCGTCCGTCCCTGCTGAACACCAGCCTCCAAACGAAACTGGTATGTCCGGGGAGCTGGCGAAGGAATTGACCGGTGGCCGCATCCCAGACGCGGATGGTGGAATCTTCAGATTTCGAGCTCGAAGCCAGCAGGCGCCCGTCCGGCGAGAGGGCCAGCGCGTTCACTGCTGAATCCCGTTCGGGTTCGGTCTGCCAGAGTTCCAGGCCCGTGACGAGGTCGAGGCAATGAATGCGGTAGTGGTTGTTCGAAGCGTCTCGCCGCCCCAGATACAGACGCCGGTTGTCGGGGGATAGTCCATATCCCATGTGGAGATTCTGACTGTGGCGGCTTTCGATCTGGGAAGAGGATGCGTTCACCACCCAAATGCCCTTGCCCTCGTCGTGTTCGGGAGATCCAGCGTAGATGACCACCCTGGAGCCATCCGGAGAAAACGCCAGTCCGTGGACGTACCATGCGCCTTGATCGGGTGCCCGCCAAAGAACCGATTCCTCATTCGAGTCGAGATCATACAAAGCCACCACTTCGGATCCCGATGTGGCCGCCAGAAGATTGCGAACCGGAGAAAAGGCCACTGTCGGCCAGTGGCGGAACTCGCGGCCCGTCAAAGCGCGAATCCGTCTCCTGCCGGGGACATCCCAAAGGTCCACGCGTCCGTCGAACCAACCCACGGCCAGGCGAGTGCCATCCGGAGAAAAGCTGACGGAGAATCCGCGCACTTGCCGGTTGGTGAGGGTGACGAGGGCACTGCTGCGGGTCAGTTGCCAGAGATAGCGCCACTCCCAGCCGCGCAGGTCCTCCTCGCCGGGCTGCGGCCGGTGCCGGTCCAGCAACTGGCGCGCCTTGCCGAGATTGTTCAACTTGAGCGATTGCTGCGCGAGATTCATGTCCGAAGCGTAAAGCAGGCGACGCGCATGCTGCTGGCTCTCAGAAGCCTTTTGCGCCTGAGTGTTGGCGCGTACTCGTTCCGCTTCCGCAACGCGCTGCGCGGACTGCGCCGCCGTCCGTTGCTGCTGCTCATCGTTTCGCGCGGACTCAGCCTCTCGCTCGGCCTGCCGGGCTTGGAACATTTGCCAGGTGCTGATCCCCATGCCAACGACGAGCGCAATCGCCACCGCAGATGTTGCGGTGAAAACGACTTTGTTGCGACGAAATGCTTTTTGAAGCTTGTAGGCTGTGCTCGGCGGGCGCGCAGTGACCGGCTCGTTTTTCAAGTGCCGGTGAATGTCCGCAGCCAGACCGTTGGCCGTGTCGTAGCGACGGGTGCGGTCTTTCTCCAGGCACTTCATCACCACCCAGTCCAAATCACCCCGGAGGAGTTTGCTCAGTGACGCCAGTTCCTCGCCGCGATTTGTCGCTACGACCGTTTTCTGCTCGTTGGCCATCGTGCTCAGCCGCGTCGAAGGGCGCTCGGGTTCTTCCTCCCGGATGACGCGCTGCATCTCGCCGTAGCCCAGGCTGCGCAGGCGTTTCTCGGGAAACGGCGTCGTGCCCGTGAGCAATTCGTAGAGCAACACGCCCAGCGCATAGACATCCGTGCGCGTATCCACATCCATGCTGCTCATCTCGGCTTGCTCCGGACTCATGTACGCCGGCGTGCCGATCATCGTCGCATATTGGGTGAAGAGCGTTTTCTCCGTGAGCTTCTGGTTCGTGGCTTTGGCGATGCCGAAGTCGATCACCTTCGGGCACGGCTCGCCATTATGCAGCGTGACCAGCACGTTCGACGGTTTGATGTCGCGGTGGATGATCCCCTTCTGATGCGCGCTTTGAATGGCCTGGCAAACTTGAATGAAGAGCTTCAATCGCTCCTTGGCCGAAAGCTTGTTCTTGTCGCAGAACTCAGTGATCGGCACGCCCTGGACGAGTTCCATAACGAAGTAAGGACGGCCCGTCTCGGTCGCGCCGCCATCGAGCACGCGCGCGATGTTCGGATGGTCCATGAGTGCCAGCGCCTGGCGTTCGGCCTCGAATCGGGCGACGACCTGGCGGGTGTCCATGCCCACTTTGATGATCTTGAGGGCAACCTTGCGCGTGACCGGCTCGCGTTGCTCGGCCATATAAACCACACCCATGCCGCCTTCGCCGATCTGTTGAAGCAGTTTGTAACGGCCGATCACCGTGCCGGGGCCTTCGGAAAGGGGAACTGCTTCGATCGTGGGATGGAGAGTCTCCACGCGCTGAGTCTTCATGAATCCGCCCGCCCGTTCGTGCGAGGCGATGAGACGCTCCACTCTCTGGCGAAGCTCCGCGTCATCACCGCACGCGCCCCGGAGGAAAGCCTCGCGGGCCTCCTGTGACGGCAAAGAGAGCGCCTTTTCAAAGAGCGCCTCCTCTCGGAGATTCGGATCATTCGCGTTCATAAACTTCGACGGGCGCGACCGCCCTCACCTCTATGTGAGTTTTTCCGACGCGAAAAGGATCAGGAAAATCAGAAAAAACAATTCATCCGCCCGAACTCTGGAGCCGCGTGACCTCCTCGTACATCCAGGCGCGGGCGAAAGCCCAATGACGCTTAACGGTCGGAACGGAAACGCCCAGCACCCCGGCCGCCTCCTCGTTGCTGAGTCCCACGATGAAGCGCAATTTCACCAGCTCGGCCTTGACTGGATCCCGCTCCGCGAGGCGATCCAGCGCTTCCGTCGCCAGCAGCAGCGTGTCCGGGTCCGCATCCGCCGCCACTTCCACCTGATCGAGCGGCACGCGCTCCAGATGACCGCCGTGTTTCTCGCGCTGTTTGCGCCGCGCATTGGCGATGAGGATGCGGCGCATGGCTTCGGCGGCGGCCTTGAAAAAATGGTTCCGGCTGTTCCAGGACGGCTGGTTTCCGCCGACCAATTGCAGCCAGGCCTCATGGACCAGCGCCGTCGCCTGCAACGTCTGCCCGGGCCGTTCCCGCGCCATGCGAAGGGCGGCTAGGCGGCGCAGTTCCTCATAGACCAGCGGCAGCAATTCCGCGGCAGCTTTGGGATCGCCTTGTTCAATGGCGTGGAGAATCTGTGTCGCGTCGCCGGGCACGGGAAGATCGTTAACCCCGGTGATCCGGCGAGGCGAGCTTGGTTTTGCGGATTGGACGATCTCGGGCGCGGGGCACAGATTGCCCGCCGAAACCGTCAGGATAGAACTTGAGGGCGGATACGCTGCGGATGTTGAATGCACCCAGGCTACTGTCCCGTCATGGGCAGCAGCTTGGCAAAGACCAGGCATTCGATCAGGCCGGCGAGCGAAGCCACCGTCACGATCACGGTCCAGCTTTTGAGCGTTTCTTTTTCCGTCATGCCGCTCAGTTTGCACACCACCCAGAAGCCGCTGTCGTTCATCCAGGAGAGCGTCATCGCCCCGAAGCCGATGGCGAGAAAAAGGTACATCGGGTGATACGGCAGGACGGTGGTGGTCATGATCGGGTAAATCATCGCCGCTGTCGTGAGCATGGCCACCGTGGCCGAGCCTTGCGCCACGCGAATGACGGCCGCCACCAGCCAGGAGAGGAAGATCAGGTTTACTTCCTTGCCCGCCACGGCCGCTTTGACCGCGTCGCCCACGCCGGCGGTGCGGAGCATCAGGCCGAAGGCCCCGCCCGCGCTGGTGATGAGAATAATGACGCCGGCCGTGGCGAAGGGGCCTTCCATGAGGGATCCGACGCTGGCAAGGGACAATCCGCGCTGCCGCACGAGGGTGACGATGGCGAGCAGCGTGCCGACGAAGAGCGCGACATTGCGGTTGCCGAGAAAGTTCGTCCACGAAAAGAGGGTCGGGTTCATGCCGGTGCGCGGCGTGAACACTTCCGGCAGGGCGTCCTCGACGAGCATCCGGTTCAGCCGCACCAGGTTTTCGGCCTGGGGCTGAGTGTCCCGCAGGGCGGTGGTTTCAGGCCGGGCCGCAACCTCGGCGAACCACTGGGTGTTCGTGCGGATGATGCGGTTCAAATCGCCGAGCAGGGCGTTTTGCAACGTCGGAGCCGGTTCCGCGCCGACCGGGAGCGCGGCCAGGTCCACGCGGGTTTTGTCCGCGAGGCCCGCGCGGAGGAATAGAGAGACCGGACGGCCATCCTCGCGCAACACGGTGGCGAGCGCGCGGGAGTCCTTCACATCACGGGCGTCGAATGGCTTTCCCTGGATGGCGATGAAGGTCGAGGCGGCTGAAATCAAAATGATTGGGAGTATCACCGGCAGGATGGACATCGTGAACGAGGGCAGTTCGGACTCCGGTTTGTCCATCGCCGAACGCAAATCGGACAGCGACCGTCCGCCGGATTCGCGCAAGGGCACTTCCATTCGCCGGGCGATCCCTTGCACCACCAGCCAGGCGGCTCCGACGGGCAGGATGCCCGCGACGATCCCGGCCATGATGCTCAGGCCGAGATCGATCTTCAGGCTCTCGGCCATGGCCAGCGGCCCCGGATGCGGGATGACGAGCGAATGCGTGACCACGCCGCTGCAACAGATCGCCATGATGTAGAGCAGGTAGTGTTTGCCGGTGCGCGCGGCCAGCGCGACCGCCAGCGGCAGCAGCAGCATGAAGAACGTGTCAAAAAAAATTGGGATGGAAAGAATGTAGCCGCTGATCAGCAGCGCGGTGCCGGCCCGGTGTTCGCCGAAGACGGCCAGAAACCGCCGCACCACCTTGTCCGCCGCGCCGCTTTCCATCAGGCACAATCCGATCATTGAGGCCAGTGCGATGACGATGCCGATGTTGCCGGCCGTGGTCCCAAAGGCAGCCGCCGTCAGCTCCACCGCCTGCACCCAATGCGCCTTGCCCGGCTCGCCCGGCAGAGAAGCGGAGAGCAATCCCGCCGTGACGGCGGCGAGTGTCAGCGCGAGAAACGCGTGAACCCGGAGCACGGTGATGAGGAAAACAATCAGCGCCACGCTGATGAACAAGACTCCAAACGGCCAGTAATCCGGCGTGGCTGCGGCTTGGGCGAAGAAAAGCATAGGCAAAGGGTTGTGAGACGCCGCATTGCACCAAGATCGAGTCGCGCGGTCAAGGTTCGAGGGTGCTCCAGCTCATGGAGCACAACTAGACATCGCGGGGCGTCCCTCGGGGTTGGGGAGGATCGGTGAAACGTCCTCGATGAGCCGGAGCCAAGAGGGGGCAAGCAGGACTCCGTCACGTTCGCGGTTCAACGGGACGCTTCGCACCACGGCCGTTCCGCCCGCGAACTATAAAAAATGCGCTTTCAGCTGCGGACCCATCGAGAATTATCACATGGCGAGTTGACGAGGCTTGGGATCGGAGGCTGAACATTGGCCCGTGCGAATGTCTTCTGGACCCCAAAGCAACACGGTTTCACCTTGGTTGAGACCACTTTTTTGATCAAAATTCAAAACCAATGTTTGACAGGTTCTATAATGATGTGTAAATACAAAGTAAATACACTGAATGGGCGAATGATATACAATGAACCGGTCTAAATGGAGTTTGACTGGAATAATCCGTCGTTTGAGTGGAGCGGTTCTTTGAATCCGAGGGAAGTCGAGGAGTCGTTCGAGGATCCGTTTGCGGTCCGGTTGTTGCCGGATACCGACCGGTTTGCGGTGCAGGCCAGGTTTTTCAATCTGGGCCGGTCCGCCTCGGGAGTCGGCATATTTAGTGTCTATCGGACGAACGGGAAACAGATCCGGGTGATCGCGGCTCGTCCGTTCGAGGCGGAAGAGTCGTTCTTTTATCAAAAGAAAGTCAGCCAGTCGCTCATGCAGCAGGGATGATAAGTCCCGGCTGACATGCGGCGGGCCATGTGATTCAATGAATGCCATTTCCAAGTGGGACGAGGTGCCGATTTTCGACGGCGAGGAATCCGAGTCGAGCTTTTGGGCGGCCAATCGGATTGATCTCCGCCTGATGGAGTCCTCGGTCGCGGCCGCCTCGGAAATCTCGGAATCCGTGTCCATCACCTTGCGGATGGACCCGCGGCTCTTGGCGCGGATCAAGCGCCTCGCCCGCGAACGGTACCTCAGTTATCAGAGCATGATGAAACAGTGGTTGAGTGAACGTTTGGAACAAGAAATGCGGGAAAGATAGTCACAGTCATGAATCCAAAACGACCCATGCGAAGCGATGCCAGGCCGGTTACCCCCCGGCAACTGGAAGCGTTTACGCTGGTCGAGTTGCTCGTGGTGATCAGCGTGATCGCGCTGCTGGCCAGCCTGATTCTCGGAGTCGGCGGAGTGGCCGCCCGCAAGAGCAAGGAAATCCGGGTGCAGGCCGAACTCAACCGGCTGGTCACGCTGATCGAAAACTACAAATCAAAAATTGGGTCGTATCCCCCCAGCAACGAGGGGTTCCTGGCCCCGAATCGTTCCGGAGGGCAACGGCCTCCCCATCCGAGCCAGCTATATTACGAACTCTCGGGCACCATTTACACCAACCGCCCAGGGCAGTCCGGTTATTTCTATCCTGTCGGAGCCGCCGACGTTTCGGATGCGGTGCGTTTCACGGCCGGCCAGATCGTGAACATTTTCGGAGTGGACGGTTTCGCCAATTCAGCCCGTGAGCGGCGGAATGTCAAACTGAGGGCAGAATTCAAGCCCGATCAATTGAAGCGAGTCCGTTTTTTCAACCGCGACATCACGGTGTTGGTGGCTCCCATCCAGCCGCCGCCCGGCCCTCCAGCGCCCAACGCGCCGACCACCGTGCCCGTCCTGCCGAGCGGGCGTGCTTACGTGTGGTATTACGATTCGCTCTCCAGCAACCGCTACAACGCCGATGGATTCGACCTGTGGACGGAAGTGCAGATCGGCAAAAAATTTATCCGTTTCAGCAACTGGGAACCGGGGCCCGTTGTGACCGGACCATGATCCCATGAACAAGCGAAACAACCCACACACCGCCCGGCCGCTGAGGATTCAATGGAAGACCTCGGTGTGGGAAGCCGTTGTCATCCAATCGGACGCCGCCGGACAGCCCGCCGGCTGCGCTCGTTCCGGCCGGGACCGGGCGCGAAACGGCTCCCTGACCGCTTCTTCAATCCGGCTCTGGTCGGCGCGCGGGCCGGTGGGGTGCCGGACGCGCATACCCGGATTTTCTCGCGCACATTCCCATCCAGCCTCAACTGTGAACATGAAAACCTCCTCCTCCCATCTCCGGCCTTCGGCTGCGGGATTCACTTTGATCGAACTGCTCGTCGTCATCAGCATCATCGGGGTGCTGGCGTCGATGCTCCTGCCCGCGTTGGCCCGGGTGAAAGTCAAAAGCCAGGTCGGCAAGGCCAAGACGGAAATCACGCAAATTGTCGGAGCCATCCAATCCTACTACGGCACCTACAGCCGGTTTCCCGCCAGCAAGGAGACGCGCTCCGTGCTCAACGAAGATGCCGGGGCGCCGGATTTCACCTTCGGCACGTACGACCAGAACAACAACGCCTTCTGGGTCAGCCCCAAGAGCCGGCAACAGGTGGCGGTTGAAACGACGGGTGGGGGCATCAACCGCAACGACCAGCGCAACAACTCCGAGGTCATCAGCATTTTGCGCGACATGGATCGCTTCCGCAACGGCCGGGCCACGGTCAACGCGGGCCACGCGCTCAATCCGCAAAAGATCAGTTTTCTCGACGCCAAGGAGGTGGACAACTCCAGCAGAGGTGGAGTCGGTCCCGACGGGGTTTATTGTGATCCGTGGGGTTCCCCCTACATCATCACCATGGACCTCAACTTCGACAAACTGTGCCGGGACGGGTTCTATTCCCTCCCGGCAGTGTCGGCGGATCCCAAGATTCCCACCAGTGGTTTGAACGGCCTGGCGCGATCCGAGAAATCCAACGTCTTCGAATACCGGGGCGACGTGATGGTGTGGTCCATCGGCCCCGACGGTCTGGCCAATCCCAACGTCAACGCGAACACCGGGGTGAACAAGGACAACGTCTTAAGCTGGAAGTGAGGTGCCTATGAAATCCGAAATCCAAAATCCGAAATCCGGGTCGATTCGCCGGCCCGCCGGTCATCGGCGGCCGGGGTTCACGCTCATCGAACTCCTCGTGGTCATCGGCATTATTGGAGTGCTGGCGGCCATCAGCCTCCCGGCCATGAAGGGAATGGGCCAGGCCAACGTCACCGCCGCCGCCAACCGCCAGCTTCTCGACGATCTCGCCCTGGCGCGGCGCATCGCGATGAAAGAGCGCACGTCCGTTTACATGGTCTTCACCCCGCCGAACACCGGCGCGATGCTCGACAGCCGGGAATTTGTCATGCACTCGAACCGCGAGAAGCGCCTCATGCGGAATCTTACCGAAGGCGTGTATCGCTCGTACGCGCTGGTGGCGACCCGCTCCGCCGGAGATCAGCCGGGGCGGTCCCGGCCGCGTTACCTGACCGAGTGGAAGCAACTGCCGGACGGCATCGTGATTCCTCCGGAGAAGTTCGGCATTCGCAGCCAGCTTTCATCCCTGGTCGTCAACCCATCCGTCGCGGCCTACCAGCGCGCCGCGCAACCGTTCGTCACATCGCCGGAACTGCCGTTTCCCCTCTCGCGCCGGGATCCCGTGCCCGGGCAGGGCGGTCCGCAGGACGCCAACGTGGCCGATCCCCGCGCGCGGATGCGCTGGCCGCTGCCCGCGATCGGATTCAATGAAAAGGGGCAGCTTATTCAAAGCTCCGGCGGCGATGAATTCATCCCCCTCGTGCGCGGCAGCATCTTTCATCCGCGCGACGCGGCCGGCAACGTGGATCTCAAGGGATCGCCCGATCTGCAAACCATTCCGGGCAAACTCAACCTCGACGACATCCAGTTGGTGCGTGTCAGTTGGGTGACGGGCAAGGCCAGCATCGAGCCGACGACCGCCTTCGCCAGCAACCGATGAAGCTTGCGCGCGGCCATCTCGAAACCAGACGCGAACTCCGGAGTTCGACGGGGCGCGATTTCCGGCGGTCCGGGAGCATTGCGCCTCGCTCCGGCTTCACACTGGTCGAGATTGCGCTTTGCCTGGCCATCGTCGGCTTTGCCGCCGTTGCCATCGTCGGTGTGCTCCCGCTGGGCATGACGGTGCAAAAGGAAAACCGCGAGGACACCATCATCCGCCAGGACGGGATGTATTTTCTCGAGGCCATTCGCAGCGGCAGCCGGGGCATTGACGACCTGACCAATTACGTGGACCAGATCGTCTGGAGCGCGGCTATTTACCGGACGAACGGCACGCTCGTCCGCCCGCTTCCATCCGTCACCTATGCCGCGCTTCAACCGGTGTCCCGCGAGCGCCAGCTCACGAACGGCCACCAGATCGTGACCCTGTTGAGCACGCCCAAATACCTGCCGCTGCCGCCGCTGCCCTACGAACTGTATGGCGTCCGGGTGAAGAGCGACCTGGTTCCCGATCTGATCCTCGTCAGCACCGTGAGCGCCATCGTGCGGTCCATGAACGGAGTGGCCGCGGACAAGGATTACCGGAATCTCAACCAGCGCGACTTCGCCTTCAAATACCTGCTGCGTTCCGAAATCGTGCCGCAGATCGCGCCCGCCGTCGTGGAGGCGAACGCGGGGGCGTTGGCGTTTCCCCGCAGTTTTCTTCTGACGAACCAGCTCCACCACTTGAACCTGACCCTCTCCTGGCCGGTCTTCGAGCGGGGGGCGAACCAGTGGCAGGTGGGGGGCAACCGCAAAACCCTGCGCACCCTGGTCGCCGGCAATCGCGGCGTGTCGGAGGGCGGGTTTCTGCTCAGTCCCGGTCAATACGACCCGTTTCGATGATCCTTCGCCCTCCAGTCAGTCCGCATCGTCAGTCTCCCGTGGGGCGAAGCCGCGTGCTTCAAAGACCTCCGGGTGGAGTGCCGGTTTTCAACCGGCCCGAACTGCCTCGCCTGACCAAGCCGGTTGGAAACCGGCGCTCCGCCCTGTCGGCGTTTCCTGCGGAGCGCGAAACGTGCGGACTGACCATCACCGAACTGCTGGTGGCGGTCTCGATCATGACCGTGCTCGTCTTTGGTTTGTATTCGATGTTCAGCCACACCCAGAGAGCGATGCGGGCGAGCATGACCCAGGTCGATGTGCTCGAAAACGGCCGCACCGTGCTCGAACTGCTGACCAGCGATCTGGCCGAGGTGGCGGCCCTCAACTTGAGCAACCGGGCCAATCTCCGGGTCGCGCGGACGTATGCCGCCCCCAAACT
>VFQQ010004099.1_pt1 | contig 13221 bp, 8 predicted proteins | sample 3512341 | NCBI WGS metagenome assembly VFQQ01 (sample SAMN10412373, study PRJNA504923) | tailings metagenome | isolation source: Relicate 2 Philex TSF1 revegetated site | place: Philippines: Tuba, Benguet | collected 2017-08-29 | reverse complement strand
GAGAATAGCCGGATTGATTTGGTGATGAGGGGATTTGAAAATTTGAAGATGATAATGGCAAACACAGGGGAACAAAGGGAACAGAGAATAGCCGGATTGATTTGGTGATGAGGGGATTTGAAAATTTGAAGATGATAAAGGGAAACAAAAGGGAACAGAGAAAAAGCTGGATTAACCATTGCAGATGTGAGGAGGTGGGGATGTGGATTGAATGCTGAAAGCATTATTCTTGGAGTTACGAAGGCGATAGTCTTCGCCAAGAGGGGGGCATGGGATTTTATCCGAAAAGTAGGAATTTGTTGATTATCTGCCTCCATTGGTTTGGAGTTTTCACATTTGAGTTCCACATGGAGGGGTGTGGTATGCATAATACCGGGGCATTTAATTGATGAAACTGCTTGGGAACTTGTTCTAATAAATATCTTTTAAATGTAACAACCATGTGTGCCTTTTCACCGAATTCTGAACAGATAAAATTATAGGGCGCTTTACCAAGCACTATTATTTTCTGGGGCTTGAGGTATTTAAGTTGTAGTTCGAAGAATTGAGTTGAAGCGTTTAGGTATGCTTTTTCGTTGTTATTCAATGCCGGGTTGACACCTATCATTTTACTTTTTCCATTTCTCAAGCCCATGAAAAGATTTGTTAGGAAGACTTTTTCGTTTGGAAAGCCATTAATCAGTTCAACAGTTTTTTTAAAGGTTGGCTTATTAGCCTCACCCACTTCTAAAATCTTAGATTTTAAATAATTGATGTTGCCGAAATCTTGCCCAACAATCATTAGCCCATTTTGTGGCAGCTCGGATGTGTTTTCCATGAGCAAGCCGCTACCATAGGGAAAAAAACCAAGTCCTGACTTAATCAATCTATTCTGCAAACTTAGCTCCATATAGATGGATTCTTCTTTATAGACCTGATGGATTTTATTTCTCAATTCACTTACATTCATTTGAACGCAATTAGTTTATTGCATAGTTATCAACTAATGTATTAGATGACCTTATTCTAAAACAACTTAGACACCGATTTTAGATGAGTGCAGAGATGTTAAAGGTAGCTTTAAATGATGAGCGTATGATACGAGGGATTTTTCAAACTCGTGATTAAGCAATTCAATTTATTCGTCAAGAATTTCTGATTTGTTGGTTTGGTTCTTTAGCAATTCTAATCTTAGCGTGAGCCAAAGCGAGCCGATGGCGAGGGAGTTGAGGATGACGAGGATTGCTTTGACGAGGTCAATACCTGTCCAGAAAGGATATTCGTTGTGCTGATAGGTGGCGATGAGGGCAGCAGGTGTTACGGGTGGGTTGTCATTACTGCTTAGCGTTTCGACTGCGAACTGGGTATATTGAAATCCTTTGTAATGGATTTTTGCATCCTCGCCATAAAATCGAAAATTACCGAGGAAAAGGACAAGTGCATAAATGAGGATGGCAGACACCAAACAACTGATGCCAAAGTAGCGTTTATAGTTTTTGCCCATTGTGTTGAGCACGAACATGGAGAGCATTAAACCTGCCACGATGGCAAGCCAAGGCTCGACTGTGTTGAAATAGATGCTGCCCTTGGAATAATAGATATAAAGCGCAAAACCTGCTATGGTGAGGATAGGCGGACGCTTGACAATTGACTGGAGGAAATCTAAAAGCTCTTTGAATTGGTGCATGTGTGCTTTATTGTGGTGCAAAATAAAGGAAACTTGAAGCCGGGCTTAATGCAGTGGCACTTGTCTCTACTTTAAACTTCTTTTTGGCAGAGAGCTGCTTGCCTGTTTTAGAATCTGCTAACCAAATGTAGTACTCACCCAAAGGCATGCGCCCTTTGGCGGGGCTTGTGGGTGTGTCGAGGGCTTCATTGATGTCGCCCCTATTGGTTAACTCTAGGGCACTGATGTTGTAGCGAACGGTTAGACCTAATGTATCAGCATTTTGGCTGTTGAAGGCACTTACCCGTGCATAGTATTTGTTGGGCAGTGGTGGTGGTGGTGGAAGTTGCAGTAGGTTTGCGCTGCTAGCCATTGCAAAATTGAAAGGGGATGGGATGAAGGATGTGGAGGAGTCGGCTATATGGAAGGCATTGATGCGATCTTTCATGCCATTTATAAGGATGTTGAATTTTTGGATGGTGGCGGAATCGGTGATGAGGGTATCTGCAAGAAGTGATTGCTCGAGAAAATCGCTGAGGGCTTTCGAAAGGAGGTCAACAATTTTGGTTTCTACATTGTCAATATTCTTTTTGTTTTTAGGTATATCGTAGAAAAATGTTTTAATGTTTTTGAGGTTTTGAAGCTGTTCGGCATTTTGGAGGCTATCGCTGAAAAGGGGTGTGCCGGATTCGAGCTTTTCAATGGTTTTGGAGAGGTTTTTGCGGTGGATGGCGAGCTTCTTGATTTGAGCGTTTTTGACAGAGGACTTTTTTTCGTAGAAGTTATCAATAATTTGAGCTTCATCTGGGGGTAAAGAGGAAACTTCATTACTATTAAGTATAGACTGATAAATTGAATCGGAGATAACATTAGTGTTCAATGAATCACTCTTTATATGAAGTTCCTTTTTCTGCCATGATAAGAATGAAGCATATATGTGTGATGAAATTTCGTGGGGTATGTTCGATTGATTCTTTATGAGATCAAAATAAGTTTTTAGATAGGCTGAATCACCAATAATCACTGCAAAATCAGCCACCTCATCAATACTTCTAACTTGACTTTTGAAATTAAATGAGTTATCAATTTCCATTCCCATATAATTAGATTGATAGGTGAAAAGATTAGAATACTCATAGTTAAATTCGGAATGCGAGTACCTTTTGTATGTGAAAAGAGCTTTTAAAGAACCGTCTGAGTTATCTAAATTACTTGCAACCGGCATATTGTATGAGTCATATGCTTTTACAAAAAAGTTGAACTTATAAAAGCCAACCGGAATTTCATCATTATTTTCAAACCGTTTTATATATCCATGTATGTTACTTGATTCTTGAGTATTAAAATAACTAGAAAAATAAAGAGGCTTTTTAGAACAACTCGCAATCTGAATTCCATGAATTTTATTGCAAATCGGGCGTATTGTGTAGTAAGTTTTGTTAATTGGAATTTTAAACAAAAAGTCGCCATTTATCTTGTGGAAAGGAAGTAAAGTATCCTTGTAAATAGTTACAAGCTTTATCAAGTTGTTGTATCCAATACAAGGCCTACATAAAACTAGAAGGTTGTTTCTATATACTCCTAAAACTTTAAGTTTTGCTTCATCCTCTTGACAATTATTTGACCAAAACCCGTCTTGTGGGAGATAGTAAAGACAATTTTCAATCTCATATTTATTTTTATTATTCTGGGCTTTTACAAAATGGGAAGGAAATGAAAATGTAAAAGCGAAAAGAAAAGATAGAATCAGATTATGGCTTTGCGGAATCATTATAGTACGGATGTTCATTATGTGTTATTGACAAAGTTGATTGATTGTGTTTACATATTGACCGAAAGAGGGGTTCCATGCGGCAGCGGTGCGGAATTCTGTGAAGTGCTGTATGATTTTTGGGTTGTCGGTGAAATCGTTGTAGCGACCGTTGTATTTTTTGATTCTGTTTTTGGCATCTGCCTGAGATGCGGGGTCTTTGTGGTCGCCAAAGTATGGGATTTGCTTAGTGGAGAGTGATTGAAAATAGGAGGTGATGGGGCGACCATCGGCAATGAGCCAACTTTCCATGTCGTTGGAGATGCAGCAGAGGTAAACTTTTGAGGTGTCCACATTGGAGAGGAGGAGTTTTTGACTGACAATTTGCTTGTGTTGATTGCAGTCGCCAGAGCCTCCCCAACGTGGCATTCTATCCCAAATAATAAAAACATACTGACAGCCGTCATTGAGTAAAATGCTTGCATAGTCGCCAGCAAGTTCTTCGAGGTTTTGTTTATTGCCACAGGTGCGAATGACAGGATTCATTTTGGCACATAGTTGCTGCATTACATAGGGATAGACTTTGGCATCGGGACCAGCGGGTGTGCACTCAAAGATGAAGCCGATTTTCATGTGTGCTTACTGTTTTGTGAGGCTACCCATGGTGTAGAGTTTGCCCGGGCTGAATTTTTGTTTCCAGTTGGTGAGGGATTCATCGGAATCGGGGAAGGCGAAGGTGGTGTTGGCGCCTTGTTTTTCGGCTACTATGACATGACGCAATTCTACTAAATCGAGAAAATATGGTGAATGAGTGGTGGCTATTACCTGCAATTGGTTGTCCATAACCAATGTGCGGATTTCGGAGAGGAGTAAACCGATGGTGCGGGGGTCGAGCCCGTTTTCGATTTCATCTACAAAGAGTACGCTTGGGAGCTTGGGTTGGTTGAGGACAGCGAGCAGGGCAAGGATGCGCAGGGTGCCGCCTGAGAAGAGCCAGCCGGGAATAGGGTCGGTTTGTTGGTTTTGCTCGAACATTTCGAGCATAAATTCATCTTTGCGGCTTCCGGTGGGTTTGCTGCGGATGGTGTCGGCATAAGGCAACACAAACTGCATTTTGGAAATGAGCAAAGGAAGAAAATCAGCATCGGTTAATGCGAGGTAACGGACAAAGTCGGCAAGGTTGGCGGCATCGTCTTTTAATCTGATTTGGGTGGTTGTTTTATCTTGTGGGGTGGGTAAACCAATGAGGTGAGCATTGAGGTTTAAAAACTGCCAGGAGCGAATGAAATTGGCAAACTCTGCATTGGAAGGTTCACTATCGCTGTCAGCCATAGTAAGTTTAGTGAATGATGCTCCAAGAGGATAAATTTCGCCATACTCTTTTCTGTTGCTGCCTTCATCATAATGAAAAGCACTGAAGCCATCTTTTTCGTTGGCTTTGCGTGAAAAAACTATTTTGCTGTTGCGCATTAATACCTCTGATTCAACAACATAGAGGTCGCCACTTTGGTTAGTGTTAATTAGAAGCGTGTAATTGTAGTTTGCTTGGTTGAGGATAGCATTTACTTCAAATTCTATCGGCTCATAAACTCTCTTGAATCCGTTTTGGGTTGTGAAAGGTTCATTGTATTTTGACTGATAGTGGCGGACGTCTTCTAAACTGCCTAAGGCTTCGAAAGCTATTTGGATTCCATGGTTTATGATGCTTTGCAACACTTTCAAAGCTTCGATAACGCTGCTTTTACCGCTGCCGTTGTTGCCAATAAAGACGGCAAGTTCGGGCAGGGTGAGCGTGCCTGTGTCGCGCAGGGCTTTGAAGTTTTTTATGCGAATAGATTGGAGCATTGATGCAATGATAGTGAAATGCTGATTGATGGTGGATTAGATAACCTATCTATTATTATCACATAAAAACATCCCAGTTATACCTTCTTTCTTTAATCGAAAGGCAGGGTTGTCTTGACTTGTAATGTCGGCTTTATTTTTAAGTATAAGAAAATCTCCGCCATCTAACACGAGGTATAAAGGAGCAGTGCGAATTATATTTTCATTGATACCTGTTTTGAGGCCGTTTGGACTCATATAACTTATTGTAATGTTGCTGAATTTTGTCTTATCGATATCAAACGTATAACATGTGTTTGATGCGCCTCCAAATTCGGATGGGATGAAGTAAAGTATTCCAACCGAATAGACCCACATCCATAGTATAAAACAAAAAACAGCAAAAAGTCTGGAAAGTAATTTGGCCATCTTCACTAACTCTTTTGATTGTTTAAAAGAGACCTTACTCATAAGCATACCGTACATAATCACACCTATTGGAGTGCTTAAAATAAGAAGCTTTGAATATGGACTAATGTCTTTGGTTCTTAAATCGGTTAGCTTTAGCTCAGAGAAAAGATAAACTGCCACAAATAGCATGTAAAGGATAATTATGCCTGATACGATTAGTCTATTTTTTAAAAAATAAATACCCAAATCAATGCCATCCATTTTTACAACAAGCCATACTACCCATGCAAATGAGAAAAAAGGTATAATGCCAGCTACAATGTATTGCTCTCTGACTAATGGTAAAAAACCAAGATGAAAAGTGTAAGCATATATTGCCCAAACTAAATAGCCTGTTGCATATACTAATGATAAAACGCCCAAGATAGTTTGGATAATAAATGGAAGACTTTCAGTTTTGGCTTTGAGAGATTCAAGCGGGTTAATTGATTGAGTCATTTTAAATGTTATTTGTTTGGGCCTATACTCAACACTGTTGCTAATGAATAATAACTAACTACAATTTCATTTTCCAGCGGCCTTTGGCGATATCCTCTAAGTGGTTGAGGGTTTGGTTTTTGTAGAGGGCGGAGAGGTCTTTAAAGCTATTGAGCACCAGCAATGCCTCGGCTTGGGTGATGCCATAGAGGTGAAATACCAAGGCATCTATTTGTGCCTCCCACTGGGTGGTGTCGGCTTGGGGACGTTGTTTTTTGATATCAATAATCTGGTTTACAAGTTGCTCAACATTTTTCCCAATTTCTTCATTTGGAATCTTTATTGGAAACTTCTTACAGTTAGCTATCAGTACCTTTTGAAACACTTCCTTTTCAATATCTAGAAACTTAAAAGTGTGATAGAAATTCATCAGTAGAGAGTTAATCACACCAAGCAAAAATTTCAAAGAAACTTTACCGTTCTTTTTGACTAAAATAGAGAACCCTATTTGAGTAAAATACTGCTCTTTGTCAGAGAAGCCCGCAAAAATTCTTGGAGGTTTTCCAGAAACAATTTGACGAACAATTATTTTCGGTTGTGTGAAAAATCTTTTTTCACGAGGAGCCCCTAACCATTCACCATACCTCAAAAACTCTTCAACCTCGTTCGTGACAGAATATCTCGTAATATTTTTCCCTGAAAGTAATGGCACATATTCCTCAGACAATTTCTCATCTGAGTGAAATCCTCTTGAACTTATCAATTCCCTTGAATGTCCCTTGTGTTTATCATAAGGAGTAATACCTAAAGAAAAATCTGCTAATTGAGAAAGATGTAATGCTCCAGTTTCAATTTTCCTTAAAACAGTTTCCTTTACCTCATCCAGATAAATTGAGAATCTACAGTCCTTATCCTTTTGCCAAACTGAGCGTGAAAACGGTTTGAAATCTATATTTAATAACTCTGTATTCTCTTTGTTTCCATAATACTTTCCGAGAATAACATCTCCAACATTACTTTTAACAACACACAGAATTATTGTTTCGACATTTGCATTTTCAAAAATACCATCAGGTAACTTTATAAGGGAATGAACATCTCTGATAATATGCTTTCTCAATTTTCGATACGATTCATTCATCAACATCGAGTTAGGGTTGATGTAGCACAACACTCCCTTTGAATTCAACAGTTCATAGCCCTTTTCAATAAAAATAGAATACAGGTTAATTCTATTTTCTGCTGTTTTGAAATTATCAAACAACAACTCGACTTCGTCTGAATCAATTGTCTTTATGTCAACATAAGGCGGGTTGCCAATTACAATATCGAAGCCTGCGTTTTCGCCCGCCACTTCGGGGTTGGTGATGTAGGCGAAGTCGAGTTGCCAATCGAAGAAATCGAGTTTGCGGTCGGGGTGTTTTTCTAAGGTATCCAGCTCGGCAAGGAGGGCATCGAACTCGGCAAGCGCCATTTCGTTTTGGGTTTTGCGGAGGGCGTTTTTGCCATAGGCAATTTCAGGCTCGCGAAAGGCGAGGGTGCTTTGCTCCTGAATTTTTTGAATGAAATCGAAGCGATTGAGTTTTACCTGTGCGCGAAGGATTTCAATTTTAAGCTGGCGTATTTCCTGCTGGAGCCTGAACTTATCGCCATGATAGTTGAAGTATTGCAGTTGTTTGTTGTATAGCTTTTGGAGGCTGTTGTTTAGCCTGAGTTGGAGGTTTTGCGCCTCCTGCGTGGCAGGGTTGAGGGCTTCGCCTTTGAGTGTTACGTGCCAGTTGAGTTTGATGGGGTTGCCCTGAAAGCGGGGTAGCAGGGAGTTTCCGGTAATGATTTTGTAGTCGAGGTTGGGGAGTTCGCGGGGTTCGGCTTCATCCACCACCAATGCGAGCCAAAAGCGAAGCTGGGCGATGTCCACCGCACCGGTTTCGATATCCACCCCAAAAATGCTGCCTTCAATAATTTCTTTTTTCACCTCGGCAGCATCGAACTCATCGAGGGGGTTGATGAGCGGATGCAGGGCATGGCGGCTGTGGAAAATTTCATAGAGCAAACCCATGGGGAATGCGCCCGAACCAATGGCGGGGTCGCAAATTTTTACTTTGCGCAAGAGTGCATCAATGGCTTTGGCTTCCTGCTTGGAGATGAGGGTTGCCTCGTGCTCGTTTATGAGCACAGCCAATTTGTTTTCATCTATACCGGTGCTGTTAGTTTTTAAAAACTCTAACAAGCTTTCGCGACACATGTAATGCACCACCTGCTTGGGGGTGTAGAAAGCACCTGTTTTGTTGCGGTGTTCTTCGAGCAGGGATTCGAAAATGCGCCCGAGCATTTCGGGGTCAACGGCTACGGTGTGGTCATCGGGGCTATCTTCAAACACTGTAAAATTATATTGCCCGAAGAAGTTGAAGAGGTCTTGAAACAACTGTGGCGGAAAGGCAATAACATCGGCATGTTGGTCATCGTTTTCAAACAAACCTCCGTTGAGATATGGAATTTGAACATTGGCACCATAAGCTTTGGTTACTTCCAGTTTTGCCAAATAGCCCGGGCGCGATGAGTTGAGGGTATCGAAAAACAACTCCACCAAAATGTTGCTGTAGAAGAGTTCTTTTCGCTTGGCACGATTGAAAAGGTTTTGTAAAAAGTTGTGGTCGCCTTCGCCCCATTTTTTGCCTTCGGGCACGCCCAGCCATCCTTTCTTTTGGAGGAAGTAGAGAAATACTATCCGACCCAAGAGTTTTTTGGTGAAGTCGCGGGCGGCTTTGCTATCGGCTTTGAAAATAGTGGTTCGATATGCGGGTACTTCAAGAATATGGGCAAGGAATTTTTCGTAGTGTTCTTTATAGCCCCGGAAAAACTCTTTGGAAAGTTTTTCTACGTTGAATGCTTCTTCGAATGCCTGAAGCGATGGTTGCTGCAAGAGCGAACTCATTGCCTGCTTGTGCAGGAGTTCAAACCGCTGTGCGGCTGTTAATGCGCTTTCGCCTTTGCCGAGGAGATAGGTGAACCGCTTGGGGGCGGTTTGGGTTGGGATGAGTTGACCGTTTTCATCTTTGCGGAGGGATTGGGCCACATAGGAGAGGCGCCACCTATCGCCCTGCACGAAGACGACCAATGCCCCGGGGAGTTGTTTCATGATGTCGCGCAGGAGGTTGCGCAGCCCCACGCGGTTGCGCTCTAACTTAACTTTGGGTTGCAGTTGAATTTCGAACAAGCCAATGGGCAAGCCGCCATCTAAGGTGATGCTGCCAAGTTCAAAGGCTTGTTGGGTTAGCTCGCTCTTGGGCAGTGCAATATTTTCGGGGTGGGCGTAATATTCCCCGCGCGGGAAAAGGTCGTAGAGCAGGCGTTGCCAATTGTTCCTACTGTATGGCTTTTCTAATGTTTGGCGAATGTCTGAAACAGATAAACTCACGATGCGAAGGTTTCGAGCCTCACCCCCGCCCCCTCTCCAAATGGAGCGGGGAGAAACAGCCGCTGGTCCGTTTGAAGTGTTGCGTTGGCATGAAGAAGTGAACAATGAATTGTCATACCGATTATGAGGTGAAGGTTTCTGATATTATTATTTCGGGTTCGTGAGATTCGCGAATCTCTTCGGCATCCGCAACTTGAGTATCAACAGTGCTGGCGTACTTGGCGGCTAATTGCAACACGCGCTGTTCGATTTTGCGCAGGTCGGTGGTTTTGCGAAAGAGGTTGTAGAGTTCTTTGGTGAGGTTTACATAAGTGCCTTCATCAAGCAATGGTTTAATCTGTTCGTAAGCGGCTTCCAGTTCCAAACTCATTAAGCCACCTGTGCGGAGGTCGGCAAGAAATTTTTGTGCTGTGCGGGTTCGGGCATCGGCAGTGGTGTCGCTGAGTAAACCTTTGTTTGCCTGTGCGCGGCTGTCTTTTTCAAATTGTTTAGCTGCTGCGTTGATGTGCAGATAGTGAAAATCGGGCATTGCAACGGCTTTTTCGACTGCCAGGGCTTTGAATATGGGTGCGGCTTCTTCGAAAGTGAGTGGGCTTGCTTTGCCTTCGGCATCCACAAAATAGATTTCCTTTTTCCAATCGTTTTTCAGTAAACCAATGGAAGCCCCCACTAAATTTCCCCCGGAGGGAGCGACTTTGGCAGCTCCATTGCTGCGGGCGGTGCGTGCTTTTTGGGGCAGTTTCTGAATGCGGGTAAAGGCTGCTTTATTTTCTTCTTTGAATCTGCGGACTTCTTCTAAGTATTCGAGGCGGATGTCGCGCTCTTCGGGTCGCTCTTCGTACAAAGCAAACTGCTGCACTACTTCGCGGAGGGTGTAGATGCGGTTATCTTCGCCATAAGCGGAATGGAAGCCCTGCAATTTCATCAAACTCATTTTGTAGAGATTGATTTGTTCATCGCCTTCGGCAGAGGGATAATAGTTGTAGTTGTAGATTTCACCGGCAGTGGAGCCGATACGATTGATGCGACCGAGGCGCTGAATGAGGCGGGTGGGGTTCCAGGGGGTGTCGTAGTTTACAATGACATTTGCGCGGTGGAGGTTGACACCTTCTGCGAGTACCTCGGTGGTGATAACTATATCGAAATCATTTTTCTGCTCCTTCTCGAAAAGTGCATCGAAGTTTTCGAGTAATACATCAAACATTTGCGCGCGGTTTTGGGAACTGATTTGCAGCAGTTTTGTAAAACCTTTGGTGGTTAAGTGTTGGGTGAGGTAGTTGCCGGTGTCTTTAGATTCGGTGAAAATTACGAGCTTGCCCGATGGGTTGGTTTGCTTGTTGAACAACTCGCTTTCCATTTGGGCAAGAAAAATATCGAGCTTGGGGTCGTAGTCAATTTTTGCCCATTCTTCCACCAATATTTGCAGGTTTTGCAAGTCGCTTTTAAGCCCCCTGAGCATATCGGGATGAAAATCTGCTGCTTTGAAAATGCGGTTGCCGGGTTTGTCGTCACTGATTTCGAGAATGCGCAATTCTATTTCTTCATCACTTAAACCTTTATCATATAGTTTATTGATGTCGAGGTCGGGCGCAATGAAAACCTTATCGTTTTGGAACATTCGAATCATGCGCTCTGTGGAGGTGGCAATGCGACCAAGTGAAATTTTGAAAGCATAAAAGCTGCTTTCCAAACGCTTGACCAATTGGGTGCGCATGATTTGTGCAAGGGCGTTGCTTATGAGGATGGGGTCTTCGTAGAAATTGTCGTTTGCTTCGGGGGTGAGAAATTCGATTGCGCGATAGCGATAGTAACCTATGCTGTTTTCATCTACCACCATGCCTATGGTGCGATAGAAAAGCTCATTGAGTTTCCCGTCTAATTGATATTCTTTTATGAAAGGTTCGTGCACCTTGGGGAAGCGAATGCCTTGTTCTTCAAGGTCTTTATTGTAGCGGTCGTTGGCTTTTAAATCGGCTCGTGTTCTGCGGATGGTGATGGGCTTGATTACTTCTTCGCGTATTTCGGCATAAAGTTCGCGGAGCGCATCGAGGTCGAGCGGATTTTGCTTTTTGAGCCTTCGGTAGGCTTCAATTTTGCTGCCAAAGAAAGATTGAAGGTTGCCGATGGGCAAGGTGCTTCTGCGGCTGTCCTGAAAGAGTTGGAGCAAGTAATAAATGTCTTCGGGGCGGTTATTGAGCGGGGTAGCAGAAATGAGTACTACTTTCTTCTTTGCTCCAGTAATGGCGCCATTTACTTCGCGCCCAGCTTTGCAAATGAGTTGGAGATTTTCGTAGGCTTGCGAAGTGTGATTGCGAAAGCGGTGAGCTTCGTCCACTATGACCAAATCATATTCTTCTTTGCGCCAGTAGTCTTCGCTGCGTTCATCTACAATTTTATCAAGCGAGCCGTTGCGAATGAAATTGCAATAGCGTTCAACCCCAAAGAGCTTAAAAGTACGCTTCCAGTTTTTTTCTAATGCAGGCGGATAAACAACAAGAATTTTTGTTTCGCTTGTTCGGTTAGCAATGATGAAACGCTTGGCAAGCATTGCCGCCACAACTGTTTTGCCCGTTCCCACCACATCAGCTAAGAAAAAACCGTTGTGTTGCATCAGCATCTCGAAACCGAGATTGACCGCATCTACCTGATAGGATAGTTTGCGGAAAGCATTGGGCATATCGCCAACAGAACTTGGGTCGTAGTTGATGCCTTTGCCGAAATACTCAATCAGAAACTTGATGTAAATTTCGAAAGGTGTAAAGGTGTGTTCGAGGTGTGTGTGTTCGGTTATCTTCTGCGCATCAGCGGGTAGAATAGTTGTTGAATCTTTCCAAAGTGCATCGAATTCATCCACCGCAAATTTCACATCATCATAACTGTTCAATTCAACATTCAACTCATAATTACTTCGCACACGTTCGCCACCCAAACCTGCTTCGGTTAAGTTTGATGAACCCATGATAACCCGCTGACTGGTGTTGTGGTTGAAGTTCTTTTGCAGGAAGATGTAGAACTTTGCATGGAGTTTTTTGCTGTTGTGTGCGCGCACCTCAATTTTACCATCCATCACATCTTGCATAAACAGGAGGATGCTTTCTTCCACCTCTTTGGAATAACGAGCTTCTCTGATGTCCTGCTGCATCCACTTCACAAATTCATCGCGTGTTTTTTCGGGGTTATTTGTGAAAAGTAAACCTCGCTGTTGTGCATCTGCAACAATGGAATCTACATTGATGCCAACCAAAATTTTTACTTCACTTAATTGCTGCAAATGTTCGCGAATTACAAAGTAGCCTGATGCGCGAAAATAACCTACCACAGCACGGAAAACCTCCAGTCCAATCATCTCGGTGAAGAGTCCATTGAACTTTTTGAGAAGAGAATTATCTGTTTGGTTTGTGAAAAAGTGTGTGGGCAATTTGTATCTCCTTGCTTTTAAATTTTAGTGGCTAATATATACGCTATATCCACAAGATAATTACACAAACAATTATTCCCCCCTCATCGCTCAAAGTTTAGGAAACTTGGAAAGAGGGGGCTTTGTCATTTTATTGTAAGGAATGGTGAAGGCGCGCAATTTTTTTTGTGGTGGTTGCGTTTTAGGTTTAATAAAATCAATTTTTATGAGAACGAATTACAGATGCTCACAAGATGAGCTTTATACAGCGGGGTACTTGATTGCTAACAGCTTGGAGG
>VFQQ010004098.1_pt1 | contig 13222 bp, 13 predicted proteins | sample 3512341 | NCBI WGS metagenome assembly VFQQ01 (sample SAMN10412373, study PRJNA504923) | tailings metagenome | isolation source: Relicate 2 Philex TSF1 revegetated site | place: Philippines: Tuba, Benguet | collected 2017-08-29 | reverse complement strand
GATCAGGTTGAACAGCGTGCTCTTGCCGGCGCCGTTGGGGCCGATGATGGCCACACGCTCGCCCTTGTTCACGGCCAGGCTGGTGCCGCGGATGATCTCGGTCTTGCCGAAGCTCTTGCGCACGTCGCGCAACTCGAGCGCGGTGCTCACAGCGCCTCCCTCCGCTTGATCTCTTTTTCGATCTCTTCCTGGATGCGCCCCCACTGCTGCGCGAAGTGGCGGCGCGAGAGCTCGAACAGGCCCACACCCACCAGCACGAGCATCGAGGCGCCGAACCAGGTGTCCAGGCCCTTCGCGTTCAGCGTGGCCCCCATGAAGGGCATCATCGGGCCCAGCGCCTGGTTGAGCTGCAGGTGGTAGACCATCTCGATCATCGCCGCCACGCCCACCAGCGCCGTGAGCGCGGTGCCACCGAGCGCGATGTAGCTGCCGATGATCTGCCTGAGCTTGCCGAAGGCCGCCAGCCGCAGGTTCATCATGATCAGGCTGGCGATGCCACCGGGCGCGTACATCACCATGAACAGGAACACGATGCCCAGGTACAGCAGCCAGGCCGCCGTGAGCTCCGACAGCAGCACCAGCGCCACCACCATCAGCACCGCACCGATGATGGGCCCGAAGAAGAAGGTGGCGCCGCCCAGGAACACGAACAGCAGGTAGGCACCCGAGCGCGCGGCGCCCACGACCTCGGCGGTGACGATCTCGAAATTGAGCGCGCCCAGGCCACCGGCGATGCCCATGAAGAAGCCCGACACCATGAAGGCCAGGTAGCGCACGTTCTGCGTGCTGTAGCCGATGAACTCCACGCGCTCCGGGTTGTCGCGCACGGCGTTGAGGATGCGGCCCAGCGGCGTGCGCGTGAGCGCGAACAGCGCCGCGGTGCTGATGAAGGCGTACACCGCGATCAGGTAGTACACCTGGATCTGCGGCCCGAAGCTGATGCCGGCCACCGGCTGGCCGACGACGCGGTTGCCGCTGATGCCACCTTCGCCGCCGAAGAACTCGGGGATCATCAGCGACATCGACCACACCAGCTCGCCGATGCCCAGCGTGATCATCGCGAAGGTGGTGCCGGCCTTCTTGGTGGTCACGTAGCCCAGCAGCGCCGAGAAGAACAGGCCCGAGAGGCCGCCCACCAGCGGGATGAGGCTCACCGGCACCCAGATCTTGCCGGCGCTCACGAGGTTCAGCGTGTGGATGGCCAGGAACGAACCGAGGCCGCTGTACACGGCGTGGCCGAAGCTGAGCATGCCGCCCTGCCCGAGCAGCACGTTGTAGGCCAGGCAGGCGATGATGCCGATGCCGATCTGGCTCAGCATGGTCTGCGCGAAGCTGCTGGTCCACAGCAGCGGCGCCACGCCGAGGATCAGCGCGAAGCCGCCCCAGATGATCCAGCGGCCGACGTTGTAGGGCTTGAAGCGGTAGACGGAAGGCTTGCTCATGCTGCGTCAGCCTTCGCGCGTGCCCATCAGGCCCTTGGGCCTGAAGATCAGGATCAGCACCAGCAGCAGGTAGGGCAGGATCGGCGCCGCCTGCGCCAGCGTGATGCGCAGCAGCGGCCAACCCGGTGTCTGCGGCCCGATCGCGGCGCCGAACTGGTTGAAGAAGTCCGCGAGCGACGCGTCCACCGTCAGCGGCAGCGTCTGCAGCAGGCCGATCAGCAGCGAGCTGATGAAGGCACCGGCCAGCGAGCCCATGCCACCGACCACCACCACCACGAAGATGATCGAGCCCACCACCGCGGCCATCGAGGGCTCGGTGATGAAGGTGATGCCGCCGATCACCCCGGCCAGGCCCGCCAGCGCGCAGCCGCTGCCGAACACCAGCATGAACACCCGCGGCACGTTGTGGCCCAGCGCCTCCACCATCTCGGGGTGCGTGAGCGCGGCCTGGATGACGAGGCCGATGCGCGTGCGCGTGAGCAGGAGCCACAGCGACAGCAGCATCAGCATCGCCACCACCATCACGAACACACGCGTGAGCGGGAAGCGCGAGCAGCGCACCACCGCCTCGGGCGTGGACGCGCACAGGGCATCGGGCGCGGCGCCCGCCACCAGCGAAAAACCGTCGCGCGCCGACTGCACCAGCGTGAAGGCGGGCCCCTGCAGCAGTTCGGGCGGGCTGAAGGGCACCGTGGTGCGGCCCCAGATCAGCTGCACCAGTTCCAGGATCACGTAGCTCAGGCCGAAGGTGATGAGCAGCTCGGGCACGTGGCCGAACTTGTGCACACGCCGCAGCGCGCTGCGCTCGAACACCGCGCCGAACAGGCCCACCAGCAGCGGCGCCGCCACCAGCGCCACCCAGAAGCCGACGATGCCGGTCAGCGTGTACGCGAAGTACGCACCGATCATGTAGAAGCTGGCGTGCGCGAAGTTGAGCACGCCCATCATGCTGAGGATCAGCGTCAGGCCGGAACTGAGCATGAACAGCAGCAGCCCGGAGCTGATGCCGTTCAGGATGTTGATGAGGATCTGGTCCACGTGCGAGGCAGGCAGTTCAAGACAAGCGGCCCGGCGGAGGGTTGCTCCGGCGGGCCGCCGAGGCCGGTGATGCTAGCCGCCGCTCAGGGGCGCTTCATCTGGCACGAGGTGGGCGTGCTCGCCACGTAGGCCTCGTACTGCTTCACGGGCTGGAAGTTGTAGCCGGTGTTCTCGACGCTGTAGGGGTTCTTGGCGTCGGCCTTCTTCCACACGGTGACGAACAGCGCCTGCTGCAGCTGGTGGTCGCTCTTGCGCATCTCGACCTCGCCGTTGAAGCTCTTGAAGCGCAGGCCTTCCATCGCGGCGGCCACCTTCACCGGATCGGTGGTCTTGGCCTGGGCCATGGCCGAGGACAGCAGCGCGAAGGCATGGTACGTGGCCAGCGTGTAGTAGTCGTCGTTGAACTTCTTCTTGAAGTCGTCGGCCAGCTTGCCCACCTCACCCGGCAGGTTGGAGTGCGAGTAGGCCACCACGTACACCCGGCCGGCCGCACCGGCACCCAGCGCGGTGGGCGTGCCGGTGACGCCGGCGTAGTAGGTGAGGAACTTGACGTTCAGGCCGGCGTCGTTGGCCGCCTTCACCAGCAGCGTGAGGTCGGAGCCCCAGTTGCCGGTGATCACGGTGTCGGCGCCCGAGGCCTTGATCTTGGCGATGTAGGGCGCGAAGTCGCGCACCTGCGCCAGCGGGTGCAGGTCGTCGCCGACAAACTGCACGTCGGGCCGCTTGCGCGCCATGATCTCCTTGGCGTACTTGCTGACCTGGTGACCGTGCGCGTAGTTCTGGTTGATCAGGTAGATCTTCTTGATGTCGGGCTGGTCCTTGACCCAGCTCGTCAGCGCCTCCATCTTCATCGACGTGTCGGCGTCGAGGCGGAAGTGCCAGTAGTTGCACTTGCTGTTGGTCAGGTCGGGGTCCACCGCGGCGTAGTTGAGGTAGACCAGTTCCTTGCCCGGGTTGCGCTCGTTGTGCTTGGACACCGCGTCCATGATCGCCAGCGCCGCGCCGGAGCCGTTGCCCTGCACGATGTAGCGCACGCCCTGGTCGATGAGGCTCTTGACGGCGTTGATGCTCTCCTGCGGGCTGAGCTTGTTGTCGATGGGCACCATCTCGAACTTCACGCCGGCCGGGTTGTTCTTGTTGAAATGCTCGGCCACGAACTGGAAGCTCTTGATCTGGTTCTGACCCACCGGGCCCATCAGGCCCGACAGCGGATCGACCCAGCCGATCTTCACCGTCTCGCCCTTCTGGGCGAAGGCGAGGCCCGCGCAGAGCGCGAGCGAGGCGGCGATCGACACACCGAACAGACGTCGCTGGAATTTCACGGTCGTTGTCTCCTGAGGGTGATTTCGGGAATCGGCCCGGAAGGTAGCGGAAAGGCCCTGTCCCGGGTTTCAGGGACTACCCCGAAGCCCTGTCGCTTGCGAGACAAGCACCCCCATGCCGCGATGCCCACTTCGAGCGTAAGACGGCCCTCCCCGGCGCGACAATGTGTGCATGAGCACGCATGACCACGACGACCCGCGCTACCCCGTGCGCAAGAGCGACGCCGAGTGGCGCCAGCAACTCGACCGCATGCAGTACGAGGTGACGCGCCACGCCGCCACCGAGCGCGCCTTCACCGGCCGCTACTGGGACCACTTCGAGCAGGGTCATTACAACTGTGTCGGCTGCGGCACGCCCCTGTTCGAGAGCGACACCAAGTTCGACGCCGGCTGCGGCTGGCCGAGCTACTGGCAGCCGGTGAACAGCGAGGTCGTCGAGCGGCTGGTCGACAAGACACACGGCATGGTGCGCGTGGAAGTGCGCTGCAAGCGCTGCGGCAGCCACCTCGGGCACGTGTTCCCCGACGGGCCCGAGCCCACCGGCGAGCGCTTCTGCATCAACTCCGCCGCCATCGACTTCAAGCCGGGCCCATGACGGCCGCTGAGATCGAGACGCGGCTGCGCGCCGCGCTGCAACCCAGCACCCTCGTGGTGCAGGACGACAGCCACCTGCATGCCGGCCATGCCGGCGCGCGCGAAGGCCGGCACTTCAGCGTCACGCTCACCAGTGCCCGCTTCGCCGGGCTGGCGCGCGTGGCGCGGCACCGCCTTGTGTATGATGCCCTCGGCCCCCTGGCGCCCCAGGGTGTGCATGCCCTGGCCATCGTGGCCAAGGCGCCCGGCGAGGCCTGATCCGCCCGGCCTCACCTTCCACGGCACCCTTCACGGGCTACCCGGCCCACCATCTCCCAGCCCCGCCCATGAAACTGAAGTCCCTGATCGCGCGCGCCGCCCTGCTGGCCCTGTTGGCACCCCTGGCCGCGCAGGCCCAGAACATCGCCATCGTCAACGGCAAGGCCGTGCCCAAGGCACGTGTCGACACCCTGCTGATGCAGGCCCAGCGCGCCGGCCAGCAGGTCACGCCCGAGATGCAGCAGCAGGCCCGCGACCAGGCCGTGCTGCGCGAGATCTTCGCGCAGGAGGCCGAAAAGCGCGGCGTGGCCGCCAGCGCCGACTTCCGCGCCCAGATGGAGCTCGCCCGCCAGAGCATCCTGATCCGCGAGCTCTTCTCCGACTACATGAAGAAGAACCCGGTCAGCGACGAGATCGCCAAGGTCGAGTACGACAAGATCAAGGCGCAGAACACCGGCACCGAGTACCGCGCCCGCCACATCCTGGTGGAGAAGGAAGACGAGGCCAAGGGCCTCATCGCGCAGATCAAGGGCGGCGCCAAGTTCGATGAACTGGCCAAGAAGCACAGCAAGGACCCGGGCTCGGGCGCCAATGGCGGTGACCTGGATTTCGCCAAGCCCGACAGCTACGTGCCCGAGTTCGGCGCCGCCATGGCCAAGCTGAAGAAGGGTGAGATGACCGAGGCGCCGGTGAAGACGCAGTTCGGTTATCACATCATCAAGCTGGAGGACACACGCGAGGCCAACTTCCCGGCCTTCGACGACGTGAAGGGCCAGCTCAAGCAGCGCCTGGAGCAGATGAAGATGCAGGCCTACCAGGACGAGCTGAAGACGAAGGCGAAAACGGACTACAAGTTCGGGGGCCAGTAAAAGCAAAACGCCGGCTCAGCCGGCGTTTTGCTTCAGGGCAGCAGCACCGTGCTGCCGGTGGTCTTGCGCGCCTCCAGGTCGCGGTGTGCCTGCGCGGCCTCGGCCAGCGGGTAACGCTGGTCGATGCGGATCTTCACGGCGCCCGAGAGCACGACGGCGAACAGGTCGTCGGCCATCTCCTGCGTCGCCTCGCGTGTGGCGATGTGCGTGAAGAGGGTCTGCCGCGTCACGTAGAGCGAGCCCTTGCCGCCCAGGATGCCGGGCGCAAACGGCGGCACGGGGCCGCTGGCGTTGCCGAAGCTGGCCATGAGGCCGAAGGGGCGCAGCACGTTGAGGCTGCCTTCCCAGGTGTCCTTGCCCACCGAGTCGTACACCACCTTCACGCCCTGGCCGCCGGTGATCTGCTTGACGCGGGCGACGAAGTCTTCGCGGCTGTAGTCGATCATGTGCGCAGCGCCATGTTCGAGCGCCAGCTGGCACTTGGCGGCGCTGCCCGCGGTGCCGATCAGCTGCAGGCCCAGCGCCGTGGCCCACTGGCAGGCGATCAGGCCCACGCCGCCGGCGGCGGCGTGGAAGAGCACGAAGTCGCCCTTCTCCAGCCCCATCACCGGCCTCGTGCGCTTGAGCAGGTACTGCGCCGTCAGGCCCTTGAGCATCATGCCGGCGCCGGTGTCGAAGTTGATGCCATCAGGCAGCCGCACCACGTTCTTGGCCGGCATCACACGCGCCTCGCTGTAGCTGCCGGGCGGGTTGCTGGCGTAGGCGGCGCGGTCGCCGGCCTTCAGGTGCGTGACGCCCTCGCCCACCGCCTCGACGATGCCGCTGCCTTCCATGCCCAGGTTCAGCGGCAGCGGGTTCTGGTACAGGCCGGTGCGCTGGTAGACGTCGATGAAGTTGAGGCCGCAGGCCTGGTGGCGGATGCGGATCTCGCCCGGGCCCGGATCGCCCACCGGCAGGTCGACCAGCTTCATCTGCTCGGGGCCGCCATAGGCGGTGATCTGGATCGTGCGGGCCATCGTCTCGCTCCTGTTGTTGTGCAAAGGCCGCGCAGGTTACGGCAAGCGGCGCGCCCTCGTGCAACATCGGACTCTCCATGAAGCGCCTGCAGCAAGCCCCCAACCTGGCCCTGGCCACGCTGTGGGCCGACATGCTCAGCGGCGCCGGCATCGCCGCCACCGTGCAGCGGGCCTATGCCAGCGGCATCGCCGGCGAACTGCCACCCGACCAGGCGCTGCCGGAGATCTGGCTGCAGGACGCGGCGCAGTTCGACGCTGCGCAGGCGCTGCTGGCCGAATGGCAGCACCTGCCGCACCACCGCTGGGCCTGCAGCGGCTGCGGCGAGATCGTCGAAGGCCCCTTCGAGCAGTGCTGGAACTGCGGCCAGCTCAGGCCCGCATGAAGCTCACGCCGCGCCTGGCGCTGCTGATGACGCTGCCGCCGCTGCTGTGGGCCGGCAACGCGGTCGTCGGCCGGCTGATGGTGGGCCACATGCCGCCGCTCACCTTCAACTTCCTGCGCTGGGCGCTCACCGCGCTGATCCTGCTGCCGCTGGCCTGGCGCGCGCTCGTGCCCTTCTCGCAGATCGGCGCGCGCTGGCCCTACCTGCTGGCGCTGGGCGTGCTGGGCGTGGGCGCGTTCAACTCGCTGCAGTACCTGGCGCTGATCACCTCGAGCCCGATCAACGTCACGCTGGTGGCGGCGAGCATGCCGGTGTGGATGCTCGCGTTGGGGGCGCTGTTCTTCGGCGAGCACCCCACGCGGCGCCAGTACGCCGGCGCCGCGCTCGGCCTGGCGGGTGTGCTGGTGGTGATCGGCCGCGGCTCGCTGGACACGCTGCTGCAGGTGCGCTTCGTGCCCGGTGACGGCTGGATCCTGCTGGCCGTCATCGGCTGGGCCTTCTACAGCTGGCTGCTGGCACGGCCACCGGCGCACATGCGCGCGCCGCTGCGGCCCGGCTGGGACTGGGCCGGGCTGCTGCTCGTGCAGACACTCTTCGGCCTGGCCGCGGCCGGCCTGTTCACGGCCGGCGAGCAGGCGCTGGGCGCGGCACCCATCCGCTGGAGCGGCGGTGTGGTGGCGGCGCTGCTGTACGTGTCGCTGGGCGCCTCGATCCTGGCCTACCGCTGCTGGGGGCTGGGCGTGGCCGAAGGCGGGCCGGCGCTGGCGGCCTTCTTCAACAACCTCACGCCGCTGTTCGCGGCCGTGCTGTCGGCGCTGCTGCTGGGCGAGATGCCACACGGCTTCCACGCGCTGGCCTTTGCGCTGATCGTGGGCGGCATCGTCGTTTCGATGCCGCGCGCCGCGGCTCAGAAGGTGCCGGGGTAGGCGCCGCCGTCGAGCAGGATGTTCTGGCCGGTGATGTAGCCGGCATGCACGCTGCACAGGAAGGCGCAGGCGGCGCCGAACTCCTCGGCGTTGCCGAAGCGCCGGCTCGGGTTCTGCGCGCGGCGCTCGTCCATGATGGCTTCCAGCGGCTTGCCGGTCTTGGCCGCGGCGCCGGCCATCGTGCCGCGCAGGCGGTCGGTGTCGAAGGGGCCGGGCAGCAGCGCGTTGATGGTGACGTTGCGGCTGGCGAGCTTGGGCTGCCGCGCCAGCCCGGCCACGAAACCGGTGAGGCCGCTGCGGGCACCGTTGCTCAGGCCCAGGATGTCGATCGGCGCCTTCACCGCCGCCGAGGTGATGTTGACGACGCGGCCGAAGCCGCGCTCGGCCATCGCGTCCACCGTTGCCTTGATGAGCTCGATGGGCGTGAGCATGTTGGCGTCGAGCGCCTTCACCCAGGCCTCGCGGTCCCAGTCGCGGAAGTCACCGGGCGGCGGGCCGCCGGCGTTGTTGACGAGGATGTCCACCTGCGGGCAGGCCGCCAGCGCCGCGGCACGGCCGGCGGGCGTGGTGATGTCGCCGGCCACGGTGCGCACCTGCACGGCGGCGTTCAGCGCACGCAGTTCGGCGGCCGTTGCCTCCAGCGCCTCGGCGCCGCGCGCGGTGATCACCACGTTGGCGCCTTCCCGCACCAGCGCCTGGGCGCAGCCCTTGCCCAGCCCCTTGCTGGCGGCACACACCAGCGCCCACTTGCCTTGCAGACCCAGGTCCATCGTCGTGATCCTCGTCGTTGGTTTGAATGTCAGCGCCAGCGCGCCAGGAGCCAGATGCCCACCAGCACCAGGAGCGTGCCGGCGGCGATCCAGCCGTTGAAGGGCTCGCCCAGCAGCAGCACGCCCATCGCGATCGTCGCCAGCGGGCCGATCATGCCCGTCTGCGCGGTGAGCGTGGCACCGATGCGCTCGATGGCCATCATGACCATGATCACCGGCGCGAAGGTGCAGGCCACGGCGTTGAGCAGCGACAGCCACAGCACCGGCGGCGCCACCGCAGCGGCCGCGAGCGGCTTGACGAGCAGGAACTGCAGGATGCACAACACGCAGGCCACCGAGGTGGCCCAGCCCGTGAGCCGCAGCGCGCCGATGCGCCCCACGTGCTGGCCGCTGTAGACGAGGTAGATGGCGTAGCTCACCGCGCTGCCGAAGACCAGTGCCGCGCCGAGCGCCGTGTCGGCACCCGAGATCTGCACCTCGTGCCCGAACACCAGCAGCACGCCGGCGTAGCTCACGGCCAGCGCCACCAGCTGCAGCGGCCTGGCGCGCTGCCTGAACAGCAGCACGCCGAGGAACAGCACCAGCGTCGGGTTGAGGTACAGGATCAGCCGCTCCAGGCTGGCGCTGACGTACTGCAGGCCGGCAAAGTCGAGAAAGCTCGCCAGGTAGTAGCCGGTGATGCCCAGGCCGAGGATCACCCACAGGTCGTGCCGCGTCAGCGCCGGCTTGCCGCGCCCGGCCCACCAGGCCAGCAGCACGAACATCGGCAGCGCGAACAGCATGCGGTACATGATCAGCGTCACCGCGTCCACGCCGTGGCGGTAGGCGAGCTTGACGATGATCGCCTTGCCGCTGAAGGCGATGGAGCCGGCGGCAGCCAGCGCCAAGCCGGCCGCGGCTGAACGCGGCGGGTTCAGAAGCCCGCGGCCTGGCCGTCGCGCCGCGGGTCGCTGGCGGCCGCGTAGCCCTCGACCGCCGGGGCGCCCAGGCGCCAGATGAACTGGCCGGCGCCGTAGTCCTGGTAGCTGTCGGCGAAGCTCTCCACGCGGTGGCCGAGCGCGCGCAGGCCGTCGGCCGCGGCGAAGCCCTGCTCGGTGTTGAGCACGCCACCGTTCCAGCGCCAGCGCGGTGCATCGCAGGCGGCCTGGGGCTGCTGCCGGTAGTCGAGCATGCGCACCAAGGTCTGCAGGTGGCCCTGCGGCTGCATGTCGCCGCCCATCACGCCGAAGCTCATCACCGGCTGGCCGTCCTTCGTCAGGAACGCTGGGATGATGGTGTGGAAGGGCCGCTTGCCGGGGCCCACGAGGTTGTCGCTGCTGGCATCGAGCGTGAAGCCGTGGCCGCGGTTCTGCAGGCTCACGCCGTAGCCCGGCACCACCACGCCGCTGCCGAAGCCCATGTAGTTGCTCTGGATGAAGCTGACCATCATGCCGCTGGCATCGGCCGCGGTGAGGTAGATGGTGCCGCCCTGCGGCAGGTGGCCGGGGCCGAAGTCCTGTGCGCGCTTCGGGTCGATCAGCGCGGCGCGGCGCTTGAGGTAGGCCGGGTCCAGCATCTGCTGCGGCGTGAGGCGCATCGTGCGCGGCTCGGCCACGTGTTTGTAGACGTCGGCGAAGGCGAGCTTCATGGCCTCGATCTGCAGGTGCTGGCTTTCGGTGCTGTCGACCTTCAGCGCGCCGATGTCGAAGTGCTGCAGGATACCCAGGGCGATCAGCGCCGCGATGCCCTGCCCGTTCGGCGGGATCTCGTGCAGCGTGTGGCCGCGGTAGGCCTGCTGGATGGGCGTGACCCACTCGGGCTGGTAGGCGGCCAGGTCGGCCGCGGTCATCGCGCCGCCATGCGCCTTGGCGTGGGCTTCGATGGCCGCTGCGACCTCGCCACGGTAGAAGGCTTCGCCTTTCGTTTCGGCGATGAGCCGCAGGGTGCGCGCGGCCTCAGCGAAGACAAAACGTTCGCCGACATGGGGCTCACGCCCTTGCGGCAGGAAGGCCTGCGCGAAGCCGGGTTGTTCGGTGATCTCGGGCAGGCTGGCAGCGTTGCGCCATTTGCCCTGCACGATCACCGGCACGGCATAACCCCGCTCGGCGGTCTCGATGGCCGGCTGCAGCAGGTCGGCAAACGGCAGCTTGCCGAAGCGCGCGCTCAGCGCCATCCAGCCGGCCACGGCGCCGGGCACGGTCACGCTGTCCCAGCCGCGCTTGGGCGGGCGAAGGGCATCGGCGCCGTACTTGCCGCGGAAGTAGGCGGGTGTCCACGCCTGCGGCGCGTTGCCGCTGGCGTTCAGGCCGTGCAGCTGCGTGCCGTCCCAGAGGATGCAGAAGGCATCGGAGCCCAGGCCGTTGCTGCAGGGCTCCACGATGGTCATCACCGCCGCGGTGGCGATGGCGGCATCGACGGCGTTGCCGCCGGCCTGCAGCATGCGCAGCCCGGCCTGCGCGGCCAGCGGGTGCGAGGTGGAAACGACGTTGCGGGCGAACACGGGGCTGCGCTGGCTGGCGTAGCCGGTGCTCCAGTCGAAGGTGTGGTGGGTGTTCATGGCCCGGCGATCGTAGCCGGGCGCGCCGGTTCAGACCGGCGGCGGGGCTTCGCCGCCGTGCGAGACGTAGCGGCGCAGCTCGGGCGGCTCGGGGCCGATGTGGAAGGCCAAACGCTGCTCGCGCAACCCGGCGTCGAAGGCGGTGAAACGCTCCAGCCGGCGCTGGTGCTCGAGCCAGTTCTCGTCGACGAAGTACTCCACGTAGCGGCCCGGCACGGCCACGTCGCGGAACAGGCCCCAGCTGAGCGCGCCCTGGCGCAGGCGCGCGCGGCGGGTGCGCTGCATGACCTCGGCAAACTCGTCGGCGCGGGCGGGGTCGATCTGGTAGGTGAGCGTCACCATCACCGGGCCTTCGTCGGGGCCCACGGCGGTGGCTGGCTGCGGCGCGCTGCGCGGTGCGGCTGGGCTGAAGTCGACGTCGGCGCCGCCCTCCACGCTGAGCCTGCGCGACAGCACCACCACCAGGAGCCCGAAAGCCGCCGCCGCGATCACCGCGCCGTTCACGCCCACCCACGCAGCCACCTGCCCCCACAGCAGCGAACCCGCCGCCGAGCCGCCCATCAGCGCCATCTGGTAGATGCTCATGCCACGCGCGCGCACCCAGTCGGGCATGGCCATCTGCGCCGCGATGACGAGCGAATTGGCAACCGAGATCCAGGCCATGCCCGCGATCACCATGGCCGGCAGCGCCACCCAGAGCTCGGGCACGGTGACGATCAGCACCGACACCGCCGCGTGCACCAGCGTGCCGGTGAGCACGAAGCGGTCGCGGTTCCAGCGCGCGCGCCAGCGCGGGAACAGCAGCGCCGCCACGATGGCCCCCGCGCCCAGGCACGACAGCATCACGGTGAAGGTGCCGGCGCCGCCGCCGTGCAGGCCCTGTGCCACCAGCGGCAGCAGGGCCACCAGGCCCGTGCTCTGCAGGAAGAACAGGAAGATCCTCAGCAGCACCACCTTCAGCCGCGGTGATTGCCAGGCGAAGTTCAGCCCCACGCGCATCGCGCCCAGGAAACGTTCGCCCGGCAGCGCGCTGGTGCGCGGCGTGCTCTTCCAGCGCAGGATCAGCACGAAGGCCACGCCCGCCAGCAGCGTGTTGAGAACGAACACCGCGGCCGGGCTGATGGCCGCCAGCAGCGCACCGGCCAGCACCGGGCCGATGACACGCGACAGGTTCATCGCGATGCCGTTCAGCGCCAGCGCCTGCGGCAGCATGGCCTTCTCCACCGTCTGCGGCACGATGGCCGCAAACACCGGCCAGCGCAGTGCCAGGCCGATGCCGTTGGTGAAGGTCAGCAGCAGCAGCAGTTCGGCCGTCAGGTTGCCGGCGAGCGACAGCGCCGCCAGCACCAGCGCATTCACGCTCACCCACAGCTGCGTGGCCGCGTAGTAGCGGCGGCGGTCCAGGATGTCGGCCAGCGCGCCGCTGGGCAGGCCGAGCAGGAACACCGGCAGGGTGCTGGCCGTCTGCACGAGCGCCACCATCACCGGGCTCGTGGTGAGCTGCGTCATCAGCCAGGCGGCCGCGACGTCGTTCATCCACATCGTCATGTTCGCGGCCAGCCACGCGAACCACAGGCCCCGGAAGACCGGGCCTCTCAGCGGCGCGAGCGCGGCGGGCAGTTGCATGGCGGCCTGAGGCTAATGCACAAACGACAAGGCCCCGCAGGGCGGGGCCTCGGTGACGCCGCTGGCGTCAATCTGCATCCTGGAACGCTTCTTCCCGCTTGTTCTTGATGCTCGGCAGCATCACCACCACGATCATCAGCACCGCCGCGATGAGCAGGCCCGCCGAGAGCGGCCGCGTGAGGAAGGTGCTCCAGTCACCGCGGCTGAGCAGCAAGGCTCTTCGCAGGTTCTCTTCCATCATCGGCCCGAGGATGAAGCCCAGCAGCAGCGGCGCGGGCTCGCAGCCAAGCTTGTAGAACACCACGCCCACGATGCCGAAGGCCGCGGCCATGAAGACATCGAAGTTGTTGTTGTTGAGCGTGTACAGGCCGATGCAGCAGAAGCTCAGGATGGCCGGGAACAGGAAGCGGTAGGGCACCGTCAGCAGCTTGATCCAGATGCC